>Ga0302324_100001839_pt1 | contig 50525 bp, 36 predicted proteins | sample Palsa_T0_1_FD_201949 | JGI IMG/M metagenome (GOLD analysis project Ga0302324, IMG submission 201949) | Peat permafrost microbial communities from Stordalen Mire near Abisko, Sweden - Palsa_T0_1 | ecosystem: Environmental > Terrestrial > Soil > Palsa > Peat permafrost | place: Sweden: Abisko...
GGTCGAGGAACTTGATCCGCGTCTCGGTTGCCTTGATGACAGGGCGGTCGGCGAGCTTGACGGGGTTGCGCTCACACCAGCCCATCCGCATGCCGAGCTCGAACACCGAGTGCATCGTGTTGAGGTGGTTGCGAACGGTCTTCGGCGCCAGGGTCTTGAGCTTCAGCGCGATGTAGCGCTCGATGTTCCGGGGCTCGATCTTGCCGAGCTCGGTCCCTCCGAAGAAGGGCGCGATGTGGTTGCGCAGGTCCGAGGCGACGGTTAGCCGGTGGGACTTCTTGCGCCCGCGCATCTCGAGGCGTCGCGAGAGCTCTTCGCCGGCCTCGGCCATCGTCACGCGGTCCGTCGGCGAACGCGCCAGCTCGGCGCCCCGCATCTTGCGGAACCGCTCCTCGGCTTGGGTCTTCGTCAGGCCATCGCGCTCGCCCGGTGTACGCGCGGAGCCGACCTTTCGACGGATCTTCCGCCCATCTGGCCCATACCATGAGCCGACCCATGCGCCGCCCTCGACGCGAAGCGAGCCGGTGCCATACCCACGTCGTGCTTTCTTCGTTGTCCCTGCCGTCATCGAGTCCGCCATGTTCTATTCATGTTCTATCTTGAGCGGATTCTACTAGATACAACGGACATAAATCCCGCTCTAGAGCGGGAAATCAGGGGTAGCCCGTCTCTCCGTATCCGGCTGGGGGCCGGGCGGTCGCAGGTTCAAATCCTGTCTCCCCGATCGAAACGACGCTCGACTGTCTAGACGGGGTCTTTGGCCGCTGCACTACGCGAGGCTGCGGCCTTACGTTTGGCGTCCGCTTTCCCCTTGCTGCCTCGATCTCTCTGACGCCGAACGGTGGCTGCCTGCCCGAGCGTGAGGGCTACGGTCTCGTCCGGGAATGTCGCCCGAACCTCGAGCCGCCCGCCAAGCGCCTCGATGTAGCGGCTCAGAGTAGAGAGGCGTACGTCGGCCTCGCCGCGCTCGATCTGCGACACGTTCTCCTGGGTGACGTCCAGCCGGTCGGCCACGACTGCCTGCGTGAGGTCGAGCTTGCGGCGCAGTTCGCCGAGCATCGCTGCCTTGTGTTCCTCGACCCGCGCGCTTCGCACGGGGTCGCTCTCGATCGGCTTGCGCAGCTCGGCAAACCGTTTTGGCTGTCTAGCGTGCTTGGTCTTGCTCATGGGATTGCTCCTTCGTCACGAAGCGCTTGGAGGTGCTCGTCGTACAGCTCATCGGCCGCGGGAATCGCCTGTGCGTACCAGCTGCTCCATTTGTGGCTCTTGTCTCCGCCGATCAGGAGGATGGCCATGCGGCGCGGGTCGAACGCGAACAGCACGCGCATGTGGCCGCCGCGGGGGCGAAGCTCCTTCATGTTGGGATGCCGCGAGCCTTTGATGGAGTCCACCAACGGTCTTCCCAGCGCTGGGCCGCCTTGCTCGAGCAGGCCCACCGCAGCAGCGACGCGCTCCTGCTCGTCCTCGCTGAGGTCGTGCCACCACGAACCAAAGGTGTCGGTGTACTCGACTTCCCACACCCAGAGAGTATAAACAGAAGCTTGTAGAAGACAAGACTTATAGGCTGGGGTCCAATTTGGGGTCCAATGTGAGAGCAACGCAGGCGCACTCAGACACACCAAACCCCAGTAGACAAGCGGGTTGAACACTCCGAGCTACTGGATCTCGCAGGCTGGGGGCCGGGCGGTCGCAGGTTCAAATCCTGTCTCCCCGATACAAGAAAAGCCCTGCTAAGCCGCTGATTTCTTGGATAGGCGGGAGGCATCAGGAGGGGGACTTCGGTGACGTTCATCGTGTGTGGTGCGGTCGGGCTGGACATCTCCGGCTCGAGCGTGCCATATGTGGCCGGCTGGGGTGAGAGCGGCGAGCTGGACGCGATCCGCGGCTACGCGGAGACGATCGACGAGATCGCCCGGCGCATCGAAGAGAGCCTCCGAGAGGAACCGGAGGACCCAGAGGTCAATGCTTCCCTGGCGGCGTAGCGATTCAGCTCGCGCCCGCCGGGGCGGTCTCAGATCACCGCTGCAGGAACAGACCTGGCAGCGTCAGCGGCGATCTGGGGGGCGTGCAGATGTGAAGCGCGCGAACCGTATGGAGCGTCAGCCTCTTGCCGGTGTGCGTGCGAACACGCACGGTGACCGGAGCCGGGCCGGACATGCCGGCGAAGCTGACTGTGACCTCGCGCGCTCTCGCCGGCAGCGTCTTGTAAGTCCTGCCGTTGACGGCGACGATGATCCTGCCCGGCCTCACGCCGGAAGGGATCCGCCAGTGCACGGTGACAGCGCGCCGGCTGAGGCACCCGGCGGAGGCCTTCGTGGCGGGCGTGGAAGGGCTCCCGGCGGGGGAGGCCGAGGTGGAGGAGGGCGCCTGGGGCGTGACGGGTGCGGCGTTGCTCGCGGCGCCGGCGCCTGAGCCGTTCACGGCCCGTACGAGCACCTGGTAGGTGACGCCGTCTGTGAGCCCGGTGAGGCCGCTCTGGAGAGTTTCTCCGGACCCGGCCACCGTCGAGATCGCGTGCCACGTGGCGCCGCCATCGGTGCTCGCTTCATAGCCGGTGATCGCGCTCGTCCCGTAGCTGACGGGAGGCAGGAAGTCGATCGTCCCCGTCCCGTTGCCGGGGGTGGCGCTCGTCACGGTCGGCGCCGACGCGGTTTCCGGGCCTACCCGGTCGATCGTATTGTTGGAGCCGTCGGCGATGTAGAGCACGCCTGTGGCGCCCACTGCGATCCCGAGCGGGTAGTAGACCGGCGAGAGGAGCGGGGAGGACCCGTAGGTCGGTGGCGCTGAGGCGCCGGTGCCTGCGACGAAGGAGAGCGTTCCCGCGGGAGTCACCTCCTCGACGCGATAGTTGACGGTATCCGCGATGAAGACGTCGCCGCTCCCATCGACCGCGAGCCGCGAAGGATGGTTGAGCGGAGAGCTCGTGGCCGAACCCTGAATGGGGGCTCCCTGGGCGCCGGTCCCGGCGAAGAACGAGAGCGTGCCTCCCGGTGTCACCTTCTCGACGCGCGCATTGTCTATGTCGGCGATGTAGAGGTTGCCTTGAGAGTCGATTGCAAGGCCCTGCGGGAAGCCCAGGCGCGACGCCGTAGCGGCGCCCTGCGTCGGGCCCCCAAAGCTCCCGTTGCCGGCAACGAAGGACAGCGTGCCGGCCGGTGTCACCTTCTCCACACGGTTGTTTTTCGTGTCCCCGATGTACACGTCTCCGCTCGAGTCGATCGCCAGACCGGTCGGGGAATGCAGCGGTGACGCGAGGGCGGGGCCTTCTTTCGCGGCCGCTTCTTCGCCGTTGCCGGCGATCACCGAGAGGATCCCCGCGGGGGTGACCTTCTCGACGACGTCGTTGCCTGAGTCGGCGATATAGACGTTGCCGCTCGAATCGACGGCGACATCGGCGGGCTGGGAGAGGCCCGAGTGGGTTGCCGGGCCGGGCGTCGGCGGTACTTCGCTGCCGTCGCCGGCGAATATCGAAAGGGTGCCGTTGGGCGTGACCTTCTCGACGACGCTGTTGCCCGTGTCGGCGATGTACACGTTGCCACGGGAATCGACGGCGACGCCTTCCGGGAAGTACAGGCGGGAGCTCGTCGCCGGTCCTTCCGTCGGGGCTCCTTCGGCGCCGATCCCCGCGTAGCGCGTGATCACGGTGCCCGCGCTCGCGAGTGCGGGCGACGCGCCGAGCGCGATTGTCGCGGCGAGGCCGATGAGCAGGGGTGAGCGGCGCTTCATCACCACCCATCGGCGCGGGACGTGCACGACTTGAAACACACCCGGAGTCCCCCACGTTCGGTCAGACCGTCAGGCGTCGCAGCGACGGCCGGCTACACGTCGCTGTCGGCGCGGAGGCGGGTCGCCCCAGCCTCGCGAGACATTCAGGAACGGTGCACAAGGTCACTTGCGCCAACGCGCTCCAGCACGGCTTATGGGATGTCGTCGCTGCGGGCCGCTCTGCCGGAGCGGCGGCACTTATGACATGGCGCTGATCGCTTCCACATCGAGCCCGAGCTGTCCGAACGGTCGTTGGACGACGTCATCGCATCGGCTCTCTCCCGTCACGGTGGCGGTTTGCGCTGTGTCTCCTCACCCGAGTTTGGCCGGCGCCGCCTATCCGCTGCAACCCCGCAAGGGGGGTTCCCCTCGCCCTGCGGGCTCGGTTCCGCGCGGCGGTCGTCGGCCGGATCGGGATTCGTCAACGCACACCACCACCGAACAGGAGAACACCAAATGCCATTTCCATCACCCACCAACTCGGCAACGCTGATCGGAAAGCTCACACGCGACCCCGAGCTGCGCACCGTCTCAACAAGCGCAGGCGACAGGTCCGTTTTGACCCTCGGCATCGCCGTTCGCAAGCCGATCAAGACCGACCAGGACGACACCCCCACGGCCGACTTCGTCGACGTCACCGTATGGGGGCCACTGGCCGAGACGTGCGCAGCCCACCTGGCTAAGGGAAAGGGCACCGTCGTGCAATACGCCGGGCGCCTGTACCGCCCGCATCGGGGGAAGCACGAAGCGCTCGTCTACGACTATGTAGACGCCGAGCTGCCTGTGCTGACGTTGATACCATAGTGGTATGACTGGCGGGAACGTGATCCTAATGGCTCGTCGCCGGGCGGAGCTGACGCAGCGGGAGCTGGCCTCACGGTTGGGGTGCCGGCAGGCGACGATCGCGCGTTGGGAGCGCGGTGATCGCCAACCCGCTTTCCAGGACGTGCAAGACGTGGCCGGGGCATGCGGACTGCAGCTCGATGCTCACCTCCTCCCGGAGGACCGCTCGTGGTGGCCACAGATCGCCACCCAGCTCGGGCGCAGGCCGGTCGAGCGTGTGCGTCAGCTCAGTCCGCCCTGGGTGTTCGGCGAGATCGTGGCCGTGCTTACGGCTCTTGCTGACGCGCGCGCACCGGTGATCGTGATCGGAGAGGTCGCAGGGGCGCTTCATGGTTGGCCACTCGTGCTGAGCGCGAACGCGGTTGATCTATGCGCCCGCGAGGATGTTGTGGGATCCGTACTGGAGAGCGTAGGCGCCAACGCCGCAGCTGCTGGAACCTACGAGCTTCCTTCGGGTGGACACCTCCGCATCACTGATGCTCCCAATGGCACGATGGGCTATGCCGACCTTGCACGTAGTTCAGAATCCGTCGAAGTTGATGGGCGGCAGGTGCAGGTGGCCGGCCTTCTGGACCTCCTGCGGATCGCCGACGCGTCCCCCGATCGAAACGCCCGGCGCGATGCCTTGGCCTACCGGGCCGTGCTCGACGTCCGACAAGCCCAGGCTGAGGCCGGACGGGTTGACGGCCGCACCGGCGAGGAGAGAATCCAAGCGTGGCTGAGCGAGCAGATCCCGGTGGCATAGATCCCGACCGGCAGGCTCTGCTCGGCGTGCTCGCTCGTCATGGCGTGGCGTTCGTCTTGATCGGTGGCGCGGCGATCCAGTCCCACGGCCTTCGCTATGACACTCGGGACATGGACGTCACTCCGGACACCACGCCGGAGAACTTGGCCACGCTCGCCGGTGCTCTGAACGAACTGGATTGCCGGCTCATCACCGATCCGGCCGATGCCGGTAGCTGGGTCCCGCTTCCTTCCGACTATTTCACCGAGCGCAGCCTTCGCTCCGCCAGCCTCTGGAACCTCGCCACCCGACACGGCCAGCTCGATCTCTGCTTCACGCCCGCCGGCTTCCCGCACGGCTACACCGATCTGGAGCCACGCGCGAGGCAACAAGCGGTCGCTGAAACGACTGTCGTCGTGTCGGTCGCCGCCCTCGATGATGTCCACGAGTCCAAGCGCCAGGCTGATCGACCGAAGGACCGCGAGTATCTGCAACGCGCAGTGGAGCCGGGGTCATGACGCACGGGGAACAAAACGGGGAACAAACTGAGCAAATCCCGCGCACACCCGGAAGCACAAAACCCAATAAACTCGGGCCTTATCAGCCGAGCGGTACACCTATCCTGTTGGCTGGGGGCCGGGCGGTCGCAGGTTCAAGTCCTGTCTCCCCGATGAGCAAAAGGCCCGAGTTGGCCTTTTGTCTGTGACGTGCGGGCCAGCCGAGCCGGGTTGGGGTCGGTACCTACATGTAGGCGAGCAGCGTGGGCACGGCATCCCGCAGCGCTTTCAGATGCTCGGTGCCGTGCGAGGTGCGGTCAAGGAGCAGCGCGCCCTCGATCGCGCTGAGCAGCACCCGTGCCTGGGCGGCGGCCGTATCGGCGTCACGGGTGCGAGCGAGTGCGTGCTCGAAAACGCCCGACCACCTCGCGAACGCCGCAGCCGCAGCCAGACGCAGCGGCTCGCTGATGCCAGCCGCGTCGACGGCGGTGGGTGCGACCGGGCAACCGTCGCGTGGGTCGGCCTCGAACGCGGCGATCATGCCGTCGATCGAGCGCTGCGCAGCCACGACGACGTCGTCGGTTCCGTCGAAGGCGCTCAGCAGCGCCGTCTCGACCTGCTCGGCCGCCGCCTCGATCGCAGCGCTCGCGAGCTCCTCCTTGCCGCCGGGGAAGTGGTGGTACAGCGAGCCGTTCGCGGCGCCCGCCGCATCGAGGAAGTCGCTCACGCTCGTGCCCGCGTACCCCCGCCGGCGGAGCAGCTGCCCGGTGGCGGCAACCAGGTCGGCGCGATGGCGGTCGGGACGAGGCACACGATGATGATAGTGGAGCGTGTGCTCTGATACGATCCGGAGCGTTTGCTCCACAACCATCGATTGGAGAACAGCAATGCCGATGATCGACGTTTACTCACTCCCCGGGACGTTCAGCGACAAGCACTCGCTGGCCCAGGATCTCGCGAATGCCGTGATGCGCTGGGAGAAGGTCCCGCCGCTCCCGCTGTTCTCGAAGAACACCGCGGCGTTCATCCACGAGCTGCCTTCCGACTCGCTGTCCAATGCCGCCGGCGACAGCAACTACGTGCGGGTGCAGGTACTCACACCCATCAGCGCCCTCGACCGTGACAAGCAGCTCGGCGTCGTCAAAGAGCTGACCGACATCGTGGCGGCCGCGGCTGGCGACCCGACGCTCACAGAGCGCACCTGGGTGCTGATCACAGAGTCACCGGAAGGCGGGTGGGGCATCGGCGGGCACGCGAACACCGCGGCTGACATCGTCGCGCAGGCGCGGGCCGCCGCTACGGCTGGTTGATCGACGAGGACGAGGCTTCGCGTGGCGCCTCGCGCAGCGGCGTGCCTTCGTTTGGCGATGCCTTCCCCGAGGATCGGCACGACATCATTGCGGCCCCGTCCCAATAGCAAAACGCAACTAGAGGCGTTATGATCGCGACCTCTGTAAGGACGACGAGGAGGGCACCACGTGAGCGCAGCAGCAAACCCAGAGACCACGCAGGAAACAGCGGTGACCGTCGAGCGGCGAGGGCACGTCCTGCTGATGGGACTGAATCGGCCCGAGAAGCGCAACGCGTTCAACCTTGCGCTTATCGACCAGCTCGCGGTCGCCTACCACGAGCTCGAGGAGGACGAGGAGCTGCGCTGCGGCGTCCTGTTCGCCCATGGGGACCACTTCACCGGTGGCCTTGATCTCGCCGAGGTGGGGCCGGTGATCCGCGAAGGCAAGCTGAAAATGACGGGCGACGGGCGCCGCGACCCGTGGCGCAAGGACGGCATCTGGACAACTCCGATCGTCGCGGCCGTCCAGGGATGGGTGATGACGCTTGCGATCGAGCTCCTGCTCGCCGCCGATATCCGCATAGCCGCCGAGAACGCCCGTTTCTCGCAGATGGAGATCAACCGGGGTATCTACGCGTTTGGCGGCGCGACGATCCGCCTCCCGCGCGACGCCGGCTGGGGAGACGCGATGCGCTGGCTGCTCACCGGCGAGGTTTACGACGCCGCCGAGGCCCACCGGATCGGGCTCGTCCAGGAGGTCGTGGAGACCGGGACCGAGCTCGACAGGGCGATCGAGCTCGCCCACGCGATCGCGACCCGCTCAGGGCCGCTGGGTGTCAAGACGACGCTCGAATCGGCGCATCGCGCTCGATTGGAGGGCGAGCAGGCAGCCTTCGCTCGCCTCGAGCCGGACATGGTGAGGCTGTTCGAAAGCGAGGACGGGCGCGAGGGGCTCGCGTCGTTCGTCGAGCGCCGCGAGGCGAGGTTCACGGGACGATGAGCGCCACCGACCCGAAGGTCACCTTCACGCAAGACGGAAACCTCGGAGCCATCACCCTGCGCAACCCGCCGATGAACCAGATCGGCGAAGAGCTCATCGGCGACCTCATCGCTGCGATCGAGCAGGTCGAGCGGGCGCAGGGCCTGCGGGCGCTGATGCTAAAAGGCGATGGTGACGTCTTCAGTGCGGGCGCCGAAGTCGACCTGTTCGTCGGCCGGGGCGCGGAGGAGATGCGTCCGCTGGTCGCCTCGTTCCTTGACCTGGGCAGGCGGATCGAGGCGCTCCCGCTACCGACGCTCGCTGTTGCACACGGCATCTGCATGGCCGGCGGCTTGGAGCTCGCGCTGTTCTGCGACCTGATCTGGGCCGCGGAGGGAACGGTCGTCGGGTTGCCCGAGTCGAGTCTCGGGATCGTGCCGCTCGCCGGTGGGGTCGAGCGGGTCGCGGCCCGCGCCGGACTCGGCCGGGCACGCTCAATCGCGCTCAGCGGGAGCCTGTACAAAGCGGAGGAGTTCGCCGCTTGGGGCGTCATAGACCGCGTCCTGCCCGCGGCGGAACTGGAGGAGAAGGCGGGGCGCTTCGCGCACAAGCTCGCCGACGGACCCACGCTCGCGTACGCGGCCATCAAGGACATCGCCGCCGCGTACACCCGGGCAGGGATCCCGGGCGCCGACGAGCGCCTGCTCGACGCGGCCGTCGGTCTCTTTGACACGGTCGACGCCCAAGAGGGAATCAGGTCGTTCCTTGAGTCCGGCGCGGGGCACGCCGTCTACCACGGCAAGTGAACGCGCACCAGGCGCAACGGACGGCTTAGCGCACACCCGGTCATTGCCAACCACTACGAAGGGACAAGCATGCCAACCACAGTGCTCGACCGGTTCCGACTCGACGACAAGGTGGCGGTCGTCACCGGCGCATCCTCCGGGCTGGGCGTCGCCTTCGCCACCGCACTCTCGGAGGCGGGAGCGGACCTCGTCCTCGCCGGCCGGCGAACCGAGCGACTGGAGGAGACGTGCGCGATCGTCGAGGCGCGCGGCCGGCGGGCACTCGTCGTGACCGCAGACGTTTCGCGGCCGCAGGAGGCGCAGGCTGTGATCGATGCCGCCCTCGAGCACTTCGAGCACGTCGACATCCTCGTCAACAACGCCGGCAAGGGCACCGCGATACCCAGTACTAAAGAGACGCCCGAGGAGTTCCGCGAGGTGATCGACATCAACCTCAACGGTTGCTACTGGATGGCCCAAGCCTGTGGACGCGTGATGAAGCCGGGGAGTGCCATCGTCAACATCTCGAGCGTCGCCGCACTCACCAGTGGACATCTTCCCCAAGCCGCATATGCCGCCAGCAAGGCCGGCCTGATCGGTCTCACCCGCGACCTCGCAGTTCAGTGGACAGGACGCAAGGGCATCCGCGTCAACGCGCTCGCGCCGGGCTATTTCCCGTCCGAGATGACCGAGCAGTTCCCCGACGGCTATCTGGAGTCTCAGCTGCCCAGGGTGCCGGCCGGGCGGGCCGGCGACGTCGAGGAGCTCGCGGCGTCGCTGCTGTTCCTCGCAAGCCCCGCCGCCGGATACGTGACTGGCACGACGCTGGTAGTCGACGGCGGCCTGACCGCCGCCTGAGCCATATCGCCGGTGGCGAAACGCAACCTGCGGGCGCTATCCTGACGACATGAAGCATTCAGAACTCCTCGAGGAGAACTGCGCGATAGCCCGCTCGTCGGGGGTCGTCGGCGAGCGCTGGGTGTGGGTGATCCTGCGCCAGGCGTTCAACGGCGCCCGACGCTTCGAGGACTTCCAACGAGGCATCGGGCTCGCACGCAACATCCTCACCGACAAGCTCAATCTGCTCGTCGAGCACGGCATCCTTGAACGCCGCCCATACGCTGAGCACGCAAGCCGCGAACTCAACGAGTACCGCCTGACGGACAAGGGCCGTGCCCTGTTCCCGGTCTACACGGCGCTCATGCAATGGGGCAACGAATGGACCGATCTGCCGGCCCCGCCCGTGGAGCTCCTGCACAAGCCCTGCGGCCACCGCACGACGGCGCGCGTCGTCTGCGCCGAGTGCGGTGAGGATCTCGACGCTCGCGACACCGAGCCCGTTGTGGGGCGTGGCCTGGTAATGGGCGGGAGAGCCGCCCGGAGCTGAGGAGTGAGGCTCCATCGTGGTCGGACGTGCGGCAAGCGTCGTACGGTCCGCACGCCGCCGATCGCGGCTACGCCGCTGTATCGCCCAGACGGTTGGCCAAGCGCCCGCACAAGCGAAGTCCTGAGCAGGTGCTGCTGGGGCCCATGCAGGCTCGTCCTGTGCACGTCAGTTGAAGCGACTATGGTTGCGCCATGGGGGCGATGAACCGCAACGCGCCGCCGGGGCTCTGACCGAGCGGTTGGTGAACGCGCCATGCGTCGGCGAGGCCCCAGCGCCAGAGACTAGTCGCCCGCGCAGGCTGCTCGATGACGCTAGGCCGCCAAGCCAACAGAGCTTCGATACGCCGACTCTCGGCGTTGTGGCTGTGCGGAGCGTGCGTGCTGCTCGCCCTCGGCGCCTCGCCCGCCAACGGCGCGACCCATCGGGCTCAGTCAGCGGCTGCGCCGGGGTGCTGCTTCAAGCTCTCAATCTACGACGACGAGACGGTAGCTGCGAACTACAACGTGATGGAGAGCTACACGGTGAACCAATTCCGCCCGACGATTCTCGGACACTGGCTCTACGCGGTGACCGGCACGGCCTACGGCCTGGCCCTGCTCAAGCCCTGGGGCCTGCTGTCACTTTATGGGGGAGTGGCGGCAGGCAGCCGGGGGGAGGAAAACACCGTTGACTATCACCCCGCGGAAGGCGTGAGCGAACCCTTCGGCTGTACCCAAGGCTTTGGCGGTGAGAACGACCAGGGCTTCGGCATGCCTTTCGAGCGAGTACAGAAGCCCAATCCCGAATATGTGGCGCCAGCTAATGGCGGTAGCGGGGACTTCGTCTTCGGCGAGCCGTACGAAGGCTGGAAGAGCGAATGCCCCACCCAGTTCAGTGCGGCGGAAACGCAGATGAGAAGGGTCCTCGCTCCGGAATGCAGCAACAAACAGCTGCTCGAGAACCCCAGTGACCTCAGCGGGGGACCGATTTGCGACTCCAAGCTAAACCCGTACAGGGCACTTAGCGGCGAGCACAAAGTGAACAAGGTGGACATCAAGTGCACCGAGCAGGTGAGCGCCGAAAAAGAAGGCTACTCGCTCGAAGCCAGGGTCGCCATCGTCGTCATCGTCGTGCGCGTCAACTCCAAGGAACGCAAGCAGCAGGAACGAACGCTGAGGAAATTCATCGGGAAGCAGCCGCCGAAACCCAACCCCGCTGAACGTGCAACCAGTGGGTTGGGAATGCCGCCCCCGGGATCAGGCAAGCTCCTGTGCAGCTCCAGCAGCTAGGTCTCGGCTCGCCCTAGCCACTCCAGGACACCGACGACGATACGCTTGGCATCGTGGCTCGAGCGCTTGGCATCAACCACGTGGCGATCGAGGTCGGGGAGATCGATCAGGCGCTCGAGTGGTACGGGCGCATAGTCGACTTCGAGCTTCGGGGCCGGGTTGGGGACTCGATGGCGTTCATCGACATGGGCGACCAGTTCATCGCAGTCGTCGCCGGGCGCTCGCAGGCCGCCGACGGAGCCCGGCACTTCGGGCTCGTCGTGGACGACATGGAGGAGGTGCGGGCGGCGCTCCAGCGCGAGGAGGTCACCGTGGCCGCCTCCGGCAGCGTCGACTTCATCGATCCGTGGGGCAACCACGTGCAGGTCGTCGACTATCGCGACATCCAGTTCGAAAAGACGCCGGCCGTTCTGCGCGGGATGGGGGCTGGAGAGATTGAGAAGAGCCCGACTGCTCTGGCCGAGCTCCGCGCGAAAGGACTTGCCGGATAGGGGGAAGCTCGCTGCCTTCCGCGAACTCAACGAGTACCGCCTGACGGACAAGGGAAGAGCCCTATTCCCGGTCTACACCGCGCTCATGCAACGGGGCAACGAATGGACGGATCTGCCGGCCCCGTCCGTGGAGCTCCTGCACAAGCCCTGCGGGCACCGCACGACGGCGCGTGTCGTCTGCGCCGAGTGCGGTGAGGATCTCGACGCTCGCGACACCGAGCCCGTCGTAGGGCGTGGCCTGGTAATGGGCGGGAGAGCCGCGCGGAGCTGACGAGCTGGGGCTCGACGGCGGTCGGACGCGAGCAGATTCCGGCGGCATAGATTGGCAGCGCATCGGTTGTCAGCCGACGGATGGGGCCCGGCCGATTCAGGGTCGGGCATCGCGTCTGACGGGCGGTCAGGCGAGCTCACGTCGCCGACCCGGTTGCTTCGCATGACGCCGGCGTGTTTGGTCGTGATTGTCGAAGATCTGGTAGGTTGCCTCGTGCGGCTGGGCAGCAGCGATCGGGGAGACGCGCGAAGGGTTCTGGGCGGCTCCTAAGGCATAGGAAGGGAATCCTGGTGGAACTGCTTATGAGCACGCTTCGTGGGGTTGTTGTGGTGTTGCTGGTGGCCGTCGGGCTGCTCGCCTTCGGCGCGAGTGCCTACGCGGCGACATTCACGCCCGAAACCGGCATCGAACAGACCTTCCTCCCGAAGTACGGCACCACGTACTCCAGTACAGAGCAGTCATACGTGGTGCCCCCCGGCGTAACGCAGCTGCACGTCCTGGCGGTCGGTGCGCCCGGGGAGTCGATCCAGGGGCCCGGGGGCGCCGGGACCGAAGCGACCTCCGTACTCAACGTCCACGAAGGCGAGAGGCTCTGGATCGCGTTCGAACGGGGGGCCGCGGCCGGGTCCGGCGACAAGCCGTCGGGCTGCCCCGGCTTCTCCGGCGGGGTGTACACCGGCGGCTCCAAATGGGAATACTCCGGCGGCGGCGAAGGCGGCGGGGACGCGGAGGTCCGCACCGTCGCGCCAGAAGTAGAAGAACTCGTTCCCGATGAGTCGCTGGAATCGCGACTCATAGTCGCCGGAGGCGGGGGTGGCGCCGGCGGGGCGGTCCGCGAACCTTACACCTACAAGCTGCGGGAAGGCGAGACGCAGGATGAATCGATCCTGGAAATTACCGACCCCGAACCGGGACACTTCAAATATGTCCCTGACACTCTCGGTGGCACGGGCGGCGCCGGCGGCGCGGCGGGCGTGCCCGGGCCGGCTGGCGATGGCGGGGGCGGACTGTACTCGAACAGCAACAACACGGAAGAAGTAGAAACGAGGGAAGTAGTCGAAAGCAACGGAACCCCCCATCTGGTGCCGGTCAAAGTGAAAATCAACGAAGCTCCCCATGCCGACGGCAGCGCTGGCGGAGGCGGCGGCGGTGGCTACGCCGTCGGAGAACACCCACCCGGGCCCACGCTCAACGGGACCGGCGGCTCGGCAGGCACGGATGGGGCATCCGGCGACGAAGCGACGTTCCACGCCGCCGGTCAGGGCGGCAACGGCTGCTCCGAAGGTGGCGGCGGCGGCGCCGGCTACTACGCCGGTGGTGGTGGCGGCGGTGGCTACTGGGCCGGAGGCGGAGGCGGTGCCGGCGCCAGCTACGGGCCCGCGGGTTCGAGCTTCCAGGCCTCAGCCGGCGACTACCAGCAAGAGGTCACCGTGTGGGCGGAAAATGTGGCACCCGAGGTGGCGGCGCAGCCGACACCCCAATCCGTGCAAGAACCCGCACAGGCCACTTTCTCGGCAGGTTGCATAGGCGCCCCGAAGCCGACGGTGCAGTGGGAAGAATCCGACCATGGCGCGAGCTTCAAGCCCATCTCCGGCGCCACCGAAAACACCCTGACGCTGTCCCCAAGCTCAGTTGAAGAGAGCGGCAACGAATACCGCATCGCGTGCGAAAACTCCAACGGCGAAAAAAGCACGAGCAACGCAGCAATGCTGACGGTCCAGCAGGGACGTCCGACGGTCACCGAAGTCGAACCCGCCGAAGGCCCGCTGGCGGGCAACACGCCTGTGAAGATCATCGGCACGGGGTTCAAGAACGTGAGCGCCGTGAAGTTCGGTGGCGTGGCCGCGAAGAACGTCACGGTCGTAAAAGCCGACGAAATTACCGCCGAATCCCCGGCGGACACGGGAGGGCCCGGGCCGGTCGACGTGACGGTCACGACCCCGGGCGGCGAAAGCGCGACGAGCACGGCGGACTACTTCACCTATCTCGGGTCTCCAACCGAAACGCGGACGTTCGCAGCGCGCGGCCAGCAGCGATTCACCGTGCCCGCGGGGGTGACGCAGATCGAAGTCACCGCGATCGGCGCACCCGGTCAGGCCGGCGGCGTCTGCAACGACACCGTGACGGCGGCGCCCGGGGGAGAGGGTGCGAAGGTGACCGCACTGCTGAACGTCGAGTCGGGGCAGAAACTCTACGTCGGGTTCAGCAACGGCGGCCCGGCGGGGGGCGGTTACTGCAGCGCGTCCGCCGGTACCGGCGGGAGTTCCTCTGATCTGCGCGAAAAGCCGGCCAGCGCCGGGCCGGAATCGCTCAGATCACGGCTCCTCGTTGCAGGTGGGGGCGGCGGCGGTGGCGAGGGGTATGGGGCGTTGGAAGAGTGTGAATTGGGCAAGCCGAGTTCATGTAAAACTGTGGACGACTATTACGGGGGCGCCGGCGGAAGCGCCGGAGCGACTGCCGCAAAGGGAGCGAACTCGCCCTCCGGCGGTGAAGGCGGCGGCGGCGGCGGCGCGGCCGCGCCGGGGGCCGGCGGCGCAGTCGGTGCGGACTCCAACGAACCCGGCAGCGAAGGAAGCTTCGGCGAAGGCGGCGCCGGGGGCTACACGGGTGGAGGCGGCGGCGCCGGCTACTACGGTGGCGGCGGTGGCAGCGGGAACGGCGACGGTGGTGGTGGTGGCGGCGGCGGGTCCAGCTACATCGCTGCCGGAGCCGTCTCGCCCAGCGTCGCGGCAAATACGAGCGCGCAGCCGCAGGAGGTAGTCGTTGCCTATGTCCTTCGGAAATCTTTCTCGATCGAAAACCTCCAGAAGATCGCAGGCGAAGCCAGCTACACCAGCTCGGAACTCACCGGCGAAGTCGGGCAGACCGTCGACTACAAGATCGTCCTCAAGAACACCGGCAGCGTTGCGCTGAAATTCGGCAAACTCTCCGACGCGAACTGCGAAGGCATCAACCCCGGCGGGGAAGAGAGCATCTCGCCCAGTGGCGAACAGATCTACACCTGCACCCACAAGCTAGCGGCCGTGGGCAAATACACAAACGAAGCCTCAGTGGAAGGCAACGAAGGCACCGGCCCCGAGACCTCCAACAAGGTCACCACCAAAGCTTCCGAACCCGGACCAACGGGACCGACCGGGGCCGAAGGCACCACCGGACCCGAGGGCGTGAGCGGATCGACCGGGCCGACCGGAGCGACGGGGCCGACCGGGCCGACCGGAGCGACAGGCGCGACCGGGCAGAGCGGGAGCACCGGAGCCACGGGCCAGAGCGGAGCGACCGGCGCCACAGGTGGAACCGGACCGCAGGGAGTAACCGGCGCGACAGGACCTAAGGGAGCGACCGGAGCGGCTGGCAGCAACGGGAGCAACGGAGCCAACGGCGCGAGCGGAGCCGCCGGAGCGACCGGCCCGACGGGAGCGGCGGGGCCCACAGGTCCAAGCGGCAGGGAAGGAGCTACCGGTAAGAACGGAACAACTGGTGCGCGCGGAGCAACCGGAGCGACCGGGGCTCAGGGAGCGACCGGAGCAACGGGCCCCGCCGGCAAAGAAGGGGCGAAGGGCGCGAGCGGAGCGAGCGGCCCAGCCGGTACAACGGGCTCCACCGGCCCCGCCGGCAACGCCGCGATCGCTACGTTCGCGAGCGCACGGGGCGTGCCGAGCGGCTACTGCCTGAACTACACAGAGCTCGCGGGCCAGGGCAACGGCTACTGCCCCGCGAAAACGAGTGGCTACTCGCCCAGCAACCTGCTGGCAGGTCCGACACCCGCCAGTGGGGCGACGGTGACAAACCTGTACGCAGACACGAACACGACCCTGAGCGGAACGGAAACCGCGACCGTCACGGTGATCGATGACACGACCGGCGCGACGCTCATCTCGTGCACGGTCACGGCCGGCAAGAGCAGTTGCTCGAACTCCAAAGAATCAGGTTCTGCGGCGCCCGGCGACAACATCGAGGTCAAGGTGACGGCCGCCGGCTCGCGCTGCAATGACAGGGCGTCGTGGCTGGTGAGGTTCCGCTACTGACGCTCTCTCTGTGAGGCTGTTTCGCAAACGTTCGCGCGTACGTCAGCGCGGGCGTTCGCGGCGGGTATCCCGTTCTGAGGGGCGTCGTGGTTCCAGGCGAGGAGGCGCCGCTATGGTCAAGCCGTTATAGTCAAGCCCCATTTGTGTTCGGCACCTCAGCCTCCTATGGTGGCGGCGGCTCGGGCCGGCTGCTTGAGCCTCGCTCTCGCCGGCTTGAGCGGCGCTGCCGCCGGCTTGAGCTGCGCTGCCGGCGGCTTGTCGCGCTCGGCCGCGGAGCCTCCGCGGCCAGGTAGCGGCGGCAGCGCGAGCCTTACAATCTTGCGGACGACGCTTCCAAACTGCTTTAGCAGCGGACCGGTGTTGTCCGGAATGCCGTAGCGCTTGCGGATCTCGCTGACCTCGACTGAGATCTCACCGTAGCGGTGCGCCGGAAGGTCGGGGAACAGGTGGTGCTCGATCTGGTAGCTGAGGTTGCCCGCGAGGACGTGGAACAGCTTGCCGCCGGTCAGGTTGGCCGAGCCGAGCAGCTGGCGGTAGTACCAATGCCCGCGCGTCTCATTCTCGGTCTCCTGCTCGGTGAACTCGTGCGTGCCCTCGGGAAAGTGCCCGCAGAAGATGATCGTGAACGCCCACAGGTTGCGTGTGAGGTTCGCGGCTGCGTTGCCGGCGAGCACGAACGGGAGCGAGGGGCCGGACAGCAGCGGAAACAGCACATAGTCCTTGAGCGTTTGGCGGCGCACCTTGCGCCAGATGTCTCCCAGCATGCCCCGCTTCTCGGCCAAGCTCGTCTGGCCCGAGGCGATCCGCTCGGTCTCGAGATCATGCAGCGCGACGCCGTATTGGAAGAAGATCGCCAGCAGCGCTGCATACACCGGGTTGCCGAGGTAGTAGGGATGCCACTTCTCCTCCTCGGACATGCGCAGGATGCCGTAGCCGATGTCGCGGTCCTTGCCGACGATGTTGGTGTGGGTATGGTGCATGTAGTTGTGCGAGTGACGCCACTGCTCGCCGGGGCAGGCGCTGTCCCACTCGAAGGTCTTGCCGTTCAGCCGCGGATCCTTCATCCAGTCGTACTGTCCGTGCATCACGTTGTGGCCGATCTCCATGTTGTCGAGGATCTTCGACAGCGACAGGGCGGCGGTGCCGCCTATCCAGGCGGGCGGCAGGAAGCCCACGAAGAGCAGCGCGCGGCCGGCGACCTCGAGTCCTCGCTGCGCGCGGATGACCTTGTTGATGTAGGCGGCGTCGCGCTCGCCGAGGTCCGCCACGACACGGGCGCGGACGGCGTCCAGCTCGCGGCCGAAGGCCTCAAGCTGTGAGGGGGAGAGGGTGGGTGCTGAGGTGGACATGTCTGGCTCCTTGTCGGGGTCGGAGTTCATAGGTCAAGTGCAACGTCGCCCAGTGGCACCGACACGCAGATGCGGATCTGCTCGTCGCGGGCGCTCGAGACTTCGCCGGTGGTGAGGTTCCGCACCCTGCCGGCCGTCTTGCGGCAGCTGCAGGTGTTGCAGATGCCCATGCGGCATCCGTACTCGGGGGCGAGCCCTGCGTCCTCGGCCTGCTCGAGCAGCGGCAGTCCGGAGTTGGCGGCCTCGCGGCCGCTGGCGGCGAAGTTTATGAGCCCCTCGGCGCCGTCGGTGTCGAAGCTCAGCACCGTCGGCGTGAAGGTCTCGACCTTCGGCTCGGCCAGGCCGTCCTCTCGCCACAGGGTGCCAACAGCGTCGATCAGAGCCGGTGGACCGCAGACGAATGTGGCGGCTTCGGAGTGCTCGGCCATGACAGCGCCAAGGTGCTCGCGGCGGAAGCGACCGTTGAGCGCCTGAGCGCGCCCGCGCGTAAAGCCGCGGGCGACGCGAAGTCGATCGTGGCGCTGTGAGAGCTGATCGAGCTCGGGTGCGTACAGGGCGAGCTCGGCCGAGCGGGCGTAGTTGAGGAAACCGATGTCGCCCGCGAAGCCCTCGTCGCAGAGGGTGCGGAGCATCGCCATCGCCGGCGTGATGCCGCTGCCGCCGCTGATCAACAGCACGCGCTCGGGCCGCGGGTCTCCCAGCACGAAATCACCGTCGGCCTGGGATAGGCCAACGATCATCCCGCTGCGCGCGTGGTCGCGCAGGTGGCGGGACACCCTGCCCTCCGGGTGGGTTGAGACGGTCAGCTCGAGCGCACCGGCGGCGGCGTGCTCGGAGCCGGCGGGAGAGTAGGGCCGCGTTTCGCGCACCCCGTCGATGTCGACGCTCACCCCAACGAACTGCCCGGCGTGCAGGCCGCGCCAGTTCTCGTTCGGGCAGAGCGTGAGCGTGACGCTCTTGGGTGTCTGCCGGCGGACGGCTGTCACCTCGGCGCGAACGTCGCGCTTGACCAGCAGCGGGCGCAGGAGCTCGACGTAGCGGTCGACGCCATGCGGGTAGGCGAGCGCCTCGAGCAGGTTCGATCGCAACAGGCGGCGGCCGAGGCTGCGGGGCGAGGGGGGAGCGGACAGCGTTCCCGGCCCCACCTGGTTCAGTGCACACATGTGTACTAGAGTACCCCAATACGGACAATCGATACCCCATGCTGTGTGAGTGTTGTCACACTGTGACCGTGGACGACCGTGCTCCGCAGGTGGGCGCCACGCGCCGAGAGGGCAAGCAGCGCACGCGCCAGGCGCTGCTCGACGCGGCGCTCGACCTGCTCGAGGGGCAGAGCTTCTCGAGTGTCAGCCTGCGCCAGGTGACGCGGGCCGCCGGCATCGTGCCGACGGCCTTCTACCGCCACTTCGACGACATGGAGGAGCTCGGTCTTGCCCTGATCGACGAGTCGTTCCGCACACTGCGGGCGATGATCCGCGCGGCGCGCGCGGACCCGCGGACATACGAGCGCGTGATCGCCAGTTCGGTCGAGATCCTCGTCGACTACGTGCACGAGCACGACACCCACTTCCGCTTCATCGCGCGTGAGCGCTTCGGCGGCGTCGCCGTGCTGCGTCACGCGATCCGCGGCGAGATACGCCTGTTTGCGAGCGACCTGGCGAGCGACCTCGCGCGCTTCCCCTACCTCGAGCGCTGGAGCAGCGAGGATCTCCAGCTGCTGGCCGGGCTGATGGTGAACGCGATGGTCGCGACCGCCGAGGCGATCCTCGACGCGCCGCCGGATGACCCCGTCGCCGAGGCCGAGATCATCGCGACCGCTCGCCGTCAGCTGCAGATGATCACGCTGGGGGTTCCCCAATGGCGCAGCTCCGGGACGCACGCGTGATCCCGGTCACCCCTCGCTTTCCCGCACGGCGCCCTGCGCCGCCTGCTCGAGCGTGCCGTTGAGGATCGCCGTGTTGTTTCCCGACGCCGAGGGCAGCCCCAGCTTCTCGTCTATTGCCTGATCGAGCACCGGCGCCAGCGATCCGCCGCAGCCGTTTGCAGTCGGCACGGAGAAGAGGTTGTCGACGGCCGAGTCGTTGTGGGCGATCACCAGTTTGCCGCCGTTTCTGACTTCCACCTGGCCCGGGCTGCCGCTGATCGATTCATTCGGCGGCGGTGGGCTTGTGCTGCCGCTCGTCAGGCGGAACGTGATCGGTTCGCTGGCCGAGCCGACGTAGCATTCGCTGCCGAGCAGGGTGCTTTCGAGGTGGATGCGGGTCGGCATGATGAGCCCGACCGCTTTGCTGGCCACCTTGTCGAAGCTGAATTCGGCCGGCCCCACGAGTTCCGTCGTCGCAGCGGCGCCCGCGAGTCCCTCACTGGTCATTTCGGCGATGTGTTCGCGCAGGGCCGCCGGCAGTGATTCCGGGGCGACCACTCCCAACAGGCCGCCGGGGATCGGCTGAGGGCTGTGCGAAAGCGTTTCACCGTTGGCCGCCGGGACGAACTTCCTCGATTCCTGCGGTTCGCGTACGATTTCTTTTCCTCCCCTCACTTCGACTTCGCTTTCCTTGTAGGTGACTTCGCGAGTTTCGCCGCCCTGGAAGACGATCGGGTTCGTGACCGGTGTGGTGCTGCTGCCGATCTTGACTCCGCCGGAGGTGGTCAGGCTGTAAACGCAGGCGTCGATGGCCGTCACCGACAGTGGGCATTGGCTGAATACCGCGTATTCGCCCGTCGGTGCGGCGGCCAGGGCCGGCGAGGCCAGCCCCAGGGTGGTGAGGGCGCCGACAACAGTCACCGCAATGTACTTCACCATATTTTGCATAATGTTCATATTCCTTTCACTTCGCATGGATTGCGGTGATGCTGCTCGGAAGAGCACCGCTATGGCCTGAAGGTCGCCGTCCTTGTCACCGTCTTTGAACCGACCCTGAGACTCGCCTTGATCCTGATCTTCGTGTGGTGGTTGTGGTCGGCACTGCCTGCCTTCGTCATCCGCACCCTGATCTGGTGTTCTCCGACGGCCAGCTTTTTCTTGGCCTGCTTGAGCCCGCCGCCGGTGACCGTGAGCCCGCCGCCGCTCGTGCGGAGCGTCAGCAGCACGTCCCCACCGGACAGCCGCTCCTTGACGAGTGACAACGAGGGCTTGCAACCGGTCACCGCGATCTTCGTCCGCTCAAGGATCTGCGCCCCGTTCTGCCCGACGATCGTCGCCGGCATCGTCAGGAGCTGGTCGCATAGGTCGCCGTTTGCGGCGAGCACCGAGTGCGCGCCCTCGGGAAGATTGAGCTCGAACGAGCTGATCGGCGCGTCGGGGACCGTTTCGAATTTCGAGTAGGTGATCCCCTTTTTGATGTCGGTGTGGCCGAGCAGGTCGATCGTTATGCCTTCGCCCTGGAGTACCACCACGAGGTCCGGAAACGCAGCGCCACCGTGGGAGACCAGATATGCGGGTCCCGTCAGCGGGCTGTCGAGTGCGGGCGTCCGCGCCGTCGCGCTCCCCACGTTCGAGGCGGCCGGGCAACCGGCCGGGTTGGCCGCGAATTGGCCTTCGGTGCAGGCTTTCTGAAGCGTCGTCAGGCGCGTGGGCAGAGCCAGCGGCAAGCTCACATCGACCTTGCGCATGTTGGCTTCGCCGGCCTTCTGGGCGACCTTGACGTCGAGGCTCGCGCCGTTGGCTTTGCTGGTGTTGGCCTGCGTGCTGACCGTGAGGGAGGGTTTGAACTTGAGCATCCGGCAGTTGACCGCCTCATACGGCGAGGAAGGAGCCGACTGAGCGCCCTGCACGCTTGAGATGCCGGCTCCGATCGACATGGCGTCGCAGTTGGTCGCGTTGAACATGAGCTGCGGACGGTTGACGTCCACCTGCACGGTCTTGACCTGCAGCGGGATGCCGGCGAGCGCGGTTGGCAACGGGTCGCTCGTGATCGTCAGGGCCGCGGTCGAGGGGTCGACGTGGATCGCCGCTCGCACGACAACCTCGCCCCTGCCGTTGGTCCCGGCGAGCGTGAACGGCCCCGCCTGCGCCGGCACGACGATGCTCAAGCCGAACGGCCCCCCGGCATAGGGGCCGGTCAGATACGCCCGCCCGCCCGTGACGTAGTAGGGAGCCGAACCCGGGCCGACGCCGGCTGTCACCGTGCCGATTTCGGAGGCCTGCGGGCATTCGCCCGCGTTTGCCTGCGCATCGGGGCATCGGGCCACATGGGAGACGTCCCCCAGCAGGCCCGGAGGCATCTGCACGGTGATCCCGTTGAGATCCTCATCAGCGTCGGTCCTCGAGAACGTGACCGAGAACGGGCTGTAGGCGCCCGCCTGGGCGCTGCCGGTCATGCCCGCGCTGAACGACGGGGAGAATTGGGGCGTCGCGCAGCCTTCGAGGAGGAAGCTGCTCGACGGTTCTGCGGTGAACGGTTCGGTTGGCGTGCTGCTCCACGGCGAGAGCTGTGAGGTAGTCGTCGCGGTCCCGCACGTGGACGGGTTCGCAAGCGGGGCGTTCGGCCCGCCGTCGATATTCAGCGTCAGCTTTTCAAACGGCTGCTGGGGAGTGTTCTGGAAGGTCGTCGTGAGCTGGCCCGTCTGCTGGTTGATCTCGGTGCGCCCGGCGAGCTTGATCAGCACACCTGATCCCTGCACCTGTATGAACGGCCGCAGCATCCTGCCTTCTGCGGCTTCTGCGCCGCCGCAGGGCGAGCATTGCGCTTCGCCGAGGAACACCTGGCCCATGAGTTCTTCTGCGAGCAGCGGCGTCTTGATCTTGACCGTGCCGATCTGCGATTCCGTCGGGCAGGCGGCCGGTTCGGTTGAGCCCTCCCCGAGCTGCGCGTCGCTGCATGTCTGAAGGCCGTTGGCGGCCGAGGGCGAGGCGACGGTGCCCGCGGGCAGGGTCACGACCGCGTTCCTGAGGTCCGGGCTGGCAAGCGTCTGGGCGCTGTCGCTCTGTGGCACTTCGAGGGCCACTTCATAGCCGGCTGGAGCACCGGCCTGGCTGGGGTTGGCAGCGACCGCGAGCGATGGCGTGAACAGAGGGGAAATCAGGCCGCAGCCCGTGAAGCCTTCGGGTGGCGCTGGCGCTCCGATCCGCGAGGCCGCAGTCTTCCAGCGCGGATCGCTCTCCTCGGGGGCGCCGGCCGGGTTCAAAGACCCCGGTTCCTGCCAGGAGTCAACCTCCAATCCGCTTTCCAACGCGCCAGCGCATGCGGTCGGGTTGCGCACGAACGGCTTTTCAAGCGCCGCTTCGCCGCCGGGTCCGCCGAACTTCACGTCTTCAGAGGTTTTGGCCCTTTCTTCGGCGTCGTCGGGTCCAGCGCCGTTGACCTCGGCGGGGACCCCCCACAGGGTCACCGACGATTCGAGCACCGGCTCTGACTCGTTGACCTCGGGAACCGACACCTGCACGGCGTATTCGCCGTCTGAGTTCGGTACGAGGCTCGCGTCCAGGCGCGCCGTCGCGGTCCCGCCGGCGATCTGGAAGGCGAACGCGGCCGGCTCGTCCGGATAGGGAACGATGTTGTAGACGAGCACGACATAGCGGGCGAACTCCGTGTGCACGGTGGCGACGCCGACGGCCGTGTCTGCCGGACACAGCGTTCGCCGGACGTCGTCGATGTCACACCGCGGGATCGCCATGGGGTTGCCCGTCAATCCGGGCGGAAGGCCGACGTGGACGTCGCGGGGATCGGCGACCGGCGTTTCGCCCGCGCTCCGGTTGAGCGTGAAGCTCGTCGTGAAGTCCGGGTGGGCGCCGGCCTGCGTGGTGGAGGCCACGGTGGAGAAGCTCGCGATCCCGAACGGCGCCGGTTCGGCGGTCAACTGTTTGCTTTCGCTCGTGGACGAGCTTTCGGCATTGCCGCCGGAGACGGTCACGGCGCTCTGAAGAACGGCGCCGAGCGGGGCGGTGACATTGACCGGCACCGTGAATCTGAGAGAGTCGCCCGGCTGAACTTCTCCGGCGTAGGTGCATTTCAGGGTCGAGGTGAGCGGAGGCGCCGAGCAGCTCAGTGGTTCCTGCTTGAAGGCCTCGCCGCTGCCCGTCGAGCTTGAATCGTCGATCGCCGTCGCTGCTACACCCGTGACGGGTAGCGAGTCTTCGATCGTCACCAACCCGCTCGTGGCTTCACCACCCACGTTCGTCGCGGTCACCACGTACTGGTCGCCGGTGCCGCTCGAGGCGAAGTTCGTAGGTCCTGAGACCGATGTGATCAACCACCGCGGCGGTCCGCTGGAGCCGGCGGCGAGCGCCGGGGCGACCGCCCACGCATACAGTGCGGCGACTGTCACGAGCAGGAGCAGTGGATGGCGTCGTGTCACTTGGACCTGCCTTTCGAGGTTCGGGTCCGCTTGGCGGGCGCCTTGACGGCGTACTTGCGCCGAGCCTGCTTGTCGCACGCTGCTCGCCTCTTCTTCGGCTTCCTCTTGCAGGCCTTCAGCGCTTTGGCGAGCTTCTGCGCTCGTGTCACGGCCGGCCTCTTCAGGGTCCTTGTCGCGGAAGGAGGTGACGGGGCGAGGTTGCCGGAGGGGCCACTGCCCCCACTGACAAGCGCTGGCGTCGACAGCGATGCACCCGCCTGTCGGCAGTCGCCTTCGCAGGCGGGCGCCGATGTCTGCGCCGCAGCGTCACCACTCACGCGCGCGTCATAGACGTCGTAGGCATCGTCGGTATCGCCACCGACAAGGCCTTCGCGCGTCGTGAAGAAGACGTTTTCGCCGGCTTCGTCGTTGTCGAGATAGAACGACGGTTCGGCGCTCGCACCGGAGGAGATCAGGTACGTGCATCCGCCTTCGCGTTCCCCTGAGACACAGGATCCGGTTCCCGCCTGCTCCCACTCATACACATCTTCGACGCCGTTGGTATCGCCGGGGACGAGTTGCGCTGCCGTGGCGAAGAAGACCCGATCACCTTCGCCGGCGATTGCACGCCCGTTCTGATTCACGGCAGCTGCGGCACTGGTGGTTCCGGCAGGTGCGCAGGATACGCACGCGAGCGGCTGGGCGGCGGCCGGTTGATAGCGGTAGACCTGGTTCTGTGCGGAGGAGTTGTTGAATTGCTGCGCTCCGCTCTTCAGGGCCGCCGTCGTGTCGAACACGAACACCCCGCCATCGCTGCTTGCGGTCGCAGACGTGGCCCTGGTGTTGAGGATTTCTTCGGCTTCCTGCGGGTCTTTCGCCTTGACCGTGGACGGGGGCGGCCAGCTCGCGACTTCAACGGGCGCCGAGCCGTCGGAGGAGTAATCCAGCGCCACCGGGAGCGTGAAAGTTTCAGGCAGTGGTGTTTTTGTGCGTGCGCCTTCTTCTTCGCGCCCGACCGTCACCTTTTCCGACTTCATGAACAGAAAACTCGAGCCGTCCTCGGAGGAGGTCACGATCTGCCCGGTCACGCCGGGCACGTAGGCGACCCTGTCCTCCGCGGTATTGAATTCGTACATCCACGGACCCGAGCCTTCAGGTTCGGTGGGCGCGCCCGCGGGAGGAGCGCTCTTGGCGAGCTTGTCCATGCTCTCGAAGAACGCGCGGGACCCGTCTGGCGAGGCATACACATACGAGGTGTCCCCGGGGGCGACCTCGACCGGCGTGACGGCCGTTTCGCCGCCGGCGCCCGCCGCGGCTTCGCCGCCGGAGAGTTCGTCGCGCGAGACGAGCACGGTCCTGGGCCCTTCCGCGGCCTGCTCGCGCACGTACAGCTCGGCCGGGGTGCCGGCTTCGCTTGCGTATTTCGGCTGCGGGCTGACGAAGAACGCCTTTGTGCCGTCGCGGGAGACCTCGTTGCGCAGCGAGAACGCCGAGTGGGTGACCGACTGTTCGGTCTGCGTGGCGGCGGGTACCGCTCCGTAGGCGCTGTAGGTGCCGTCCGGCAGCTCCCCGGCTGAGGCGAGTGCGCCTTCATGCCATTCATAGAAGCCGTAGGGGCCTTGAGGGACGCGTTCGGCGACGGTGACGTGTGCGGCGCGTTCCTTGTCTTCGGGCACGAGCGTGGCGTTCCAGGTGAAGTACACGGTGCCCAGGGTGGGAGAGCCCCCGATCGCGACCGGCTTGCTGTTGGAGATTTCACCGGGCGCGGGCTTCGCTTCCGAGAACGATGGGAACGCGGGCCTCGTCAGCCACGATTCCGCTTCGGGCGGGTTCAGCGGATCGCCTTCGCCCGCCCGGTAGAGCCCGTAGGACTCGGTGGCGCTCGGATTTTCTCGCTGGAAGGAGTATCCCGCGGCGAACACAAACCGCGAGAGATCCGCGGAGGGGATGAACTCCTTCGGTTCCTCCCCCTCGAAGTTGGAGGCGTTGGCCCCGTATCCCGGGGGCAGCGCGGCCGTCGTTTTCCAGCCCGCGGCCGGGCTGCGGCTTGCGACGGAGTAGAGGTCGGTGCCGCTCGAGGTTTCGCCCGATGGCCCAACCTGGAAATAGACGATACGTTCGCCGTCGGCCTCGGCCACCCCGTAGCCGATGCCCGGTACGCCCTTGTTGAGAACGATCCCCGCCTCGTTGCCGTTCTTGTGCGGTTCGGAGACCTGTTCATAGACCCGTCCGTCGGGCAGGCCGGCCGCGAGCGCGCTGGACGCTGTAGCGCCCGCGGCGACAGAGAGCAGAGCAGCGGTCGCGAGGAGGGCGCTACGCATGGGGGATCGCCGCTGGGTGTGAAGGATGGAGCTGGAAGGACATACGGTGGGACCTTTCTCCTCTACGTGAATCGGTCTGTTGACTGCGCGACCGCGAACCGCTCGTCTGCCACTGGCGGGAGCCGGGGACGCGGGATGCATGTGTCCCCGGCTCGTCGCTGGAGAGCGAGTGCTTCGTCGCTCGTGTCAAATGCTCGTGACTTCCAGATTGAGCGCTTCGCTCGTCCCTGGTTTGAACGCGGATGTGAGGGCTTCGGCGAACCCGCTACCCAGTTCGGGTTCTTCGCTGGCGTTGAGCTTCCCTTCTCGGTAGATGCCGTTCGTGCCTGAGGATTCGGCGAGGCTGCACGCGGCAGTGCTGCTCCACGCCAGACCAGTCGCGTCGGCGTTCACGTGCACGCCGCCTGCTTCGTTTTTGTTTTCAATGGTTTTGAGACCCACCTGACCCGGAATCGTGATCACGCAGCCGGTGATGCCTTCAACTTCGACTTTGATCGCCTTGCCTTCTTCACACACGACGGACACGGTGCCTTCCGCCGTGTCGGGCGGGGCTGCCGCAAACTGGAGGTTGCAACCTTCCGTGTTCACTTTGGCGGCGTGTGTTCCCGCCAGCTCCACGGTGCATTCGCTGTAGGTCGGGTGGAGCGTGAGAGTGGTGGATTCTTCTGGCAGCGAGCCCAGGAATTTGGCGTTCTTACACACGCTCACGGCTCCAGTGATCTGAAAGCCCTGGCCGTTGAGCTGTTTTGCTTCCACTTCCGCCGGGTATTCGGCGGCCTTGTAATGGGCTGCCGAAGCCGACGCCGCGGACGCTGCGAAAACGCAGGCGACGCTAGCGGCCAGAATGATCGAGATTCTTAACCTGTTCACAGGCGGTACACCTCCAGTGTTGATGGTCATCCGACCGGCGACTGGGCTATCCAGCCCGAGATCCGGTCGGCGTTCAGGTCAGAGGAACTCGTGACCCACCCTTCGCACCGGCCGCACACCAGCCGGGTAATGATCTGGGTCTGTGCCTATGGCGGTGTTGGACCCAGCTTCGGCGTCGCGCCCACGTTCGGGCGGCCGCTCTCTACTTCGTTATGTCTGTGCCCTACCCAGTTCGCGGGATTTCCAAACATGGCGATCCTCGCGGCTCGCACGGACGCCGTGCTGACGCAGCATCCATTCCACGCTGGGCAACCGTCAGTTGGCCTGCTCGAGCAGCAGGCTTCAGGACGGCTGGTGGACGATCAGCACGGATGAGGTCGAATGCGCCGCCACGGCGGCGGCGACGCTGCCGAGCAGATGTCCCACGAGCCCGCTGCGGCGGTGGGAGCCGAGCACGATGAGGCTCGCTCCGCGCTTCTCGGCGACCTCGATGATCCCCGTCCACGTCGGCGCTGCCTCGACCGCCATGCTCTGCGTCTGGAAGCCCGCCTGATCCGCCAGCGATGCTCCGTACGCGGCCGTCTCCTCCGCTGCTTTCCGCACCTCGCCGGCCGCCGCGGCGTCGAGGTGGCGCCCGCTGGTGGGCGCAAATCCGACATCACCCGTCTGCCAAACACAGACGATGAGCGCGTCGCGCCCAGACGCAAGCTGGTGGCCGGCCTGCTTGATCGCGAGCTCCGCGAGCTCGGAGCCGTCGTAGGCGAACAGCACCGGGCCGGCGGGCGTGGCGGCCATTCCCGCGTCGGCGTTGGTCGAGGCCATCTCAGCCGGCGCCTTCGGTCGCGGGGCGCGAGGCGGTTGAGCCCGGGCGCAGTCTCGCCAGCAGCGGCGGCGAGTACCAAGCCGGGTCATCGCCCTCCAGGAAGCGGTCGATATCGGGCGTCTGCGGGCGGGCGCCGCCGAGCGCGTAGATCGCGACGCCGAGTACGGCACCGCCAACCGCGATCCCGAGGCCGATCCACAGCGCAGTACCGGTGCCGGCGTCGAGGTTGCCGCCGACGGTCGCGGCGAAGTGGGCGAAGATGGGCGCGATCATGAATGCCGCCACGGCCCGCATGAGCTCCACGATCGCGAACACCCGCTGGAGGTTGGCCGAGGGCAGCGAGAACCCGGCGACGAACAGCGCGGGCGCGACCGTCGCGCCGAGACCTATACCGGTCAGCCCCGAGCCGATGAGCGTGGCCGCCTGGCTCGACGGCACGTCGATGCGGAAGACCAGGATCCCGCCCGCGAGGAACATCATTCCGGCCAACGGCAGATAGTGGATCGCACGCTTGGTGATGACGAGGCCGAGCACGACCGCGGTGATCGCCGCGCCGGCGACCTCAGGCAGATAGAGCAGACCCAGGTGAAGCGGCCCATAGTGTCCGGCCAGCGCCCCTGCGGTGAGCGCGGTCGCCGACACCGATGCGGCTGCCGCGAACAGCGCCACCACGACTCCCGCCACCGGCATCGTGCTGGTCAGCATCGAACGGACCGTCAAGAGCGGCCGCTTCGCGCGGAACTGGTAGACGACCAGGACCACGATCGTTGCCAGACCGCCCAGCAGTGGCGCAATGGTCTCGCCGTCGAGGAACGGGTGTGTGAGCAGCTCTGAGGCGCCGAAGAATGCGGCCACGCAGCCGACGGCTGCCAGCGCAATCGCCGGCAGATCGCGCGGCGAGTCAGGATTGGCGGGCGGCGCGTCGTCGAACGTCAGCACCGCCAGGACCAGCGCACTGACCGCGATCGCGGCGATGATCCAGAACAGCGGCCGCCAGGCGTGCGACTCGGCCTGCAGCCCGCCGATGGTCGGGCCCAGCGCAACCGCCCCGAAGATGCACAGGTTCATGATCATCGCGGTGGTGCGCAGCTTGCTCGCTGGATAGCCGATTGCCAGCGGCGGCACGGCAGAGATGAGCAGCAGGCTCGTGCACAGGCCCTGAATAATGTGACCTGCGATGTACATGCCCGGGTTCTGCGCCGCCGCCGCCAGCACCGACCCGATCACGAGCAGCGTGGCGTAGCCGATCATCATCCTCCGCTGCGGCAGGTGCTGGGCGAACTGGACCGCCAGCACCGTGCCGACGGCATAGGCGGCATTGGCAAGGCCGGAGCTCAGGCTCATCGTCTGCAGGCTCATGTGCAGCTGCCTGGCGATGATCGGCGTCAGCGGGCTGAGCGCGGCAGACAGAGCCAGGTAGGGAATCAGCGCGAACATCACCATGGCCGCGACCGCGGCATACCGGCCGGCGAGCGGGCCCTGGCGCATCAGCAACCACCATCCAGCGTGGCGAGATCGCACCGCGCTCGCCATCTGTGGGTGGGCGCGGCGAAGCAGGCGCGCGGACGGCGATCGATGCGGCGAACCCCCCGAAGCGCGGTGGTTCTCGGCGGCTTGAAGGGGTGGGCTGGCGACCCTATCGCCATGTCGGGGTGGTGGAGTCTCGTCGCATTCGGACAGCCCTGTCCGGGCCTGCGGCCTTATAGCACGAGGCGGAGAGCGAGCCGGTCGACTCGCGTCAAGGGACGTCATGGATGACGTCGGCCGGCTCGGGCAAATCCCGATCATGATCTGGCGACCGATGCGGAGTGTGCAACGCGCAGTTGGGCTTAGGCCAGCCGTCGATAGCGTCCGGCCTCAGATTGTCCAAGCGTCCATGTCACGGGTTCTCGTTGGCCTGCTAGCGTCGCCCCGTCAAGCGTTGGCCGGTGGCCCGGTGGCCGTGAGAGCGCCGATGCCCAATCGATGAGTGGGGGAGCGCGAATGCCCAGAGCCCTGTACCTAGCGCTGGTCGGAGTGGTTTTGGCCATGTCGGTCGCGGCAATCAGTTCCAGCGCCGCTGCCTCCGAAGTGAGCGCCGCGGCCCAGGCCGAATGCGCGAGGTCCACTGAAGGCAGCTCGGCGAAAGACGAAGAAGCGTGCGCTCAGGGCTACGACGGGGCGAAGGCCGGCAAGTCGGTGCAACAGAACTGCGACACGGTTGGCGCGGGTGCGGTCACCGACACCGAGGACGTCAAAGACTGCCTGTTGGGCTGGACCCTGACCGACGTTGCCGGGACGGCTGAAGCCGGCAAGGCCAGTGCTGCAGCCGAAACCGAATGCGCGAGGTCCACCGAAGGCAGCTCGGCGAAAGACGAAGAAGCGTGCGCTCAGGGTTACGACGGGGCGAAGGCCGGCAAAACGGTGGAACAGAGCTGCGACTCGGTCGGCGCGGGCGCGGTCACCGACACCGAGGACGTCAAAGACTGCGAAGTGGGCTGGGCGCTGAGCTGACGGAGGCTCCCCGAGCTCAGCCCGTATTGCGCATCCCGGCGGCGATCCCGTTGACGGTCAGCAGCAGCGGCCCTTCGGCGAGCTCGTCGCCGGCCCGCGTGCGGCCCAGCAGGTCGATCTGCATATGCGAGAGCGGATCGATCCACGGGTTGCGGTGCGACAGGCGGGCGAGCAGGTTCGGCGCGTTGGCCAGCAGCGTCTCAGTGCCCGCGATCTCGAGCATCGTCTTCACGACGCGTTCGTGCTCGGCGCAGATCGTCTCCCACAGCTCGCGCCCCGGATTCTGCCCGAGCAGCGCCAGGTAGCGCTCGGCGACGCCGAGGTCGGTCTTGAACAGCGACATCTCGAGCGTCGAACAGAGCATCCGGAAGAACGGCCAACGCTCGAGCATCTCCCGCTGCAGCTCGCGATCGCCCTCCGCGAGCGCCGCGCCGGCGCCGTACCAGGCGGGCAGAAGCATCCGGTTCTGCATCCACGCGAACACCCACGGGATCGCGCGCAGCTCGCCGACGGTCAGCGACGCTGAGCGCGACGACGGCCGCGAGCCGATGTTCAGACGCATCAGTGCGTCGAGCGGCGAGATCCCGTTGAGGAACGCGTCGAAGCGGCTGTCGTCGTAGATCAGCGCGCGATACACGGCGCGTGAGCGCGCGGCGAAGCGCTCAGCCTCCTCGCGATAGCGCTGCGGCACCACCTGATTGCCGGCCAGCGTTGCGAGGATCACGGCCGAGGTCGTCTGCTCGAGCGAGCGCAGCGCCAGCTCTGGATGGGAGTAGCGCTGGGAGATCACCTCGCCCTGCTCGGTGATCCGGATCCGGCCCCGGATCGAGCCGGGCGGCTGGGCGAGGATCGCACGGTAGGAGGGAGCGCCGCCGCGCGAGGTCGAGCCGCCGCGGCCGTGAAAGAAGCGCAGCTCGATCCCGCGCTCGTCGGCGTCGGCGAGCAGGCGCTCCTGTGCCTCGAACAGAGCCCATTGGCTGGCGAGGAAACCGCCGTCCTTGGCCGAGTCCGAGTAGCCGAGCATGATCTCCTGCCTGCCGTCCAGCTCGCCGAGCTGCTGCGCGTACAGCGGATCTTCATACAGCGCCGCCATCGTCGACTGTGCATGCGCGAGATCCTCGACGGTCTCGAACAGCGGCACGAGCGCAAGCGTCTCGAGGTCGTCCACGCCGATTCGGGCGAGCCGCATCAAGGCGAGCGCCGCGAGCACGTCGGAGGGCCGCTCAACCATCGAGATCACGATGCTGCCGAGCGCGCGAGCGCCGTACTCCCGCAGGCCCGCGGTGATCGCGGCGAAGACGTCGGGTAGCCGCTGCTCGGCTGGGCCGCTGGCGAGCTGGGCCAGCGCCGCGCAGCGCTGATGCTCGTCGAGCTGCTCGAAGTCCTCGACCAGAGCCGCGGCCGCCGCGCGGAGGTCGCGCGAGGATAGGCGCACGTCGAGCGCCGCGAGGTGAAAGGCGAACACGCGCACCTGCGTCAGCAGCCTGCCGAGCGCACCATCGGCGACGCGCCGCGAGCTCGTCGAGGCGCGGATCAGCTCGAGGTCGTCATCGAGTTGCTGCGGCGAGCTGTAGCCGTGGGGCAGCTCGCGCAGCGCGCCGTCCAGGCGCGCCGAGATGTAGGACAGCTTGCGGCGAAACGGCTCGTCCTCGTTGCGGCGGCGCCGCGCGATCTCGGGCATCTGCTCCGCGTCGCGCGCGAGCGAGGCCTCAAGCGCCGGCGCGACGAGCAGCCGCTCGTCGGCCTGGGAGAACTGCGCCGCGAGCGCATCGACGCGACGACGCAGCAGACGCAGCGCGGTGCTGCGATGCAGCCGCAGCGTCGAGCGCACAGCGTCCGGTGTGACTACGGGGTTTCCGTCCATGTCGCCGCCCGCCCAGCTGCCGAACCGCACGGCAGGGCGCCCTGGCGGCCAGCGGGTGCCGAAGCAGCGGGCGATCTCCGCCTCAAGGCGCGGCGCTGCGTCGAACAGCACAGCCTCGAAGAAGAACAGGATCCGCCGCACCTCGTCCTCGACGGCCGGTCGCAGGCGGCGGACCGCACCCGTCTGCCACCACAGCGTGAGCGTCTCGCGCAGCTCGTCTTCGATCAGCCGCCGCTCGGTGCGCCCGATGCGCTCGTCGTCGAGCCGCTCCATCGCGGCCCACACGGTCTGCTGGTGGTCGAACACCGAGCGCCTCGTGGCATCGGTCGGATGCGCGGTCATCACGAGCCGCACGTCGAGCCGGCCGAGCGCCTCGTTGACCTGCGCGTCCGGGCGCAGCGCCGCGGCGGCGCGCGTGGCGGCGAGCGACTCGCGCTGCGGCGCGCTCGTGTCGGAGTCGTACTGTCGCCGCCGGCGCAGACGCTCGAGCTCCTCGGCGATGTTCGCGAGCTGCAGCTGCATCGAACAGGCTCTCACGTACGGCTCGAGCGAGGCCGAGCTCAGCCGCGAGATGAAGCCGACGAGGCGCTCGCCCGCGCCATCATCACCGTCGCGCAGCTGGGCCGCTGTCTCGCGCAGCCAGAAGACGCGATCGCGAAACGCGCGGCCTTCCTGCTCCTCGAGCACGTCGCCGAGGAGCGCTTCAAGCAGCGCGGTGTCGAGGTTCAGAGTCTCCACGGCGAAGTTGCATTGTGACTCGGAACGCGTCTGGCCACCGCCGCAAGAACTAAGCTACATGAACTGATGTGCGGCATTGGTGGCGAGGTCGCGCTCAGGCGCGCGCCCGATCTTGGAGCGGTACGTCGGATCGGAGACGTACTGGCTCCGCGCGGCCCGGACGGATCGGGCGAGTGGCATTCTCCGACGGTCGCGCTGACCCACCGCCGGTTGAAGGTGATCGACCTCAGCACGGCCGGCGACCAGCCGTTCGTCGATTCCGAGCTCGGGCTGGTGATCGTGTTCAACGGCTGCATCTACAACCACGAGGAGCTACGCGCCGAGCTGACTGCGGCCGGTTACACGTTTCACTCTCACTCCGACACCGAGGCGCTCGTCAAGGCGTTTCATCGCTGGGGTGAGCGCTGCGTCGAGCACCTGATCGGGATGTTCGCCTTCGCGATCGTCGAGACGGATTCCGGCCGCGTCGTGCTCGGCCGCGACCGCCTGGGGATCAAGCCGCTGTATCTCGCCGAGCTGGACGGCGCGCTTCGCTTCGCCTCGACGCTACCGGCGCTGCTGGCTGGCGGCGGGATCGACGACGAGATCGACCCTGTCGCGCTGCACCACTACCTCAGCTTTCACTCGGTCGTGCCGGCGCCGATGACGATCCTGCGCGGCGTGCGCAAGCTGCCGCCGGCGACGCTGATGACGATCGAGCCCGACGGCAGCCGCAGCGAGCAGCGCTACTGGTCGGCGCGCTTCACCGACGAGCGCGCGAGCGAGGCCGATTGGGAAGCGGCGACGCTCGCGGCGCTGGAGACGGCCGTCGAGCGGCGGATGGTCGCCGACGTCCCCGTCGGCGTGCTGCTCTCCGGAGGGCTCGACTCGAGCCTGATCGTCGCGCTGCTCGCCGCGGCTGGTCAGCGCGAGCTGGCGACCTTCTCGATCGGCTTCGACAGCGCGAACGGCGTCAGTGGCGACGAGTTCGAGTACTCCGATCTGGTCGCCGCGCAGTTCGGCACCTCGCACACGCGCATCGAAGTCGAAACGCCGCATGTGGTGCCGGCGATCGAGTCGGCGATCGCCGCGATGAGCGAGCCGATGGTCTCGCACGACTGCGTCGCGTTTCACCTGCTCAGCCAGGAGGTCTCGCGGCACATCAAGGTCGTGCAGTCAGGGCAGGGCGCCGACGAGGTGTTTGCCGGCTACTCCTGGTATCAGCCGCTCGCCGACGCGCCGGGTACCGGCGCCGCCGAGTACATCGCCGAGTTCGTCGATCGCTCGCATGCCGAGTCGAGCGCCGCGGTCGACGTGCGTCTGCGGCTCGACCGCGACCCTTCGCGCGAGCTTGTCGAGCGCAGCTTTGCCGCGCCCGGCGCATCGACGGCGGTCGATCGCGCGCTGCGCCTGGACAGCGAAGTGATGCTTGTCGATGATCCGGTCAAGCGCGTCGACAACATGACGATGGACTACGGCATCGAGGCGCGCACGCCGTTTCTCGACCACGAGCTCGTCGAACTGATCGCGCGCTGTCCGCCTGAGTTGAAGCTCGCCGAAGACGGCAAGGGGATCCTCAAGCGCGTCGCACGCGGTCTGCTGCCGCCGCAGATCGTCGATCGGCCCAAGGGCTACTTCCCGGTGCCGGCTCTCTCGCACCTGGAGGGCGACGTGCTGACGCTCGTGCGCGACACGTTGAGCACGGAGGCGATCGCCTCCCGCGGCGTGTTCGACCGCCGTTACGTCCGCACGCTGCTGGCCGCCCCGAACGATCATCTCACGACGCTCGAGGGCAACAAGCTGTGGCAGGTCGCGCTGCTCGAGCTGTGGCTCGGCAAGCACGTCGGCGCTGCGTAGCGATTCAGGTTTCGATCGTGACGAGCGTTCCGATCGGCGTGTACGGCCAGATCTCCGCCGAGGCGGCGAGCGGAAGCTCGACGCAGCCGAGGCTCTGCGGGGTGCCGAACGACGCGCGGTCGAAGTTGTGGAGCGCGTCGCCGCCGTTGAAGTAGCTGATCCATTTGATCCCTGGATCTTCGTAGTGGGAGCCGTCGGGGTTGGTGCCGCTCATGGTGCCTTCGGGGATGTGCTCGAACACCGCGAACGTGCCGAGTTCGGTTTCGGCTCCGGAGATGCCGGTGTTGGCGGGCGAGCTCAGAACCGTTCGGCCATCGTGCCATAGCGTGGCCGACTCTGGAACTTCGCGGTGCACGTACACGTAGCTGTAGCCGCTGCTCAGATGCTTGCCGGCGATCGCGTCGTCCAGCAGCATGTGCCACACGGTCGACCCTGCGAGACCGTCGACGGTGAGTTCGTTGGTGTTCTCGAATTTCATGACGGCGCCTCGAGTGATCATGTTCGCCTGGCCCGGGGACCACAGCGCCCGCAGATTCCGCGGGGTGTTCGGATAACGCCAGCTGAAGCGCCCCCTGGGAGGGGTGACCGCCGCCTGCGCCTCTGAGCTCGGCGTGCGCGCCACGGCGGCGCCCACCGGCCGCCAGTCGACAGGCAGATAGCCCGCCTGGGCGAGCAGTTGCTGCAGGCGCAGTATGGAGCCGGGGGGGACCGTCCATTCGATCGCGCTCGTGGTTCGCAGGCCGCCGGCTGTGCCGGCCGCCACAGCGACCTCACGCGGGAGCTCGAGGCGCAGCTGGGAGCCCAGCGAAGCTCCAAAACCCGACGGCGTGAATACGAGCGTGTGGCTGTCGGGCTCGCTCCAGCGCCCCGCCGTCCTCGGGGAGAGCCGGGGATGACCGGAGCCGAGCACCTCGCTCACCGGCCTGGAGAACGTCAGATGGATCGCCGTAGCGGGAGCGATTCGCCCGCCCGCGGCAGGGATGGTGGCCATCACCGCAGCGCGTGACGGAGGGAACCAGCTGACCTGTGTGGGAGCGCCCACCTTCTCCCAGGGACGCGCCGCGACGGCTATCTCCGTGCTGCCCGTCGCCGGCTGCCTGCCCAGCGAGATCGAGTCCTGCGCCCCGCTCAGTGTGCGGCTGGTCAGGCCGTTGCTGTTTGCGTACACGACCGCGCTCACCGGGCGGTCAAAGCGCACCTGCACATCGGAGCCCCCCTGCACGGTCATCCAGGGTTCGGTCACGTGCGCGACCGGGGCGCTCAGCGTGAGCTGCTCGCTGTGCCGAGCGCCCAGCGCCCACCCGAGCCATCCCGGCCGGCGAACCTCGACGTCCACCGACACGCGCTCGCCCGGAGTCAGCTGTCTCAGCGGAGTCAGGCGCCCGCCATCGACAGCGAGGGGCAGGCTCTTACCCCCAGGACCGAATGCCTGGACGCGCTCGATCGTCCCGCCCAGGGGCTGGACGCTCACACGCGCGAGCGCCGTCGAGTCGCTCGCCAGCGTCACGCCGGACCACGCCAGTACCGCCACGGCCAGCGCGACGATCACGATCACCAAGGCGCTCGCCACACCGATCAGGGCGCGCCTTCGATGGGACGGCGGGGATACCGCGTCAAGCTGGGCCGACATCATCCGTACAAGCCTAGGACGCCGCGCCGACGGTTGTGCCGGTGGGCGGGACTTGTCGGCTCTATTCGGCGGCCCCGTCGCGCAGCAGCTCATCCAGCGTGCGGCCGCTCACGACGGATGCGGGTTGCTCGGCGACGATGTCAGAGCCCGGGCGCGCCTGATCGTCGCGCCGCTTGAGCAGCAGCCATTGCGGCTTCGGCCCCGGCCTTGTGCGCTGCAACACGAAGCCGCCGCGCAGCTTCTCGCCGTGCAGGACGAACACGCCGTGCCCGCGGTCCAGCGCCTCAGGCCAGGCCACCCTGCCGCCCTGCTCGTAGTGGCCGCGGTCCCAGACGATCACCGCTCCGTGGTCGGTGGGACCCTCGAAGGCGTTGTGCTCGATCTCGTGGTCGGCGACCCCGATCGCCAGGCGCCGCTCCGACGGGTCGAGCGATGGCCCCTTTGGCACGGCCCAGGACCGCATCGCGCCGGCCACCTCGAGACGAAGATCGAAGTGACGGGTGCTGGCGGCGTGCTGCTGCACGACGAACGCGCCGGCACTGACGCCGCGGACGGCGAACTGCTCGTGACCCTCGATCGGCACCTCCTCGATGGACACCTCATCGACCACGGCCCCGGCCGGCCCTCGGCGCAGAAAGTCGACGAGTGCCTGAATCGCGGCGGCGGGTCCCTCGGCGTGCACGGCCACGCTGCCGTCGCCTGTGTTGCGCACCCAGCCGCTGACACCGAGCCCGTCCGCGCGGCGCCGGGTCTCCTCTCGAAAGCCGACGCCCTGAACCCGCCCGGCCACGAATGCTCGTACAGCCCGGCGGCGACCGTCGTTGCTCACAGCAGCTCAACCTCGAACTTCAGAGTCGGCCAAATGTGCGACAGCGGGGTGGAACATGATCCCCACACGCTATGCGGGCTGGAAGGCGGCGATCTCCTCGGCCAGCCGCGTCGGCTCGTCGTGGGGGATGAAGGTTCGGCCCCGCTCGATCTCCACTAGCGTGGCGTCGGCCAGGGTGTCGCGCAGCCGGTGGGCGTAATCGAGCTTGAAGAAGCGGTCGCCGGAGCCCCACACGAGCAGCGCCGGGCCGTTGAAGCTGCCGAGGCGGTTCGAAGCGGCATCGAGGTCCCCGGGGTCAACCTTCTGGGCGAAGCGCGCGACGTCTTGGCGGATGGCCGGGTCGCTCATGCATGGCTCCACCCAGCCCAGTGTCTGATCGGCGCTGAGGGGCCGGCGCACGAGCAGTCCGAAGCCGGCGGGGGAGTGCCGCACGGCGGTCGCTCGCATGGGAGCCATCAGGGTACGGATCGTTCTTGGACTACGGAAGGCCTTGAACAGCTGTCCGAAGGGCGCCGGCGGGAAGTTCCTGAAGGCGTCGCAGTTGGTCAGCACCACTCGGCCGATGCGCGAGGCGTCACTGTCCAGCAGGAACTGGCAGATGGCGCCGCCGGTGTCATTGCCCACCAGTGTCACGTCGCTGAGCTCGAGCGCCTCCATGAACGCGATGATCTGACGTGCGACACCGCGGGGGGACTGGTCGACGCCGGCGCCGAGGGGGATGGTGTGCGAGCCCAAAGGCCAGTCGGCAGCGTAGGAGCGGATGCCCGCGTCGGCGAGCGCGTCCGCGGTCTCGGTCCACAGCGTGGCGTTCACGAGGAAGCCGTGCACGAACACCACCGGCGGCGCAGCGGCTGTCTCGGGACCGGCGACACGGTATTGCACGGTGCCGTGGGGAAGATCGATCGTGGCCATGTCTGCTCCCTGGTCTAGATTTACATACAGTCAGCACGTAACATACATACACCCTGTATGCAAGTCAACAGACGATCTCAAGTGGACCGCTCTGCGGCCACCCGCGCCGCCCTGCTGGCGGCCGCCCGCCCGCTGTTCGCCGAGCGCGGGTTCGGGGGGGTGGGCACCGAGACCATCGTCCAGGCCGCCGGCGTCACGCGGGGCGCGCTCTACCACCAGTTCGCCGACAAGACGGACCTGTTCGAGGCGGTCTTCGAGGCGATCGAGCAGGATCTCACCCGCCGTCTCGGCGAGCGGATCGCCGCGGCGGGGGTGAGCGACCCGATCCAGGCGATGATGCTTGGAGCGGACGCCTGGCTGGACGCCTGCGGCGAGCAGGCGGTCCAGCAGATCGTATTGCTCGACGGACCGTCAGTGCTGGGCTGGCAGCGCTGGCGGGACATCTCCTTGCGCTACGGGCTGGGTCTCGTCGAGGGCCTTCTCACTCGAGCGATCGAGGTCGGGCGGATCCAGCCACAGCCTGTCGCCGCTCTCGCCCACGTGCTGGTGGGGGCACTCGACGAGGCCGCGCTGTACATAGCCCGCTCCGACGATCAGGCGACCGCCGGCGAGGAGGCTCGGGCGGTCGTGGCGAGGTTGGTGGCCGGATTGGCACAGAGCTGACGAGTCGTGGCTCGCGGGTGCACGCCCCCGTCGAGCGCCAGCGATCTTCGCGCCGGCCGCCGCCTCCCCGCTGGCCGTCCGCAGCGAGACCGAGATTCTCATATTGTGCACTTGCAAGATGCACAACCTTGATGTAGCATTCGCGCACATTAAGCATCTTTCCTGATCGGAGTTATGAGGTATGGAGGCTTCCACCCTTCTGAATAGCGGTACGCCGGATCGTGCAGGGCCGGCTGGCGCAGGCAGGACCGCGGCGTTCAGCGTCCGTCCGCGCAGGAACGCGGCACGGCAGCAGCGAGCCGCTGCCGTGGCCGGCGCCGAGGCCGGTCAGGCGGCGCCGACACCGCTTCAGATCGCGATCCTGGACCGCGACTCGGGCTTTCTGGTCGTGCTCGCAAAGCGCCTTGAGCGGCTCGAGTGGAAGCACCACGAGCTGTCCGCGACGATCCCCACCAAGACGATCGCGTCGATGGACCTGGACGCCCTGATCGTCGATCCGGCGGTGCTCGGCCCACGTTTCTGGGACTGGCTCGAGCGCCTCTGCCAGGCGCGGCCGAAGTTCCGCATCATCGTGTGCACGGGTCCCTCGACCGTCACCGAGCGCGTGCGCGCTCTGGAGATGGGCGTTGACGACTGGCTCAGCAAGCCCTGCCACCCCGAAGAGCTGCTCGCCCGGATCGAGGCCGTCGTGGGTCACCGACGCCGGCCGGAGCCGCGCAGCCTGGAGACCATCACCGCCGGGGAGCTTGACATCCGGCGCGACCAGTATCAGGCGTTCGCGGGCGGTCTGAGCCTGAATCTGACGCGACGCGAGTTCGAACTGATCGAGCTGCTGGCAAGTGCAACCAACGAGGTGTTCGAGCGCGAGCTCATCTACAAACGCCTGTGGGGCCCGGGGATGGTCCGCAACGACCGCTCCCTCGACGTCTTCGTTCACAAGCTCCGTCGCAAGCTCGAGGCCGCCTCGCCCGGCTGGCGCTACATCCACACCCACTGGGGTCTCGGCTATCGCTTTGCGGCCGAGCCCAGCGAGAACTCCGAGCTGGCGCCTGAGCTGGCGCCGCGCGAGCTCGAGCCCGTGTCGGAGCTTGCGGGCACCCGTTTGGCCGCCTAGCAGCCGGCTCGGATATGGATGCACCGGCGGGGAAGCACTTCGCGACATTCGCCGTGATTGCCCTGAGTGCGGCGCTCGTCGCCTGCGGGAGTAGCGGCAAATCGCTCTCGCATAGCTCGGCCGCGACGGGCGGGAGCCGGCTGCAGACCGCAACCGCCGTGGCGCCGGCCACCGGTGGGCCGAGCGCCGGCAGGCCGGCGGTCGCGAACGCCGGCACGAGCGCGACGGGCGGACGCCGGCCCACCGCCGCGAGCACTCCCAGGTCAGCGACCATCGGGCCGGGTGTGGGCAGGCCGGCGGTGGTGATCGGAGACGAGAGCTCGCCCGAGGAGAACCTCCTCGGAGAGCTGTATGCCCAGGCGCTTGGCGCGAAGGGCTATCGGGTCACGCTCAAGGACGACCTGGGCCCGTCGCAGACCTGCTACAAGGCATTGACTTCGGGCCAGATAGACATGTATCCGGAGTACATCGGAACCCTGCTGTCGGCGATCGCCAAAGAGGTAACGACTCCCGCGAGCGCCGGCGCCACCTATCAGCGGGCACTGGCGTTCGTCAAGGCCCGGGGGCTCACGCTGCTGAACTACACCCCCTTTGACGACTCTGATGCGCTGGCCACACGACCCAGGTATGCGGGCGAACACAGCCTGTCGAGCATCGCCGACCTTCAAACGTTGGGCAAGTCCCTGACGCTGGGTTCCTCGCCGGAATTCGCGACGCGATTTGAGGGGCTCGTTGGGCTCAGACGGGAATATGGCGTGAACCCGACATTTAAGCCGATAGCACCCGACCTCTCCTTCAAGGCGCTGGAAACCGGCCAGGTAGACGTGCAGAGCGTGTCAACCGCCGCGGGTCAACTGCTGAGTGGAAAATTCGAGCTGCTTGCCGACCCCAAGCACGTGTTCGGCTTCCAGAACGTTGCGCCGCTCGTCAGGCAGAGCGTTCTCACGGCCGAGGGTCCGGCATTCGCAAAGGCGCTGAACAAAGTCAGCTCGTTGCTCACCGTCGAGGCGATCCAGAAGATGAACGCGGCGGTTGGCAGCGACCGGCAGTCGGCCTCGAGCGTGGCTCAGCGCTTCCTGTCAGCCAATGGCCTGGCCTGACGTTCGAGGCCGCGCCACTTCGCCAGCTCCGACCGTATGCCCAGTTTGGCCTACGCCCGGGATCGTGGTCCTCTGCGCCGGCGATCGCCCTGGCCGTTGTCGTCGAACAGCAGGACGGGCCGAGGCCGGGGCCCGGCCGGCAGTCCCCGGGCGCTCAGGAACAGGGCCAGCAGGGCGGCGATCCCAACAGCCCCGTAGAACCAGTCTTCACCGCCGCTGCCGGAGGGTCTGCCCGCGAACGCCGACCGCCTGAGCGTGAACGCCGACTGGCTCGCGTGCTTGCGGGCCTTCTCCTCGCGCTTGGCCGGGCTCTGTGCGTAGCCGCCGGCACCGGGCGGGATCGGCTCGACCGGCGGCGTGGCCGCCGGCAGGATCGCGGCGGGTGGGCCCAGCTGTTCGGTCGGCGTGGCCGGTGGTTCGGGCGTCGTCGGCGACGGCGCTGGTGGCGGAACGGGTTTTGCCGCCGGCACCGCAGGCGTGGCCAGCGCTGGCGGTGGCGGGACGATGGACAGCGCGGGGCTGATGCTGGAGAGGGGTGCCGCCGGTGGCGCGGCCGGCGCGGCGGCCGTCTTGATCGGACCGTGTCCTGTGGTGGCGCGCACCTTGATGAGTTCTTCGACACCCTTCATCTTGACCGTGCCGCAGGGTGGGCCATGGCCGCCTGCCTGGACCGTGACGGGCAGCGAGTAGCTGAACGGGCCGGTCGTGACCGAGACGATCGTCGTGCCCGAGTTATACCCGCAGAACAGGCCGGACGTGCTTGATGGGATCGGGTGTTCGCTGGCGCTCAGCTTGGGGTAGGGAGAGCCGGGTCCGCTCGGGACCACGAAGTTGCCGATCGTCGGTTCTGAGCTCGTGAACGCGTAGGTCGGCTGGACGCAGGGGAGTTCGTGCGCGCATGCGGGCGCCGGAATTTCGACGTAGTTGTCATAGCCTTCGAACGGCCTGCTTTCGGTCGCCTTCGATGCGAGCGTGCCCGCCGGGCGGCGGCCGATCGCTTCGAACTGCAGGGTCTGGCTCCGTTCGACGGTGAGCCCGTCGACGGCCTTCAGCGAGAGGGAGTCGATGACGGGGACGGCTGTGACCTGCACTTCGCGCGCCTGCGTGTTGACGCTGGCGTAGTACCAGACCACCCCATTGTTTTCGGTCTGCTGGTAGCCGAGCGACGCGCCCTCGTACTCAGGTATCTGGGGTACCCCGGGGGCGGGGTTTTCCGGAACCAGGCGGCGCTGGTTGAGTTCGTGGATTTCGGCGGCGTTGCCAGGGCCCGAGGAGCCGTTGGTCGTGAACACCGCGATCACGCCGGAGCTCGCGAGCAGCGAGGCGACTTCTTCGCCGTCTTCTCCGTTGGCGCTGTGCAGGGCTCGCAAGGGGCGCGCGGCGACGACGACGACCGGCAGCCCCGCGCCTGCTGCGCTCGCGAGCTGCTGTTCAAGCCACGGGCGCTGTCCTTCTGCGCTCTTTTCAAGCGATCCCAGGGAGTTGTCGAGCACGATCACCCTCAGCGTGCCTTCGTTCTGGGTTGCGTTGAAGGCGTAGTAGCGGTTCACTTCCCCGCTCGGCGCTCCCGAGGAGACGGGCGCGATCCCCGGCGCAGCAGGACCTGAGCCGAATGGCGAGGGCGCTCCTGCGAATGCTTCAGACCACGGCTGGGCTTCATTGGGACGGCCCGGCACGTAATCGAACTTCCCAAGGGCCGCGAACGTGGGCACGGCGCGGCTGAGCGGCGCGAGCACTTCGGGCAGGTGCGCGAAGTCGGCAGCTCCATTTCCTCTCTGGTAGGCGATGCCTTCCAGCGGCCCCACGGCGTTGCCGCCGAGCATTGCAAACGCCGGTCCGTAGCTCGCGATCTCCTTGGCCGCCGCCGTCAGGTTGACGTCCGGTTGGGCGTCCTGCGCCGTCGAGCACTCTTCCCTGCACATGGGGCTCGTGAAGAACGCAAAGGAGACCTCCCCCGGTTCTGAGGGCGGGCTCGACGTGGTCTGTGTGAGCTCGGGCGATTCGGCGCTGCCCGTGACGTCATAGCGCCAGATTGACGCGGTCTGCCAACCGGGCGGGCGGCTCGACAGGGCTTCCTCGGTGCCCTGTTCGGCTGCGTCCGGGGTACCGTCGTAGCCGCCTACGGCCCAGGCGTGCTGGCCGCTCGGACCGGTCGTCACCGCCAGCACGGGATCGCTCTTGATCGCCCCGTCGCCGGTGATTTCATCGCCGGCGTACTGTGCGCGGCTCAGATCCTGCCAGCCGACGGCGGTCTGGCGCAGCAGCTCGCCGTCGCCGGCGGGAAAGCCCGTGACGGCGTCGGCTGTGGGCGCGACGGAGACGTAGGCCCGCAGTTTGCCGTCGGATTCACGAAATGGCGCGAGCGCGACCGCCGTTCCGCCGAGCGGCTGTGCGGCGTATTCGAAGCTCCCACGGTCAGCTTCCCGGATGAGCATGACCGAGCGCCCCGCCGCGACCACTCCGCCATCGGGCAGTCCCGCGACCAGGGTCAAGCTGCCGCGTACCGGCGCGGGGCTGCTCGGCAGCCGCGAGGAGCTCACCGCCTGCCAGCGTCCGCTTGCAGAGCGCGTGATCAGGTTGCCGCCCGCGACGGCGAAGACTTCCGTGCCGGCCACCGCCACCGAGGTTATGCTGACCTCTGAGTCTTCTCCCGGAGGCTGTTCGCTGGACCAGCTCTGCCCGTTGTAGTGGAGGATCGTCCCATTCGCGCCCACGGCCCACCCTTCGCCCGAGGCGCCGAATGCCACCGCGTTCAGCTGCGAATGCGTGAGCGACAGGGACTGGGCGTCTTCGGACCAGGCGCTGCCGTCCCAGTCCAGGATGACCCCCGACTGACCGACCGCGAAGGCGCTTGAGGCTCCGGCAAATGCGACCGCGAGCAGGGGGATGCTGCGGGCCCGCAGCGGGACTGGCTGAACCTGCCAGCCGACGGAGGCTTCGTAGCTGAGCGTTGTGCCATCGAGTCCGACCGCGAGCGCACCCGATTCGCCGACTTCCCCGGGGCTGCCCGGCGGGAGCGCGACGCTGGTCAGTGTCGAGCGGTCGGGGAGCGGCCAGGAGGCGAGCTGGCTCGACGCTCCTTCGCTGGACCAGTGCCCGAGTGCGTCGACGCCGGCCAGCCAGCCTTCGTTGGGACCCGAGAACATGGCTTCGCCGGGATGGCTTGGGAAGTGCCCGTAACCGGGCGCCGCAACGCTCGTCCACTGGCCGTGCGCGAATACATCGACGAAGTTTTCGCTGAGAGCCACCGCCTCCGGTTCGCCGTCTTCTCCCTTGAAGACCGCCTCGGGTACCGCCGCTGGATGGTCGGGGTCAAGCGGTTCGTGGCAGTGATTGGCCACCGCCAGGGTGCACCACGAGCTGGTGACTTCGCTGGTCGCGCTGTCGTAGCGGGCCACCACGCGCGCGCCTTCCCGGGGGGGCAGCGCAACGTTCGCTTCGACCCAGACGGCGCTGCCTTCGGCCTTCAGCGCCGTCGGTTCAACCGAGCCCTTCGGATTGGCGACGGTGCCGGTCAAATCGAGCGCGTCCAGGCCGGTTGGTGCATAGGTCCACCCATCGCCTTCGTGGAACTGGCCCAGTATCAGCCCCGTCCCGGGATCGGCGACTTCAAAGGCGCCCCAGCCGGCCCCCGCGCCGTTCACGTCGCCGAGCTTGAGCGTGATCGCGTGTTCGGAGCTCAGGCCGGGTGGCGGCATGGCCGTGTCGAGCGTCCACTTGCCCTGCTCCAGAACCCCGTACTCGAGGCGTTGTCCACTCCCGGGCGGTTGTTCGGCCTGACCGGGCGCGGTGAGCATGCCGTAGGCCTGCTGGCCGCTTTCGCCGAGCCTGATGTCGACTCCCAGGCTGCCCGGATCCTGTGCGCCTGATCCGAGCAGCGGTTTCAGGGTTTCGGTGGCTTCGCGATCGAGCTCGAACGGCTGGCCGGGGGCCTTGTGGAAGAGGCCGACCACCGGCGGATGGCCTGCTTCGGTCGAGGCCTCGGCCACCCACAGCCACGCTTCTCCGGAGGGTGTCATCGCGCCTGCGACGTGCACCTGGTCTTCGAGATGCCTGCCTTCGCTTTCGCTGCTGACGGTGTCGGCGGGAAGCAGCGGGAACGGGCTGCCGTCCGGTTCGCGCAGCACTTCGGCGATCTGCCAGCCTCCTTCGTCGGTGTAGCGCAGCAGCACGAGCTGTTCGCCGAGCGCCGTGTAGGGGAGCCGGTGCCCTTCCACTTCGGCCGGCGGCGCGCTCGTGAAACCGTACGCCCACGCTTCGTGCTGCGGGCTGCCTTCCACGGCGCCGAGGAAGCCGATCTGTTCGGCGGGCGGCACGATACCTATGACGGATGCCGAAAACGGCGCGGCGAGTGACATGTTGTCGACTTCGACGTCGTCCACCTCGGGCGAGATCGCTTCGTTTCCCGCCACGTCGGTTGCGAGCGCGCGGAACTCATAGGACCCGTTCTGAAGGGACTTCGTGTTCAGCGTGTGGGTGTAGACACCCGGCTGCGAAGGAAGACTGGTTTCGCCGATGGTCCGCCAGATGCTGACGCCGACGGCGGAGCGCTCCTGGAAGCGAACCGATGCGACGCCCGAACCCGAGTCCGCAGCGTGCGCTGACAGGGTGACGGGACCGCTGAGCGTCGACCCCGAGGCCGGCCCGGTTACTGCGACGGTCGGCGGGGTATTGTCGATAAGCCGTTTGCGAACGGGGATGGAGACGTAGGTTTTGCCTGTCGTGCTCTTCGGAACGATGCGAAAGTCGTATTCGCCGTCGGGCACGGCCGTGGTGTTGAAGCTCACCGACACGCTCGTCTTGGTGGACACTTCGATGTTGCCCGGTTCGATTGTCGTCCACGTCGAGCTGCCGGACGGGGCCCACTGAAAGCTCACCGAGCCGATCGCTTCGAGTGCCGGTTCCTTCGGCACCTTGGCCTTCAGCGTGATCGCCTCCCTGAGGTTCGTGCCGGGGTCGGTGAGCGTCATCACGGGAGATTCGTTTGCGATCAGACGGTCTGAGAGCTCGGATTCATACTGCGTGCCCGCAGCCGTGGTCGCGATCACCCGGAGGTCGTAGAGCCCGTCCTTGCGGGGCGCGCTTTCGAATGTCGTGTATGGGTTCGCCGTCTTTTCGATCGTCCTCCAGCCGTCGGGTTCGGGGGCTTCGGGTGGAGGTTCGGTTTTCAGGTACTGGAATTCGTATGAGGCGATCGCTTCGGAGAGTCCGACCGTCTGCACCCTGAGGTTGACGTCTTCCCGCAGGACGCTTCCCGCCTGTTCGCTCTCAAGGACGACTTCGGGCCCCGAGGTCAAGGAGGTAGCCAGCGGCCCCGCCCCGACCGTCGCAGTGCGCACCGGCTTCGGAGAGGCCGCCGCGCCAGATGCCGCCGTACCCGCAGAGACCAGCGCGAGCGCGAGCACGACTGCGAGTCTCCCCGGCCTGAGCACGCTGCTCAGGCGACCAAGTGGCGTTCTTCCGCCTGGCGAGAGGTCTTGGGAGTTCCCCGCCGGGGCGATCGTCGTCTGTTGTCTGATCGTCATCACCACCGGAAGCCCCGTCAGGCGATGAAGCGGATCTTGGTCGGCCAGTGGCTGCGTTCGAGGCGCAGGATGAGCAGTCCGGTACGCCCCTTGAAGTGTTTCGGGCGGGCCTCGCTGACCACGTGCCCGCGCAGGAGCGCCTGCGCCCCGATCGTGACCGGCCGGCGTAGCCTGAAGGTGAGGTGGAGGTAGTAGTAGACGTGCCCGTCGTGCTTGGTTGTGGCGACCTTTGCCTTGACGGCGTAGGTGGCGGGCCGCGGCTTGTAGACGAAGGGCGCGACTTCCGCCACGGCCGGAAATTCAAGAGCCGGTTCCGGCTTCGGTGCTTCGAACACGTATCGCGTCGGGGTCTCGACCGTCGCTTCCCGTCCTTCTTCGTAGGGAAGCTGAGAAGTCGTGCCTTCCGGCGCTTCCGGAGCCTGCCCGTTCGTCAGGCGGTAGAGGCGGGGCGGCTCGGCGACTTCGGACGTCAGCGTGCCCCGGCTGGTGGCGGCCCAGGCGTCGTTTGCGGCATTGGCGGCGACCGCCGTGACGCCGCCCGTGCGGTCGGCAGGGGCTTCTGAGCCGGGTGCGGTCGGATCCTGGATGCGAAAGCGCGTCGCGGTCGTCGTCCCGCCGCAAGCGGCCTGGACGATCACCGGCTCACCCACGGCCGCGTCTTCGTTCGGGCCGCTGCCTGCGGTGGCGCGCCGCATGTGTCCCCCTGCAAGCGCTTCACCGGTGGTCGGCACGACCGAGATCGACGACCACAAAAACGATCCCGACGGGGCGGTCGCTTTGGTGTAGGGCGTGTAGGTGAAGCTGGTGGGCGGAGGACCGGTGCAGCCGGGCGCCGTCCCGGCAGTCGACACCGGTTCGAGCGGGGAGGGCTGCGGTTCTTCTGATGAGAATGGCCGCGCCAGCGGCGAGGGGTCCTGCTGGGGCGGTTCTTTGCCTTCGCGTTCGGCCAGGCGCAGCCCCGCCGGATTGCCTGCCGCCCAGCCCTGTCCGGCGCGGTCGAGATCGACCGCCACAAGGTCCGTCCTGAAGGGATCGCCCGGTTGGGATTTCGTGAGCGGAGCGAAGGACAGCGGCGAGAAGGCTTCCCCCGCGGAGCCGTACAGCTGCGTCGGCGGGCTGCCTTCCACTGTCGACAGCGGCCCCAGAACCCAGCGTTCGCTGGTCGCGCTCACGGCGAGGCCGGCGATCGGTTCGCCGGCCGGACCGTCGCGCCCCGCTGCCGCCGTGTATTCCCCCTGCAGGAGGGTCTGCGAGGATTCCGGAGAGGCATCGATGAGCTTCGTCCCGTTCCAGTGGACGACCGCTCCGTAGGTTCCGAAGAACCAGCAGTCATTCCAGGCGAAGCAGGATGCCGACGTGATGCCGCCCGGCTTCTTCTTGGTGACGACCGGTTTGCCGTTCACTTCTTCGATCGCTTCGGCCACGTGTTCCTTCGTCGCTTGGGGGATTTCGAGCGATCCCCACTCGTCCAGGTGGCCGTTGAAGCGGCACAGGCTCGGCCAGTTGTCTTCGCCGGGACCTATCAGCCAGTAGTCGAGATTGCCGGCCCACACGACCGTGTCTCCTTTGCAGGTCTTGCTACCGGGAAATTTAGGGTCCGGGTACCATTCGCTGCCGTCGAACAGCCAAACCCCACAGGGCTGGTTGCAGTGCCCGCCCACTTCGGCGGTGTCGGCAAGGCCCCTGTTCCAGGCGTTGAAGGCCATCGAGGTCACCGTGAGGTAGCAGGCTTCGCCCAGGTTGCGCTGGCCGATGCAGCTGGGGTTCGAGGAAAGTTCGACCGGCGAGCCCAGGCTGCCGAACGGATACGGCTTGATTTCTTCCCAGCAGGATCCGCCGGCGGGCGGGGGCGAGCCGGAGCTGATGGTTGCCGTCGTCGTCGCAGACGAGCTGGTCGTCGTGGTCGTCGCACCGGCGCAGGCGGCGAGCGTCCTGAACGTTTCGTCTGAGCCTTCGCTCGTGCCGCCCAGGCTGGTCGCCGAGATCCTGAAGTGGTAGGTGGTGTTCGTGCGGAGGCCCGTGACGAGCGCGGACACTGAGACCGGGCTCGAGCCGGACGCTGGGAGCGTGGAGCAGGGCACGATGTCGCCGTAGGCGAGGGTCGTGCCATATTCGAATTCGCAGGCGTCGAGTGGGCTGCCGGCAGGGTTCACCGTGGCGTTCAGGGTCGCCGAGGTCTGGCCCTGCGACGACGCCGCGCCCGTCACGACCGTCGGAGCGCCCATGACTTCGGCCGAGCTGACCGCTGGTGCGACCATCGCCGCAACGCTCAGGGCCACGGAGCAGGAGAGTGGCCCGAGGCAGCGATGCATTGCGCTCGATGTTAGTGGCGCCGGCCCTCCCTGACAGCGGTGTTCACAGGAAGGTCAGATTTGAACCAATGAGACGCGCGCGCGGACAACGTGTGGGGACGAGCGCCTTCACCAAAAGGCAAGAATCCGACGAACTCGCAACTGAATGGAAGATGGGAGGGGGATGGCTGTTCACCAAAAGGAAAGGGGAGCGCAAACAGCCGGATGTTCACCAAAAGGCGACAATGAGATCGGTGGCCGAGCCAATAATCGGACAACGCTGGGAAGCTTCGCAGCCCGGGTGAGCCATCTCTCGGTGCAGGCGTGGCGCGCCTGGAGGGTCGAACTGTCCGACCACTGGTTGGGAGCAGCTTGGCTCTGATTCTTTCGTTATCTCGACTCGAGCAAGGTGGGAGAAACAACATGGACATGTCACTTCAGGAGCGCTTTGGGTCGAGCACCCGTGGCGTGCTGGTCGGGCTCGGCGTGCTCGTATGCTTTGCGCTGGCGACCCTGGTGCTTGCCGACGTGAGCTCAGCGGCCGTCCCGCCAACGGGGCTCAACTGCGTTGCCTCCGAAGGAAAGATCAGCGGCCGCGGCGCGAGCGTCCAGGCTCATGCGGAAACTGCATTCGCGGAAGCCTACCGCGACGACTACTGCGGCAACACGCCCAACTCGCCGGAAGACGCCGCGGGCAACACGATGCTTGCCTACAACTACCCGGCGGCCGAAAAAGGTAGTAACACGGGATCGGGAGAAGGGCTGAGCGCGGCGAGTTGCCGCACAGACGCCTACGCCGGAGTCTCAGTGCCCTACACAGAGGCACAGTGGAAACAGCTGAACGAAACGCCCGGGAAACTTGAAAAAGCTCTCTGCAAACTCCCGTTCGAACCCCCCTTCCAGCCAAAATCGGAACCCTTTCCAAACGCGTCGGACATTGCGGCCCCCGTCATGACGGTGCCGGTCGTTGGCGCCGCAGTGGCGGTTTTCGTGAACCTGCCCGCTAGCGACTGCGAAAACACGACCCCCAACAATCCCTTGGAACTCACGGGCAAAGAGGTCTCGCGGCTGTTTGGCGGGAACGTCGCGAAGTGGAACGACTCAGAACTGGTGGCCACGAACCCGACGCTGGCGAAATGCAACTTCCCGGTGACGCGCATCGTCCGTGAGGACAGCTCCGGCCTGTCCGAATTCCTGAAGGAGTATCTCGTCCGGGCGGAGAACGAAAGAGCAGGCGAATGCGACCCCGGGGCCAAATGGTCCTCTTTCGGGAAAAACACGGAATGGCCGGGGTTGCAGAAACCGGGCAAAGAAGGCACGTGCAGCGAAATAAAAAAGACCCCGAGCAGCGGTGGCCCGGAGGAGGTCAAATACACCGAAGAAACTGCGGGTGCGATCGGCTATGCCGACCTGGCAGATGCCGTAGCCCCGAAAAGTTCGGACCTCAATATCACGGACGTGCAGAATGCGACGGCTACCCAGTTCGAGGCCCCGAATGCCGGAAAAGCGGCCAACTGCACCTTCAGCGTGCTGGCTCTTCCGGGCACCACGGCCAGTGACGCGGT
>Ga0302324_100001840_pt1 | contig 50524 bp, 47 predicted proteins | sample Palsa_T0_1_FD_201949 | JGI IMG/M metagenome (GOLD analysis project Ga0302324, IMG submission 201949) | Peat permafrost microbial communities from Stordalen Mire near Abisko, Sweden - Palsa_T0_1 | ecosystem: Environmental > Terrestrial > Soil > Palsa > Peat permafrost | place: Sweden: Abisko...
CAGGAAACGGGGAGCAACGGATAGGCTGAACCTTCGGGGCAATCGGCGCCAGTCCTCGACCCTACTGAAAGGGGTTCTTAGAAACGGGCCGGTGTAAACCGGTACCGCGCTAAAATCTACCAATGCGGCAAGTCCGACACTCCGTCTGCGCCTTGGATTGCCCCGACTGCTGCTCTTTGCTCATTGATATTAACGACGGGAAAGGCAGCCGGTTACGGGGAAACCCTGAGCATCCCGTGACGCGCGGGTTCTTGTGCGGCAAGGTGGCGCGGTATCTGGATCGCGAGTACTCGCCGCAGCGGTTGTTATATCCCCAGAAACGCGCCGGCGCGAAAGGCGAGGGCAGGTTCGAGCGGATTTCATGGGATGAGGCGCTGGATACCATCGCCGGGCGGTTGCGCAGGATTTCGGACGAGTACGGCCCAGAGGCGATTCTGCCCTACAGCTATGGCGGCACGATGGGCTTCCTCAACGGCGGCGGCATGGATCGGCGGTTCTTCCACCGGATGGGAGCGTCGCGGCTGGATCGAACGATTTGTGCGTCCGCGGGCGGCGCCGGGTTGACGCAGACGCTGGGCTTTCGTTATGGCACGGAGCCCGAGCAGTTCCGCCACTCCAAGCTGATTATCGCTTGGGGAGCGAACGTGCTCGGGACCAACGTGCATTTGTGGCCCTTCATTGTGGAAGCCAGGAGGAACGGCGCGCGGTTTTACACCATCGATCCGATTCGCAATCGCACCGGCAAACTGGCGGACAAGCATTTCGCGATCTATCCGGGCAGCGACCTGGCGCTCGCGCTGGGGCTGATGCACGTCATCATCGGCGAGAAATTGCACGACGCCGAATACGTCACGAATTACACCAACGGATTCGATGCGCTGGCCCGGCTGGCGCGGGAGTACCCGCCGGAACGCGTGGAGGCGCTCACGGGCATTCCTCGCGAGGACGTGGTAACGCTAGCGCGCGAATACGCGACGACGCGGCCGGCCACGATTCGCCTGAACTACGGCGTGCAGCGGAGCGACCGCGGAGGAGCGGCCACGCGGGCCATTGCGGCGCTGCCTGCGTTGATTGGCTCGTGGCGCGAAGTGGGCGGCGGGCTGCAGTTATCCACCAGCAATGCGTTTCAGGTGAATAAGGCCGGATTGGAAATGCCGGAACTGCAGCAGCGATCGCCGCTGGGGCGGGAAGCGCGCATCGTCAACATGAGCGAGCTGGGCAAGGCGCTAACGGAATTGGATGCGCCGCGAGTGCTGGCGATGGTGGTGTACAACTCGAATCCGGCCGCGGTGGTTCCCAATCAAAACCTGGTGTTGGCGGGAATGCGGCGCGAGGATCTGTTCACGGTGGTGCTGGAACAATTTCAGAACGACACCGCGGATCATGCCGACATTTTGCTGCCCGCAACCACGTTCCTGGAGCACACCGATCTCTATTTCGCTTACGGGCATTATCATTTGCAGCTCGCGCGGCCGGCGCTGCCCGCGCCCGGCGAAACGAAATCGAACGTGGAAGTATTCCGGTTGCTCGCGGAGCGCATGGGCTTCGACGAAGCCTGCTTCCGCGATTCGGAAGACGACATGATCCGCACGCTGCTCGATTCGGCGCATCCGTTCTTACAGGGGATCACCCTGGAACGGCTGGAGCGCGAGCATTCCGTGCGATTGAACGTCGCGCCGGGCGACGAGCCGTTCTTGCCGTTTGCGCACGGCGGGTTCGGCACAAAATCGGGCAAATGCGAGTTTGGCGCGGAGATGCTAGACTACCATCCACCGGTGGAGTCGCGTCTGGGCGCCGCGGAATTGCGCGCGCGGTTTCCGCTGGAGCTGATTTCGTCCAAGAGCCACGACAGCATGAACTCGACTTTCGGCATCGAGCCCTCGGCGCAGAGCCAAACATCCACATTGTTTCTGCACGATGAAGATGCGCGCCGGCGCGGGATCGTGAATGGCGATCTGGTCCGCGTCTTTAACGATCGCGGCAGTTGCACGCTGGTGGCCGGGGTGAACGGCCCCTCGGCAGGCTTGGTGCGGCAGGGCGTGGTACTCGCGCCGTCGGCCCGGTGGAACAAGCTGGCGCCCGACCACCGCAACGTCAACGCCCTGACGTCCGACCGGCTCACCGACCTGGGCGGCGGACCCACGTTCTACAGTTGCCTGGTAGACGTCGAGAAGCGCGGAGACTGAGCGCACACCATAACCACAACACCAAAAAACGATGCGATTTATCTCATTGACTCTGATGTTGGCGGCTCTCCTGCTTGTGTCGGGAGGCTGCAAACGCGGCCACCGAGGGGACGTGGCCAGCACGATCTTTGCGGGCGATCCGAACGTCGCCGGCCATTTCACGGAAGGTTTTTACAACACCGAAGCGAATGCCTGGCGTTGGACAAATAAGGAATTCGCGGTTACCCTCAACCCGCCGCCGCATTCGGCGGAACGAGGCGCGCAGCTCGTGCTGCATCTCACCGTGCCGGATCCCGTTATCCAACATTCGCCATTCGTGGAGCTTTCGTGTTCGCTCGGAGGATTAAAACTCGCTCCACAAGTATTCGCCAAGGCGGGAGCATACACCTATGTGCGCGACGTCCCGCCGGACAGGCTGCAGAGCCGCGAGGTGCGCATCGATTTCGCGGTAGATCACGCCTTCCAGGCAGCGCCTCCTGACATACGTCGATTGGGAATTATCGTCAGCGAAGTGGGACTGGTTGCCAAATAAGCGCCATCTAGGCGTGTGATACAAACATGAACTACTACGAGCAGCACCACGACAGTTATCTCGAAGGACTGAAAACCTTCCTGCGCATTCCGAGCATCAGCACGCTGCCCGAGCATAAGCCGGACATCCAGCGCGCGGCCGACTTTGTTCGCGGGGAGCTGGAGAAAGCGGGGCTACAGCAGGCGCAGTTGATCGCAGGCGCTGGGAATCCACTGGTTTATGCTGAATGGTCGGGCGCGCCGGGCAAGCCCACCCTGCTGTTTTACGGGCACTACGACGTGCAGCCGCCGGATCCGCTGGACGAATGGAAGACGCCGCCGTTCGAACCCGACATCCGCAACAACAATATTTACGCACGCGGCTCAGCGGATGATAAGGGCCAGACCTACATCCTGATCAAAGCCGTGGAGGGCCTGCTGAAGCAGCACGGGCGGCTGCCGATCAACGTGAAGTTTCTGATCGAAGGCGAGGAAGAGGTCGGCGGCGAGCACATCGAGGAGTATGTGGCGAGCAAGCCGGCGCGATTGAAGGCCGATGCGGCCGTGATTTGCGATACCGAAATGTTCGCGCCGGAGCTGCCCACCATCTGCGTGGGATTGCGCGGCATCATTTACGGCGAGCTGGTGGTGGAAGGAGCGAATCACGATCTGCACTCGGGTGTGTATGGCGGGGCCGCGCCGAATCCGCTGCAGGCCATCGCCGAGATTCTAACTGCGCTTAAGGATCGCGAAGGGCACATTCTGATTCCGGGGTTTTATGGTCGCGTGGTTCCGCCCAGCGCCAAGGAGCGGGCTGCCTGGGCCCGGCTTCCTTTCGATGAACGCGATTACACAGACAACGAAGTAGGCGTGAAGGAATTGGTGGGCGAGCCCGAGATTCCGCTGTTCGAGCGATTGTGGGCGCGGCCGACGCTGGAAGTGCACGGCATTCGCGGCGGATTCATTGGCGAAGGCGCCAAGACGGTGATCCCGGCCCGCGCCGTGGCGAAGGTGAGTCTGCGGCTGGTGGCCGATCAAAATCCCGATGAAGCCGTGGCGCAATTGCAGAAGGCCGTGGCAGCGGCGTGTCCCAAGGGCGTGACGGCTGAATACAAGCTGATCCACAAAGCGCCGCCATCGCTGGTGAATCCGGACAATCGTTTCATTCATGCCGCCGCCGAGGCGATGAAGCAGGTGTTCGGCAAGGAGACGGTGTACATTCGCTCGGGCGGGTCGATTCCGATTGTCGCCGCGTTCGATGAGTACCTGGGGATTCCAAGCGTCATGATGGGCTTCGGGCTGCCGGACGACAACCTGCATGCGCCGAATGAAAAGCTGCACCTGCCGAATTTCTTCCGGGGCATCGAGGCGGTGGCGCGGTTTATCGAAATTTTGGGCGCGTAACGAAAACCGCTCCCTCACGGTCACGGCTCGGCCAATATAGTTCGGTTAGAGCAGCGCCTCGTAACAACCGATGTCGTAGCCCGCACCCTGTGGACGCTTCACGCCGAGGATGTCAGTCGGCACATCGCTCAGCGTTGTCCCTGCGTTGATGGCGGGCGAACCGGACTTCAGCTGATAGTTGTTGCCGGCGGCGTCGACGAACAACTGAGCCGGCGTGCTGATGATCGAATGCAGATCATAGCCGTGGGCCTGCCATTTCGCCAGGCTGATAACGCTCGAGTCGTTATTCGCCGAAAAGCGATTCACCACGACGTTGTAGTCGCTCTGGAATCCCTCGACGCTCGCCGTGGCGATCAGCACGGAACCCTCGGACGCGTCGGGAGTGTAGAGAATATTGTTCTTCACGATGTTCCCCGCAGGCGCCTTCTTGCCACCGCCGTCGTTCGGAATGTTGATCGCGAAGCGTGAATTCGTCGCCATCACAATGGTGTTGTTGTACACCTTATTGTTGCTGGAGCCGTGCGCGCCGTCGATGGCATAGAGAGATATCCCGCTCGCGTGGTTGTTGTACAGCAGGTTGTTGCTGATCAGGCTGTCGTCCACGCCGTCGCAATTGATGCCTGAGCCGCCCGCCGTTCCGTTGTTCCAAATGAAGTTGCCTTCCACCGTCGCATACTGGACCAGACCCGTGGGCTGGCCGGTGGGTGGCACCTCGGTAATGTCGCCGTTCATATGAATTCCCGCGGACGCGTTGTCGTGGGAATTGTTGCCGCGAATGGTGGGATGCGTAGAGCTATTGCTCTGGTAGATTCCGTGCTCGTTGTTGTGATCGGTTTCGTTGTTCTCGATGAGGACGTGGTCCGAGAACGCTGTGAAGATGCCGGTCAATGTACTGTTGTGCACGTGATTTCTCTCCACGGTGATCCGATCCGTCACGCGCACGTCGATGCCATACTTCGGCGAATTGGCGACTTCGAAACCGGCGATCACCCAATCCGTCATCGTGAGCGAGAAATTTTCGACTTCGATGACGCTGTCATGTTTATTATCCGGCCCTGGCGCGTCGATCAAGACGGCTGCTCCGGGTGCGGCCTGCAAGGTTTTGGGCGAAGACGGGCCGCCTGGAATTCCGATGCGGCAGCCAACGTAGGTTCCCGCTGTGACCAGAATCGTATCGCCGGGCGCGATGGTGTCGACAGCGTGTTGCAGAGTGGCCCACGGCGACTGAGAAGTTCCAGCGTTGTTGTCGCTGCCATGCGTCGACACGTAATAGGTGGCAGCCGGGCAGGCGCACGCGAGGAGCGCGAATAGACAACTCAGTCTCAGCATGGTACGAGAGTACGCTAAGGCTCGCACTGAGTTTCAAGCCAGGAAGTGTCTGAGCCGAGCTGACTGGGGCCGAGAAGCTTCGTATGATCAAGCACCTTTGCTTCTGATGATCGCCAACAAGCTCTCTAAATACGCGGCTGCGGAAGGATCTCCCTCTCGCGGCGCCCACGGAGCGAAGTCTTTATCGTTCGAGGCCGAATAGGGACCCGGTTTCACTTCATAACAGACTGCGTGCGCGGACAGCGGCGTCAACGTGTGCCAGACGCCGGGCGGAAGGTCGATTCCGATCGGATCGCCGCCCACCATCTCGGTCCGCACGACATGGCCCGAGTCATCGAAGATGAAGAACGCCACCTCGCCATCCAAAACCAGAAACGATTCAGCTTTGGGAGGATCCAAATGGCGATGCGGAGCAACATACGTCCCTTTCACCATGACATTCAAGAAGCGATGCGGGTTGTCTTCCATGGACGCGTGAAAGTTGTGATTGATGCGCAGCCTGGGCGAACGCTGCGCGCGCTCGATCAAGTCGTCGAGTAAAGCCCGATTCAGCGTTTGAATTGCTCCATTCATCCTAGACTCCAATGTCCTCGTTCCATAGCGCCGGATTCGCCTGGATAAAACCGGTCATCATTTGAATGCATTCCTCGTCCTGAACCACATCTACTTGCACGCCCTGGCTCCTCATGTACTCCTCCGCGCCAAGAAAAGTCCGGTTCTCGCCGACCACCACGCGCGGAATCTTGTACAGCACGATGGCGCCGCTGCACATGGGACATGGAGACAGCGTCGAATAGATCGTGCTGTTTCTGTAAACCTGCGCGGGCAGACGGCCGGCGTTGCGAAGGCAGTTCATTTCGCCGTGATCGATCGCGCTACCGGTTTGCACGCGGCAGTTATGCCCCCGCCCGATGATCTCACCCTGATGCACCAGCACCGAGCCGATCGGAATGCCGCCCTCCGACAAACTCTTTCGGGCTTGTTCGATCGCCGCACGCAAATAGGGGTCCGCCGTAGCCATGCCAAAAAAGCCGCCGGCAAAAAGGATAACATTAGGAATGCCCGCCCCCGCCGTCGAGCCCAAATTTTATACCTCCGGCCTGATCCGGCTCACGCGTCCGCAAATGTTTGCCACCATGACCGGGTTGCTGCTGGCCCTCTTGCTGGCCGCGCTGGATCAGACCATCGTGGGCACGGCGGAGCCGCGCATTATCGCGCAGCTCTCCGGGTTCGATCGCTATCCCTGGGTCTCCACGATGTACTTGCTAAGCTCCACGCTGGCGGTTCCGATCTTCGCGAAACTGTCCGACATGTATGGCCGAAAATGGTTTTTCCTGGGGGGGTCGGTGATCTTCGTGTTGGCTTCGGCCCTGTGCGGCGCGGCGGGCACTTTCACCTTTCTGCCCATTGACGGCATGAACCAACTCATCATCTTCCGTGGCTTGCAGGGCATCGGAGCGGGCATGATGATTGGCCTGGCCTTTACCATCATCGGCGACGTTTTCTCGCCGGCCGAGCGCGGCAAGTACCAGGGCTTTTTTGCGGCTTGCTGGGGATTCGCCTCCATTTTCGGCCCCACCCTGGGCGGCTGGCTCACCGATCATATCTCCTGGCGGGCCGTATTCTACGTCAACTTGCCGGTGGGTTTGATCGCGATCGCCGCGATTTACCTCGAGTTCCCCGAACTGCATCCGGAGGGCGTGGAGCGGCGTCTCGATTGGGCCGGAGTAATCTCGCTGACCTTCTGCATCGTTCCGCTGCTGCTCGCGCTCACTTGGGTTACCGATTACGGCTGGAGCTCGGTTCGCGTCGAGACCCTGCTGGCATGGTCCACGGTGATGCTCGCGGTATTCCTGCGCGCCGAGTCCAAGGCCATCGAACCGCTGATACCGCTGTCCTTGTTCCGCAATCCGATCATCTGCTTGTGTTCGATTGCCGTTTTCGTGCTGGGCATGGGGATGTTCGGCGTGATCATCTATCTGCCGTTGTTCATGCAGGGCGTGCTGGGCGTATCTGCCACGCAATCCGGCAGTCTGCTGACTCCGCTCATGATGGGCGCCGTCGCGGGCAGCATCCTTACGGGACAATTGAACTTGCGATTAGGCAGCTACAAGCTGTCCGCGGTCTCCGGATCGGTGCTGGTGGCCGTCGGCATGATCCTGTTTGCGCGCATGGGCGAATCCACGCAGCGCATGGATGTGGTGGTCGCCATGATCGTGGCTGGCTTCGGCATGGGTCTGCTGCAACCGGTTTACACGGTGGCCGTCCAAAATGTTGCGCCCCGGAAATATATGGGAGCGGCTACCGCTTCCACGGTGTTTTTTCGCTCCATCGGCAGCACCATGGGGGTCGCGATCTTCGGAAGCGTGCTGCTCACCGGCTATCATCGCGACTTGATGGCGGGCGTTCCGTCCGACACGCCTGCCGCCGCGCTGAAGCTATTTTCCAATCCGCTTTTGTTGGCGCAGATGCGTCCCCAGTTGCTGGTGGCGTTCGGTAATTCCCCGGGCGGGCTGCGGGTCCTGCAAATGCTGCTGGCGAATGTGCGCCTCGCTCTGCTGCACGGGTTGCAACACATCTTTTTCGCGAGCGCCGTGATAATGTCCTTGGCCGTTTTGCTGCACCTGGGGCTGCGCGACGTGCCGTTGCGCCGCCATCACGCGCCCGAGCCGGAAGTACCGGTGGCCTAGCGCATCGCTCATCAACTACTTGCGTATCGCGCTCGCAGCCCTTGGCGCCTTTGTGGCGTACTTTGCCGTCGGTGGTCTCGCCGCCGCCGTGCCCGGGCTTCGTCACGAGTTCAGCAAACACCCGGCCGTGTACCGTTCCCAGGAATCCATGAAGAGCGTCATGCCGGCCGGAATGGCCGCGATGTTCCTGGCGGTCCTGGCGCTTGCGGTGATTTACGCCAGGCTATACCGGAGCGGTGACGGTGTCGCCGAAGGTGCACTTTTCGGCACACTGATCGGTGTGTTCGCGCTGGGCGCTTTTGTGGTGCACAATCACGTCAACCTGAATATCGGGCTGAAACTGACCCTCCAACAAGCAGCCGTCTACCTGGTCGAATGGATTGTCGTCGGCACAGTGATCGGCCTCATCTATCGGCCCCTTGCGCCTTAGTAATTGATTCGATGCGGCCGTGCGCTTCGCTCCAACTGAACTCCCGCACTCCCGGTTCCGGCGCTTGCGCTTGAATTCGCGAGGCCGGCACTCCGGTGTTCATCTCCACGCATTGCGGAAAGCCGTTTTGCAAAAAGACTGCTCCATTCCTGATCGCGGGAAGCCCGCGCACGACAACACGGCCGGAAGCGCCCGCAACAACTTGACCAAATTCAACGCACACCGAACGGGCCAACTCTGACGTGTCGCGCCAAACTTGTAGATTGTGTTCGAGCACCCAACCCTGGAGCGCCAAGAGTACACATGCCATCACAATGCGGGGCGTCCGGCCGATCGTGTCCAACACGACAGCCCATAACATTGCCCATCCCACGCTTCCCATGTAAAGGATTCGCGAGCCGCCCAAAGCGGGGCTGATCAGCAGCAGATGCTGCACCGGCAATCCAGCGGCGATGATGAACGCAACACAGCCGATCAATTGACGGCGTGGAGGCCGGGCCATCCACGCGCACGCCGCAAGGAAAAAAGGAGTAGCGGCCAGCGCGGCTCGCAGCATCGGGCCAACCGGTGTGGACCAGTTGAAGGCAAAAAACAAAACGGCCCATTGCCGCAGCAGCAACGCGTCGGCTGTGCGAACAAAGTTGAAGTGAACAATATTCAGCTCTCCAGCCGCGGCCGAATATCCACCGATCCCGCCGATCGCCCACCAGCGATACGCAAAGAGCACAACAGCCAGGACGCCCGCCAAACTCGCGGCACGCACGATTCGATTCCAATCCTTTCGATCGCGCAATAGCGCAAGACTCGCAATCAGGAACGGCAGACAGAATCCGGATTCCTTGGAAAGCATGGCGCAGGTTCCGGCCGCCAGAGCGCCCGCGAGCCAGGCAGTCCGGGCCGTTGCCGCATAACGGCAAACAAAGATCAGACTCGCCAGTACTAGCGCGGTTGTCATCAAGTCGAATCGCGCGTCGATCCACGCGACAGCTTCGGCCGACACGCCGTTGAGTCCAAATAGCAGCGCGCCTCCTAAGCTGGCTGGGCGCGATACACCAATCTCACGGCATAGTGCGTAGGTCAGGCAACTGCACATCGCATGCAGCGCTATGCTGCCGGCGTGCCACCAGGCCGAATTTGCACGCGCCCACAGATAGTTCAACCAGTAAAAGAAGAAACCCACCGGACGGAAGAACAGGCCGCGCCCGGCGACTGGTCCGAACTGCCGCGCTACGGAGCGCCACGTGAACCGGGACGCATCCGTGATGTGCGTGTAGTCGTCGTAAAGGAAGGGAGTCCGGAGAATTGGCGCGAAAGCCAGCGCGATGACGACCATGATCGCGGCGATCGCCAACAAATCGAAGCTATGCGGCGCGCGGAACAGAGCCGGCTTACCGCTTCGCGCAAAAAGGATGGCGATGAAGCTCAGCGCAACGATGCCCTCCACGTTCATGAGCGCGTGTTGGAGCGGAGACGGGCGAAAGGCATCGAAGGCCAGGAATCCGCCGGCGATAATCAGCACCGTCGTGAAAATCGCACTCGCAACGAAGGCTAGCCGGTGCCGCACGAAATCCAGTGTACGAAAGACTGTTCGGTATAATCGTCAAGGATGAAACAAGTGGCCTTAGGCTCGCTCGGACTGAAGGTTTCGCGCATGGGATTGGGATGCATGGGCATGTCGGACTTTTACGGAAAAACCGACGATGCCGAGTCCATCGCGACCATTCATCTTGCGCTCGATCGCGGGATGACGTTTCTGGACACTGCCGATATGTACGGCCCGTTCAAGAATGAGGTGCTGGTGGGCAAGGCGATTCGGGGCCGGCGCAACGAAGTGGTGCTGGCCACCAAGTTCGGCAACCAACGATCCCCCGACGGAAAATTCCTCGGCGTGAGCGGCCGTCCCGAATATGTTCGCGCTTGCTGTGAAGCCTCCCTACAACGCCTCAATGTTGAAGTAATCGATCTTTACTACCAGCATCGCGTGGACCCGAAGACGCCGATCGAGGACACCGTCGGTGCGATGGCGGATCTGGTGAAGCAAGGTAAAGTTCGTTACTTGGGCCTGTCGGAGGCCGCGCCCGCCACCATTCGGCGCGCCCATCGCGTGCATCCCATCACCGCATTGCAGACCGAGTATTCGCTGTGGACTCGCGATCCGGAGGACGAAATCCTGGCCGTTGTGCGCGAGCTCGGGATCGGCTTCGTGGCCTACAGTCCGCTTGGCCGCGGCTTCCTCACCGGCCAATTCAAACGCCCCGAGGATATCCCGGAGGACGACTTTCGCCGTTTCAATCCACGTTTCCAGGGCGACAATTTCCACAAGAATCTCGATCTGGTGGGCCACATCGAAGCGCTTGCGAGGGCCAAAAGCGCGACGCCCGCGCAGATCGCGCTCGCTTGGGTGATGGCGCAGGGCGAAGACGTGGTGCCCATTTTCGGCGCGAAGAAGCGATCGCGCGTGGAGGAAAATCTCATGGCGCTCGATATCGCGCTGACACCGGCGGAGCTACAGGAAATCGATCGCCAACTCCCCAAGGGCAGCACGGCCGGGACACGCTATCCCGAGCAGCACATGAGCGCGGTGAACCTGTAGAGCGCCCGCATGCGAACCATTCATCGTGTTGCCATTCTCGGCGCTGGCACCATGGGCTCGCGGATCGCGGCTCATTTCGCCAACGCCGGCATCCCCGCGCTTCTTCTCGATGTAGCCGGACAACCGAATCGCAACGCGCCCGCGCTACAAGGTATTCAGAACGCTCTGAAGCAGCGTCCCGGCGCATTCTTTACGGATGACAAAGCCGCGCTTGTCGAACCGGGCAACTTCGACGACGATCTGGCGAAGCTGGCGGGCTGCGATTGGATTATCGAAGCCGTCATCGAAAATCTCGAGGCCAAGCGCGCGCTCTGGCGCAAAGTTGAAGGCGTGCGCAAACCCGATGCCATACTTTCCACCAACACCAGCGGCATCCCGCTCGCCAAAATATCGGAAGGTTTCTCGCCCGGTTTCCGGCGTCACTTCCTGGGCACGCACTTCTTCAATCCACCGCGCTATCTGCATTTGATGGAGCTGATCCCGGGCCCGGAAACCGATGCCGGCATTCTCGCCGATGTCGAACAGTTCGCCGACCGGCGCCTCGGCAAAGGCGTCGTGCGAACCAAGGACACGCCCAACTTCATCGCCAACCGGATCGGCAGTTTCATGGGCGGGACCATCGCCAAAACGATGCTCGACGAGGATTTCAGCATCGAAGAGGTTGACGCGCTCACCGGCCCGCTCATCGGCGTCCCCAACAGCGCCAGCTTCCGTCTGCTCGATCTGGTCGGGCTGGACGTGTGGGGCTTCGTTGGAACCAATCTTTACGAGCTGGTTCCAAACGATCCCTGGCGCCAGCGCTTCCTGCCTCTTGAATTTCAGAAGAAAATGATCGAGCAGAAATGGCTCGGCGACAAAACCGGCCAGGGTTTCTACAAGCGCGTGGGCAAGGGCGATGCCCGCGAGATCCAGGTGCTCGACTGGAAGACGCTGCAATACCAGCCGCTCCAGAAGCCGCGGTTTCCCTCCGTCGAATCGGCGCGCAACATCGAAGACCTCGGCGAGCGCGTGCGCACGCTGCTCCGTTCTTCCGACCGCGCCGGGCGTTTTCTTTGGAAGGTGCTGGGCGACCTTTTCCTTTATTGCTCTGAGATGATTCCCGAGATCTCGGATCGCATCGTCGAGATCGATCGCGCCATGCGCTGGGGCTACGGCCACCAGCTAGGCCCGTTTGAACTCTGGGATGCCATCGGTTTTTTGGAAGTGGTCTCGCGCTTGGAGCTGGATCATCGCGTTTTGCCGAGACACATTAAGGACGCGCTCACCTGCGGCATCATCGCCCTCTACCGTCCACCGGAACAACGCGGCCGCGCCGTTACTGAGTATTTCGATTTCCGCTCCAACGGCTACCAGCCGATCGAGCCGCGCCCCGGCATCTTCACGTTGCGCGACCGCAAGCGCACCCACGGCGTGGTGTTCGAGAACGCGGGCGCTTCGTTGATCGACTTGGGCGATGGCGTGCTGTGCGTCGAGTTCCACGGCAAGATGAACGCGCTGGGCGAAGACAACATCGTCATGGTGCAGGCGGGGATCGAGGAAACCAACCGCAACTTCGAGGCGATGGTCATCGCCAACGAAGGCGAATCATTCAGCGTGGGCGCCAATCTCATGCTGGTGCTGCTGGCCGCGCAAGAGGGCGAATGGGACGACTTGAATATCGCCATCGCGCGATTTCAACAAGTGAACATGGCGCTGAAATATGCGGCCAAACCTGTAGTCGCCGCGCCGTTTTCCCGCACGCTCGGGGGCGGATGCGAGCTCGTGCTGCATTGCACGCGCGCGCAAGCCTCGGCGGAAACCTACATGGGGCAGGTGGAAGTGGGCGTCGGCCTGATCCCCGGCGCCGGCGGGTGCAAGGAGTTGCTCGCGCGCCTCAAGGATCCACTGCGTGTTTTCGATTTGATCGGCTACGCCAAGGTTTCGACCAGCGCCGAAGACGCGCGCAAACTCGGCCTGCTGCATCGCTCCGACACCATCTCGATGAATCCCGAGCGCCTGATCGGCGACGCCAAAGCGCTCGCGCTGTCGCTGGTTCCCAACTATTCGCCAAGCGCGCCCGCGGGCGTCGCGATAGGAGGCGAAAGCGCCTATGCCATGATGAAGCTCGGCGCATGGTCGGCTCGCGAGGGCCATTTCATTAGCGATTACGACGTCGTCATTGCGGAAAAGCTCGCCTACGTTTTGAGCGGCGGTCCCCTCTCCGGCGCGCAGACCGTCTCCGAACAATATTTGCTCGATCTCGAGCGCGAAGCTTTCCTCAGCCTGTGCGGCAACCCCAAGACTCAGGAGCGTATGCAGTATATGCTAAAGACTGGCAAACCGCTCCGAAACTAACCGCCACCTTTATGGAAGCCGTAATTCTCGATTGTCTCCGAACCGCGGTCGGCAAGGCGCCCAAGGGCAGCTTGCGGAACACGCGCCCCGACGATCTTGCGGCCACCGTCATTCGCCGCCTTCTCGAAAAGCATCCCGCCATCGCGCCCCAAGAGGTCGACGACGTGATCCTCGGCTGCGCCATGCCGGAGGCCGAATCCGGCATGAATATGGCGCGCATCGCGGCTCTTCGCGCGGGCCTGCCCGATTCCGTTCCAGGCGTGACCATCAACCGGTTTTGTTCATCCGGGCTGCAAGCCATCGCGATGGCGGCCGATCGCATCCGCTCGGGTGGTGCGCAAATCATTATTGCCGGCGGCGCCGAATCGCTCAGCATGATCCCGATGGCGGGCAATAAATTCATGCCAAATCCCTGGATGGTGGATCATCTTCCGCAGATCTACATGGGCATGGGGCTCACGGCCGAACAGGTGCAGAAGAAGTACGGCATTACTCGCCAGGACGCCGATCAATTCGCCCTCCGCAGCCATCAACACGCGCTGCGCGCGCAGGCCGAAGGCAAGTTTGATGAAGAAATTGTGCCAGTCGTAACCGAGTCCAGCACGCTTGATAACGGCACGCCCCAGCATCACACCACAACATTCGCGAAGGACGAAGGCCCGCGCGCCGACACTTCGCTCGAAGCGCTGGCGAAGCTGAAACCCGTCTTTCAGTCGGACGGCACCGTCACTGCCGGCAATTCCTCGCAGACCAGTGACGGCGCGGCCGCCGCGATCGTCATTTCGAAGAAGAAGGCTGAGGAGCTCGGTCTCAAACCGATGGCTCGCTTCGTGAGCTTCGCTGTCGCCGGCGTGCCTCCCGAGATCATGGGAATCGGGCCTGTCGTAGCTATTCCGAAAGCGCTGGCGCTGGCAGGCCTAAAGACCGAGGATATCGGCGTCATTGAACTAAACGAAGCCTTCGCGGTCCAAGCGCTGGCCGTGATTCGCAAAGCCAACCTGGATCTCGATCGCGTAAACCCCAACGGCGGCGCCATCGCTCTGGGCCATCCGCTGGGCTGCACGGGTGCGAAGCTGACCGCCACCATTCTGCGCGAAATGCATCGCAAAGACACGCGCTATGGCATGGTGACCATGTGCGTCGGCGGCGGCCAGGGCGCGGCCGGCATTTTCGAAAATCTCAAAAGGAACAATTCCGATGGCATCCTTGACAATCTCTCCCACGACGCATAAGGGCGGCTCGTTCCTCACCGAGTCCACGACGCCCGAGCAGTTCTGTTCGCCGGAAGACTTCACCGAGGAGCATCACGCCATTGCGCGCACCACCGAGGAGTTTTGGATCAAAGAAATCGCGCCCAACGTCGATGCCATCCAGCATCAAGAGCCCGGCGTCGCGGTCTCGGTGCTGCGCAAAGCCGGCGAGCTAGGCCTCACCGCCGTGCTGCTGCCTGAAAAATACGGCGGCATGGAGATGGATCTCACGTCCGCCATGCTGGTGGCGGAGGGTATCGCGAAGGACGGCTCCTATGCGGCCTGGCACGGCGGACAAACCGGCATTGGCGCGCTGCCGGTGTTGCTGTTCGGAACCGAGGATCAGAAGCAGCGCTATCTTCCCAGGATCGCGACCGCCGAACTCGTCGCCGCCTACGCACTCAGTGAACCACAGGCAGGTTCGGATGCCTTGGCTGCGCGCACGCGCGCCGACTTGAGCGCGGATGGCAAGCATTACATCCTCAATGGGCAAAAGATGTGGATCACCAACGGCGGCGCGGCCGATATCCTCACGATCTTCGCCAAGATCGACGGCGAGAAATTCACGGCCTTCCTGGTCGAGCGCAAATTTCCCGGCCTCTCGTCGGGCGCGGAAGAAAAGAAGATGGGCATCAAGGGCAGCTCCACCACGGCCATCTTTCTCGACAACGTGCCGGTCCCGGTGGAGAACGTCCTGGGCGAAATCGGCCGCGGCCACATCATCGCTTTCAACATCCTCAATATCGGCCGGCTGAAACTGGGCGCCTTCGCTTCCGGCGGCTCGAAGGAAGTGCTGCGCGTTTCACTCGCCTACGCCAAGGAGCGCAAGGCCTTCGGCAAATCCATCGCCGAGTTCGGCCTCATCCAACATAAGCTGGCCGAAATGGCGATCCGCATTTTCGCCAATGAGTCGGCAACCTATCGCACGGTGGGCCTCATCCAAAGCCAGCTCGAAGGCTTCTCCTGGGATCAGCCCGATGCCGCGCAAACCCAGCTCAAGGCCGTCGAAGAGTTCGCGGCCGAGTGTTCGTACATCAAGATATTCGGGTCGGAAACGCTCGATTATGTCGTCGATGAGGGCGTCCAGATTCACGGCGGCTACGGATATCATCAGGACTACGCGGTGGAGCGCGCGTATCGCGATTCGCGCATCAACCGGATTTTCGAGGGCACCAACGAAATCAACCGGCTGCTCGCCACTGGAATACTGCTGAAACGCGCGCAGCGCGGCCAGTTGCCGCTGGTGGAAGCGGTGATGAAGCTGCAGGCCGAGATCCTGGCCGGCCCGGTGTCGACAGGCCTGGTCGACAACGCCAAGAAGACGGCGCTCTTCGCTCTGGGCGTGGCGTACCAGAAATATGGGGCTGCGCTCGAAGACCAGCAGGAAGTGCTGGCGTCGATTACAGACATCGCGATGAACGCCTTCGTGATGGAGTCTGTTGAGCTTCGGGCGCGGAAGCTGGCGCAACTCCACAGGGACGAGATCGCGGCAGATATCTCTGCTGTCTTCCTTCGCGAGGCCATGGAGATTGTCGAAAGCGCGGCCCGCAACGCGCTGGCGGCCTGCTCGGAAGGCGATGCTTTGCGGACAAATCTCGCGGTACTGAAACGCTTCACCAAGTTCGAACCGGTGAACGCTATAGCGGCCCGCCGCAGGATCGCCAAGCATCTCCTCACCGCCGGCCGCTATATCGTCTGAGTGAAACTGATCATCACCGTGGGCCTTCCCGGCTCCGGCAAGTCGACTTATCTGGCGCGGCTCGGCGTGAACGCGATTTCGTCAGACGAAATCCGCCGGCTCATCGCCGACGACCAGCACGACCAAAGCATGAACGCCCGCGTCTTTGCTACGGTGCGCTATCTTGTTCGGCAGCGCATAGTATCGGGCCGGCCTGCTACTTATGTAGACGCTACTCATTTGACGCCTTGGGAGCGAAAGCCCTATGTGCGACTCGCCCAGCGCCACGGCTGCACGCTCGAAGCGCTCTTCTTCGACGTTCCCGTGGAGACTTGCATCGCCCGCAATCAAGCCCGCGGCCGCTGTGTTCCCGAAGAAACCATTCGTGAGATGGCACGCCGCTTGGTCCCGCCGTCGAAGAAGGAAGGTTTTACACGCGTGCGCAGGATCAAGCCAGATGAAGAGTGAGACCCCCTCCGGTTGAACTTAGTCCGATTTATGGGCTAAGATAAGACATGCCGACCTTGGTGAACATGCACGACGCAAAAAGCAGCCTATCGCGCCTTGTCAAGCGGGCTGCCGCGGGCGAGGATATCGTGATCGCCAATCACGGTAAGCCCGTGGCCATGATTACGCACCTTCCAAAGGAACACGCCAAACTTCCGTGGAATGTGTTCAAGGGCAAGATCGAGATAGCGAAGGACTTTGACACACCGCTGCCCGAGTTCAAAGACTACTTGTGAGCGGATTCCTGCTCGACACGAGCGTTGTTTTGTGGATCGTATCCGCCGCCGACAAAATTCCATCCCGCGTCCGGCGATCGTTATCATCGCCCGACGCGGCGCTGCATGTGAGCGTAGCCAGCGCGTGGGAAGTTGTCCTCAAACACCGCAAGGGTAAACTCGTATTTCGGACCCGTTTGGAAGAGATTTTGGATCAGATCCTGTATCGGTCGCCTTGGACCATGTTGCCAATCTCGTCACAGCATCTGCCCGTGCTGGCCGCACTGCCATTCATCCACAAGGACCCGTTCGACCGCGTCCTGATCGCTCAGGCCCAGGTTGAGGCACTCACGTTGGTCACGCCGGATACGCAGATTCGGAAGTACAAGGTCTCCACGCTTTGGTGAGCTATTCCACAAACTCGACTCGGTATTCCTCGATTACCGGATTGGCCAACACATCGCGAGCGATCTGATCGATCTCCGCCCCCGCCTTCGCGCGATCCGTCCCCGGCTCCAGCGTGATCTCGAAATACTTGCCCTGCCGCACCGCCGCGATGGAAGTGTGGCCCAAACCTGCCAGCGCCGAACGTATGGTCTGGCCTTGTGGATCCAGAACCGTCGGCTTCATCGAGACGTATACCCGTGCTTTCATGAACTCTCATTGTAGCCGGAAGCCAGCCGCAAGCCCCTGCTTGAAAATATAATGGCTGTCGCGATAAGAGATTATCGATGAAACTGAAGTTGCTGGGCGCCTCCTCCGCCCTGGTTGTCGCGGCGTTTCAAATGCCCGCGGCGGAGCCCGCTCACCACTCCGCGTCCCGGTCACTGATATTCCCGCTTCCTAGCGCACCTCCCGCGAGGTCCTCGCTTATGCCGCCAATTCCCACTTCGATGCGCTGGAAAGCGACGATGGCGAAATCGCAGCCTTCGCCGACGATTGCGTTCGGCATGAGAACGGCTACCAAACCGTCAACAATCCGCCGCCCGGCGGCCGCATGATGCCCGCGCCTTTTTTTTGCCGGATCCGAAAACGCCCCAGGGCCGAGAGCAGCTCAAGACCAGCATGCTTACCTGCGCGCAGCAAATCGACAAAAGCTTTTCTCCTCTATGAAGCACATTCGGCCGCGGCACGCGCTCATTATCGACCAGCAAAAAGGAGTGGCGACGATGTTCGTGCTATTCGTGCACGACGGAACCCGGCCGCGGCGCCGCTCCCCACGCGCCTCCTGGGATGCTGATGAATGCGATGATTGTGGAAAGCTTTGGTATCCGTGGCGGCAAGATTCACGAAGTGGAGGCGATGCCGTTCATCACCATCCCCTATGGACTTGGCGACGGATGGACCCGGGGCTCAGGGCGCTAGCTGACGAGCGAAAGCAGGCCCCGCTCCTTCAGCCCGCTGATTGCCAAGCCATAGCGGCCGCGTACGCCGGTCTTTTCGAAGATATGCTTCAGGTGGATCTTGACGGTACCGGGCCGGATCCCCAGTTCGAGCGCGATCTCTTTGTTCTTGAAGCCCTGCTCCACCATTTCGAGCACCTGATGCTCGCGCGGCGTCAACTCCGACCGTGGATAGCGCTCCAGCCGGGCTGAATCGCGGAACACGCAATCTTCCATCCAGCTCCGGCCGGCGGCCACCGTGCGGAGGCAGCTGAGGACATGCTCCAGATTGGCTGTTTTACGCACAATGCCCCGCGCGCCCGCCTGCAGCAGCCGTAACGCCTCGGCCTCCGTCATGGAAACGCCCCAAACCGTGACGGCGGCCGTAGTCTCGGTCAGCTTCAAATCGTGGATCCAATCGAGCACGGCCCGCATGCCGAACCCCTTGTCCACAATCACGATATCGGGCGCCCTGAGGGCCACCAGCTGCGTTGCCGCTTCCAGGCTATTCAGCGACGCCAGGAACTCCAGGTCTTCGGCAGAGGCCAGCAGGCTTCGTAGCCCTTCGGCCGTTATCGGTTGAGTGTCGCACACGACGACGGATTTCTTCGAATGATCTTCGCTCATCTTAGTTTTCTTACTAGCCGGCACGCCTTCTCAGGAGAAGCCTCAGTTTGATTCAGGACCAAACTAAGCCTTATCGGTAAGCGCGTTCGAATGTTTAGTTGGTCAGGAGCAGAAAGGCTCTCATGGTATCATCTCCCTTAGCCGATTTGATTGAGTAGGAACTCCCTCGCCGGGAGACACCCGTAGTGCGCCAATGCCGCAGCCCGATGCCCCGAAACTCAGTGGAACATGGAAGGCTCTGTTCATTTGCCCTAACCCGAAGATTGTAAGAGAGTTAGCTCCTATTTTCAGCAAGCTTTTGCCGAACTTTTCGGGCCATGATCTGAAAGTCTATCCGGCGCGCCATCAGTTGGCGGAGTTGTTGACCTCGCAACTTCCAAACCTCTGCCTGATCGAGATTTCGGAACCTTACGAAGCCGGCCTGGCGGTGATTCCCGAATTGCTTCGAACCGATGCCAAGCTGCCCATCATCGCCGTGCTTTCGGTCAACGATCCGGAACTGGTGCTGCGTTGCCTCCGGCAGGGCGCCAGCGACTTTCTGATTCAGCCCTTCACCTCTGACCAGGTGGAGGCGGCGCTCCAGAAGATCGCGAGGCAACACCCCACCCGCCTGAAGGCTCCCGGAAGAGTGTACTGCATCGTGCCGGCCAAGGGCGGCTGCGGCGCGAGTACCATCGCCACCAACTTGGCGTACCAAATGAAGCGCGGCGCGAAACGGATTCTGCTGGCCGATCTTGATCCTCTGGCAGGTACGCTTTCCTTTCTGCTGAAAATCAAATCCAGCTATAGCTTCATGGATGTGCTGGCGCGCGCGCAAGACATCGACGCGGATCTGTGGAAAGCCGTTATCATCGGCCTGCCAGGCATGGACGTGCTGCTTTCGCCCGAAGTGATGACGGAAGGCCTGAGCGATCTCAAGGACGCCGGCAGCATCGTCGAATACGCCCGCCACGCCTACGATCTGGTGGTGGTCGATACCGGCGGAGTGTATGGCGACTGGAACCTGAGCCAAATGCGGCTGGCCGACGAGATTCTGCTCATTACCACCAACGAGCTCACGTCGCTGCAAGCCGTACAACGCGTGCTTGGTTATCTGGACGCCAACAACATCCCGCGCTACAAGCTGCGGTTGATCGTGAACCGCTACGATCGCCACACCGGCCTGAGCAAGGATGTAATCGGCACGGCGCTGCACACCGAAATCTTTCACATCCTGCCGGCCGATTACGAGGCCATCCAGAAATCGCTGATGGAAGGCAAGCCGCTGGCGCCCAACACCAGCTTCGGCAAGAGCATGATCGGGCTGGTGGATCGCCTGGCCGGCAGCTCAGAGCCCAGCAACAAGAAGAACAGCTCTCTATCGGGGCTGCTTTCGATGTTTTCCCGAACGTCTTAACGGAACCGCGACCGTTAGGAAGACGTGCTCTGGGGCCTTATCGGCTACACTGAAATCGGAGGGCACTTCATGGCTGACCGGCAGGACCTCCGCCCGCCTACTCAAGTTCTCACACGCGGTTTCGATCCCAGCCTTTCGGTCGGATCGGCGCGTCCCGCTGTCTTTCGCAGCTCCACTTATGTCTTCCCGAGCCCGGAGGCCGCCGAGCGCGCTTTCGATCTGGTGGCCGGGCGCGCCCAACCCGATTCCGGCGAGCAGCCCGATCTCATCTATTCGCGCTTCAATCACCCCAACGCCGAAATTCTCGAGGAGCGGTTGGTTCCCTTGGAAACCGGAGCGCACGCGGCGCTGGTGTTTAACTCCGGCATGGCCGCCATCATGACCGCGCTGTTCACCTTCGCGCGGCCCGGCCAGAGCATCCTCTACACTGTCCCCATTTACGGGGGCACCCAGCATTTGATCGAGGATTTCCTCAGCACGCTTGGTATCGGCGGCATTCCCGTGGAAGCGGGGCACACGGGCGAGATGGACGCGGCGATTCGTTCGGCCCCCGACCTCGCCATCGTCCTGATTGAGACTCCGGCCAATCCCACCATCGTGATGACCGACATCCGGCACGCGACCGACGCGGTGGCGCATCTCAATCCCAAGCCTCTGGTGATGGTGGACAACACGCTGCTCGGCCCAACCTTCCAGCACCCGCTCGAACTCGGCGCCGATATGAGCCTGTACTCGGCGACCAAATACCTCTCCGGCCTGAGCGATTTCATTGCGGGCGCGGCCATTGCCAGCGATCCGAAGTTGATTCGACAGATGCGGTCCAAGCGCAATTTGTTCGGCAACATTCTCCAACCCGATGAATGCTGGATGTTGGAGGGACGCTTGCCCACCGTGACGCTGCGCATGAACCGGTCCAGCAAGAACGCCGAGCGCATCGCGGTGCGGCTGGCCAATCACCCGAAAATCGCCCGCGTTTTGTATCCCACTCTATTCACCGATCCGGAGCAGATTGAGATTGCGCGCAATCAATGCGATTTTCCGGGCGGCATGTTGTCCATCGATCTGCGCGGCGGCAAGAAAGCCGCTTTCGAGTTTCTTCGCAACCTGCGCATTGCGCGCAATGCTGTATCGCTCGGCGGCGTGGAGACGCTGGTATGCCATCCCAAGACCACCACTCACTCCGGCTTTACCGAGCAGGAGTTCGCCGAAGCCGGCGTCACCGACGGCCTGGTTCGCATCTCGGTCGGCATCGAGGACTGGCGTGATTTGCTGGCCGATTTCGAGCAAGCGCTGGACTTGGTTTAGACTGGCTAGCGCAGTTGGTCGCGCAATTGACGCAGGTTGAGGTCATCGGGGTGTTCTCGAATCGCTCCCTCCAGTTCGGTGCGGGCTTCATTTAAGAGACCGGCCTGAGCGTAAGCAGACGCCAGTTCTAAGTGCGACGCTCCACGGGCTGACAACTCGGCGAGGCGCTTGGCCTCTTCAGGGGGTGTCACTCGAAAGCGGGGCGGCGTGCTCGGTAGTCTTGGCAATGTTAATCGCTCGGTTCCGCGGATGGCGGTGACCTGCCATTGGTAGTTCACGCCCGAGGCCAGATCCTGGTCCGGCTTCCATTCTGTCGCGCCAGTTTCGGTGCTTTCCAAGACAAGATCCGATGCGGGGCCGAATATTTTCACTTGGTAAGTCCATCCTTCGCCCGGCTCCCGAGGCCAGCGAAATGTCGGACGCGCGGCGAGAACGGCTGTCCCTTGGGGCGACACTTCTTCGGCAGCGGGTGTGGCGGGTTCCCCCATCAACGTTTGACGGGGCGGGTTCAGTTCTTGGATAAACGACGGTAGTTCGATGCGGGCCGCCAGGGGCGGCTTGGGGCGGAGTGCAAACCGGAACCATCCCGCGAGGCCGGCCGCCAGGATCACGAGAATGACGGCCGCCGCGGCTGCATAGCGAAGGTAGCTTCGCCGAGGGGACTCACGTGCCGCGGACAGCAGGCCCTCAATGTCCATCGACTGCGCTAAGCGGCCGCGGCATTCGCCGCACTCCTGAGCGTGTTGGTACACATCCCGCAACTCCTCCGGAGAGAGCAATGCGTGCTCGAAACCGAAGACAATTTCCGGCGTCAGATGGCCCCTCACGATCCACCGCTCTCAGAATCAGAGGCCCCGAAAGGTCTCGTATTACTTCCCATCCGTACGCGATTCGCGAGACGTTTGCGCCCCGCCATCCGCAGATTAATGACCTGCTGCCGCGAACAGGTCAGCAGGCGGCCGAGAGCATTGTCATCCCAGGGCAGATCGTTCCATATCCTCTCTAACTCGCTTTCGCGGATCTCGAGCACCGCTGCAATCTCGGTCAGGCTCGCGATGCCGAGCAAGGGAAATAACGACAAGACCGAATTGCCGGTTCCGTCGCGAAGATTCAGCAGCAGCGCGACACGCTGCCCGCGCGGCAATTCCCCAATCTCCCGCCACAGGCGCGCGGCGCTGCGGCGCTGGTCGATCAAGAGGTCCAAATTCGCGGGTGGACCGGCGGTGGTTTCCGGATCGAGCAGCTCGGACGAGGCCAGCGGCTCAGGAGCAATGCGCCAAATCGATGAGACCAGCTCGACCAATGTTACGAGCGCTACCGGCCCGGCAGCGTGTTCCAGCATGCGTTCGAGAAGAACGCCGAGATCGCGATCCCCTTCGATCCCGGCGGCCGATTGCGGGTACGCTCGGGGCATTCTCCGGGGCCACCGCGACAGCCCACAGACGCTTTCGTCCAACCGAAACATGGGATCGTGTTCGAGCAAGTGGCGGATCTGCCTGCGCAGGCGCGCCAGCCCCGGACGGCGACGGCGAAAATAGTGATTACAAGTATTGAGCGCCAGGGAGGCGACATAGGACGAGAACTCGTCGATACTCTTCCCTGCCGGATTCGCCTTCAGGCGGCGGAGGTAGAGGAGCAGCTCCAGGCGGGCTTCCGAACAAACGTCGTCGATATCGTCCCAGGAACCAGCCAGGCGTCCGGTCACCACCCTGCGGATGATGGGCTCGGCGCAACGCATCAGATCGGCGAGGCATTCCTCTTCCCCTTCTTGACGAGCTTGGAGCCACGGTTCGAAGAGAGCATCCATGACGTCTAGTCGGGGCTTCCCGCCAGGATGTAGGCAGCCCAGTAAAAGGGATGCGTGTAAGCGCCGGCGTGTATCATGCCGATTGAGGCCGCGCGCAGGCTGGCCGCCTTGGCGAAGCGATTATTCGTCCGGCGGGCATTCATCCAGTGCTGATGGAAGCTGATCATGAGGTCCGCGCTGCTCGACGATTCCACGCGCCAGCGGCTCGCGACGGTGGTCGGGGCGCCTGCCGCGAACGCCGCCCACAGCATGCCGTTGATGCCCTCCCCGGCCGCCGCTTCGCCGCGCGCGGTATCGCAGGCGGAGAGCACCAGAAGTTCCGCGTTGAGATTGTACCGCATGAGTTCGCGAGCTTCGAGAAAGCCGTCGTCGCTGCCGGTTCGCGCCAGCAGCGCGCGCGAGTACATGGGATTCCGATCGTCCAGAATGGCGTGCGCGGCGAGGTGCACCACGCGGTATTGCGTCGCTTCGGCCCGGAAGCGGCCCTCGTTGGCGGCGTCGCCCGTAAGGATCAGAGTGGGCTGGCCGCGATAGAGCTTTTCGATCTCATGGACCTGGCGGGCGGCTTCCGGCAGCCGTGGCTGTCCGGCGGGATCGCCGAGCGCGAGCAAAGCTCCTCCAACCGGGGAACTGGCGCGCAGGCCGGATAAGCGGCGCGCTTCCCGCAGAACTTCCATCGAGGGAGCGTACGCGATGATCTTGTCTTCAATCCAGAAGTGGCCGGGCCTGGGCAGCAGGGCTTGAAAGGAAACATTCCAGAGAGGACCATCGGGGATCACCATGACCGCTCTTTCGGCGCTGAGTTCGCGCTCAGCCGGAGCGACCAGCCGGCTGTATAGTTCGCCGGCCTCGGCGGCGTAAGCGAGATCGTGCGAAGCAAGCTCGCGGCGGAACTCGGCGGCGCTACTGCTCAGGGCCGCCAGGCCGACGGGGATGGCGATGGCCTTCGGCCGAGCGTTCGGTTTGACTACGAAGAGGTAGAGACGGTTCGTCGTCGCGAAATAGTCGAGAATAGCCGCGCCGGTTTGCGATGCCAGATCGGTCATCGCTTGCGCCGTCATAGGCTGGTGTGCCCCGCGCTCGAAGGCAACTTCGGGATGGGCAGCGTACAGGCTGGTCTGGAGGGCTTCGAGCTCCCGGCGAGTTTTGTCGCGCGACGCGCTGGATGCGGGGTCGGGCAGCTTGACGATCCGGAGGTTGAGAGCGGCGAGTTGGTTTTCCAGACGGCGTTCGGCGGCGCGCTCCTCGGCGGTGAGGGCGCGATCCAGGTCGACTCGGCCCGTGCGCAGAAGGTCGCCCAAGACCCGTGATTTCGATTGCTCGGCGAATTCGAGCGCAGTCTCGATCTGGCCGGCTGCGAGTGCGAGAGTGACCATCTCGCGATAGGGCTCCAGCTTGTCGCCAAAATAGAGTGGCAACGTGGCCGGTGGTCCAGCGACTCGTGTGCGCAGCGATTCGATAGTCGAAATGGAGGATCGAAATTCGCTGGAGGCATCGGCGGTGCGAGCCAGGTGTCGAAGCGCCTTGCCGGCCGCCAGTTGAGCTTGCCAAAGAGTCTCCGGCAGTTCACCCGCGCTGGCCAGGGATTCGGCTTCGCGGGCGGTGTCGAGTGCGGCGGCAGCCTGTTTGGTACCCAGCTGGAGATTTGCGAGTTGGACGAGAGCCAGGGCCAGGCCCGGTTTATCCGGAATCGCCCGCAGGGCTTGAATGGCCTCTGCCAGCTCGGCTGCCGCTTCGGTTGTCGCGCCTGTTAGGGCGTGGATGCGCGCGATTCCGGTTTGGAATTGCGCGGCCATACTCGAGTAGCCATAGCGGCGGCTCAGCTCGAGGCCTTGGCTGAACTGGTTCATGGCGGCGGCGCGCTTCCCGGAGGCGAGATATTCGAGCGCGAGGTTGTAGTGGCCCTCGGCTTCCAGATTGCGGTCTCCGATGCTGGTGTTGAGTTCGAGCGCGCGAGAAAAGTATTCAGCGGCCAGCGCGTGATTGCCTTGCGTCTGATACAAGACGCCGATATTGTTGCTGGCCTGCGCCCGGCCCCACGCGAAATCCTGGTGGCATTTGAGTGCTTGATCGTAGAGCGCCAGCGCCTCCCGATAGTTACCGCGGTGGGTTTCGGCGTTGCCCAGGCTGTCCAGCGCGATGCCTTCCATGCGCGTGTCGCCGGCCTTGCGGGCCAGCGAGAGCGCCATTCGTCCGAACTCCAGCGCGCGAGCGTCGTCGCCCAGGCTTTGATAGGCCAGCCCGAGATTGTCGAGCGTAGTGGAGCGGTTGAGATCGTTGCCTAAGGCTTCAAATTCGCGCTGGGCGCGGTCGAAGTATTCGATGGCGGCCAAGGGATCGAACTCGCGAAGAGTGACCGCGAGATTGTTCATATCGTCGGCGATGCCTTTGCGGTCGCCGATTTCTTCATGCAGCGCGAGCGCCTGGCGGTTGGCAGCCTCGGAGGCCGGGAAATCGCCGTGAGCATACAGAGCGTTGCCGAGCAGGCGCCAATCGCTGGCCTGTCCTACCTTGTTGCCGAGCTTCTGGTGCGCAGCCAAACTTTCTCGCGCATGCTGCTCGGTGGAAGCATAGTCGCCATCGTAGTATTCGGAAGTCGCCAGGCGGAGCAGGGCGGATGCTTCGGATTTCAGATCGCCGCTGGCGCTCGCCAGTTTGCGGGCCTGGGTGTAGGCGGCGATGGCATCTTTGAACTGCCGCGCCGATTTTGCCTGATCTCCTTGGGCCAGCCAGCCGGCGACGTCGGACGGGGTTTGGGCCAGGCAGCCGTATGCTAAACAGATCCCGATCAGCCGAAGCCGGAAGTTCAGCATTTCCCCCACGTTCACTCACAAGAATTGTAGCTGTACGAGGTAATACGGTGCATAGGGCGTTCCTCCTAGGAAGCGAATCGGAGGATCTATGATAGTGACTCACTCGAGATATTCAGCTTGTGCCGTTTCTCTTCTGGTTGTTCTTCCCATGATCCTAACAGCGCAGAGGGCGCAGGAGAATGTGGTCCCGCTGAAAAACTGGTCGACCCCTCAGTACTGGCACTCCAACCAAGCGGAAAGAGAAGCCGCCGCGAAACCCGTGCCAGAGCTCCAGTTTTCAAATAATGCCGTCTCCACGGACGCTCTCACGTTCGTCGCGATCACGCCCTGCCGCCTGGTGGACACGCGCGGCGCCACCGCTGGATTTAATGGTGAGACTCCTTTTAACGGGCCGTCCATACCAAGCGGAGGAACCGCGACCTTCCCCGTGCTAAACTTAGGCGAAGCCGCCGCCAACACCGAGCCTGCTCCCTGCGGCGTGATTTCTTCCATCGCCCAGGCCTACTCGTTTAATCTCACCGTGATCCCTCACGGAGGCGGCGTGGTTTCGTACGTCACGCTCTTCCCGGCCGGCGGGACACAACCATTCGTCGCGACGCTAAACGACGGGCAAGGCTTAATCGTGAACAACGCGGCCATTGTTCCGGCAGGAACTGGGGATGGCGGGGTAAGCGTGTTCAACTCCGGTCCCGCGACCATTGACATAGTCATTGATATGAACGGATTCTTCGCCGCGCCGAGCGACCTGTTTGGTAATACGGCGCTCGGTGGCGGAGCGCTGGCGAGCAACACAGAAGGGAGCGGCAATACCGCCAGCGGCCAGAGCGCCCTGGCGAGCAATACCCAGGGGGACGACAACACGGCTGACGGCCACAACGCGCTGCAAGTAAACACCCTCGGGGAACAGAACACCGCCAGCGGTTCGCAGGCTCTAGTGAACAATAATGGGAGCGACAACACGGCTGCCGGCTACATCGCGATGAGCAGCAATACGAGCGGGGGCGACAACACGGCTTACGGCGTTTCCGCCCTCTTCAACAACACCACCGGAAGCAATAACATCGCCATAGGATTTCAGGCGGGCTTCAGTGCGCCGGCAGGCAATAGCGACAGCATCTACATCGGCAGCGCGGGTTCGGCCAGCGACGCTACCGGCACTATTCGGATCGGAGGGGACGACAACGCAGGCCCCACTTACATCGCTGGAATTTACGGGGCAACCGCTTCTGGCGGGACCGAGGTGTACGTCACGAGCAACGGACTGCTTGGCACCGCGCTCTCTTCGGGTCGCTTTAAGGAGCAGATCACCGACATGGGCGACACTAGCAGTAAGCTGCTCCAATTGCGTCCCGTGAACTTTTTCTACAAGCCGGAGTACGATGACGGATCCCACCTGCCGCAATATGGCCTCATTGCCGAAGAAGTGGCCAAGGTTTATCCCGAAATGGTGGCGTACGGCAACGACGGTCAGATATTGACCGTGAAGTATCAGTTGCTCGCCCCCATGCTGCTGAATGAATTCCAGAAACTGCACAGCGATTTGGACCGCCAAAAGCTTGAAGCGGAGAAACGGAATCAACGGGCGCAACAGCAGGACGAAACGGTTCAGCAGTTGCAGGCCCGGATTGCGGCGCTGGAGGCCCTGTTGAGCACCGGGCAGTAATGGCGGCGCTACTTTGTGGCTCGTGTGAACGCTTCACTTGATCTGAAACTTCAGCACTGCTTTCCCCAAGTGAATCTCGTCCCCCGGCAGGAGCCGTGTTCCGCGCGTGTCGCGATGCACCTCCTGCCCCATGCCGTCGCGAACAATCCACAGCCCGCAATTGTTCTCGCCCTTGTCGCCCCGCTGATACCAGCGATCGTTGAATAGACGGTATTCGCCGGTCTTCTTGTCGTGCACGATATGGGCGTGCTCGCGCGACACCGTGCGATTGATGGGATTGTCTTCGGCGAACGCTAGATCGTTGCGGCGCGAAAGGCCCTCGGCTTTATAGACGTCGATCAGGCGGCCGATATTGGTGCGGCTCTTTTGCAGCGGAATTTCCGCTTTGTTGGCGGTTCCCGCAGCCACGATTAGCCGAGCCGCGCGCCGCGCCCGCGGACTTTCCTCCACCGGCGGCGCAAGGTCTTCAGCCACCGTTTCCACGCGCAGCCAGCCGTCATCATCAGTGGCGCCGTCCGCGGTTCGAATCTCGACTCGCAAGTCCTCCGGAAAGCGGCAGAGCTCCTTCGACAGGCCCCTGCGCACCTCTTCATCGAAAAATCTGCGGAAGAAATTACGCTGGAATATTGCTGCTTCGTTCCCCGCGGCGCGAATCACAATCCGCACGACATTGTAGGGGAACAGCGCCTGGCCGCCCGCGCGCTGGATCTTCTTCTTCACCTCGTCCAGCACCGCGATGCGAATCTCGGCGACTTCGGGCGAATCGCCCATCACCTGCATGGTCGCGCCAAACGGCGCTTCAAACACCGTCCGTCCCAATCGTTCGATCAGCTCCGATATTCTCATTTGCCGTCACCGAGCAGGCCCAGTTCTTGAGCAGCGTCCACGACCTCACGCGCGATTGGCGCCGCGGTCGTCCCGCCGTACCCGCCATGCTCCACCACCACTGCAAAAGCGATGCTCTTCGTCCGGTCGCCCCCAGCGCTTGGCGCGGTTCCAGAAATGTACGGCGCAAATCCCGCAAACCAGGAGTGCGGCATGCCCTCGTCAAGCTGCGCCGTGCCCGTTTTTCCGGCCACGCTCACTGCCTCGCCCTTCATCGCGCGCCGCCCTGTTCCTTCCACCACCACCGAGCGCATCGCGCTTGCGAGAAACTCCGCCAGCTCCGGTCCCAAAATCTGCTTGGGCGCTTGTCTTCGATCGTTGCTCGAATCGATCACCCAGCGCCCTTCCGGCATCCACCCGTTATCAGCGATCGTAGCCGCAACACGCGCCATTTTGAACGGCGTCACCAGCACCGGGCCCTGGCCATACGAAGCAAATGGCATCGCGGCTTGTAAATCGGGAATGCTTCCGGCCGGAATGTCCAGCAACTTCGCCGTCTCGCTCAATTGCTTCGCGCCCACCGAGAACACGCCGAGCTGCGCAAAATAGGCATTGCATGAGACCGCGATGGCCTGATGCATGGTCAGCGTTCCATGCGCGGAGTCGCCCACGTCGTCGCGAATCGGTTTGCGCCATCCTGGAATGATCGCGCCCACGCGGCCGTCCGGCAGCCGGCGGCAACTGAAGCTTTGATTCTCCAGCGCCGGGTCCAGTCTCAGCGCGGCCATCGCGGTCACCAGCTTAAACGTCGATCCAGGCGGATACAAGCCGTAGCGCGCGCGGTCGAACAACTCTTCGGGTGTCGCCGTCGATCCGGCCGGCACGGAGGGCGCGCTCACCAGCGCCAGCACATCGCCGCTCTTCGGATCCATCACCACCACCGCGCCTCTGTCCTTGTGAGCCTTGGCCAATCGATCTTCCAAAGCCTTCGCCGCCCGCATTTGCAGCCGAATATCGATCGACGATGTTACATTGCGATCCCGCGCCATCAATTTCGCGATCTCCGGATTACCCGGGTGATGCCGATAACGTATCAGCGGAGCCAGCTCGCGATAATCGGTGAAACCTTGCAGCTTGACGTTGGAATCGTGCTCAATCAGCGACGCATTGGTCGCATGGAAATTGTCGCCGGTTCGCAAATCGCCGAGGATGTGTGCCGTCAGTGAGCCGAATGCGTAATGCCGGTTGTCGAGCCGGGAACAACATGTGTCGATCGAAACTCCGAGTTTGGCATATTGATCGCGCCGCTTCTCCAGCTCACTCCAGTCGCTAGTCGCGAGCAACACGCCGTTGCGGTCGAAGATGTTGCCGCGCCGGATCTCGTGCGCCAGCGAATTCAGCCGAGGATTGCGCTGCGGCCGCTTCACGCCATCGTCTTCAAAGACCTTCGCCTCACGCGCCAAGAAATCCCGGTCCCGCGCGACTTGATAGTAAGCCGCGAAACCAGCTATCGTTGCCGCCGCGATCCCGAGCGCGTATTCGAGCCGGCGCACCGGCCGGCGGAAGGGCTGGCTGATCACGCTGCTCCGGCTGTGATTCGAAATCGCGGCGAGAATCCCAAAGATCAGAAAATTCGCCAGCATCGCCGTGTTGCCAAAGCTCAAGAACGGCGACACCACGCCTGACAACGGAATCGCGCCGAGCACGCCGCCGGAGATCAGCAGCATCTCAAAAGCGATCAGCGCCGAAAGGCCCAACGCCAGAAACATTCCGTACTCATTCGGCGCGCGCAGTCCGATCCGCATTCCTCGCCAGATCAGAAATCCGAGCAGCAGCAGCACCGCCGCCACGCCGCAGAATCCCCACTCTTCGCCAATTGCCGGCAACACGAGATCGGTGTGGCCGGCCGGAATCACGGCCGGATCGCCGTAACCGGGCCCCGAACCAAACGCTCCGCCGGTTGAAAATGCCCACAGCGAATGCGCCAGTTGATTGCCCCCGTGCACGTCGTTGTCCCATGGCGAGAGCCACATGTTGATGCGATCGACAACTGTCGTTGGCGCTCCCAAGTGGTATCCCACCGTCACGCCGCCCACCAGCAACACGATGCCGAGCACGGCCATCCCGGCGCGCCCGCGCGCTACCCAGAACATCGCGAGAAACAGAAATCCAGTGACCAACGCGGGACCAAGGTCCTTCAAGAGGAAAAAGAACGCCAGCGCCACCACCACCGCGCACATCACTGGCAGCACGTGCGAGAGCCTCGGCAGCCCGATCCAACGCAGTGAACGCGGAACCAGGCGCTTCTCGCGCAAATCGCGCAAACGCTCCCAATTTCGGGCGAAGTAGCCGGCCAGGAAAAACACCAGCAGAATCTTTATCACTTCCACGGGTTGGAATGGCCCGAGGTTCACCTTGGCGTCGTTCCCTCCGGGCCCCGATCCGAATCGCAGCAACAACACGAATAGCCCGAGCGCTCCGAACAGTGGCGTGTAGCACCAAGTCGCGAAGCGCTGGTAGTTTAGAATGCGCAGCAAGGGCAATAACAACACCGCGCACCCTAACGCAACCCCCCACGCGAATTTGCTGAACTCGAGCGTATCGCGCAACGGATCGCGCAAGCTCACCGCGAGAACCAGACCCATGCCGGTGATGAGATGGATCGCGGGCAGAATCGCGAAATCTCCCCGATAGGCGCTCCACCGCCAGATGAGAAACACCACGTAGAACCCGGCCAGATAGAGCGCCATCCACATCGCGAACTGCGTTTGAAATTCCACCGGCGTTCGGACCACCAACGCCGGCTTCAGTTTTGCAAGCGGCAACAAAGGCACGCGAGGTTTCGAACGCAGCCTTGCTAAGGCCCCAACGTTTGGCAGCGGCCTATGCGAAGAAAGATAGTCGAACACCTTCCCCGCAACCGATTCGCGCTCGCTCTCATCCTGAAACACTTCGAAGAACGGAAGCAGCTGCTCCGGCTTGTTCACTCGATTCAAGTCCAGCAATTCGCCGCGCGCCAACGCAGCCGACAGCGCCGGAAATTCCCGAGTCTTCGCCGCGTAAACCAGCAGCAATCCCACGCCGACGATCACAGACGTTGCAACGAGCCAAGCGAACTCGCGCCACCCTATTCTTCCGCGGGCCGCCGAGCCGCCTCTGGTCCCGGCCGCCAGAACTTCCGCTTCCCAGCTTTTGGTTACTGCCAATGCGTCCTCCGGCTAGCCCACCGCGGCCGCTTCGCGATTTTCGGTTTCTTGTTAAGCTCCTCTGCCAGCCCCTGACGCGCTCGATCGTCATCGTCCACCTGGCGCAGCGCGACGCTCACATTGGAGAAGCCTTCGATCGGCTCGTAAAGCTGGCGCGCCCGGTCGAAATCGCGTTGGGCCAGCCGCAAATAGCGCTCTTCTGCCGCGCGGTTCTTCGGACCATATTGCCGCGCCTGGTCCAACTCCGCGGTCGCGCGGAAGCGATAGCCATCGGCTTCTTCCTCCGCTTCGCGCGGTCCTGGCTCAAACCCCAAACGCTGCGCTTCGTGCAGCTCCGCCATGGCCGTTCCGATGTTCTTCAGCGAATAAACATAGATGCGCGCGAGCCCCAGGTGCGGATCGGGCGAACTCGGGGTGAGCGACACGGCAGCTTCGAAGTCAGTCTGCGCCTGGTGCTCGGCGTGATCCAGATTTTCGTAGCCATGACACAGCGCCAGCTTCCCTTGTGCCGCTCGATCGTTACGGTCCATCTCGATCAAATGCGAGAAGCACGCCGCGGCCTTCGGCCAGTCGAAATCCTGAATGCGCGGATCGGAATTATTGCGGTAGCGCTCGATCACCTCATTGCCCGCTTGCAGCAGCGCCGCCCGCACGTTGACATCAAGATGATTCGCAGGCGACAGGCCGCCTAGGAACGCATTCTGCCTTTGGACGCGTTGCAGCAAATCCCAATCCCGATTGATCTCACTGACGCTAGCACGCGTGTAGTCGAGGTTGCCGCGCAGCGCGCTGCTCTCGCGCCAAAATCGATAGTAGTAGCCGAGCGGAACGCACACCACCAGACCCGCCAGCAGTCCCCAGCACAGCGCGACGAAAATGCTAATCACCGATGCAAGCTGTCGTGTTCGCGGGGCTTTCAACTTCAGCACGCTCCGCCGCACCGTCTCCGCCATGCTGGTTACTCGCTCGGGCAGATGCAGCCGCTGCTTCTCCACCGTCGGATTGCTCTTCCACGAAACCCGCCGCTCCATCTCCGCCACCGCCGGCCGGTTCTGCAAGAACAGCGTTAAATCGCTTTCAAACGCCGTCGCCGACACGTAGCGCTGGTGCAGATCGCCGGCCAGCGCCTTGTGCAGAATTGCCGTCATTGCACTCGGGCACCCCTCCGGCAGAGCGCGCGGCGGACGGCGCGATTGAATGAGCGCTTCCAGCTTCCGCGTATCCTGCGCCTGATACGGCGGTACGCCCGCTACCATTTCGTACAGCGTGACGCCCACCGCCCACAAATCCGCGTGCCGGTCCACTTGGCCGCGATTCAACCGCTCCGGCGAACAATAACTCGGGCTCCCCAGCCCCAAGTGCGTGCGGCTATGCGTGAACGTCAGGGCCTTCGCGATGCCAAAATCCAGCAGCCGTACTTCGTCGTTCGTTCCAATCTGGATGTTCGACGGTTTGATGTCCCCGTGCACCACCGACCGCCGCTGGCCGTCGATCACCGCCTGAAACGAATGCAGCTTGTCGAGTTGGCTCAGGATCTCGGCCGCGAATCGCGCCGCGCGCGCAGGTTCGATGCGCCCTTCTTGCTTCAAGATCTCGGCCACCGTGCGGCCCTCGATGTACTGCATCGAGACGAAAAAGAATCCGTCCAGATGCCCGTAGTCGTAGACCTCGATCACGCGCGAATCGGCCTCGTGCAATTGCTTCTGCAGCTCAGCCCCACGGCGCTCGGCTTCCAGGATCAATTGCGTCAGCGGATCGGGCGATTCCTCAACAATTTTTAATACCGCGTGGCGGTTGGCGCCGGTATCAAAGGCCAGATACACGTCGGTCATTCCGCGCGCAAGCTTGCGGATCACCTCGTAGGCGCCGAATTGCCTGGTCCGAAGCACAAGATTTCTTATGACTCGATCTTATGAGTTGACGTGCAGGCCGGTTTACGGTTTCGGCCATCGCATCGCAAGCGCCAACACCACCCCAAGTACGAACCCGTAGATCAGGAACGCCACACGCGTGGTCAGCACCCGCGCCACCCAGGCCATCGCGCCCGGCTCGCCACCTGGCTTCAGGACCTCGCCGTCACGCGCTTTCGTGATCGCATTTCGCGCTCGAGCCTCCGCCGCCGCGGGCGACGCATTGCCCAGGAATTCGCTGCCTGCCACGAAGATAGCGGTAATGTTATCGGTGCCTCCCAGGAGATTCGCGGCCTCCACCAGCTCTCCCGCCACCCGCGCCGGATCGCCATCATAGCGCTCCATCACTTCCAGCATCTCGGCCGATGTCAGCAGGTCGCTCAGGCCATCGCTGCACAAAAGAATGGCGGCGTCGGGCTTGAATAAAAACTCCTTCATCTCGATGAAATCCTCTTCACCCGCCAGGCGGTGTCGCGACCCCACGTCCCGAAACACCTCGTGCCGCCGCGGATGCGCCATCGCCTCGGCTTCGTTCAATTCTCCGGCATCCTCGCGCTCACCCACCGGCGAATGGTCCGACGTCAACTTTCGAATTGCGCCATTCCAGGTCAGGTACAGGCGAGAATCGCCAACGTGCCCCACGAAAACCTTGTCGTCGGAAATCAAGGCCAGAGTCAAAACACATGCCATGCCGCGCCAGGTTTCGTTCGCCGCCGCCTCTTCCGCGATGTGATTGTTGGCCGTCGTGATCGCACGCCGAATCCGTTCCTTCGGGTCTCCGCCTTGCTCGGACATCTCGGCCACGATCGCATCCACCGCCATCTCCGCGGCCTTCCCGCCAGCCGCGTGCCCGCCCAATCCGTCCACCACCAGAAAGATCCCCAGCTCGTCGTCGGCATACGCGCGATCCTGGTTTTCCGAACGCATTCGTCCTGGATCGCTTGCTACGGCCGACCGCCACGCTACGGGCTTCGTTATGCCTGCGGCTGCCTTGGTCATCACGGCCGCGCCTCAAATTGCAGAATAATCACTTCCGCCACGCTGATCTGCGCCTTGGGCGGCAGAATCTCCTCCACGCCGCGCGATAGCCGCTTTCCGTTCAACCAGGTCCCATTCATGCTCTTGTCCACGATCATGAAGCGCTTCTGCGCGGGATCGCGCCACACTCGCAGATGCTCCCGCGAGACTTCGTCGTTGGTGTATAGCGCCAGGCTGACCTGCGCTTCGTCCCCGCCCCGGCCAACGCTGATCTCGTCCTGCGTCATCAAGTAGAGTTGCGGACCCGAATCGTCCTCGTAGCGAATCTCCGCGTACACCCGATCCCCCGGTTCCCGCGTCGCAGACCGCACTCCGCTGGACTTTCCAGTGATGGTCCCGACGCTCGGCTCCCGATCCAGCAGCGTGGTCTTGGTCCCGTGGTATCCCGGCTGCGGCGTCTCATTCAACTCGGAATGGATCTCGACATCGCCCAACGGCACCACCCCTTCGGAATCCGGGAAAAATTCGAAGGTCCAATCCTTGCTCGCGATCTTGTACGGCTTGCGGTCCTTCGCGCCTCTCAGCGCGCCCAGCCCCAGCGGCTTGGCATTCAATTGCGCCAATCTAGCAACCAGCGCCTGTTTGGCGTCCTGCCGAATCAGGTCAAAGACTCCAGTGAGCCGCGTATAATCGTCCGGATGCAGATACAGGCTGAAGATGCACGGCGCCAGGATGCTGTAGCCCATCTCGAATTGTCCCAGCTCCATGTTGCGGATGAGCTGCTCGATAATGATCCGGCCGCTGATCTTACCCGCGGCTTCCCCAACGGCCTTAGGCATGCGCCCACCTCCAACGGAGATCTCCATGGGATTTCGACGCGGTTGGGGCCGGTTCCGGTTTCGACTGGTTGGCCGCGCCGGCACCTGAACCCTGCGGTAAAATCGCCTAAGACTTATGTTGCTCAGGTGGTCCGCTCTCGGGCTGGGCTTATTATCCATCGCCACGCTGCCGGCCCAGACTCCGGCCTCCGCGGAATCGGCCGTTCGCGAGGCGTACGCAAGCATCCCCGGAGCGCGGATCTTCTACCGCGATAGCGGCGGTAAACGGAGTACCGTTGATCCTGCTGCATGCGGCCACCGGCAGCAGCCGAGTCTGGGAATACCAGATTCCGGTATTTGCCGCGGCCGGTTACCGCGTGATTGCCTTCGACCGGCGCGGCTGGGGGCGAACAGCGATCAATCCCTCGGAATCGCAACCCGCGCCATCGCGGCCTGGGTCATCGCAGCCTAGCACTGGCGCCGACGACCTACTGGGGTTGCTCGACCAGCTAGGCCTTGATCGGGTCCACCTGGTCGGTACTGCCGCCGGAGCATTCGTCGCGCTCGATTTCACGTTGTCGTATCCGCAGCGCGTGCGCAGCCTGGTGATTGCCAACTCAATCGGTGGCGTGCAGGATGCGGACTTCCTCGAACTGGGACGCCGGATTCGTCCCCCCCAATTTGACGCGCTGCCTCCGGAATTCCGCGAATTGGGCCCCTCGTACCGGGCGGGGAACGCCGCCGGCACGGAGCGTTGGGTGGACTTGGAAAAGATTAGCCGTCCACCCGGACCTCCGGCGCCGCCGCAGCTGTTGCGCAACCGCATCACTTTTGCCTTGCTCGAAACCATCCAGACGCCCACCCTGCTCCTGACTGGCGACGCCGACCTCTACGCGCCCCCACCGGTGCTGCAGCTTTTCGCCGCGCGGATCAAGGGCTCCGAGGTCGCTGTCGTACCCGAAGCCGGCCACTCCACCTACTGGGAGCAGCCGGAAGTTTTCAATCGCGTGGTTTTGAATTTCCTCGGCAAACACTAGTAGCCGTATTAGCGGCTCACAAAGCGATTCCCTGCGATTACGAAGCGCAGCGGCCAGTCGGCGCAGTGGGTGATGCCGATGCGTGGGGTTACGAGCACTTCGATGGGTGATTCGTCGCGCGCGTGTCGGACTTCGAGCGGACCGGCGACGAGATCCGAGCCGTTGAGCTTGCGCGTGATGCCCATGGCGAGCGTGAGTTTGCCGGGGCCTGACGCCAAGTCCTCAACGCGATGGGCCGCGGGCCGCCGGCGGCGCATAGTAGCGATGCCGGCGAGCGGCTCGAGTGCGCGGATCAAGACGCATCCGGCGCTGCCTTCGGGTTCGCACACGAAATTCAAACACTCGTACATGCCGTAAATGAAATAGACATAGGCGTGGCCGGGCGGACCGAAAGTCACGCGCGTTCGATCGGTGAGGCCGCGCCAGGAGTGGGCGGCGCGATCGCCGACGCCAAGATACGCTTCCACCTCGACAATGCGTCCAGCGGTGCTGCCGTGCACCAGGATTTTTCCCAGGCAATCACGCGCGACTTCAATGGCCGGACGCACGTAGAAGTCGCGCGAGAGCCGTTCGGAGTGGGCTAGGATTTGACCGATTGGAATGCTGCGTGCTTCTTGTATGCTAGGAGGTTAGCATGCGGCTATTCATTGGGATCGACCTGCGCGAAGACGTGCGAGAACGGTTGGAGCGCCTGCTGGCGCATCTGCGGCCGTGCGCGCATGTGAAGTGGAGTCCCGTGTATAACCTGCATGTGACGCTGAAGTTCGTCGGCGAATGGCCAGAGGATAAGCTACCGGAATTGGAGGCGGCGTTGCGCTCGATTTCGCGGCGCGAGCCGATCCAGGCCGATGTGAAGGGGCTTGGCTGGTTTCCCAATCCGCATCATCCGCGCGTCTTCTGGGTCGGGGTGCACGGAGGCGATAGGCTGGCCGCGCTGGCCAAGGATATCGAAGCTGCACTGGCGCTCTTAGGGATCGCTAGCGAAGACCGGCCTTTCAACGCGCACTTGACGCTGGCTCGCATCAAGGAACCGGCGCCCCTGCAGGCGCTGCGCAATGCGATCGCGCAACTGGAGTCGGTGGACTTCGGGTCGCTGCTGGCGGATCGATTTTACTTGTACCGCAGCCAGCCAGGTTCAGCCGGCTCCATTTACACGAAATTGTCGGAATATCCTCTCCAGGCTTCTCTCCGAGCCGCCGTCCAAGCTCCCCTCCAAGCCCAATGAAGCCCTTGCTTGCGGTGGTGGTGGCATATCTCGCCGGTGGCATCCCATTCGGATATCTTCTGGTGCGCTGGAAGACGGGCGAAGACGTGCGGGAGAAGGGCTCGGGAAACATCGGCGCGACGAACGTTCTGCGTACCACGGGCCGTGGGATCGCGGTGGCGACGCTCGCGCTCGACATCGCTAAAGGAGTGTTTGCCGTTTGGCTGGCGGACGAGCTGTCGGACGGTTCGCCATTATGGATGAGCCTGGCTGCGTTGGCCGTGATGGCGGGGCATGCGTTTCCAGTGTTTCTGAAGTTTCAAGGCGGGAAAGCGGTGGCGAGCTTCATCGGAGCATTTCTATATTTGACTCCCATACCCATGATCGCGGCGCTGGTTTTGTTCATCATCGTGGTGGCGGCGACGCGGCAAATTTCGATGGGGTCGATCGTAGCGGCGGGCAGCCTGCCGCTGGCTACCTGGCTGATTGAACATCCACCTTGGATTATGATTGTGGCCACGCTGGCGGCGGCCGTGTTTGTGATTTACCGGCATTGGCAGAACATCGAGCGGATTCGATCGGGGACCGAATCGGTTTTCCGCTTTGGTACGCCGCGGTGAGCGCTGCCGGCTCCAGTACCGCAATCATTGGGGCGGGAAGCTGGGGCACGGCGCTTGCGATCGTGCTGGCGCCGAGGTTCGAACGCGTCTCGCTTTGGGCGCACGAAGCCGATCTGGTGGAGCGCATGCGCTCCACGCGGGTGAACGATATCTTCCTTCCCGGTTTTGCCCTGCCAGACAATGTGGAACCGACAGCGGACCTGGGCTGTGCGTTGGAGAATGCCGGTGTCGTGGCGGGCGTAATGCCATCGCGCTTCGCGAGGGCGATCTATCGCGAGATGTTGCCGCATCTGAAGCCGGAAATGAGCTTCGTCAGCGCGACGAAAGGGCTGGAACAGGGCACGCTGCTGCGGATGTCGGAGGTGGCGCGCGAGGTGATCGGCGAAAAGTTTGCGCCGCGCATCGCTGTTTTGTCGGGCCCGACCTTTGCGCGCGAAGTGGCGGGAGGAGAGCCGACTGCCGTGGTAATCGCATCGGAAGATCGGGAGCTTGCGGCGTCCATCCAAAGTGCCTTCTCGGGGCCGACGTTTCGTTTGTACGCCAGCGACGATCCGGCGGGCGTGGAGATCGGCGCAGCCCTGAAAAACATAATCGCCATCGGGGCTGGGATCTGCGAAGGCTTGGGATTGGGAAGCAATACGCTCGCGGCGCTGATTACGCGCGGGCTGGCCGAAATTACTCGCCTCGCCATCGCGCTGGGCGGCCGTCCGCGAACGTTGTCGGGGCTGGCGGGCCTAGGTGATTTAGTACTGACTTGCAATGGAGCGCTCAGCCGGAACCGGAGTGTTGGCATCGAACTTGCCAAGGGGCGCAAGCTCGCGGAAATTATCAGTTCGATGACGATGATTGCCGAAGGCGTGGAAACCACTGCGGCGGCGGTGGATTTGGCTCGCAAGTTGCAAGTCGACATGCCGATTACCGAACAAATGGGAGCGATCCTGGAAGGCCGCATCTCGCCGCGCGAGGCCATTCGCGAATTGATGGAGCGCGCGCTGAAGCCGGAATAACGGAAACCGCGTCGCAACCTTCCTGGAACGGGCGGGTTTACAACGATGGGGATTCAAGAGGATTCAATAGAAAGATGCGATGCTCGCTGGGACGGGACGAGAGCAGGGAATTCGTGGTGGGCTACACGGCGCGGACCTTGGAGTCGCGCGCCGAAGCCGCTTTTGAACGTCATCTGAAGTCCTGCGTGGTTTGCGGCGAGGCGGTGGCGGCGCAGCAGGCAGTGTGGGATGCGCTGGACGAATTAACGCCGGCCGCTTGCTCGGGCGCGCGGTTCAGTAGGATCGGACGACCTGGCAGCTTGGCGGCTTCAGCGTGCCGGCCCATCAAGTCCAGAATTGTCGGGACGAAGCTCAGGCTGTCATAAGGCTCGCGGATTTCCAGGTGCTGGGGAATGCCGGTATCGGCGCCGCCCGCGAAAAGCAGGATCGAATTCGTCGACGCCCGCAGGAACGAGCCGTGATTTCCTCCCGGATTGAAATTGCGGACGTTGAAATTCCAGTGGTCGTTGGCGAAGATCAAGAAATCGGGCTCAGCCAGACGGCGGCGGCGATGGTTGAAACGGGCCAGCAGATCTGAGTCCAATGCGGGCTGAAGGAACTGCTCGTGCAGCGCGATGATGGCGTTCGAATAAGCGGCTTGGTGCGTGGCATTCAGCCAATCCAGCTCGGAGTGCCAGGTGTTGAACCATTCCTCGCGGTTGTCGCCCGGGACACGCAAATTTTCATCTTCAAACAGGCGCAGCGGAAATCCTGGTCCGATCGCGACGGTGTCATAGTGAATGGCGCCATCGGAATCTTGACGCAAATTCCGGATAACCGTGTAGCGCAAGTCGCCCGCACGAGACAGAATTAACGCCTGATGATCTTCGTCGGAGTAAAGCCAGATTATATTATCGGGAATACGCATGGCGATAAAATCGACGGGGCGCGACGAGACTCCGGGCTGCACGTTGTTGCGAACTGAGAGGCCGCTGAGGAGCTTCGGGTAGTTAATGCGTTCGAAATCAGGCGCTCCCGAGGGCGCAGGTCCAACGACGTAGTTCTGGAGATCGTAAACGGAGTTCGCGTCGCCCATGGCGCGCTTCGGAATTAAATCACCGGCCGTAAGGTGGCGGCGATCGAACTCGGCCGGTTCGAGATCCAGGAGCTTGGAGAGAGCGCTCAAGTAGGCCGAATAGTCATGCTCCTGCTCGCGCCACGAATCGAGCTCGACGGAGAGCCGGCGTGAGGCCTTGTCGAGTCCAGCGTCGCGTTGTACTGGCGTCCATTTCTTCGGCTGGCTTTGAATCCCTACGCGCCGCTGTTCAATTTCGCGGCGGAGTGCGGCCAGTTCATCGGAAAGCTCGCGAACGGTTGATGACCATTCATCGCGGTGGCGATCGATGATCTGGAAGAACCGGGCGTTGGCGGCGCGGCGGAGCGCGGGGTCCACGCCGGGCCGGTTGATTTGCAGCAGCAAGATGTGCAGCGCGTTGAAATCGGAGTTGCGGAAGTAGACCGATGCTCGCTCGTTGCCGTCCGGATCGAGCAAGGCCGTGGGGTAGTTGTCGGCCTGGCGTTTCAAATACAACGATTCGTCGCTGGGGGTCACCACTTCGGAAACAAAAGGATAGAGGCCGCTGAGCTTGTATTCGTCCAACGGATGCCGATTTGTCACCACGTGATGCCCGCCGCCCGCGCGGCTGTTGAAGAATTGGAGCAAATTATAGCCCTGGCTGTAGACGCCGGGCTGGGTATTCATGCCGTGATCGGAGACGGCCACCAGCACAGTCTGGGCGGCGAGCGGGCTGGATTCGATGGCGGTCCAGACGCGCCCGATCATTGCGTCGATGCGCTGGAGCGCCAGCCGTTGGGAGGCCACGTCGGAAGCCGCGTGGGCCATGTGATCGAAGTCGCCAGTGAAGTAGTCGAGGTATTGGATGCTGGGGTCGGAGAGTTTGGCGATCAGCTCGCGCTCGGTCTGATCCTCAACGGCGCCGCCGATTTCAAAACCGATGGTCCATTCATCCAGCAGCTCTCGCAGCGAGTGCGATAAATGGTTCGGAAGCGCGTCCTGCAGCGTCTTCCAGCGGACGCCGCGCTGGTAGAGCTGGAAACTTTGATAGGTGGCGGCGTAAGGAAAATAGTCGATCAGCAGCGGGATTCCGAGGCCGTCCAGCACTTCAACGCCGGGCATGTCCACTCGACGCGATCGCGCGTAGCCGAGGTAGAACGGAAAAAAGTTCATGTAATCGTAAACGTGGTAGGTGTATCGATCGAACTCGGCATTGCCGTGGATTTGTAAGTGCTGGCCGGTGTCGAGCAGAGACCAGGAGGGCGTCGAGAGGCTGATTGCGCGCACGTAGAAATTGTCGAGGCGCGTTCCGCCCTGCGCGAAGATGTGGTCGATCCAGGGCAAGGTGCTCTTGCGCGTGGCGGGATCGATGCGGGCGAGCTCGCGCTCGAGAACGCTTTCGGGTACGCCGTCGAGTTTGATGATGACCACGCGCTTAACTTCGCCTTGGAGTTGCGGCGTGAGGAGAGCAGCGAAAAGCAAGAGCGCCGGCGGGCGCCGCATCACTGGCCGGGCGCGGCGATGGTGTCGGACGCGTTCCGCGCCACTGCCGGAGCCGCCCGCCGGTTGAAACCTTGCATGGCGCGCCAGCACGCCGAGCGGAGATCCGGATCTTCGGTACGGGCGTAGACCTGCGCTATGAGACGTTGTGCTTCGGGGCCGGCGTGCGCGCCCGCTGACAAATCTTCAACCGATTTGCGGATGGCATCGGCGTCCCTCACTACATCCGGGCGCGGGCTGGCGGCCAATAGCTGCTCGAGAAAACGAACGTGAGTCGCGGTGCGGCGGTAGGCATCCAGCTCGGCGCGAACGCTCAGATCAGATTCCGGGTCGGGACGCGGTCCGCGGGTGAAGATCCGGCCGAGCCCTGCAAATACACGATAGGCCGGCGAACGAGTGTAGGACTCGAGCTCCTTGCGGCGGTCCCGTTCGAGCTTCGCCGCGCCTTGGGGAGAGTTGGCGTACTGAAGCAGCGCTGCATATTGTTCGCGCGCCAACGTGGCCTCGCGCGCAGTTTCGTTCTCGCGCGGGTTCAGCGCGAGGTGATCCAGTTGACGCTGGAGCTCGGCCTTGAACCCGGGGTCCAGGCTGGAATCCATGGCGAGGAATTGGCGCGCGCCGGAATAGGCTTGCAGACGGGCAGTGCGGTTTACAGCAGCCCCGTGGCGGCCGCGCACAAACGTCCAGAGGAAGTCCGCCGCAAAGAACGACGGATTGCCGAAGCGCGTGATGCCGAACACGCCAGTGATCAATCCGGTTGCGCCTTGGCTAACCATTTCGCGCCGCTTGGGATTGAGGCTGTGGCGAAAATCGACCAGTAACAAGGGAACGCGCGGGTAGTCCAGGCTATAGAGAGCCAGCGGAATCATCTCCACAGGATGCGCATTGGGTGTGTCTTCGGAAATCGGCCGGTTCTCGGAATCGAGATAGCGGAGTTGCGAGTAACCGGTCCAATGCGTTAAGCGGGCATCGGTCCAGGGATCGGCAATACCAAGGAACTGCCCGTCAAAGTGCCGATCGGCGTGTGTTTCGAGATCGGAACGCGCAATCCACAGCAACGCCTCGCTAGGCGAGCCCGATGCGATCGCCAGAGGTTCAAAGAAAAGGCCGTTGAGCTCGGCGCGCTGCCGCAGCAGTTCCCAATTGTGGCCGCGGGTCTGCTGAAGCCGGCTGGCTTCCTGGTCGTAATACTTCGAAAGGTGCTGCTCCCGCACCAGGCCGCCGAAGGTGCGCGTCGACAGGCTCAGGCGTGAGTGAATTTCGCGGAGTTGGCCGTCCGTCAAAGCCGACTCGCCGGATTCGAGCGCGGAATGGTCCAGGGCGAGGTTATCGAGAGTGACGAGAGCCTGGAAAACCTGCAGCTTGCTGTAATCGTCGGAATTGGTGCGGTAGGTGCGCGTAGTGGATCGGACGGCCATTCCCAGCGGATCCAGTTCCAGGGCCTGCAGGCTGTCGCCTAAGAGATTGCTGTATACGCTTTTGCTGGGCGCCGCGAGGTCGATGGCCGGCGAGGGTACGCGGCCTGCATGGCGCTTGCTTCCGGCGCGAAAATAACCGAATGAAAGAGCCGAGGCGGCGCGCTGCCAAACCGTGGGCGGTGTGCTGGTCAGGATCCAGACCGATCGCAAGCGATCGTTATCCGGATCGTCGCCGCCGAGCGAATCGCGCAGCACGGCCAGCAGCGGAACGTCGAGATTCTGGGAACCCGGGGTCGCGGCTGCATTGAGTCGCGCGAATACTGTAACGAGCTCGGCTCCGCCGGCCACAGGCTGGGCCTCCGAGCGATACTGGGGAACTGGCGGGCCCAGAATCCCGGCCCCTAGAACAAAACAGACCAAGGCCGATTCCAACAAAACGAGATCCTCTTACTTCTAGGGTAATAGACGCCGCCAGGAGGAGCAAGGTGTCGGAATTAAAACAGCCCGCGCGTCAGTAGCTAAGAGATTCGGTAGGTGTAAGCGTCTTCGATGAAGCGATCTCCGAAGGTTTGACCACCCAGGCGCATGCCGTCAACGCTCTTGGCCTTTCCGAAAATCTTGCGCAGGGATCGGATGAAAGGATCATTGGTACGGAAAAGGCCAACGGTCGGCGTTTCCTCCAATGTGATGCCAGCGGCGTCGAGTGTGTCGTGAAGGAGGCCGTAGCCTCCCGTGGGACCTGCAGCGTCGAACTTACGCGAAGACAGGATTAGGCGCCAATCGCCATAGTCTGCTAATACTGCCCAAAGCGCAACTTTCACCCCCAACCCAGCATCATCCAGAGCTTGAAGTATCTTTGAGCCCTTTTCGACATCCAGACCTACCAATGCAGTTTTATCCATCGGAGTACTCCATGACTGTGATCTCCCACGGCTTCAATGAGTTTTTTGGCTGTCTCTGCGTGGGCGGTGCCGTAACGGCTCTGCTCTGACCACGATTGTACAAGATCCCAGTTGTCTCGAAACAACGGATCGCGTTTTGCTTCCTCGGTTTGAGCTTTTGCCAATCCGGCGACTTTCAGTAATTCTCTGAAACTGTGAGTATAGCTGGCGTCGGCCTTGCGTTTGTCAGGAAAGTCATGTCGCTGGGTCGCTTTTGCGATGCAGGCCTTGAGAGCGCATTCGACGGAGTAACCCGCGAGATAGTAAGCCCCGTCGTTCATGCCGAGCTTGGCGAGGGCTCGGGCCTCGCGTAGCCTAATACGGGTCAAGTTCTGCAACTCCTTCCGGTTCACAAAGACATCGTACCGAACACGGCCTTGCTAGACTAGTTTGTTGACACTCCCATCCAAACCACGCGTCTCGGTGGTCAGTTATCTCAATACGGTCCCGCTTGTCTGGGGAATGCTGCATGGCGAGCAGCGCGGTCTATTCGACTTGTCGTTCGCGATCCCGGCCGAATGCGCCGATCGCCTGGAATCGGGGCTTGCGGACATCGGCATCGTGCCTGCCGTGGAGTTGAATCGCCAGAAGCTGGCGATCATTCGCGGAGCGGGGATCGCCTGCCATGGTCCAGTCCGCAGCATTTTCCTGATTTCGAAGGTCCCGTTCGGAGAGATCCGGAAGTTGGCGGCTGATTCAACCTCGCGGACTTCGGTGGCGCTGAGCCGCGTGCTCCTGGCGCGGAAGTACGGCGTGGAGCCGGAAGTGCAGTCGCTGAAGCCGCACCTGTCGGCGATGCTCGAGAACAACGATGCAGCGCTGATCATCGGCGACGCGGCTTTGATGCTGGAGCCCTCCGAGTTGCCGTTCCACGTGCTCGATCTGGGCGCTGAGTGGGTCGCGATGACCGGGCTGCCCATGGTGTTTGCCGTGTGGGCCGCGCGCGCCGCGCTACCGCCGCAAGATCCGAAGCCGTTCCTGGACTCGATGCGCTTCGGCCTGGATCATATCGATGACATCGCCCGCTCCGAGCACGCGAAGATCGGCGTAAGCGAGGAGTTGGCGCGGACCTATCTCGAAAACAACATCGTGTTCGAACTTGGCGAGCGGGAATATGCGGGGCTGGACCTGTACTTGCGGTATGCGGCGGAATTGGAAAGCAGGGTGGAAGGAAGAAAGGTTTCCGCATGATGACGCGCCAAGAAGCTATCGACCTGTATAACAGCGACGATTTCATCGGCATCGGGATGGCTGCCGACGCGGTTCGCCGCAAGCTGCACCCGCACGGCGTCGTCAGCTACATCATCGATCGCAACATCAACTACACGAATTTCTGCACCGAGTATTGCAGCTTCTGCGCGTTCTACCGGCCCATGGGTCATTCAGAAGGCTACATCCATCCGAAGGAAGTGATCTTCGACAAGATTCAGGAGACCATCGACCTGGGCGGCACGGGCATTCTGATGCAAGGCGGCCTGCATCCGGACTTGAAAATCGAGTGGTACGAGGACTTGCTGCGTTCCATCAAGGATAAGTTCGGCGACAAGATCTGGAACCATTGTTTTTCCGCGCCGGAGATCGTGAACATCGCCGAGGTGAGCGGATTGACGCTGCGTGACACGATCGCGCGGCTGCGGGATGCGGGTCTCGAGTCGATCCCCGGGGGCGGGGCGGAAATTTTGGATGACGACGTGCGGCGCAGGATCAGCCGACTCAAGTCGTCGGCGCAAGATTGGATCGACGTGCATCGCACGGCACACGCGCTGGGCATGCGCACCACGGCGACCATGATGTTCGGCTGCGGCGAGACCATCGAGCAGCGCATGAACCATTTCGATATCGTGCGCCAGATTCAAGAGGACACGGGCGGATTCACGGCCTTCATTCCGTGGTCCTTCCAGCGCGAGAATACGTCGCTCGGCAAATTTGTCAAGCAGGAGGCGACCGCGGTGGAGTACCTCAAAGTGCTCGCGCTGTCGCGGCTGTACCTGGAGAATATCGAGAACATTCAGTCGTCCTGGGTGACCCCCGGTTTGAAGACCTGCCAGTTGGGCCTGCGTTTTGGCGGCAACGACGTCGGCAGCATCATGATCGAGGAGAACGTGGTTTCGGCGGCGGGCGCGCACAATCGCGCGAGCGAAGAGGAACTACGGCGCATGATCCGCGATGCCGGTTTTATTCCCAAGCAGCGCGACACGTTGTACCGGACGTATTTCCTGAACTAATCACTTGCTGACGAGCGAGTCCGCGAGTTCGCGAGCATACTGTTCGATCTCGGCCGGTTGCGTTGTCACCAGCGTCTTTTCCATATCTTCGCCGGTTTCGAGCATATGCTTCAGATGCAGCGCCGCGAGCTTCATGCACCAGGTATCGGTGACCGGGTGGCTGAGTTTCGCGCTCAACGCCAGCAGCGCCGGATGCGGAAGCGCGATCACGCGTTCTTCAGATGGCACGCCTTCGGTAGAGATTCCGAACTTCACGTCCACGGTGTCGGCGTGGCGAATCGAGATCGCGTTCTGGAGCCAGCGGAAGTAGACCTGCCAGGTGCGGCCGAACGGATCGGGTCCTGCGGTGAAGTTGCGAAAGTTATCGAGCATTCAAGTCGATTGTAGCCGAACTCAGTAGATATGGTTGCTGCGCGACACCAGCGATAAAAACTCGTCGCGCGATGCTTTGCGATTGCGGAAGGCCCCCAGCATGGCGCTGGTCACGGTGCCGGAGTGCTGTTTTTCGACGCCGCGCATCATCATGCAAAAGTGGCGAGCTTCGCAGATCACGCCGACGCCCTTGGGCCGCAGCACCTCTTGCAGCGTCTCGGCCACTTGGTGCGTCAGGCGCTCCTGGAGCTGCAGGCGGCGCGCGAACATGTCCACGATACGCGGAATTTTGCTGAGCCCGATCACCTGTTTGTCCGGCAAATAAGCCACGTGCATGGTTCCGAAGAACGGCAACAAGTGGTGTTCGCACATGCTGTAAAACTCGATGTCTTTCACCACCACCATCTCGTCGCATTTTTCTTCGAACAATGCGCCGTTGACGATGCTCGCCACGTCGGTGTCATAGCCGCTGGTCAAAAAGCGCAGGGCCTTGTCGGCGCGTTGCGGCGTGCGGGCCAGTCCTGGGCGCGAGGGATCCTCGCCGATCTTCAACAGCAACTTCTCCATCAGCGCGGCGATGGAATCATCGTCGTGCTTGGCCGGCATCATCTCTACAGCGGATTGCTTGGTCTTCATGGTTTCAGTTCAAAAACGTTCCGTCTGGTCTCGCGCAGCCGTATGCCGTCCAAGCGGGGCCACTCGCCGGAAAAAACCTCGGACCAGTGCGTCATTAACCGGTCTTCGATCACGCGCATGATGTTCTCCGACGTGGGAACCAGCGTGTTGAATTCGCTCAATTCGGCGTTGATGTAGCGGTGATCGAAGTCCCGCAAAACGCGCTCCGAGACCAGGCGATCGAGCGATGGGATATGCACTGCCTGACCGGAGCCCGGATCAACTGGACCGGCGGCCGTTACGTCGAGAACGTAGTCGTGACCGTGCCCGTAAGGGTTGTTGCACTTGCCGTACAGTTCGCGATTCTGCTGCTCGGTAAAGGCGCCGGAGTGCAGACGGTGCGAGGCTGCGAATCGATAGCGCCGCGTGACCCGCATTACGATCGGTCTCCGGCATAATCCACGTAAAGGTCCTCGGTCTCGTACAACCGCACGTTGCGGAGGTTCGGCTGGCCGCTGCCAAAGTGCCTCGACAAACGGTTCCAGATCTCGGCCGCGACGTTTTCCGTGGTGGGCACGACCTTGTCGAACGGAGGCACTTCGTAATTCAAGAAACGATGGTCCATCGGATCGATCACCGTCTGCTGGATCAGCTCCTTGAGTTTTTTCAAATCGAAGACCATGCCCGTCACCGGATCGGGATCTCCTTCGAGCGTCACTTCCAGGACGTAGTTATGCCCATGACCGCTGGGGTTTGCGGCTGCGCCATACAGCTCGCGGTTCTGTTCCGGAGTGAGCGATGGCTGCGCGCACACATGCGAAGCGGAAAACTCGGCTCGGCGGGTGATTAACATTATCCTCTTATGTGATGCGGCGCTCCACTGACAAGATACTCTTATATTATGATTCGTCAGAAGAAATCGTGGGTGAATTCGTGCTCGGGCAGCTTGCCAAGTGAGTGGTAGAGAGCCAGTTCGACGCGGGAGCGCATGGTCTGGCGGCACCACTCGTCGAGGAACTTGCCGGCTCAGAGCTGCTGAAATGCTTCCTTGAGAAGATATGCCCGGACGGTTTTTAGGTTGTGACGCGGCAGATCGCGAACGCGAAGCCAGTGCTCGGTGCCGACGTTCTCGCCGCGGCGGAGCAACAGCCAGCGAGACTTCTTGAGGACGGGGTCGCGACCCTCCCGTTTCACGCGGCCGGTTTCCTCAGCGCGGAGCTTGTCGAGCGCCTCGCACCTGCGGCAATCGACGCGACGCATGGCGTACAACAGGAAGACGAGAAATCCCCCAGAGAAATGAACTCAAAACGTCGCTCCGCGAATTGGTCGTATCTTGGCGCCGGCAAACGGCAGCGCGAGCAGACTTCGGCCGAACCTTTGCGCGGTCGCAGGACCACTTCGATGCTCTTCTTGTCGATACTGAAACGCGCGTGCTCATACACAAAGCCTCCGAAACGATGACAGCGGTGCAGGATCGTGGTCAGTTCCAGGCGGTGACACCTCTACCATAGATCGCGCCCAGACGCGGGCTCTCGATTGGTAAAGCTCAGGCGGCCAGACAGGATCCGTCGCCCAGAAGCGTGGCTTTGGACGATCAGCGGGACCACCTCCCCGGTTTGCGGTGGCCAATCACCTACGATCGGCCGTTTCGAATTTCGCAACCTTGCCCGCCGAGAACCGCGCCCGGGGGAAAGAACGTGCAGACCAAATGTTCTTCCGCGGCCTATGATAATCTATCGGACCTCGGTGCGCGTTTATGAGGCGCAGAAAGGCGAGTCTCACATGAAACAGAGCGCCATGTTGACTACAGCGTCGCTGCTCACCATCTTATTCATGACGCTGCACCTGACCGGCGACATCCTGTTCCAGATGTCGCCTGCAGGTCTCGTAAATCTGTTTGCGGTGTTCGTTCTCGTAGTCCAGCTATATGGAACGCTGGTGCTTGGCGGAAGGCGGGCGGGATACATCATCATCTTCTTAGGGTCCATCCTCGGGCTGGTGATAACTGTCATCCACATGAAAGGGACGCGGGGGGTTATCAGTGGCGACATCGGCAACTCAAGCCAAGCTTTCCTTTTCGTATGGACAATCCTCGCGTTGGGAATCACCTCGACGTTCTCCGTTATCCTATCGGCGAGCGCACTGTTGAGTTTGCCATGGCGCCGGAGCCGCCGCACGTCAACTGCCGCATAAGGCCCGATTGTGGGATCTGGCCTGCAACCGGTACGCGACCTGAGGTCCTCGTCGCCAACTGGACGTATCAATGACCCACCGCAGACGAGGCTATATTATAGAAGAGGGATCCGCAGAGGGCGCTGAAATGAGTCATTCTAAAGCACATTCGGCCAAAGTAGATTTGGCGATCAAGGGAACCATAGCCGCGCTGCTGGTGGCGTTGGGTTTCGTGATCGTGTGGTCGATCGAGGAGCATATCGCCGGAGTGGGCGACACGGCGCCCAATTTCAGTATCACCACTACCGCGGGCGAAACCATGACTCCGCGGAATTTTGGCGGCAAGGTTCTGGTCCTGAATTTCTGGGCGAGTTGGTGTGCGCCGTGCGTGGAGGAGGCGCCGTCGCTCAACGAGTTTGCGAAAACATTAAAGGACTCGGGCGTTGTGGTGCTGGGCGTGAGCGTGGATCGAAATGAGCAAGCATTCCAGAATTTTGTGAAGC
>Ga0302324_100001841_pt1 | contig 50506 bp, 38 predicted proteins | sample Palsa_T0_1_FD_201949 | JGI IMG/M metagenome (GOLD analysis project Ga0302324, IMG submission 201949) | Peat permafrost microbial communities from Stordalen Mire near Abisko, Sweden - Palsa_T0_1 | ecosystem: Environmental > Terrestrial > Soil > Palsa > Peat permafrost | place: Sweden: Abisko...
AGTCGGCCTGGCATGTGGGGCAAAATCTCAGTTAAGGAACAAAAAACGATGTTTTCCATTAGAACACAGTCTAAGACTACCTTCCTGATGGCACGGTTGCTCTTCGTCGCTCCTTCGATCATGATGTGTGCTGGTGCGCTGGAAGCGCAAACGGTGAATTGGGTAGCGACGGGATCACCTTCCGCCCGGAGCTGTATGGGCATGGCCTATGATGGAGCCACGCAGTCAACCGTGCTGTTTGGCGGTGTCGGACCCTCCTCCGACCAAGTCTACGGCGATACCTGGATCTGGCGCGGCGGATGGCTCCAGAAGGCCCCGGCCACTTCGCCCTCGCCACGCACCTGTGCCGGGATGGCGTATGATGCGGCGGCAGGAAACAGTGTGCTTTTCGGAGGCTACAGTAGCTCTGGAACATTTCTCAACGATACGTGGACCTGGGACGGAACCACCTGGACCCAGCAATTTCCTCCAATCTCCCCATCTGCGCGCAGCCAACCGGCTATGGCGTATGACGCGACGGCACAGACTGTCGTCCTGTTTGGCGGCTGCAATATCTCTTCGGGCCCCTGCGTTCTGGGAGACACTTGGACGTGGGATGGTGTGGCCAAGGCCTGGACCAAGCTAAATCCCGCCTCCAGTCCGTCGGCGCGGCGGGCCCCCATCGCCTACGATAACGCTAGCGGCAACGTGCTCCTGTTCGGCGGCGATAATGCCGTCGGCGTGCAATATACCGATACCTGGAATTGGAATGGAACTACGTGGACGCAACAGTTACCGGCGTCTTCCCCGTCCGCGCGCACGTCGGCCGCGATGACGTATGATGCCAGCCTGGGTATGATCGTGCTGTTTGGTGGATATGCCGGGATATGGGAGGATTCCCTGAACGATACCTGGATTTGGAACGGGACCACCTGGACGCAGATCCATCCGGCCACTACACCTCCTAACCGGTATGCCTTCGGCATGGACTACGACCCGGTCGACAGGGTCGTGGTAATGTTCGGCGGTTACAGTTCTACCGTCGCGCGAGGCGACACCTGGCTCCTCGCGCTTGAACCCTAAGACCTCTCGCGCCGTAGCCTCTCCGTCGTCTTTTTGAAAAACTAAGTCGCTGAAATCGTTACCCTTAATCGGTTGTGGCAAATTTGCCATAACCGATTTTGCGGCGGCCGACTTCTGGTTCTCCACCGCCCTCACGCTGGCGCTCCTTAGCCTCCGCCGACGCCACCGGTATACAGTTCGTCGCAATCACAGCCCTCTGACTGACGAGCGATGGGCGGCTTTGGGCGCGCCGCTCTCCGCGACCTTGGTTATCGCGGTGTGCCGCAAGTCGTGAATCCGGCAATGCACATCAGCCTCGGTCCGCAGGTTACTCCAAGCGGTCTTGAATGAGGTGGTGGGCCGGGTGGGATCAGTTGGCCAGCGCTGGCCGGCCGGAAACAGATAGTGCTCCGGACGCGTCTCGCCGAAACGTTTAGTGAACCACTTGGCATGGTCCTTCATCACGTCCAACAATTCCTGATTCATCGGGATGCCGCGCCCCGTGCCCGCGGCCGTCTTGGCCCTTCCTACGGTCATCAAGCGTTGCGTAAGGTCCACTTGCGACCAGCGCATGCTCGTTAGCTCCCCGCATCGCATGCCGGTCAATAGCAGTGTTTTGACGAACGTTTCCAGCACTGGCGAGCGCGCCTCTGCCGCCGCTTTGAGTAGCCGCGCTTCCTCTTCCGGCGTTAGCGCACGGCCCGTGTCCTTCGGTTCCTCGTTGTGCTTCACCTTTGGCCAGAGGACGTTCCAGGTCTTACCGATGGCGCGCGCAAGCATGGATATTTCCATGTTGATGGTCCGCGGCCCGGCGCCTCCGATTCAACGATCATGGCGATTGTTGGCCACCTGTCCCGAGCCATGATGGAGCGCTATTCCCATATCAGAATGGCGAAGCGGCAGGCCGTGGAAAGCATAACATTGACGCCCAAAACCAATGGGCCGTTCCAAGGCCGTGAGTCCGGCGCCCGCACTCCAAAAATATCAGTAAACAAGGTCTGTTACTGTCTTTGTTTGGTGTCCGTTTTTGGGACTCACCGCCGATCTCGACCCGCCCATTTCGGCCATGTTCCTGGCAGGTGCGTGTTGAGGAAAGCCAGAGTCCGGCGCGCGTCCTGAGCGGACGGTTCGTGATCACTGACGCCTATCACCCGATGCGCTGCGTTCACTCGCCGCGTGGGCCGGACCGAAAAAAGGCCTCGGCCGCGGTCGAGGCACGCTTGTCACCGCCCCATCCGAACGCAGGGGCGCTTGCTGGTGGGAAGGGTTTCGCGCCCGGAATCGTAAACACGACGGCGTCACTGGCGGCTGATCTTTGCGCGCACCTGCCAGAAAGCCGCCATGAAACTATATAGCCGCTTCTAAGAACTAATCCACGCCTTTTAAGCTACTTCCCGGCGCAAAATCGCTGATGTAAGCTCTGTTTTTTCATAAGGCTCGGGAAGATACCGGAGAATCGGAGAGAGCGGATTGACGGTTTCAAGATTCAGGCTCTTTGCATTTCTTGTCTCCACTCGCCGCGTCGCTGCGGAGGACAAAGCGTGGTTTCCAGTTCCAACCTGCCAATCGATTTCCCATGTTCGTGTCGCCCTCGGCCCGAATGTTGCCTGAACCGGGGCTTCCGAACCGATAAGCTGTATCCTCGTCATAGTCCCACTGCCCTATCTGTCGAAACAAACGCGCGAAGCCCGGTGATAAACGCTGAGCAGACCTCAGTGCCGTGCATGGGCCGGAGCGGCTAGCACGGAGGGCACGATCGAGGCGTGGGTACGGCAGGCCCGGCGGTGATGCGGTACTCACAGCGGTTGGCGTGGCCGGCGAGGCGGCGCTTCTCGACGGCGTGTCCTGGCACTTCAGCGAGGCGGCTGATGGCTGACCTTTACGCTGCTGTTGTCGATTCGAAGGTGTGCCTCTATGGGGCAGATCATCAGTGGGGAAGGACCCACACAAGGAGTTGTCGGTATGCCTTGGTAGCTGACGAGCGGTTCGGCTGGGTAACTGGCCGGGCTGGAGCCTCGCGACGAAGTCCACAATTGGCGAGACCCGGGCATGGCGAACATTTCCCTTCCGGCTACGCTGGAGACTTCCAGGCGAATGGTATCGGCAGGCTTGAACGAGCTTTTACACGGCGCCGGCCATCGTCGCGCGGGCCATCGCGAACGGCCATACGCGCGCCTGTTTGGTTACGCAGACCAATACTCTCATTGCACTAATATCAAAACACTATTGTAAAGCTCTCTCCCCCGCGATACCATTCAAACTTCCGGGATTAAATACAACAAGGTCTGAAAATGTTAAAGCAACCCACCCAAGCCGGACGAACCTGGAAGTTCTGGTGGGCGGCAGGCGCCGCAATTCTGTCGTTCGGAACGCTGCTGGCGCTGGCTTCGGGCGATGTCCTGCACACGCCCGCATATGTCTACACCGTAACGCCGCGATTCGACCCGGACGCCTGGGCGTGCGGGCAGGAGCGCTTTCCGCGGGGAGCGGCCATTCGCCTGGTTAGCCCCGCAGGATCGCACGATCTGGCGCCGGGCTTCTTCGCTTCCGCCGATCCGGAAGTGTCCTTCGACGGCCAGCGCGTGCTTTTCGCGGGCAAGCCCAGGCGCGAAGATCCCTGGCAGATCTGGGAAGCCCTGGTGGTGGGCGGTGAGCCGCGCCGCATCGCCGCCTGGCCCGAGGATTCCATCCGCCCGCTGTATCTGCCCGATGGCAAAGTCGTCTATGCCCGAAACACCGCCCAAGGCTATCGGGAAAGCTATCGGCAAGGCTATCGGCTGGAAGTGCTGGCGTTGGCCGGCGGGCAGCCGCTGCGGATCACATACGCGCCCGGCAATGATCTGACGTGCGATATTCTGCACGACGGACGCGTGCTGTACGAAACGCATGGCGAATTATATACGGTTTATCCGGACGGCAGCGGCGTGGAAGCTTACCGTTGCGATCATGGCGTCAGCCGCCATGCCGCGCGGCAGTTGGCATCGCGCGACGTTGTCTTCACCACGAACTCAGGATTTGCGCGCTTCACTTCGGCGCTAGCGACGCAAGTGAACATGGTGCCGGTGCGGGGTGGAGAGTTCGCGGGACCCGTCGCCGAGATAACGCCTGACGCATGGCTGGCTTCCTTTCGCCCGAATGCCGCCGCGCCCTACGCGATCTATAGCCTGAATCCGGCGAATGGTGCGCTTGGTAAACTGCCGGACGCGCCCGGAGTTCAGCCAATGCTACTGGCCGCACGCGAAGTCCCGCGGCGATTTCCGTCGGGCCTGCACGACTGGGCGGGCGCCAATCTACTGTGCCTCAACGCCTATACATCCAGGACCAAGATCACGGAAGGCGCCATAGGCAGCCTGCGCCTTTATTCCCAAGGCGCCGAGGGCCAGCCCGCGCTGCTGGCCGAAACGCCGGTGGAAAGCGATGGATCGTTCTTCCTGCACGTGCCCAGCGAGCAGCCGCTGCGCATGGAATTGCGGGACCGCGCGGGCCGCGTGATCGAAGCGGAGCGGGGCTGGTTCTGGATGCGGCGCGGTGAGCAGCGCGTTTGTGTCGGATGCCACGCGGGTCCGGAACGCGCGCCGGAGAATGCGGTGCCGAAAGTGCTATTGCGCGCGGACGTTCCCGTACCCATGATCGGAGGTGGAAAGTGAGAACCAGTGGGGCAGGCTCGAAGCCTGCGGCGGCCTCGAAGGCCGCCTGCCTGTTGCTTGCCAGTCTTTTGTATGCCGCCGACCAGCCCGCCGTGACCATCCGCTTCGAGGATGCCACACCCGGCTCCGGCATCGAGTTCACCCACAGCTTCGGTGCGCGCAAACTGGGATCGCTGCTGGAATCGACCGGCGCAGGCTGCGTCTGGTTCGACTACAACAACGACGGGCTGCCTGACTTATACGTAGCCAACGGAAGGCCGCTGGGTGACGACATCCATCCTTACCCGCTGCGCAAGCCGCCCGAAACGCCGCCGCATAACCATCTCTACCGTAACGATGGCAACGGCAAATTCACCGATGTCACCGGCCAGGCCTGCGTGGGCGGGGACATGTTCAGCATGGCCGCCATCGCCGCCGACTTCGATAACGATGGCTTCGTGGATCTGCTGGTCACGGGCTACGGCCACGTGACGCTGTACCGCAACAAAGGCAACGGCACGTTCGAAGACGTCACAGCCAAGGCCGGGCTGAATGTTCCGGGCTGGTCGATTGGCGCCGCGTGGCTGGATTACGATCGCGACGGCTGCGTGGATCTGTTCATCGGACGCTACGTGAAGTTCGACCCCAAGTACCGCGCCTATTACGCCGCCGACAATTATCCCGGACCGCTGGATTACGCCGGCAACACCAGCATGCTGTTCCACAACAACTGCGACGGTACCTTCACCGATGTCAGCCAGAGGTCGGGCATCTCCAAATATATCGGCCGCGCGATGGGCGTGACCGCGGGCGATTTCGATGGCGACGGCTATCCCGATATCTACGTAGCCAACGACAAGACCGAGAACTTCCTGTTCCACAACAATCGCGACGGCACCTTCAAGGAAGTTGCGGTCGAGGCCGGTGTGGCTTATGGGCAGAATGGCGAATCCACCTCCGCCATGGGACCGGTATTCGCCGATTTCGAGAACACGGGCCACGCCGGATTGTGGGTCACCGACTCGCGTTATAACCGGCTGCTGCGCAATAATGGCGCGGACTTCACCGACATTACCGAAGCGGCCGGGATCTCGCAATTGACCGCGCAGTACGTCAGTTGGGGCACCGGGGTCTACGACTTCGACAACGACGGGCTGCGCGACATCTTCATCGCGCACGGCGGGCTGATCCACATGGTGCCGCAGGAGCATTCGATTTTCCGCAATCTGGGCGGCGGGCGATTTGCGGACGTGGCCAGCGGGGCCGGGCCATTCTTCGAAGTGAAGACCGTGGGGCGCGGCGCCTGCTTCGCCGACTACGATAACGACGGCAAGATGGACGTCTTCATGGTGAACCTGGGCGGGCCCGGCTATCTGCTGCACAATGTCTCGCCCGGCGTCAACCATTGGGTAGCTTTCAAGCTGGTGGGCAAGAAGAGCAACCGGGATGGCATTGGCGCGAAGATCGCGGTGTCCGCGGGCGGGCGCCAACAGCAGGCTGAGCGAGTGGCGGGGTCGGGCTATCTTTCGCAGGACGATGCGCGCGTGCACTTCGGGCTGGGCGCCGCGGCGAAGGCCGATACGGTAACCATTACGTGGCCCAGCGGCAAGATACAAACGCTGCGCGACGTGTCAGCCGACCGCATTGTGACCGTGGAGGAAAAATAAGTGTTAATTTCCCCCCAACCTTGCAGGCCTAGTGGGGCAGGCTCTCAGCCTGCGGCGGCCTCTCAGGCCGCCCGGCGCTGGAGTATGGGTAATCCTCGGGCCTGGTCACCAGGCCAGCAATTACAGGGTTGCTTTCAATATATCGCTGTATCCGTCGAAACTCCTCACCATTGCGGACCAAATGGTCATAGCTCTCATCCTGCCAAAACGGCTGACCAGTGCGTCCGAGCAGCAGATTCACCCTCTTGGCGGTTGCACCTTTCAGAGAGCAAAGCAGCTTGGAAACGCTGATATGAGGCGTAATCAGTAGGTGAACATGATTCGACATGATCGCCAACGCGTGCAGGTGATAGTGCCCAATCTCGGCGCCATAGTCGATCGATGCCATAACCATTTGAGCAACGCCCGCCTGTTTGAGAAACATCGGCCCGCTGCGAGCCTGATCGAGCAACCGGTCCATCGCGACGAACGCTTGGCCGGAGGCCAGACTTGCCGACGGAAAAGCTCGATTACCGGGAAGACTGCCGTCCAAGCGGAAGGTAACGAACAATGGCTGCCCAACGACATACAGGTGCGGAAGCCGGCGTTCGCTGAGGATCATATTTCGCTAGTGCCGCGAAAGCGCGAAACCTCTCAAAGCAGGCGGCCTACCAGGACGCCGCAGGCTGCGACCCTGCCCCACATTCTACTCACCCTGCTGCTCAGCACCGGTATCCTCTCCGCCGCAACCGTGCGCTATCCTTCGCCAGTCGAACTCGCCGCATCCCCAGATGGCGCGCATCTTTACGTGCTCTGCGAAGGCACCGATGAACTCGCCGTCGTGGATGCGCACACAGGCAAAGTGACGGGACGCGTACAGGTGGGCCGCGTACCGAAGGGCTTGTCGCTCGCCGGACGATACGCATACGTTGCCAACTCGTGGAGCGACACGGTGTCCGTCGTCGATACCACCACACTGCAAGTCACTCGCACCCTGAAGACCGGTTACGAGCCGAACGCAGTCTTTGCGAACGAAAGCGTAATTTACACCGCGAATCGCATCGGCAACGATATTTCCATAATCGACATAGCAACCGGAGTGGAAACCCGGCGGCTGGCTGCCGGACGCGGCGCCAGCTATCTGACGCCGTCTCCGGACGGGCAGTCTGTCTACGCAACGCACATTTACCCCAACATCGGCCCCCATCGCACGCCGCCGGAATCCGAGATCACGGTCATCGATGCGGAACACCAGATCGTCCGCGAGCGGCAGCCGCTGCATGACGTCGCCGGTGTTTTCCACGTAGCGCTTTCGACCGACGGCCGGCTAGGCATCGCTTGCCAGTTGCGCCCCAAGAACCTGATCCCGCTGGCGCATGTCGAGCATGGCTGGGCCTTCGGCGACTCGTTGACGTTGTTCGGGGCGGACGTGGGCGAGCCGGTGCAAGTGCTGATCGACGAGGTGGAGCAGTACTACACGATGCCCTTCGCCGTGGTCATCGCACCGGATAAGAACGTAGCTTACATCTCCACCACCGGCGCCAACAGCGTCACCGTCATAGATATTAAGCGCCTGCTGGAGTTCGTGCGTGCGGCTTCTCCCCGCGAACGCCGCGCCTTGGCAAACGACTTGTCCGCTTCCGCGCACTTCGTCGCTGCGCGCATTCCGGTGGGCCGTAGCCCCAAAGGTCTCGCGCTTTCGCCCGATGGCAAATGGTTGTATGTGGCCAATCGCCTGGACGACACCGTCTCGGCAATCGACACGGCCACCCGCAAAGTCGCGCGCACAATGGAACTGGGCGGTCCGGCCGAACTCACGCCGCAGCGCCGGGGCGAGCAGTTGTTCTTCGATGCGCGCTTCGCCTTCCACGGCGGCTTCAGTTGCGCCAACTGTCACTTGGAATCCACCTTCGACGGTCTGCAATGGGACCTGGAACCCGACGGCTTCGGCGTGGACATCGTGGACAATCGCCTGCTTGAAGACATAGATGGCACCGCGCCATTCAAGTGGAACGGCGGCAATCCCGACCTGGAAACCGAATGCGGTCCGCGCACCGAAAAGTACTTCTACCGCTCGCAGAGTTATTCGCCGGCGGAACTCGGCGACCTGGTAAGTTATGTGAAGTCGATACCGTTGCGTCCCAACCGCTACCGGCTGCCAGCGGGCGAACTCACCGCGGCGCAGGAACGCGGCAAAGACGTTTTCGAGCGTACCCGCCGCAAAGACGGCTCGCCCATTCCGGAAACAAACCAATGCGGATTCTGCCATGCCGGACGCCACTATACCAATCAGACTCAGGTAAACGTGGGCAGCGGTAAGTGGTCCGACCGCTCGCCTGTCATCGATGTCCCACAACTTACCAATGTCTATCTGACTGCACCCTATCTGCATGACGGATCCGCGCGCAGCCTGGAAGAGATCTGGACCGTGTTCAACCCCAAGGACACCCACGGGGTGACTAACGACCTGGCCAAAGACGAACTCAACGATTTGATTGAGTACTTGAAAACCCTATGACGCACAAGATCTGGTGTCTGCTCCTATCGCTGTTGCCGCTGGCAGCTTCGGCTCAGCCTATGCCCCGCTACCATTGGCACAACTTCACCACCGCCGACGGATTGCCCGACAATCGCGTCTTCAGCGTGGCCGTGGATGGCGCGCGCATCTGGGCCGGCACCGAAAACGGGCTGGGATTGTACGAGAATGGCAAATGGAAAGTGTTCCGCCCGGCGAACGGCCTGGCCCATCGCGCCGTGACATACGTGGCCGTCGATAAGAAGACGCACGACGTGTGGGCGGCCACTATGGGCGGCCTCAGCCGGTATTCCGCCGGCCGCTTCGACAACTTCACACAGTTGACCAGCGGCCTCAGCAACGACGTCGTGTACGGCGTTGCGGTCGAGGGCGATTTTGTCTGGGTAGCCACCGCCGCCGGCGCCAGCCGCCTGAATACGCGCACGGGCGAATGGGCCCTTTACAACGAACGCAATACGCCCATGCACGAGATCTGGACTTACGCCGTCAGTGCCGGAACCAGCAAGGTATATTACGCCGTGTGGGGCGGCGGAGTGCTCGAATACGACGTCAAGACCGAACGCTGGAAAGATTATCACGACCCCGATGGCGAGACCGAAATGGTGCTCTACAAGGACCAGGGGCTGATTCACGAAATCACCACATCGGTGAGTTGGATGGAGCAGGACAAGATCCTGTGGGTGAGCACTTACTTCGGCGCCAGCCGCTACGATGGCCGCAATTGGCATAACTTCATGGAGAAAGACAGCGGCCTGCCCAGTAACTTCATGAACCAGGTGAAGGGCGTGGATGGCAACCGGGCTTGGTTCTCCACCGACAAGGGCCTGGCATATTACGATGGCGAAAATTGGGCAGTCTACCGCCCCGCACTCGACACCGGCAAGCCCGAGATGCTGGTGCGCGACGCCCAAGGCAAAGTGACGCAGGTCGAGACGGACACGGCTCCCGCTCACAATTACATTTTTGGAGTCGATTTTCAGGGGAACGACATCTGGGTGGCCACAGCCAAAGGCCTCAGCCACGGGATGCTAATTCAACAGGAGGTTAGTCAAAATGTTACTCGAAGAAATGATAGATGAGATCGCCGGCGCTGCCGTTCAGAAGCGGGCCGTCACCGACCTGCGCGTGCTCAACGAGGCCTACGATTACGATCGGCCGAGTTCTTTTTCCCGGGCCATGCGCATCGACCTGAATGGCCTGGTGGTGCTTTTGATCTCTGGCACGGCCAGCATTGACGAGAACGGCGAAACGGTGCATGTAGGCGATTTCCGCGCGCAGTGCCGGCGCACGTTTTACAACATCACCGGGCTGCTGGAAGCGGAGGGCGCCACCTGGCACGACGTCGTGCGCACGACTTTCTACCTGCGCGATATCGACCGCGACTATCGCGAGTTCAACGAAGAGCGCACGGCGTTCTACAAGAAGCAGGGGCTTGACCCGCTGCCGGCATCGACGGGCATTCAGGCGAAGTTGTGCCGTCCGGAACTCCTGGTCGAATGCGAAGCCATCGCCATCTTTAAAAGTGGGGCAGGCTCGCAGCCTGCGGCGGCCTCGTAGGCCGCCAGGGCGCTGTTATGCGAACGCTTCTATCTTTGCTCCTGCTCGCCGCATCCGCTTTGGCGCAACCGCCCGGCCCCTGCTCCTGCGGCGCGAATCCGCCGGGCCGGCCGGAAACCCGCACCCAGGCGCCTTATGCCAACGCGCCCGACGATCTGCGCCCGTACTCGCGCTTCACCAAGCCATACTTCGAGCACTACACCAAGACCGTGGAGTATAACGGTCCCGCGCGCGACGTTCCGGTGCCCGATCTGAAGGACATTATCGACGTTCCAGTCGGCTTCCTGGGCCCCATCGAGAATCATCGCGACCAGGCCCTGGGCCGCATGATGCTCAACGGCGTAACCATGGCCATTGAGGACGTCAACGCCGCGGGCGGGTACGGCGGCAAGCCCTTCAAGCTGATGGTGCACAACGATTCCGCCATCTGGGGCGCCTCCAGCAACGAAATCGTCAAGATGATCTACGACGAGAAGGTGTGGGGTATGCTGGGGTCCATCGACCCCAACACCACGCATATCGCGTTGCGTGTATCTCTAAAATCGGAACTGCCCATCGTCAACGTAATCTCCACCGATCCGACGCTTCCGGAGACCACCATACCCTGGTTGCTCACCGCCATCCAGGACGACCGCGAGCAAGGCTACACCCTGGCGCGGCGCATTTTCACCGAGTTGGGACTTAGCCGCGTAGCCATCCTGCGCGGCAACGAAACCTATGGCCGTTTCGGGAATGGAAAACTGAAGGACGCCGCCCGCCGCCTCGGACATCCGTTGGTCCTCGAGCAGCGGTTCATGCCCGGCGATACCGATTTCCACCGTCAGCTCAGCGTCATTCAGGATTCCAATGTGGATGCCATCGTGCTCTGGGCCGACCAGATACCCGCCGGTAACTTCCTGAAACAGATGCGTGAGATGGGGATGAAGCAGCGTGTTTTCGGCGCCTTCCGCGTGTTCGGCGACGAGATGCTGCGTATCGCTGGACCGGCCGCCGAAGGGCTGGAATTCGTATACCCCTACGATCCCATCCGCGACGACCCGGTGTGGATGGATTTCAACGCCCGCTTTCGGAAGCGCTTCGAGAAGGCGCCGGACACGTTTGCGTCGCTGGGCTACGACGGTATGCGTATCATGCTGGCCTCCATTTGCCGCGCCGGACTGAACCGCGCGCGCATCCGCGATGTGTTCTATGGCATGGAGCGGTATAGCGGGGTCACCGGAGAAATGGTCTTCGATCCCAATGCCAAGAACATCGCGCCGCTGTTTCTGGGAACCATCCACAACGGCAAGGCGGAGTTCCGCCGCGAACCCATGCAGAAGGCCTACGCGAGTATCGATGAAGAGACCGTTGGTTACGCGGGTCCGCCGCTGGCGGACAATCCGCCCGGCGAAGTGCGCATCGGAATTTTCGGACCGCATGCCGATAAGCTGGCCGCCGATCCGGCCCTGCGGCATGCCGCCGGCCGGAACTACACGCTGGTGGGCATCGCCTCGGAAGGCGCGTGGGGCAAGTCATCCACGGCGCTGGTCGAGCTGATGGGGCAGGCGCGCCTGATCGGGATGATCTCCACGGACCGCAACTCCAGCCACCTGGCCGAGCAACTCGCGGTGAAGATGTTTGTGCCCATGATCGCGCTTTCCGCCGACCGTTCGCTGACAGCCCTGAACATCCCGTGGATCTTCCGCATGCCGGCGGATACCTCCATCGAGCAGGCCGTGCGCATCATGACGGAGGCCACCGAAAAAGCCGGCGCGAATCGCGGGCGCGTGCGCCAAGGACTGGCTTCGGGCGCGACGCTGGCGGGCGCCGTGCGGTTCAATTCCCGCGGAGAGACGCAATAGACGCGGTCGCGCCCCGGCCCGCCGGCTTACTCATTTTGCTTCGGCTCCGGCGGCTGGATCAAGTCGGGCACAGCGGCGATCGCCTCGGGTGCAAGGGGTTTCAGCTTCAGTTGTTCCGTCAGGAACGCAACCCTATCGACCCGTGCTTCGGCATTTAGGGCGTGCGCAGCATCGTACAGCTTAAGGCGTTTAGGCTCGCTGACGGCCGCTGCATATTCGCGGTCGCGTTCCGGGGTCAAGAACGTCTCTTGCGAAGCGTACTGCAGGAAGACGACCGCGCGCGCGGCGTGGCTCACGTACTTGCCCGGGTCCAGCCAGACGTGCCTGGCGAAGAATGCGTCGAATTTCTCCCCTCCAACTTTCTGGCGGTACTCCCGCGATTCCTTGGATCTCAGAGTCACTTCGTTGGAAAGCGCGCCGGCCATCAGCACAAACGCCTTGAAGCGGCGGTCGATACCACTCAGGAATGCGCCAGTCTCGGCGTTGTAACTGTGTCCGACATATGCCAAACGATGCGCGTCCACATCGGCTCGCGCCAGCAGCAGGTCCGCGCCCCGGCGTATGTCCACGATAGGCTGGACGCGGTCCTTGACCTGCTTTTCGTTGAGCGGCGTGCGATCCTCCACATATCCCGGACGCGCAATCGGGCCATCGATCAGCAGCGACACCACTCCGGCCGGAGCCAGCGCCACCGTCTCGGCCAGAAACTCCTTGCGATTGCGGAACTCTGAACCTTCCATGTACCAATGCCCCCAAATCACCGCCGCAAAAGGCCCCTTCCCGCTGGGCGCCGCCAGGTACGCCGGAACCCGTCCTCCTCCGGGACTGGCGTACGAAATATCGTGAACGTAAACGTCGCCACGCTTCTGTACGCCGGCCTCTTGCATATCCAGTAAAGCCTTTTGGTCATAGTCAAAATGGCGTACCATCTCTGCGTCTTGTGCCGGCAACGGAAGGCGAAGAAGCAGCAGTGCAACTGCAAAGGCGATGCTCATAGGAATCCCTCAACAGAGCCGCATTCTAGCAAACGTAGCTGGGGAAGATCGCATTGGGGCGGACCTCCAGGTCTGCGCGGGTCCTCCATCACCTGACGTGACCCGCTTTTCGTATGAGAGGAACCTGCATATTACCCGACTTGCGCAGAAACACTCGGAAAAGGAAGGCACAGCAATGGCATTTCTGCAAGATGGTGGCCGGAAAGCAATTCGGATTTGTTTTTCAAATACCCCTGGAGACCCGCTGCAAAGCGTGGACGCCTGCCCCCCAAGCCATCCTACGCCAGACCGGTCCGCCGCGCCATAGCGCAGCTTTCGCTGTGTTGATCGGGACTACCCAAGAGATGCACAGCGGCCTCGGGCTCGAGCGCCAGAACGGGCGATCCGTGAAATCCCTTGGGATCCCTCGTCACAATGAGGTCGCCTCCGCCAATGCGGCTCCTGCCGTGACCGAATCCTCGAAACGCTTCCGGGATGACGCGCTCGTCCGCCATCGCCCCGGCGAGAACGCGCTGGATCGCCTGGGAGTACCGAAGCGGTAAAGTAAAGAAGATGGACCGCGTACCACCAGATGCCGTCAAACATCCGCCCAACCTCGTGCGGGCGACCTCGTTCAGCCTGGACCACCTGCTGAGCCACGTCGATCCCGGACCCGCGGAAGAATCCGAGGCCTTCGTCCACTTCATCTATGCGCAGCGCCGTACTGACGTCTCCGCCGAACACAACGGCCAGATTGGTCGTTAACACGGATGTTGCCAGCTCTGTTTTCAAGTGGCACCCTGATTTCGCGCCGCACCAGGTGAGCATCATCCGGGGCTTTGAGTTGGTACGTGTGATCTGTTGGAAGCGTATCCGGGCGACCTTTCCGTACTTCATTCCGGCAGTCACTTGTGTTCAACTTGGGCTGCGATTCGGAACGAGAGTACGCGCACCATCTGCACAACCTGCGCCTTGTTTCCGCCGCCGCGACTTAGCCAGCCGATTCTATCGTGCTGACACGCGGGAGGACCTGCGCGTCACGAGCAGTAACTCGATGATTCCACATGGTACAACCCAAAAACAAACACGCACCGCATCCGGCCCGCGAGGCCGGTCACGCGTTTCAAAATGTCCGTAGTCCACTGAAAACAAGAATAGTGTCCAGTTGGGACGTAGGTCCCGCGCTGCCACCCACATGCTAAGTTGTGTATGGAGGACGCGACTGACCGGCCTCCCTCACCTTGGACTGACAAGACCATCCACCCTTTGATTAACCGGGTTGCATCTCCGTGCAACTGGATGTAACACGATTCTCAAATTGCGACCGGATGCAACCGGGATCAAAAGAAAAACACCGCTGGCGAACCGTTGCCTGCCCGCGCGGCCGTGGGGCGCATGCGCCGGAGTGAAAGTGTCGAACCCAAAATGAGATTACCAAACGAAGCCAATTCGGTCCTTTCCTTCAACAAACGCTCGAAACGGAATCCAAGCTCCGTGAACGCTTCCAGCCGATGCATCGCCATGCAACCGGGTGTAACACGATTCTCAAAGAAAAACACCGCTGGCGAAGCGTTGGGGCGCGCGCCGGAGCGAAGTGTCGAACCCAAAATCAGATTACCAAACGAAGCCAATTCGGTCCTTTCTTCTCAACAAACGGTCGAAACGAATCCAAGGTCCGTTAACGCTTCCAGCCGATGCATCGCCATGCAACCGGATGTAACACCAATCCCCCATTGCAAGGGCGAACCGCTGTTCATGCGAACGGGTTGGCAGCCCGCGCGGCCCCATGACCGGATGTTCTCCGGATGCGCCGGACTGAAAGTATCGAACCAGAGTCAGATTACCAAACGAAGCCAATCGGGTCCCAGTCCAACGCATCGCCATGCAACCGGATGTAACACGATCCTCAAATTGCGAGGACATTACCGGCCGGCTGCGGGCGCCGCGACCGAAGCCACGCAAATCCAGCCGGCCGTTCCACGGCACGCATCAGTCCGCGCGCCACACGATATACTCTTGCCTGATGCCCAATCCGGCTATCTTTCGCGAGTACGATATCCGCGGCGTCGCCGACGCGGAACTGCGCGACGTCGATGTCGAGATGCTCGGCCGCGCCGCCGGTACTTATCTGCGGCGGCATGCGGGCGGCCGGGTCAATCTGGGCCGCGATTGCCGCCTCAGCTCCGAGCGCCTGCGCAACGCCCTGGTGTGCGGCCTGAAGGCCAGCGGCTGCCAGATCCGCGATATCGGCGTGGCGCCCACGCCGCTGCTTTACTATTCCGTCTTTCACCTGCAAGCGGACGCCGGCATCATGATCACCGGCAGCCACAATCCACCGGAGTACAACGGCTTCAAGATCATGTGCGGGGCTTCCACCATTCATGGCGAAGAGATACAGGAGATCCGGCGCCTGATCGAGCGGCGCGACTTCCTCACCGGTGCGGGCAGCGTCGAAAGCGCGGACGTCGCGGAGCCCTACGTGAATGAGATCGCCGCGCAGTTCCATTTCGCGCGGCGCATTCGGGTGGTCGTCGACGCCGGCAACGGCACGGGTGGTCCGGTGATGCATCGCCTGCTCCAGAGGCTCGATTGCGAGGCCACCGAATTGTTCTTCGAGATGGACGGCCGCTTTCCGAATCACCATCCCGACCCTACCGTGATCGAAAACCTGAACCCGCTGATCGCCGCCGTGCGGGAACAGGGCGCCGACCTGGGCATCGCCTTCGATGGCGACACCGACCGCATTGGCGCGGTCGACGAGAAGGGCAACGTGGTCTACGGCGACCGGCTGATGATCGTTTACGCCCGCGAGATCCTCAGCCGAAAACCCGGCGCCACGATCATCGGCGAAGTGAAATGCTCGCAGTCGCTCTACGACGACATCCGCAAGCGCGGCGGCCACGCCATCATGTGGCGCACGGGCCATTCGTTGATCAAAGCCAAGATGAAGGAGTCGCACGCGGAGCTGGCGGGCGAGATGAGCGGCCACATGTTCTTCGCCGACCGCTATTATGGTTTCGACGATGCCCTCTACGCCGCGTGCCGGCTGATGGAGATCGTGGCGCAGTCCGGCCAGCCCCTCTCGGCCCAACTGGCGGACTTGCCGCCAACGTTCACGACTCCTGAAATCCGCGTCGAGTGTGCGGACGACATCAAGTTCGAAGTCGTCCGGCGGGTGACCGAGCGCTTCCGTGGGACTCACTCCATCCTCGACGTGGACGGCGTGCGCGTGCTATTCCCCGAAGGCTGGGGACTGGTGCGCGCCTCGAACACGCAGCCGGTTTTGGTGCTGCGCTTTGAAGCCTCCACGCCGGAGTTGCTGGACCAATATCGCAAAGAGACGGAAGCCGTTGTCGCGGAGGCGGTGGCCGGCTAGCCGCCACCCAGGGTGGGCAGCGCCGTGGCAATCCGGAAGCTCAGCTTTGCGTGCGCGCGCCGCAGGGACCGCTCCACTTTCGCCGGATCGCCGGCGCGTGCGAAGATGAAACCCAAGTACGACGCTCCCTCCGGCAGCGGCATCAGCATCTGACCTATCTTGGCCGTCACGATCACGTCGTCCACGCCGTCCACGCTGCGCGCGTCGTTCACTCCCGCGACATCTTCGTATACGCCGCCGCGCGGAATCGGGATCATCATCACGCCCGACGCCGCATCCGCCAGTTGTAGACCGGCGATGTCTTCGCCGAGCGCGTGCCGCAGCACCAGCTCTTCGAGCGGTATGCCCGGGCCGAAGCGCAGCGCTTTCGCGCAGAGCCCGCCAATGGGCCGTGCCGCCACCTCCAGCAGCATGATGCAGCCGCCGCCGCTCTCGCTGAAACGCAGCTCGGCGTGAAAAGGCCCGTGATAAAGTCCCAGCGCGCGCACGGCCCGCCCGACGGCCTCGCGCATGCCCTGTTGTGCGGCGGCACTCTCGCGCGACGGCGTCACATAAATCGTCTCTTCGAAGAACGGCCCTTCGAGCGGATCGGGCTTGTCGAATATCGCTAGGATGTGCGCGGAGCCATGGGTGACGATGCCTTCCACGGCGAATTCACGCCCAGGAATGTACGCTTCCACCTGCAGATACTGTCTTTCCTGCTCGCGAGCCAGCAGCCTCTTGATGCGCGCGAACGCCGCCCGGAATTCGTCGGGATCGTTCGCGCGGATCACACCCCGGCTGCCGGAGAGACCCAGCGGCTTGAGCACGCAGGGGTACGGCGCGCGTCGTGCAGCGGCATCCGGCCCCTCGGCCAGCGGCACTCGGAAGAATTGGGGCGCCGGTAGACCCGCCGCTTGAAACAGCTTGCGCGCCAGATACTTGTCGTGGCAGGCGCGCACGGCGGCCGCCGGATGGAATGGAATCCCCAGCGCGCCGGCCACTTCGGCCGCCAGTATGGCGGGTCCGTCTCCCACTGCCGCGACCCCGTCGAAGCGCCGGCCGCCTAATGCTTCCATGCAAGCCGGCAGTGACGCGGGCACATCGCCAAACCGTACCGGGATGGCGCGGTCGCCCCAGGGATCTTCGAGCACGTGGCAGCGATCCGTGGCCAGCGTGAGATCCACGTTCAGCCGCCGCGCGGCATCGGCGAAAACGCGGATCTGGTAGCCGGTGGTCGCCGCGAATAGCAGCAGCCGTGCCACGCTTTATTCCTCGGTCCGGAAGGATTCCATCGTGCGCGGATTGTAGGCCCAGTGGAATTCCAACTCGTAAGCCAGCGAGCGCGCCAGGCCGTCCAGGTCCGGAAACAGGGTGGCGTGCGTGATGTTCATGCGGTATAGCTCGCGCAAACCGGTCTCGCGCACCTTCGCGGCCGGCAGGATAAACTTCGCCATCATGTCTCTTGGATCGCGGTATTGGTGCACGATCTGTTCCATGGGCTTGTCCAGCACGCCCGGCAGCGCGAAGGTGCCGGACTGCGCGATCAAGCGGCGATTCATGGTGTCCGGCTCGCCCAGCCAGATGAATTCGTGGTCGCCCTTAAGGAAATAGCGCGCGAAATTGCCTTTGCGCCGTGGGTCCATGCCGCGCGTCGTGACGGCGGGCTTCTGCGATTTGGCGGAGCGCCGGATGCCGCCCGCGCTGATATTGGCGGGGTTGAGTGCCCATACCGCCGCATCGCTGGTAGCGCGGTCGAGCGCGAAGAAGGCTGCCACATAAGGCGACCAGGTGAAATCCAGCAAGCGCGTGGGCGCGCCGTGATGCTGCATCAGGGCCAGCCACTGAAAGTCGTCGTCCGGGTCCGGAGGCTGCGCTAGAAACTGATGCGCCTTGCGCTTGAACACGCGCAGAATGCGCCCCTCCTGCTGCGGCCACGCGCGCCGGTCGATGCGGAAGACGCGGAAATACCGCGAGAGCGCGCTGGCCAGCGGCCAAGCCTCTTTGCGATGCCCGCGAAACGCCCAATTGGAATACGGCGAGCCGGTGATGATCTTCAGAAACTCGTCCCACGATTCCAGCCGGTATTGCTTGTAGACGGTGGGGTTGGTGGGCGTCACTCTCCCATCATTTTCCCAGATCCTCGCCGCCGCGGCCCCCGCGAGATTCCGAGGTGGTACCATATCCGATCATGAAACTGAATGCATTTGGAATCGGCGCGGTGTTAGCCGCCCTGTTGCTGACGGGCGCTGTGGGCTTCGCGCAACAGGCGGCGCCGCCCGCGAAACCCGCAAATTGCCCAGCGGAAGGATTTAGCGGGGGCTTCACCCACGGCTGTCCACAAAAACAATTTGCCAACCCGGCCGACATCTCGGCCATGATGGCCGCGCTGCCGGACAAGCCCTACGCAGCGCCCCAGAGTCTGCGCCGTGTGCTGGTCCTCGGCCGGGCCGTCGGTTGGGTGCATACTTCGATCCCGTTGTCGGCGAAGATGGTTGAATACCTGGGAGACAAGACCGGCGCGTGGATGACGACCATCACCTACGACGCGGCCGCGATCACTCCTGAAAACCTGAAGCAATACGACGCCATATTCCTGGCCAGCACCACCGGCGAATTTCTGGATGACCCCAACGACAAGGCCGCCACGGACCTTCGCAGGCGGGCGCTCCTTGACTTTGTCAAAGGCGGCAAGGGCCTGGCCGGCATCCACGCCGCTACCGATAGCTACCATACCAATAGCCCTACGCTGACGGGCACGTGGCCCGAGTTCAACGAAATGATCGGCGGCTTCTTCAAGTTCCACTGGACCTACCCGACCTTGATCCCGGTTAAGGTGGACGATCCGAACAGCCCCCTCACTGTTATGTTTCCGGCCCGCGGGTTCGAGATGGTCGACGAGACCTACACGTTCGCGCAGGACTCATTCAGCCGCAAGCGGGTGCATGTTCTCACCAGCATCAACTACGCGAGGATGAGCGCGGAGGACAAAGCCAAAGAGCCGGCAGCCACCAAGCGCACCGACGGCGACTACGCTTTGAGCTACATCCAGCGGGTGGGCAATGGCCGTGTGTTTTACGAGGCACATGGTCACGATGAGAAGATATACTTCGCGCGGCCCTTTATCGCTCACATGCTGGCAGGGATACAATACGCGCTCGGCGACCTCAAGGCCGACGACAGCCCCAGCGCAAAATAGGCCGGCCGGCGTCACTCGCGTGAGATCCTGAAGTGCCGGTAATCGCATGTGGTACATCGGAACGGCTTCACCCGGAACAGCCACGAGATGAACCTTTCAAACCGGTTCCGGCGTCTGGACCGCCCGACCGCGTTCTTACACTTCGGGCAGACTGGTTGTACAGGCATTACAGGTTATCATTATCGCACCGGCAGATGTCGTGGCCCTTGTCCGGCCGCAACCAATCGTAGTACAAAGGTGATGCTATGCCCTCACGAATTAAACCGCTTCTCAACCCGCTGGTTGCGCTGTTCGGCCTGGCCTGCATGAATGCCTCCGCGCAGATGGCCCAGCCCGTATTAGGGGAAGACGCTACCAGGATCTCCGATCACGTTTGGGCCATCATGGGCTTCCCGAATGTCGCCATCGTCGTCGGCGCGCGAGCCACACTGGTCGTGGACACGGGGCTCGGTCCGCGCAACGGTGCTACGGTGGCGCGCGTGGCCGCTAAACTTTCAGGAAACCAGAAGCTCTTCCTCACCACGACGCACTTCCATCCCGAGCACGCGGCCGGCGCCGGCGGGTTTCCGCCGAACACTATTCTGATCCGCGACGCGGTTCAGCAACAGGAAATGGAACAGCACGGAATGCAGATGGTTGAGATGTTCAGTAGCAGATCGGCGCAGAACAAGGAGTTGCTAGCCGACGTCCATCTCCGTTCTCCCGACATCGTCTTCGACACCGACGTGAAGATCGATCTGGGAGGCGTGACCGCGCGGCTTTTGTGGTTCGGCGGCGCGCACACGAAGGGCGATGAACTGACCTTTGTAGAGCCCGATGGCACGCTGGTTTCAGGCGATGTCGTACAGAACAAAGTTGTTCCCAACATCTTCGGCGACGGAGGAACGCCATCGAGCTGGATTGCCGTTCTCGACAAAATTTCGGCTCTCCCGGTGCGATACGTTCTCCCCGATCACAGCGCGCCCGGCGATGGATCTCTGGTCTCGAAGGAGCGCGCCTTTATCGAAGACCTCCGCACGCGCGCTCTGCAACTAAAACAGCAGGGCGTTTCGGCTGACGACGCGGGAAAGCAACTGGGCGCCGAGTTCAAAACGAAGTACTCCGACTGGCCCAACATGAACGTGGCCGGTTTCGTGCGCAGCATTTACGCCGAGTAAACGAGAGCCCGCTCTGACCTTGCTTTTACCGGGCGAAATAGCCGGTTTTCGCGCGCACGCTGAACCCGCCCCGCGGCCGGATGGCGACCTTCCGGAAAGAGCCATCCCGAACCGCATTGGTCGAGACGTAAGCCAGTTCATACGACGCCCGCAGTTCCTCCCCGATTTGCCGGAAGATCGCGCGCACGTTACCCTGCCCGGCGTCGAAATCCGCTCCGCCGGTTTCGCGCGCGAGGCGCTCCATCACGCTCGTGCCGTACTTGTTCCGTGCGGTCAGGTGTCCGTGTCTCCGCTCGGTATACCGCATGGCGAAGATGCGCGCGTCGCCCGTCTGCGCCGCTTCAATTGCGTCCAGCATGTGGTGCGCGCTGGAATTGTCCTCGCCGTCGCTGAACACGATCAGCGCCCGCCTGCCGCTTTCCGCTGCTGCCAGCTTCGCGGTGACGGCGTAATAGATCGCATCGTAAAACGCCGTGCCCAGTTCGCGGTCCTCATCGGGGCCGAGTTCCGGGAAGTGACGGTCGCCGCGGTCGAAGTGACCGAGGGCGTCCATCAAGCTCTGGCTGGACGCCGCAAAGTCGCTGACCAGCCGCAGACGATTGCCAAAGCAGACCAACAGCGCCCGGTCGCACGGCGACAGCACATCTTGCAGGAACTCTTTCATGTCGAGGCGATGGCGCTTGACGAAGTGCTCCTGGCTGCCGCTGACATCCGCGATCAAGGCCAGCGAGAGGGGCACGTCCAGGCTGCGCGCAAAGAAAGAAATGCGCTGCGGAATGCCGTCTTCGAGCACCTCGAAATCCTCCTTCGACAGGCCGCCCGCCAGCGCGCCATGCGCGTCGCGCACTGTAAAGGCCATGTTCACCAGGTTGACATCCACGCGGATGCGCGGCTCATCCTCAGCCATCGCTACGGCGGACAGACAGAGTAAGGCGAGCAATAGGCGCATACATGGAGCAATACGAAATGGCCGCCAGGCGCGAATGCAAAAACGTTAGCTTGTCCGGACTCCAGACCGCGGACTCGGGACCGCTTGCACGCCAAGCAGGCGAATTCAGCGATTCGAAAACCGTTTTTTTTACAGAGTAAACGGCCAGAACGGACTTCATGGGGTTGGTCGTGCGAAGGGATTTCGCAACGGCCGTGCCTGGTCGATCAGCCGCCCTGCATTGACCCCGCTGCTATACTGAAATGTGCTACAGATCGCTCCAGAACACCTTAGTTCCGCACCCCAGCCGCAACCCGCCCCAGCCTTGGCTCCAAACCAAAAATGAGCCCGCAAGAATACATCCGGATTCGCGGCGCGCGAGTCCACAACCTGAAGAATATTTCGCTGTCGCTACCCCACAACCAGTTGACTGTAATCACGGGTGTGTCCGGGTCCGGCAAATCTTCGCTGGCGTTCGACACCATCTATGCCGAGGGACAGCGCCGCTACGTCGAGTCCCTCTCCGCCTACGCCCGCCAGTTCCTGGAGCGCATGGAAAAGCCCGCCGTGGAGGATATCGACGGCATCGCGCCCGCCATCGCCATCCGCCAAAAGAACACCAGCCGGAATCCGCGTTCCACGGTGGCCACCTCCACCGAGTGTTATGACTTTCTGCGCCTGCTGTTCGCCCGCGTGGGTCGCACTTTTTGCCCCAACTGCGCGACGCGCGTGGAGCGCGACACGGTGGATCAGGTGGCCGAGCGGCTGCTCGCGCTGCCCGCCGGCTCGCGCTGGTACGCGCTGTTTCCCGTCACCGCCGATCAGCATCCCGACACCCAGGCGTTGCGCGATCATCTTTTCGACCTGCGCAAGAAGGGCTTCAACCGGCTCTTTCAGGCTGGCCGCATTTTCGAATTCTCCACCCCCGAATCGCTGCTGGATATCGATTTTTCGAAGCCCGTTTTCATCCTGGTCGATCGCCTCGCCATACCCGCGGAACAAGGTCCCGAACTGCGCCAGCGCATGGTCGATACCGTCGAGATCGGCTACCGCGAAGCCGGCGAAATCGTCCTCGAGCCTGCCGCCGGCAAGACCGGCCTCGCGGCCTCTCCTCCCTTGCGCTTCAGCGAAAAATTCGCGTGCAAACAGTGCGGCCTCACGTTCCTCGAACCCGAGCCGCGTCTGTTCAGCTTCAACAATCCGTTCGGCGCATGCCCGCGCTGCCAGGGCTTCGGCAATACCATCGACTTCGATATGGATCTGGTCGTCCCCGACAAAAACAAGACCCTCGAAGGCGGCGCTGTGGATCCCTGGACCAAGCCCAAATACCGCTCCTGGCTGGGCAACTTCCGCAAAACCGCGCGTAGCAAAAGCGTCCGCCTGACCGTGCCTTTTTGCGACCTGACTGAAAAGGAACAGGAGACCGTCTTCGCCGCCGTCCGCAACTTCTTCGATTTCCTGGAAACCAAGAAATATAAGCTGCACGTGCGCGTGTTCCTGAGCCGCTACAGGGGCTACGCGCTCTGCCCCGAATGCCGCGGCGCGCGCCTGCGCAAAGAGGCGCTCTGCATCCGTCTGGCTGATGGAAACGGCGGCCGCAACATGTACGATATCGTGCGCATGAACATCGCCGAAGCGCTGGCCTTCTTCGATTCCTTGCATCTCTCGCCGGAAGAAACCGCCATCGCGGAAAAGATCCTCGTCGAGATCCGGCAGCGGCTCAAGTTCCTCAACGATGTGGGGCTCGATTACCTGACGCTCGAGCGCCTCTCGTCCACGCTCTCGGGCGGCGAAGCGCAGCGCATCCAGCTCGCCACGTGTTTAGGATCGCGGCTCGTAGGATCGTGCTACGTGCTCGACGAGCCGTCTATCGGGCTGCACGCGCGCGATACCGGGAGGTTGATCCGCATCCTGCATGAGCTGCGTGAAATCGGCAATACCATCCTGGTTGTCGAGCATGACCCGGACGTCATGCGCGCGGCCGACCACATTGTGGACCTCGGGCCGGGCGCCGGCGAGCACGGTGGCGAGATCGTTTACGAAGGCTCCTTTCCGGACCTGCTGCGCACCGGAAAGTCGCTCACCGGCCGTTACCTGCGCGGCGAGATGCGTGTGGCCATCCCCAGCATGCGGCACTCGGTGTCGCGCGCCCACCGCCTGCGATTTTTCGGCGCGCGCATGCACAACCTGAAAAACATCGACGTCGAAATTCCGCTGGGCGCCATGGTGGTGATCACCGGCGTTTCCGGTTCCGGCAAATCCACGCTGGTGCATGACGTGATCTACCGCTCCATGCAGGCGCTGCACAAAGCTCCCGCCACCGAGACGCTCCCGCTCCTGCCGGACGAACAGCCCATCGAGCCGGCGTTGAAGCTGGTCTGTCGCAAAATCGAAGGCGCCGAGCCGATCAGCGAGACCATCATGATCGATCAGTCGCCCATCGGCCGCACGCCGCGCTCCAACCCGGTGACCTATATCAAGGTATTCGACCTGATCCGGGCGCTCTTCGCTTCCACGCGCGACGCGGAAAAGCGCGGCTACACTGCCGGCCACTTCTCGTTCAACATTCCGGGCGGGCGTTGCGAAACCTGCCAGGGCGATGGCACCGTCACCGTGGAGATGCAGTTTCTGGCCGATGTCGAGCTGGTTTGCGAGGAGTGCAAGGGCACCCGCTTCAAGAGCGGCATCCTCGATATTCGTTTCAATGGCCTCAACGTGCACGAAGTGCTGCAACTGACCGTCGACGAGGCCATCCAGTTTTTCGGCGGCCAGAAGCGCATCACCCAGAAGCTGCAGGTGCTGGCCGACGTCGGCCTCGGTTATCTGCGGCTGGGGCAATCGGCCACCACGCTTTCCGGCGGCGAAGCGCAGCGTGTGAAGCTGGCCGCGCACCTGGCGCAGGCCTCCTGCGAGGGCGTCCTGTATATCTTCGACGAGCCCACCACCGGGCTGCACTTCGACGATATCGCCAAGCTGCTGGCAGCTCTCGGGCGTTTGATCGAAAACGGCGCCAGCCTGTTGATCATCGAACACAACCTGGACGTGATTAGGGCGGCGGATTGGGTGATCGATCTGGGACCCGAAGGCGGCGACCGCGGCGGCTACGTGGTGGCCGTCGGCACGCCCGCCCAGATCGCCAAGGCGCCCGGCTCCTACACCGGCCAGTTCCTGCGTGGGGCGGGCACCTTGCCTGCGGCGGCCTCGCAGGCCGCCCACAACGTAGAATAGTGGTATGTGGGCAGTAGCCGCGGTCCTGTTCTTCCTGCAAGCTCCGGACTACACCGCCGAAGGCGCGAAAGCCCTGGACGCCGGGAAATACGATCGGGCCGCCGAACTCTTCGGCAAAGCCATCGCCGCCGATCCCAAGGACTACGCGGCGCACTTCCACCTGGCGCTTTCCTATACCATGCTCAAGCGCGATGCCGATGGCCTCGCGGAATACAAGAAGGTGTTGGAGCTGAAGCCCGGCTTGTACGAAGCCGAATTGAACGCCGGCATTCTGCTCATACGGGATAAACAGGCCGGTGACGCCATCCCGTATCTGCAACACGCGGTGGACCAGAAGCCCAAGGAATTCCGGCCGCGGCTGTATTGGGCCCAGGCGCTGCTCGAATCGGGCGATGCCGCCAAAGCCGAGGAGCAATACCGCGCTGCCCTGGACCTGGATGCGAAATCCGCCGCCGCCGAGTTGGGCCTGGCGCACGCGCAGGTCAAGCAGGACCGCCTGGCGGATGCCGTACCGCATTTCCGGGCGGCCGCCCAGCTTGACCCGAACTATCGCGATGGTTTGTTGGAGCTTGCCGGGCTGTACGAGAAAAACCACCAGGACGCCGCCGCCATCGCCATTTACCAGGAGTTCCCGGAGAACGCGGGCGCTCAGGAGCGCGTCGGCCAATTGCTGCTCGAAGGCAAACATTCGGCGGATGCCATCGCGCCGCTCGAAGCCGCCATGCAGAAGGATCCCACGCCCGCCAATCGGCTGGCCCTGGCTACCGCGTACCTGTTCGAGAAGCAGTTCGACAAGGCGCTGCCCCTGTTCGAACAGAGCGTGGCCGCGGAGCCGGGCAACTACTCGCTGCATATGATGTACGGGCGCGGCCTGCGCGATTCGAAGAAGTACGATCCCGCGGCGCAGCAGTTCTTTCAAGCCACCAAGCTACAGCCGGATTCGCGCGAAGCCTGGAACGAGCTGGCCGGTATGTTGTACATGTTGGAGAAGTTTCCCGAATCGCTTGCGGCGCTCGACCGCGCGCACCAGTTGGGGGACGATACGCCGGCCAATTACTACTTTCACGCCATCACTTACGATAAGTTGCGCGCCTTGAAGCCGGCGCTCGATTATTACCGCGAGTTTCTGGCGCGCAGCAACGGTAAGTTTCCGGATGAAGAGTGGAAGGCGCGCCAGCGCGCCAAGCTGCTCGACAGGGAGCTGAACAAGCGATGACCGCGCGCTTACTGCTGGCGATCGTGCTTGTGGGCGGCATGCTGCGCGCCGATCTGGAACAGGTGAAAGCCGAGCCCAACTTGGGGAAACGATCCATGCTGGCGCTCGACCACGCCTTCGACGATCTGACCCAGGCCCGCGATGCGTACGACAAGGGCCAGAACGCGCAGGTAACGAAGTTCGTCGAGGAAATTCAGGAATCCGTGCTATTGGCAGAAACGTCTCTGCATGAGACAGGCAAGAATCCGCGTAAGAGTCCCAAGTGGTTCAAGCGCGCCGAGAGCTCCACGCGCGACCTGTTGCGCCGGCTGGATGCGTTTCAGCATGCCATGGACGTCACCGATCGTCCCATGCTCGACGCCGTGAAGGCCAAGGTGCAGCAGGTGCATGACGATCTGTTGGAGGGAGTGTTGGAGGGCAAAGAGAAATGAAGACTCTGCTGGTTTGCGCGCTGTTGGCCGCGCCCCTGGCGGCGCAACAGCAGCGGGATTATCTGACCGTGGACGAAGGAGACCAGATCCGCGAGGCGCAGGACCCCAACGAGCGCATGGCGCTCTACATTCACTTCGCCCGGCAGCGCCTCAGCCAGGTCGATCACTGGCTGGCCAAGGAGAAGGCGGGCCGCTCCGTCCTGATCCACGACGCTTTGGACGACTATTCGAATATCATCGACGCCATTGATACGGTGGCCGACGACGCCTTGCAGCGCCACGTGAATATCAAATTGGGGCTGGCGGCCGTGGTTACCGCCGAATCCGAGATGCTGGCCGGTTTGCAAAAGATCCAGGACAGCCAGCCGAAAGACATGTCGCGCTACGATTTTGTGCTCAAGCAATCCATCGATGGCACCAATGACAGCATGGAACTGGCGCGCCAGGATCCCGTTGTGCGCGCCGCCGCGGTCGCCGCCAAGGAAGCCAAAGAGAAGAAGGAGCGCGAGGCCGCCATGACGCCCACCGAGCGCGACGCCAAGAAAGCCGAAGAAGCCAAAGCCGAGCAGGATAAGGAAAAGAAGAAGGCGCCCACGCTGCTGCGTCCCGGGGAGACGGCCAAGGACCAGCAGCCGCAGTAGCAGGCCTACTGGCCGGTCATCTTTCGGATGGCGCGGAGAGCTTCGCGCGCGCCGCGCTTGGCGGCGGGCGAGAGTCCTTCACCCAATGCGAACGACTTGCCTCCGATTCCGATCAGAATAGCCGCCGGCGCGCGGCCGTAGAGCAGTTGCGACCAGGCCAGCAGCGTCCCGGGATCGAACCGGTGAGTGGCCGCCGATGCGCGCGGTTCTACGGATAGGACGGCGATTTGGCCGGCATGCACCCCGGCGTGGGCGTCAACGAAGACAACTTGCGGCGCCTGGCTGATCGTCTCGGCTAACTCCGGCGTGAGTTGATGACACGCAATGGCGCCCGCGCCGAGTTGCCTTGCGACGAATGGTCCCGCGCCGTCGTCGCCGCGCAGGGAATTGCCGTAGCCGATCACCAGCGTGTTCATTGCCGCAACTCATCGAGCAGCGTGCCATCCGCCCCCAGCAGGCGGACGTGGATGTCGGGCATTCCTGCGGCGTGCGTGGAGCAGCTCAGGCACGGATCGTAAGCGCGCACTACGGCCGAAACGCGGTTGAGCATGCCTTCCCGCAGGTGATTGCCGTCGATGAAATGCTCGCTCACTTGGCGGACGCTGCGGTTCATCGCCAGGTTGTTGTGGCCGGTGGCGACAATCAGATTGGCCCACCGGATGGCGCCGTTTTCATCCACTTTATAGTGGTGGATCAGCACGCCGCGGGGAGCTTCGGCAATGCCCACGCCTTCCAGCGCGTTCACTCCGGCGTGGGCGCGCACATGCTTGTCGAGGATAGCCTGGTCGGCCAGCAGCGCCTCCATCCGCTCCAGCGCGTACAGCGCCTCGATCAGGCGCGCGTAGTGGTAGTGAAATGCGCTTCCGGCGGCGCGCCCGTAGCGCTGGTGGAATTCGGCGAACTCGGCGTCGGCCTCGGGTGTGCCGCAGCGGTCCGCCACATTGAGGCGCGCCAGCGGTCCGACGCGGTAGACGCCGTCGGAAACGCCCAGCGGTTTGTAATAGGGCGCCTTCAGGTAGCTGGTGGGCAGGGTCGTCTCGGCGATGTACTGCGCGTATTGGGGCGCGCGTATCTGGTCGGCAACCAGGTTGCCTTCGGCATCTCGGAAGCGCAGCTTGCCGTCGTAAAGCTGCAAGCCGCCCGTCGCGTCCACCAGGCCGGCGTAGAGCGTGGGAATGTTGCCGAAATTCGCGATCTCTTCGGCGAATTGATCGACCACGCCCTTGAAGAATGCCAGCGTGCGGCGGACGATGGCTTTGGCGGCCGGCAGCTCGGCGAGAATGCGGTCGCGCGCTTCCGGCGACAGCGGCGCGTTCACTCCGCCGGGCACGGTCCAGGAAGGATGGATGCGCTCGCCCGCCAGCCATTCGATCGCCTGCTGGCCGAACTTGCGCAGGGCGATGCCGTTGCGGGCGCGCTCGGGATGCTGCTCGATCAGGCCCAGCACGTTGCGCCGCGCCGGATCCGAGTCCATGCCCAGCAACAGGTCGGGCGCCGAGAGATGGAAGAAGCTGAGCGCGTGCGATTGCACGAATTGGCCGCAGTGCAGCAGTTCGCGCAGCAACGCCGCGGTTTCCGGAATCTGCACGGCCATGATGGCGTCGCAGGCCTTCACGGAAGCCAGCAGATGGCTTACCGGGCAGATGCCGCAGATGCGCGCCGTGATGGACGGCATTTCATAGAACGGCCGCCCTTCCGTGAATTTCTCGAAGCCGCGCACCTGCGTGACGTGCAGCTGGGCATCCGTGACACGGCCCTCGTCGTTGAGCTGGATGGTGATTCTGGCGTGACCTTCGATGCGTGTTACAGGATCGATTCTAATCGTCTTCATGCCGGCCTCCGTCGATCATCCAAATCGCACTTTCCCCGCCAGCTCCGGCATGCGCCCCTCCAGCAGCTCACCCAACACGAACGCAATAGCCTTGGCCGGCGGCGGACAGCCGGGCACATGCAGATCCACTTTGATCGCGTCATGCACTGGCACGGCATGCTTCAGCAGCGGCGGCACGCCGTCCACCGGAGCGGTTCCATAAATGCCCTCGAGCAGCTTGCCTACGGGGATGTTGTTGCGCATGGCAGGCACGTTGCTGGTGACGGCGCAATCGCCCAGCGCCACCACCAGCTTGCTGCGCGCCCGAATCAGGCGGGCCTTCTCCAAATCGTCCTGGCTGCTGACGGCGCCCTCCACGATCGTCACGTCCACGTCCTTCGGGAACTCCTGCGCGTCCACCAGCGGACCATAGACCAAAGCGATTTTGCCGGCCAGCGCGAGCAGCGCTTCGTCGATATCGAGCAGCGACATGTGGCAGCCTGAGCAGCCGTCCAGCCACACCGTCGCGACCCTGGTTTTCTTGGTCATTGATGGCCTCCCCGCCTGACCGCCAGCCAGCTGATATTGTCGACGCGCTTGGTCATCTCTTCCACCGCCCAGCCCTTTTCGGCCAGCGCCCCGGTCGGGCAGACCTGCACGCACTTGCCGCAGCTGGTGCAGTTGCGCGCCTGGCCCCAGGGCCGGTTCAGATCGCAGGAGATCATGGACCGTATACCGCGTGCCGCCACATCCAGCACGTGCGCGCCTTCCACTTCGTCGCAGACGCGCACGCACCGCGTACAAAGGATGCAGCGGTTATGGTCCAGCACGAACCGCTCGTGCGACATGTCCACGGGCAGCAGCGGATAGCTATACGGATATTCCACGTAGGTGACGCCCAGCTTCTGCGCCATGGACTGCAGCTCGCAGTGGCCGTTCGAGACGCACACCGCGCAATAGTGATTGCGCTCGGAAAACAAAAACTCGATCGCCATGCGCCGGTAGCGGGCCAACCGCTCGGAATTGGTGGTGACGGACATTCCCGCCTGCACGGGAGTGGTGCAGGCGGGCAGCAGGCGCCCTACGCCCGAAACCTCCACAATGCACAGACGGCAGGCGCCCACGGCGCTGAGCCCTTCCAGGTAGCACAGCGTGGGAATGTACTTCTTATTGGCGCGGGCGGCCTCCAGAATCGTCTGGCCGGCGGTGGCCTCGATGTACTCGCCGTCGATTTTGATCGAGATTTTGTCTGGCGTATTGGACATGACGGCTCCTTAAACCTCGACCATATCCGGCGCGCGATGGCCGTGCTGGTTCTCGCGGATGTCGCAGCGCAGGCAGCGGCCGGCTTCGTCCAGGGCCTGCTGCGCAGTCAGCCCCAGCATGGCTTCGTCGAAGTTCAGCACGCGCTCGCGAGCGGGCATTTCGGCCAACTCGTGGCGGTGGCATTCGCTCGGCTGCGCGGCGAGCGTCTGCGAATACTCGAACTTCGGCATGAGGCGGTCGAATCGCGCCGCGCCCATCAGCCGCCGGTCGATGTTGCGGGCGGCCTTCTTGCCCAGGCCCATCGCGTTCGAGACGTTGGATGCGCCGGTGATCGCGTCGCCGCCCGCGTAGAATTTGTTGCGGCTGGTTTCGAGCGTAAACCGGTCGACTTCGATGGTGCCGTCCTCCTGGATCTTGAGACCCGAGCCGCGGCCGAAATCGGGGTCCACCGATTCGCCCACGGCCAGGATCACCGTGTCGCATTCGTAGCGGCGGATTTCTTCGGTCGGGACGGGCTTGCGGCGGCCGGAAGAATCGAATTCGCCGAGCCGCGTTTTCACTACTTCAATGGCTTTGACGCTCGATTGCTCGTCGCCCACGATGCGGTGCGGCGTGGCCAGGAACGTGAACCGGACTCCCTCCGCCTCGGCGGCGTGGATCTCCTCTTTGATCGCGGGCATGTCTTTGCGCTCGCGGCGGTAGATCACGGTGACGTCCGCGCCCTTGCGCAGCGCCGTGCGCGCGGAATCGATAGCCGCATTGCCGCCCCCGATCACCACCACTTTGCGGCCCAGTTGCACCGGCGCGCACTTCGAGATGGCTTCCAGGAAGATCAGCGCGGGCAGTACGCCTTTCAGCTCCGTGCCGGGCAGGTAGACCCACGATTCCTTCCAGGTGCCGATGGAGATGAACACGGCGTTGTAGATGTTGTCGAGTTCGTTGAGCGTGATGTCGCGGCCGATGACGGTGTCGCACACGAACTCCACGCCCATACGCTCGATGAGCTCGATTTCGCGGTCGAGCGCGGATTTCGGGAGCCGGTATTCGGGCAGCGCGTAGCGCAGCATGCCGCCGGGCAGCGGGTTGCTTTCGTAGACCGTGACGTCGTGCCCCAGCAGCGCCAGGTAGAACGCGGCGGTGAGGCCGGTGGGTCCCGCGCCGACCACCGCGACTTTGCGGTCCGTGGACTGCAGCTTCAAGGAGGCAACCCTCTCCACCAGCGGTTCGAAGCGGTCCGAATTGTAGATGGAATCCGCGATAAAGCGGTGCACCTCGCGCATGTTCACCGATTCGTCGATCCCATGCCGGCGGCAGCGGTTGTCGCAGGGGTGCTGGCAGACACGCCCGGTGGAGGACGGCAGCGGATTGTCCATGACCACGGAAAGGAACGCGTCTTCCAGACGCTGCTCCCGGAAAAGCTGCAGGAATCGCGGGATATTCATGTGCAGCGGGCAGCTGTTTTCGCATGGCGAGAGCGCCAGGTCTTCGCAGACTCCCGCGCGGCAGCGGTGGGCGCGGATGTGGTCTTCGAATTCGTGCCGGAAATGCCGCATGGTGGTGAGCACTGGATTGGGCGCGCTCTGGCCCAGGCCGCACAGCGAGGTATCGCGGATCATGCGGCCCAGCTCATCCAGACGATCCAGGTCGTCGCCGCTGGCGTGCCCGTTGGCGAATCCGTTCAAGATGCGCAGGGCCTTATCCAGCCCGACGCGGCAGGGGATGCATTTGCCGCAGGACTCCGCGTGCGTGAACTCGATGAAGTAACGGGCCACGTCCACCATGCAATTGTCTTCGTCCATCACCACCATGCCGCCGGAACCCATAATGGAGCCAAGCTGCGCGAGGGTCTCATAATCCACCGGCGTATCGAACATTTCGAGAGGGATGCAGCCGCCCGAGGGGCCGCCGGTCTGCACGGCTTTGATGTGGCGGCCGTCGACGCCGCCTTCGCCGACGTCGTAGATGAAGGTCTTCAGTGGCGTACCCAGAGGCATTTCGACCAGTCCGGTGTTCGCGATCTTGCCCACAAGCGAGAAGACCTTGGTGCCGGCGCTCTTGGTGCTGCCGGTTTCAGTGAACCAGGCCGGCCCTTTGGCCACGATGGGGGCGATGTTATACCAGGTCTCGACATTGTTGATGTTGGTGGGGCACCCCCACAGGCCCTTCTGTGCGGGAAATGGCGGGCGCGGGCGGGGACGTCCGGCGAAGCCTTCGAGCGAGGCGATCAGGGCCGTCTCCTCCCCGCAAACGAAAGCGCCGGCGCCTTCCACCACGCTGATATCGAAGTTAAAGCCGCGGCCCATGATGTTGTCGCCCAGCAGGCCGTAAACGCGCGCCTGCACGATCGCCCGGCGCAGCCGGTGCACGGCCAGCGGGTATTCCGCGCGCACGTAAACGATACCTTCGGTGGCGCCTGTAACGTATGCGCCGACGATCATGCCTTCGAGCAGGGCGTGCGGATCGCTTTCGATCTCGTTGCGATTCATGTAGGCGCCCGGATCGCCTTCGTCCGCATTGCAGACGATGTACTTCTGTACGGCGTCGGCCTTGCGCAGAAACTCCCACTTGAGACCCGTGAGGAATCCCGCGCCGCCGCGGCCGCGCAGCTTGGAGGCTTTGATCTGCTCGATGACCATTTCGGGCGTGGCGTCGATCAGCACTTTATATAACGATTGGTAGCCGCCTATAGCGATGTACTCTTCGATATCGTCCGGGTTGATCAGCCCGCAATTGCGCAGCACGATCTTCTTCTGTTTCCTGAAAAACGGGATATCGCGCCACAAGGGAATTTCGGGGAAACCCTCGCCGTAGCGCACCTGCGCGGTGAGGTGGTCCCAATCTTCGATCTTGCACAGAGCCAGGTCGGCGGGAATGCGGCCGCCGGCCATTTCATCCAGCAGGCGGTCGACGTCGTGGGCCTCGAAGCGGCGCAGAATTACCAGCGGGTGGCCGGGGAGCCACACGTTCACCAGCGGCTCCTGCGCGCAGAAACCGAAGCAGCCTGCCGGGGCCAGGCGCACGTCGCGCCCGCGCTGCTGAATGGCTTCGGAGAAGGCGTGGAAGACGCCCTCGGCGCCGTTGCCGTTGCCGCACGTGCCCATGCCCACCGCGATGCGCGGGCGGTTAGGCAGCAGCTTGGCGAGGCCGGCTTCCTTCACCGCGCTGAATGAGGAAATGTCTTGTATCCGCATATCACTTCCCGCTTTCGCGCTCCACGGCTTGCACCTCGCGGTGCAAAGCCTGTTCGTTCATGTGGCCGTAGATGGCATGATCCACTTCCACCACCGGCGCCAACGCGCATTGTCCAAAACAGGCGACCGTGCGCAGCGAGAACTTGCGGTCGGGTGTGGTGACCGAGACTTTATCGGCATCGCCGTCGTCGCCGATATCCGCGACGCCCAGTTCCAGTTTCAGGCGCTCCAGCAGGTTGCGCGAGCCGCGCGTGTGGCAGGCGGTCCCGCGGCAGATGCAGATGGTGTGGCCGCCCTGCGGCTCCAGGTTGAACAGGGCATAGAAGGTGGCCACGCTGTAGACCTGCGCTAGCGGAATATCGGTCTTTTCCGCGATGTATTCCAGAATCTCGAGCGGCAGGTACTTGTGCGGATTGTGTTCCTGAACCTTTTCCAGGATGCTGAGCAGCGCCCCGGTACGGTCGTCGCAGGCGGCGATGGCCTGATCCGCGAACTCCCGGTCGCCCAGCGGCGGCTGCGGCTTGGCCAGTTTGGATTTCACGAAACGGTTCCCCCTTTCGTGCGGTCTTTTTACAACATAGTTTAACACCTTTAACTACGCAATTGGTTTTTCCGGCAGCGAAGAAAGGACTGAAAAGCAAAGCGTAGTGACGGTATCCGTAACATGCTGAAATCCTGTAAGATGGAAACGGAGGAATGGCCGAGTGGTTGAAGGCGGCGGTCTTGAAAACCGTTAACGGGGTGACTCGTTCGGGGGTTCGAATCCCTCTTCCTCCGCCAGGATTTAAGTAGATACATCTACCGTAGATGCCGGGCAAGACAGCCGGTGACCGTCACGTCTACGTCGACGGCTACAGTTTCTACATTCCCTTGAGCACCATGAACGAGAAACACTACGAACTGTCCTGGTGCGATCTCAAACCTTGCACCACCACACCCGGGGGGCAGGTCGAAATCATTCGGGGGACGTTCGGCCCACGCAAGCATCGGTTCTACATCGAGCGCGTCGAACTGGACACGCTCGGCAGCGCCCGGTTTCTCGGCGGCCGCGATGGCTGGCTGGGGCACCCGGCGCACAAGCTTCGCGAGCCTTAACCCGTCTTGTCGGCGGCCAAACTACCGCCTCCAACCAGGTCATGAGAGGAACTGCTGCCGGCCGACCGGATGAACACTCTAAACGGCAAAATTCGTTAAAATCTGCGGATGGCTTACAAGATGCAAATTGGCGCCGGACGTGCGGCGTTCGCCAGGCTCGATGGGAGAGGGCGCCTCTTTCCTGCGAGATTGGGGTGCGGCGGTGGCCATCGAGAGCTTCGCGCAGGGAGGGGGGTGAGGTAAGCGAGTCATGAAATCACTTTCTCTACTTTTGCTCTTGTCCGCAAGTGTCGCGGCTTCCGAGCGTTTCGACGTGGTGGTCTATGGCGGGACTGCGGGCGGAGTAATGGCGGCCGTCAACGCCGCCCGCGCCGGAATGAGAGTGGCCCTGCTGGAACCGGGCAGGCACCTGGGTGGCATGGTGTCCGGCGGGCTCAGTGCGACCGACGTCGGCAAGAAAGAAGTGATCGGCGGGTATGCGCTGGAGTTTTATCTCCGCGCAGGCAGGCGGTACGACATGGCGCAATATGGACAGGAGGCCGCGTGGATGATGGAGCCGCACGTGGCCGAGGAGATACTCCGGCAAATGCTGCGCGAGGCTGGTGTTACCGTCATGATGGAGCATCAGCTGCGTGAAAAGGATGGCGTCACAAAGGTCGGCGCCACGATCCGCCAGATCACGATGGCAAGTGGCGATAGTTTCGGTGCCAGTGTCTTCGTGGACAGCTCCTATGAAGGCGACCTGATGGCCCAGTCGGGCGTGTCGTACACCTGGGGGCGGGAGGGAACGAGCCAATACGGGGAGTCCTTGGCCGGGGTGCGCGCGAAGACGGAAGGGCACCAGTTCAAGGTCAATCTGCCACCTTACGATGGCAAGGGGAACCTCCTTCCGGAGATCGATCGCGGGCCCCGGGGTGAAGCGGGAGCGGCGGATCGAAAGGTGCAGGCCTACAATTACCGCTTGTGCTTCAGTAACGATCCGGCCAACCAGACACCGTTCGCGAGGCCGGCAGGCTATGATCCGGAACGGTACGAATTGCTGGCCCGGCTTCTGAAGGCTCGTTTGCAAGCCGAGGGCGCGGCGCCCAAGGTGAGTACGCTGCTGAGCATCATTCGTGTTCCGAACCACAAAGCCGATGTAAACAACAACGGGCCCTTTTCAACGGATTATCTGGGAGCAAGCTGGGCTTACCCGAATGCGAGCTATGAGATGCGAAAACATATCGAGCAAGCACACCGGGATTACACTGCCGGCCTACTCTATTTCCTGGCGAACGACGCGCAGGTGCCGGCCGGGACACGGGACGAAATGAATCAGTGGGGACTCTGCAAGGACGAATTCACCGACAGCGGCAACTGGCCCTTTCAGTTATATGTTCGGGAGGCTCGCCGTATGGTGGGCGAGTTCGTGATGACGCAAAAAGATCTGCAAACGGACCTTACGAAACCGGATGCTATCGGCATGGGCTCGTACAACAGCGACTCGCACAACGTGGACCGGATCGTCGACTCGGACGGCTTTGTGCGGAACGAAGGCAACATGGAAGTGCCCGTGAAGCCTTACCAGATACCGTATCGCATCATGCTGCCGAAGCGCGGCGAAGCGGTCAACCTTCTGGTGCCTGTGGGCTTTTCGGCCAGCCACGTTGCGTATTCATCGGTGCGGATGGAGCCGCAGTACATGATTCTGGGCCAGGCCGCAGGTGAGGCTGCGGCGATGGCGGTGCGGGGGAAGTGTGCCGTGCAAGAGATCGACACGAGCGCACTGCTCGAGACGCTACAGAAGCAGGGTGCGGTCATGCAGTATGTGTCTTCGGCGGTGACGAACCCAAGCCTTTACTTTCGATGATGTGAACCCGTAACACTGTTCACCGCCACCCACGCCAACCGCCCCTACCGAACCGTCGAGTCGCTTTGCGATCCGCGCTGGCAGTGCACGCGGGACATTGGGTGTTCCGCTCCACGGATCCTAACTCAAAGTGATCACTGTCGCAAAAAACAGCAGGCATCGGTGGACGTACGCAGCATACCCTTGAACAGCTCCTCGACAGGTACGAATCGTGGCATCCCTCCATCATCGTCGACACCGGCTGCCGTTTGCACCAGAGCCAAGTCGCCTCGGGGTCCTACGGGTATTCAGGAAAGAGGCGCGAATGAACTTTGCCCCTTGGGATCTAATTCCCGCCAGTTGGCGAAGTGGCGATCCGTACGGCTTGGGCGGACGGCTGGCAGCAAAGTGAAACGTTTGGGGACTGCGAGTCACTATGCAAATGAACGAGGTGACAACATGACATACCTATTTATCCCAGCCGGTCAGGCGTTCCCGGGCGCAGGAATGCTCGGTAAAATCGCAGCGGTCGGAGCGGCCATCCTGATGTCGGGGATACTGCTCCAAGGCGCAGATGCGAGTCGCGGACTTCGTCGGCGATTGAAAAAACGACAACCCTCAGACCCGCGGCGTGACCACGCTGGAGGTGCGGCAGCGGGGCGAAGCGCTGGCCGTGCACGCGTGGGGCGCGTGCTCACCGAAAGATTGCGATTGGGGCGTATCGAAAGGTCTCGCGGAGCACAGGTCAGGCAACATCGAGTGGGACCAGGGCTTTGTGCTGCGCAAGGTGTCGCTCTTCATTGAAGAGGGCCGCCTGCGCATGGTGCTCGATCGCGTCTATAGAGACAAACGGCCGCCACAACACGAGGTCGAATTCTTCCACCACAGGTGATCGAGCGCCTCGAATCGATCAGTGAGGCCGGCTGCCGCGCGTCAATGCGGCCGGGTGCCAGTCTCACTTTAACAAACGTACCGCAATGCAGTCTGGCCGGCGGCCGTGCGTCTACCGGCATTGGGATTGTTCGGCCGTGGATGGCGGTATAAAGCCTGCTAACGCCCTCGGGCCGCACTGCTACCGAATTAACTCAATGTGATCTCAATCGCGGAAGGAGGCTGACATGGACTGGTCATGGCAAACGAGGTTCAACGTTCAGGGTTGGGCAGCTGTCTTTGGAATGGCCGTTGCTCTCATGGCGGCAGGGCCGGCTCGGCCCCAGACCGGGGCAACGGCTAGCGATGGCCCGGGCAATGCGGCCGCATGGACGACGGGGAACAAGCTGGCGGTAGGAACTTCGGCCGACACAACTAGCAAAGTGTGGTTCACGGTAGCAAAAGGAATCACGACGGAGGTCTTCTATCCCCGGCTCGACGTACCCAACATGCAGGATATGCAGTACATCGTCACGGACGGCTCTACTTTCGTGGACTTGGAGCGCGACGCAACCAGCCATGCGGTGTCGATGCCGGACGAAGAAGCGCTGGAATACACCATCACCAATACAGACACGCGCGCAACACCCAAATACAGAGTTACGAATACGTATATCACCGATCCAAGTCAGAATACCCTGCTTATTCGAACGCGCTTTCAATCGCTCGATGGCGGCACCTACCAGCTTTACCTGCTGGAAAACGTCTCCATGGCCGGCGGGGGCGCGAATAATAACGCCTCGTGGGACCCAACCAACATGGCGCTCATCGCCAACGGAACTGGCTCGCTCTTCGGTTCCTCGATGACGGTCGTCTCGGCGCTCAAGGTGGCAAGTCCCAACGGCTTCATCGCGCACGACAACGGCTACGCTGGCGCGGCGAGCGACTGCTACGTCGACTTGTCCGCCCACAAGATGCTCACGAACCAGTTCGACAATGTGGAGAGCAACGACAACGTCGTGCAGTGCGGCCCGATCGGCGGCATTGGTGCCGACACTACATTCACCGTCGCGCTCGGGTATGGCGCCGATGCGGCATCTGCGACGTCTGCCGCCAACGCTTCGCTCGCCGCGGGATTTTCCGATCGGGAGGCCGCCTACCGCGGACTCTCGCCATACAGCGGCGGCTGGGACGGCTACGTGAGCGGGCTCCGGGCCGCACCGGCAAGCGTAGCGGGCGTCACTCAACTTCGCCGCGTGTACTACGTTGCCGCGATGGCCTTGCACGCGGCCGAGGACAAAACCTATCGCGGCGCCAGTGTCGCCGGCTTCGCGACGCCTTGGGGCGACTACACCAATGGAGACAACCTCAACGACGGCTACCACCGGGTGTGGGGCCGGGATCTCTATCAGCAGGCCATGGGTTTAATCGCCGCGGGCGACTCACCGCAGGCCCTTCGCATGGCACAGTTTCTTTGGAATAGCCAGTACATCGCGATTACTATCGCAACCGACCCGCCCTACACCCCCGGCGCCTTCCCGCGCTACAGCCCGGTGAGCGGCAGCACCGCAGCCCTGGCGCAGCAACTTGGATGTTGCGAGCAGTTCGATCAGGAAGCTTTCGCGATCGTGCTCGCCTGGATGATCGGACTCACCGACAGTGGCACGTACCAAAAAATCAAGATGACGGCGAACCACTTCCAGGCGGCCGGGCCCAGTACGACCGAGCGCTGGGAGGAACAGACAGGCTTGTCGCCGTCGTCCATTGCAGCAGAGAATGCAGGTCTCGTCGCGGCAGCCGACATCGCCCGTCAGAACGGCGATGCCGCGAGCGCCAACAGTTGGGAAGCGACTGCGGATTCCTGGCTTGGAAGCCTTGCCGGCTGGACCTTCACCACGAGCGGTTATTGGGGCGGCCATCAATATTATGAACGCATCGACAAAACTGCGAACCCAAACGACGGTGACCAGATCTGTTTCGACGAGGGCTGCTTCTTCGCTCACGATATCGTCGACTTCGGATACCTCGATCTGGTTCGCCTCGGAGAACGCTCGCACAACGATTCCAACATCTCGACTTCAATTTCTCCCAGCGCATCAGCGTTTGACGGCAATTCCTCGACGCAGGTAACAACGCCGAGCGGAGACATCTACTTTCATCGTTACGTCCACGACAGCTACGGCGAAAGCAACACCAACACGGGCGTTTGCCCGGGTTGGCCGGCCAACGGACCTAATCGATTCGGTCGGCTCTGGCCGGTTCTTTCTGGAGAACGCGGCGAATACGAGCTTGTGAACGGGCGTTCAGCCAGCGTATACCTCAAATCGATGGCCGATGCGGCCAACGACGGCTACTTTGTGCCTGAGCAGGTTTGGGACCGCATGGACATTACCTGTTTCATGTTCGGTAAGCCGACAGGCAGTGCGGCTCCGCTCAATTGGGCGGAGGGGCAATACCTGCGGCTCGCCCAATCGATTGACGCAGGGTACAATCTCGACACCCCCTCGGTAGTCAAGGCCCGATACCGAGGTGCCGGACCGATCCGGGGCAACGGCGGCAAATGCATCGACGACGCCGGTGCGGGCACGAATAATGGCACCGCGATCCAGATCTTGACGTGCAATAGTGCGAACTCGCAGAACTGGAACTGGAGCAGCGTAGACGGCACACTTCGTACCCTCGGTAAGTGCATGGATGTCACCAACGGCGCGATCACTAATGGAACGCAAATCCAGCTTTGGGACTGCAACGGCACTGGATCTCAGGAATGGCGTTGGAGGAGCCAAACCAGTCTCGTGAATCCCCAGTCTGGCCGCTGCCTTGCCATCACGGGCGGTGGCACGGCCGACGCCACTCGACTCGAGATCCGGGACTGCAACGGCGCCGCAGGTCAGGTCTGGTATCTGCCCTGACCGGAGTAACCATGTACCCCGCGCCAAGGGCCACAGCTGGAGCAGCGGAAGCACGGGGGCTTCGAGCCAAGGACGCGCGCACCTGGCCTTCCTCGAAGCGGTGGCGGCTCGAAACACCGTGCCCTCAAGGGCTGAACCGAAGGTAGAAGCCAGCTATGTTCTTGATCGACGAACACGGAGAACGTCCGGTCTGTACTTCGTGCCATAAGCCTTTTGTCGCCACGCTCAGACAAACTGGCCCGGTGATGAGGTCAGGCCACCACAGCGAAGGCGCGCGAAATCATCTCCGTAGCGTACTGGTGCTAAGAAACGGCCGCGTGGCGGGCACTAAAGCTTGCATTCGACCGATATTGAGGGGCTGCCACCTCAGCCCGCTGCGGTCATAGGTGCTGCGCATATAAGCGCGCGCTCCGATCCGCTGGTAGGGCCATTTCTCCCACTGGCGGTACGTGTCGAGTCCAACCGGGATGACAGGGGGATCTACTCGTTTGGCTTGGGCTGCAATCTCTCCCGCAGTAAGCAGAGACAGAGCGGCAACGCCGATCATAACCTGCATGGCCCACAACTCAGGATGCCGTCATGGTGGCGGCGTCCCAATGACAGACGCGCTTCTCGTAGTAGCTGAGATTGCACAACAGCGCGGGCCCCGTCGCCCGGAAGCCATACTCGGCGTCCTCGAAGAACGGCTTGCGCGTGCGCAACGCGTCGATGAAGTTGCTCATATGGATCTCATGCGCGTCGCGCGGCGAGGTGAAGCGCTGCACGGTCGGCCGGCGGAGCGCGGCGGTGCTCACTGCCGGGAGCGGGTACTTGTCGCGGTAGGCGCGGATGTAGTCGGCCTCCATCTGGCGGGAGAACGTGTCGGCGGTGTTTCCGGGTTCTCTCTCGCGCGGCACGCGGCTGAGGGTCACGCTGCCGATGTCGGTAGTGATGGACCCCTCACTGCCGATAAAGCGGTAGCCGAAATCCTCATCGGCCTTGGAACTCTTGAAGTTTACCCGCATGACGAACTGGAAGCGCGGGTGGCGCGGCGAGGCGTCGTAGTCGATCACGCCAATTTGCATGTCCGGCGCGTCGCGGCCGTCGTTCCAGTAGCGCAGGCCGCCGGTAGAGTAAATGCGCGTGGGGCCCAGGGCGCCGGTAGCGGTGTGCAGGCCGGTGAACAGGTGCACGTAGAGGTCGCCCGCCACGGCAGTGCCGTAGTCGCTATAGTTGCGCCAGCGAAATAGCCGAATGGGCTCGAAGGGCCGCTTGGGCGCCGCGCCGAGAAAACGGTCCCAGTCGATGTTCTCGGTGCTGGCATCGGGCGGGATGGAGTATTGCCAGGCGCCGATGGCGGTGTTGCGGTCGAGCCACGCCTCCACCATATTCAGTTCGCCGATGGCGCCAGCCCTGAGCAACTGTTCAATCTTCTCGAAGCAGTGAGCGCTGGCGTACTGGCTGCCCATCTGGAAGATGCGCCCGCTCTTTTTCGCGGCTTCGATCACGCGTTTGCCGTCCTCGATCTTCTGCACCATCGGCTTCTCGCAGTAAACGTCCTTGCCCGCGGCCAGAGCGTCGCGGGTGATCTGCGCGTGCCAGTGGTCCGGCGTAGCGATAATCACGGCGTCGATGTCAGGGCGCGCCAGCACTTCGCGATAGTCGCGCGTGGTCGCGATACCGGGGTAGATCTCTTTCATGCGGTCCAGGCGCGAGTCGTAGATGTCGGCGGCGGCGGCGATCTCCACCCCCGCGATGCGCGCGGCGTCGTGCGCGTCACCCTGGCCCATGCCGCCCGCGCCGAGCAACGCCATCCGGATTCTGTCATTAGCCATTCCCATCGTGGTTCCTCCTCAGCTCTCGACTACGCGCATGGCTACGGGGTCCCAATGCTTGATGCGGCCCTCGTAGTAGCTCATGTTGGCCAGAAGCGCCGGTCCGGCGGCGCGCAGCCCGAAGGTGGCGTCCTCCGTCACAGGCTGGCGCGAGCGCACCGCGTTAAAGAATGTGGTGTGGTGCGCGAAATCGTCCGAGTAGTCTGGCGGCGCCAGGTAGTGCTCTTCGTCCGCTTCGGGCATCGTCGCGGCCGTGACCGGATGCTCAGGGTAGCGCTCGCGGTGCGCCGCCATGATCTTCGCCGCTGTCTCCCTGGAGAAGCCGCCGGCGCTCTCGCCAGGCTCAGTCTCCTTGGGGGGCTTGCTCAGACTCACACCGTCGCCGATCGTCATCACGCCTTCGCTGCCGGTGAAGTGGAAGGTGCTGGTTTCCGTCCCGCCGCAGACAAAATTCACGCGCAGCGCCAGATTGAACGCGGGATGGCTGTCGGTCTTGGGATAGTCGTACAGCCCGACCATGATGTCCGGCGCGTCGCGGTCGCCTTTCCAGAAGTAGATCCCACCAGCGGCGAACGCGCGCGTCGGCCCCAGCGAGCCGAGCACGAAATGAATGCCGGTGAACAGATGCACGAACAGGTCGCCGGCCACGCCCGTGCCGTAGTCGCTCCAATTGCGCCACTGGAATATGCGTTGCGCGTCGAACGGGCGCTTCGGCGCATCGCCCAGAAAGCGGTCCCAGTCGATAGTCGCGGGGCTCGCGTCGGGGGGAATGGAGTATCGCCACGCGCCGATAGCGGAGTTGCGGTCGATCCACGCCTCCACGGCGTTGAGCGTGCCGATCGCGCCTGCACGATAGAGTTCCTGAGCCTTCTTGTAGATCACGGAGCTGACCCGCTGGCTGCCGACCTGAAGGATTCTCCTGGTGCGCTGCGAAGTTTCGATCAGCCGGTGGCCGTCCGGCCATTGCTTCACCATCGGCTTTTGCAGGTAAACGTCCTTGCCCGCCTCCATCGCCTCGGCGGCGATGCGCGCATGCCAGTGGTCCGGCGTGGCGACGATCACAGTGTCGACGTCTTTGCGTGCGAGTACCTCACGATAGTCGCGCGTGGTAAACAAGTCGGCGCCCCAGTGCTCCTTGGCGCGCGTCAGCCGGCCTTCATAAACATCGCACACCGCCACAAGTCTGGTACCTGGCACGCTGATGGCCGTGGCGGTGTCGCCTTGGCCCCTGATGCCGCAGCCGATGGTCGCGAATTGGATCTTACCGTTCGCGGCGGTCTGGCCCTGAGCGCCCGCGGCCGCGCCGATGGCAAGCGACGCCGCACCGCTCGCCTGCAGGAAATGCCTCCGTGTGGATGCCATGCTCCATATTGTATTGCGGTACGCGGTCTGCCGCCGATTTATGTCGGCAGTGGCGGCTGCCGCACTCGGGAACTTTCGCCCCCGACTCGCTGTCTAACCCCCTAATGCTCGAAGTACGCGCGCTCACCAAGCGGTATTCCGGCAGCCCGGCCGTGGACCAGGTCTCCTTCACTGCCATGCCCGGCGAAGTCACCGGTTACCTGGGGCCCAACGGCTCCGGGAAATCGACGACCGTGAAAATGATCATCGGCCTGCTCGACCCGACCGATGGCGAAATTCTGTACCGCGGGCGCCCCATCCGCGATAACCTGGTGGAATTCAAGCGCATTCTCGGATACGTGCCCGAAGAGCCGTACCTCTACCCGCACCTGACCGGCGTCGAATACCTGGAGCTGGCCGGCGAGCTGCGCGACCTGCCCGCCGCCACGCTGCCCGGAAAAATCGGCGCGCTGCTGGAGTTGTTCTCGCTCGCGGGCGACCGCTACGCGCCCATTTCGTCCTACTCGAAAGGCATGCGCCAGAAGATTCTGATCTGCGCCGCGATTCTACACGATCCCGAACTGATCGTGCTCGACGAGCCTTTCTCCGGGCTGGACGTGCACGCGGCCCTGGTGCTGCGCAGCCTGATCCGGTCGCTGGCCGACTCCGGTAAGACCGTACTCTTCAGCTCGCACGTGCTCGAAGTCGTGGAGAAAGTCTGCCATCGCGTGGTGATCCTGCACAAAGGCCGTGTGGTGGCTAACGACTCCATTGACAGGCTGCGCGACTTGATGGCCCTGCCCACGCTGGAGGAGATCTTTTCACAGCTGGTCACGGACAGCGATCCCGACGCCACCGCGCGCCAGATCGCCGAAGTGGTACGCCGGTGACACCTCGGCCCGGCCGCGAACGGCGCCAGTTTCGGGCGTTGGTGCGCCTGTTCGCCTACCGGTTCTTCGATACCGACATTGTTTCCGTGCGCGGCGAGTTGTCGTCGCTGCTCTCGCAGTTCGCTGCCTTGCTGGCGGCGCTTAGCCTGGTGCTCGTGATCTTCACGGGTCCCAAGTATGCGGGCTTATACCAGCACCTGACGAAGGCGCAACTACACGCCGCCGCGTGGTCCGACCAGGAGTTTCTGGTCTCCACCTCCATGGCGATCGTCGGCGTGTTCACGCTGCTGCTTTGGGACGCGTTGTTTCCCGACCGTCGCGATTGCATGATCCTGGGCGCAATGCCCGTGCGCATCCCGACTGTGTTTGCCGCCAAGCTGGCGGCGCTAGGGGCGGCCCTCGGGCTGGCGGTTGTAGCCGTGAACTCCTTCACCGGACTGGTCTGCCCGTTTCTGATTGTCCCCGGCGCGTCGGGTATGCTGGACGCGTTGCGCGATTTTGGGGCCTTCTGGCTCGTGATTCTGCTGGCGTCGGTGTTCGTCTTCCTCCTGCTGCTCGGAGTGCAGGGACTGGCGCTGCATTTGCTGCCGCACGCGCTCTATATGCGGTGGTCCAGCATGATACAAACCGCCGCGTTCTTCGCCGTACTCACGTTGTACTTCCTTACTCCCCCGCTGGCGGATCCGCGCGCGCTGGCCGCCCCCGAAAATCGGCTGTGGTATGCCCTGGTGCCTTCCTACTGGTTCTTCGGTTTGTTTGAGCTGCTGACCGGGTCCACGAACCCAGCGCTGGTCGCGCTGGCGCGGCGGCCCCTGACCGGCGTGGCATTGGCGGCGCTAGTGGCGGCGGTGACTTACGGGCTGGCCTACGGGCGGCAGATGCGCCGTACGGTGGAGCAGTCCGGCATCGCGCCCAGCGCCGGTCCTTTATGGCGCGCCGCCGCGCCGGGGGCCGCTATCTCCCGCCTGCTGACACGCTGCTTCGCCCGCCGCGCGCCGGAGCGAGCCATGCTGATCTTCATCGGCCGCACGCTGGCGCGCAGCCGCCAACATCGGCTGCTGTTGGCCGTCTACACCGGCATGGGACTGGCGTACGTGTTCAGCCAGATGGCCTATGTGCTGTACCACTTCAAGGCGACCGACTACGGCGCGATCGAGGGCCGCGCACAGACAGCGCTAGGCATCCCGCTCATCCTGCTCTTCTTCCTGATCGTAGGCCTGCGCGTATCCTTCTCTATTCCGATGGAAGTGCGCGCCAACTGGCTTTTTCGTTTGACCGATCCGTTCGCCGGCGGCGCCTACCTGCATGCCGCGCGCAAGACGCTGCTGCTATTCGCGGTAGCACCGGTGGTGGCCATCGCGGCGCCCGTTTACCTGGCCGTGTGGACGTGGCCGAGAGCTTTGGGCCACGCGGCATTCCTGGCAGCGTTTGGTCTTCTGATTGTGGAACTGGCCCTTACCGGCTTCGCCAAGGTACCCTTTGCTTGTTCGTATCTCCCAGGCAAGGCGAATCTCAAGATTATGTTCGGTGTGTATTGGGGGCTGCTCATCATGGTGTCGGAACTGGTCACCGATGTCGAACAAGCGGGGCTGCGCCATCCGGCGAGCTACGCCTGGCTGATGGGGATCACGCTGCTGCTCTGGCTGGCCGCGGCCGGCCGTGGACGGGGCGCGCGCACCCGGATTCCCGCACTCAGCTTCGAGGAGCAACCGGAACCAGTCTTGCTTAGCCTGGGGCTGGCCCAAAAACCCTGAACAAAAAGGCTGCGCAAGGAATATCCCAGTAGCAATGGTTTTCAGGGGAACATCTCTTTTGCTTCTGGGGGCGATCGCCGTCTTCGGTCAGGCGGATAGAGGCGAATTGCGAATCAACGTAAAGGATCCGAGCGGCCTTGCGCTGAAGGGCCGGGTAGAGGTAGTCAGCCAGGCAAATCAGTACGTGCGCGAGTTCGACACCGACGCCGACGGGCACGTCACGGCCAAACGATTGCCTTTTGGCCTCTATACGGTGAGGGCAAGCCGCCAGGATTTTGCGCCGGCCTCGCAATTGGTTGACCTTCGTTCCGCTATTCCGATTGAACTCACGCTGGTGCTGGGCATCGGTCAAGTGAACACCACCGTGACCGTCAACAGCGACGCGACTCTCATCGATCCCGGCGACGTCAGTTCGGCGAATCGAATCGGAGCCGCGACTTTACAGGACAGGCTGACGGCTCAACCAGGCCGATCACTCGGGGAACTGGTGAATCAGGACCCGGGCTGGCTGTTTGAAGCGAATGGAGTTCTTCATCCGCGAGGCGAGGAGTACCAGACCCAATACGTGGTCGATGGCATTCCCCTCACGGACAACCGATCGGTCGCCTACGTTCCGGACTTCGATGCAAACAGCGTGCAGGAGATGAGTGTCTACACGGCGGGCTTTCCCGCTGAATACGGCAGGAAGATGGGAGGCGTGATCGAGGTCGAGACGCAGCGCGATACGCGGCAGGGATTCCACGGGAATGCCGTACTTTCGGGCGGCAGCTTCGACACGGAGAATGCGTACCTTGAAGGTCAGTACGGCTGGAATACGAATACGTTCACTCTCAGCGCCTCGGCCACCAGCACGGGCCGGTATCTCGACCCGCCGGTTCTCCAGAACTACACCAATCACGGCACGCTGGCCGATTTCATGGCACACTATGAGCGCGACTTGACCGAGAAGGACCGGATCGGCGTCATTCTCCGCCGCGAGCAGTCCAAGTTCCTGGTGCCTAACGAGATTTTGCAGCAGCAAGCCGGGCAGCGCCAGGACCGCGATAGCTTCGAAAGCGCGGGGCAATTCTCCTACGAACATATCTTTTCCCCGAATGTGCTGGGCGACTTCCGCGCCATGGTGCGAGATATCACGGCAGGCTTTTGGTCGAACGATCTGTCCACGCCCATGATAGCCAGCCAGGACCGTGGGTATCACGAAGAGTACGTGAAAGGCACTGTCTCAGTGCATGCCGGCATGCACGAATTCAAGACCGGAATCGAGTCGGATTATGCCTCGATTCAAGAGGCCCTGAGCTACCTGATCACCGACCCGGCGCAGTTCGATCCGGATACGCCTCCGTCATTCAGCTTCTACGGCCATGCCGCGGATCGCGAGCAAGGGATATTCGCGCAGGACGAAATGCACTGGAAGAATCTGACCTTAAGCGGAGGGCTGCGTTTCGATCATTATGACCTACTGGTGAACCAGGTGGGATGGAGTCCCAGAGCTGGAGCGGCGGTCTATTGGCCGTGGGCCAAAATCATCTTCCGCGCCTCTTACGACAGGATTTTCCAGACGCCGCCATTCGAGAATCTGCTGGTGTCGAGTTCCCCGGCAGTCACTACGCTGAGCGACCAGGTGCTACGGTTGCCGGTTCAGCCGGCGCGCGGGAATTACTATCAAACTGGCTTCGGCCGCGCCATTTTCGGTAAAGTAAGATTCAATGGCAACTTCTTTTGGCGGAGCTATCATAATTACCCCGATGACGACCTGCTTCTGAACACAGGCGTCAGCTTTCCGATTACATTTGCGCGAGCAGACATCTATGGCGCCGAAGCAAAGCTGGAAGTGCGGAAATGGGGGCCTTTTTCAGGCTATGCGAGTTACTCCAACATGCGCGGCAACGGATATTTTCCGGTGACCGGCGGGTTATTCATCGGAGACGACGCGGCACAGGCGATCAGCGCGACAAGCGGCGTGTTCCCCGTGTCCCAGGATCAACGCAATACCGTGAGGGCGCGCGTCCGGTATGACATCAATCCGCGGGTATGGACGGCGATTGGAGGCACGTACGATACCGGCTTGCCAATCGACTTCGATGGAACCTATCAGCAGGCCGCTCTGGAATATGGACAGGCTATCCTGAACCGCGTGAACTTTTCAGACTATCGGCCGCGTCCCCTTTTCTCACTGGACGCGTCGCTGGGAGTGGTAATGAGCAAGAGTGAGAAACATCCGGTCCGCCTTCAGATTGACGGTACGAATCTGACCAACGAGATTAATGTGATCGACTTTGCAGGCTTGTTCTCCGGCACCGCAATCGGCATATCACGCAGCGTGGATGCGCGATTGCAATTCGGGTTTTAGCCGCCTAAACTGGGAGGAACGTTCAGCGCTTGTAACGCTATGTCCGATACGCCAAACGACTCCACGCTCGACATTCGGCTACTGGCCGCCGCGGCCCGCCGGCACTCCGCGAAGCCGCGCCTGGAAGACGAAATTGCCGAACTGTTCGACCAATGGCGCGGCTCGCTTCTGCGGTATTTGTCGACATTCGGATTGTCGCAGCACGATGGCGAGGAGGTTGTACAAGAGGTATTTCTGTCGCTCTTTTCCCATCTGCAAAAAGGCAAGGCGCGCACCAACCTCCGCGGCTGGCTCTTCAGGGTCGCTCACAACCTAGCGCTAAAGCGGAGGGATGCCGAACGTAAAGGCATGGGAATCGCGGCGGATGTGGACAGCCTGCCGCATCCAGCCTTGAACCCGGAGGAAGAGTTGGCGAGCAATCAGCGGCAACGGCGGTTGTCCGCCATACTGCGCGCTCTTCCGGAGCAGGACCGGCGGTGTCTGTACCTACGTGCGGAAGGGCTTCGCTATCGCGAGGTGGGGGAGGTTCTGGGAATGTCTCTGGGGTCCGTAGCCGCATCGCTGGAACGCTCGTTAGCCCGCTTCCAACGAGCGGACAAGAGGTGATTTCATGTTGCACGAAGACTCTCATCTCTCCGATCGGGACCTGCTTCTTTGGGCCGACGGTGAGCTATCGCCGCAGCGTGCCGCCGGGCTTCGGCAGCATTTGAGCGCCTGCTGGACGTGCCGCGCGCGAATGGCGGAGCAGGAGCGCGCCATAGCCGATTTCGTTCAGCTATACCGGCGCGAACTGGATGCACAGTTACCGCCCGCGGACGGACCCCGCGCGCTGCTTAGGGCGCGCATTGCGGAGCGGACGGCGCTGCCAGGGGTGGGCCGTAGCGTCTGGCTGAACCGGATGCGGCCGGTGCGTGCGGCTACTGTTCTCGCGACGCTTCTTTTAGTGACTGGAGCCGCTATCAGAATCGCGCAACACGGAAACCATGCGGCCTGGAACATGGGCGCGATGGGCGCGATTCCAAACGTACGTCTTACTCCCGGTGCTACAGACCCTATCGGAATGCAGGATGTTTGCAGCGCCAATGTGTCGACTAACGATCCTGCCGTGCCAGATCCATTGAAGCGGGAAGTGTTGAGAGAGTACGGACTGCACGATGTGCCGGGCAATGCTTATGAGATTGACTATCTGGTGACGCCGCAACTGGGCGGTGCGGCAAATATTCGCAACCTTTGGCCGCAGCCATCTCTACACACCGTTTGGAACGCGCGCGTGAAGGATGCCTTGGAAGACCGCCTTCACTACCTGGTTTGCAGCGGGCAACTGGACCTTTCCACCGCCCAGCGTGAAATATCCCAGGACTGGGTTGCCGCTTACAAAAAATACTTTCGTACAGACCAGCCGCTGCATGAACACTCCGGCCGGACCCGCTTTCGAGCGAGCCCGGCCGGCTGAAGCAGTTAAGGTTTAAAGGAGTCGGCGAAGGCTTGCGCGTTGGGTGTTCCCACGCCAGTCACGTCGTCCCAACCCGTTTTGGTTCTCAGCGAGGTAGTGTCGGTGCAGAGGGTACCGAACCCATCGGTCACCGTGGTACAATCCGTTCCGAACGAGATCACGTAAGCTAGATTACTCTCGTACGGATAATCCCATATCGCGCTGTAGAACTGATTGTTTACCGCGCCGCCCATCACCTGCACTCCGCCATAGTTAGTTGTCGATGTGCTGGTCTCATGCACGCTGGCGGTCACATTGGTTGTCGAGCTAATGGGCACAATGTCTGTAACCGCGCCCGCAGGCAGAGTATAGAGATAGGGTGCGGCTTGGCCCAAAGCAATGCCGGCCTCTTCATTGGCAATGACCCATAGGGCCGAGAACATGGGGCAAGCTACGCTGGTACCGCCATAGGCCAGCCACACCTGTGGGGGAAACTCGCCGGGCTCGGTGATCGCGATTACAACTCCGGTGAAAGGGTCTGCGAGCCACGAAATATCCGGAAGCTGGCGCCACGCGC
>Ga0302324_100001842_pt1 | contig 50485 bp, 55 predicted proteins | sample Palsa_T0_1_FD_201949 | JGI IMG/M metagenome (GOLD analysis project Ga0302324, IMG submission 201949) | Peat permafrost microbial communities from Stordalen Mire near Abisko, Sweden - Palsa_T0_1 | ecosystem: Environmental > Terrestrial > Soil > Palsa > Peat permafrost | place: Sweden: Abisko...
CGGCCAGCACCCCGGCGGCTGACCCGCTGGCTGCGGTGGCCGACCAGACGCCTATGGCCCGGCGGCGTTCGTTCATGTCGGTGAAGGTGGAAGTCAGGATGGTGAGCGAGGTCGGGGCCAAGATGGCGCCGCCGATCCCTTGGGCGGCGCGTGCTGCGATCAGCCACGCCCCTCCTTGCGCCAGTCCGCCGATGAGGCTGGCCCCGGTGAAGAGGGAGAGGCCCAGCATGAAGACCCGGCGGCGTCCGAACAGGTCGGCGGCCCGGCCGCCGAGCATCAAGAAGCCGGCGAAGGTGAGCGTGTAGGCGTTCACCACCCACTGCTGGCCGGTGATCGACAAGCCGAGGGCGTCGCGCATCTGGGGGAGGGCGACATTGACGATGGTGACATCAAGCACGACCATGAACTGGGCGACGGCGCAGATAGTGAGCACCCCCCATTTTGAAAGGGCTCGGTCGGTGCTTGGCAGTGAGGTCATAGGGGTCTCCTGACAAGGGTCGTCTGTCCGAGAGGCAAGCCCGGACAATGAAACGGAACAGCTCTGTTCCGATAGTAACTAACGGCATAACGGAACGCAACAGGGTTGTTTCGTTTGGGGTATTATGGGGTGATGGAAACGATCGAACGCCTGGGCGGTCGCCAACGCGATCCCCAGACCGATATCGCGGCGGTCGAGGCCGTGCTCGACCTGGTGAGCACGGGGGCGACCCTGTCGGGCCTCTCGCTCGTCGCGATCGCCAAGCACGCCGGCGTGTCGCGCAACTCGCTCTACCGGCGCTGGAAGACCAAGGACGCCCTCTACCTCGACGTGCTCGACTCGATCAACGGCCCCCTACCCGAGTTCGCCGGTCCGACGGCCCTAGACGACGTCGCGGAGCACCTGGCCGTCCTGGCTGAGCGCACCGTCGACAGGCGGGCCAGTCGCATGCGCCTGGCCCTCAACGCCGAGGCCGAGGTCTTCCCCGAGCTTCACCGCCGCTACTTCGAAGAGATCGTGGCCCCCCGCCGTGAAGCCATGTTCAAGGCCATCAGACGGGGCATCGAATCAGGCGAGATCCGACCCGACATCGACGTCGCCCTCGTCAACGAGGTGCTCGTCTCACCGATGCTCGCCCGCATGGCGTCACGCAATCTCGACGACCTAGACCCGGTCACCTCCAGTCGCCGCATCACCCAACTCGTCCTCGACGGCGCACGACCCCGCTAAACCGAACTTGTCGAACGAGAGCGGGCCATCGAGCAACACGCGGTGCGATGGCCGCGGATCGTTAGCGACAGAGGGTCGCTGGCTCCGAGAGGGTGTGCGGTCAGATGCGCCATTCGGCGTGGCTCGATCCTCGGGGGACGAGGATCGGGTCGGGCCATCTGGGTTGGGTCTGTGAGAAGCGGACGGGCGGGGCGAGCATGTGGACGTCCCCGAGCGGGCTGGGCGCGTCGTAGGGGACCGGCTCGCGCAGGCTGTGCTCGGCGTCACATCCGGCGAGGGCAGGGTCGACGAGGCCGAGCGAACCGCACCACATAGCGGTCCTGGTCAGGCTGACCGTGACGTGCCACGAGCCGCCCTCAGTAGCGCGCTTGACCAGCGCGGCCATGGCGCCTATGGCCCCCATGTAGCCGGTGATGTAGTCGTTGAGGAGAAAGGTGGCGGGAAAACGGGGCTCGGCTTCGCTTCCCTCGATGGTCATGAGACCCGAAGCGGCGGAACCGTTCATGTCGAACCCGCCGCGTCGCGCCCACGGGCCGCTCGGGCCGTAACAGCTGACCGAGACGTACACCAGGCCGGGGTGTCGATCTGCCAGCTCTTCGGGATCAAGTCCGCGCCGCTCGAGCGAACCCAATCGGTGGTTGTTGACCACCACATCGGACCCGGCCAGGAGGGTCGCGGCCCGTTGCTGGCCGGTGGGGCTGTCGAGGTCGACATAGGCGCTGCGCGAGCCGACGTTGGCTTCGGCGTAGATGTGCTCGTGCTCGTAGTCGTTGGGGCGGGTGGCGCCGAGCACGTCTGCTCCGTGCTCGGCGAAGGTCCGCCCGACGGTGGGACCGGCGACCGCGTGGGTGAACGAAAGCACGCGGATGTCGTCGAACGGTCGCTGGGCCGGTCCGAAGTCCCGTGCCAGGGCGTCACCGATTCGCTCGAGGCCGATGACCGGCTGGGAGGCCAGCAGCGCGCCTTGCTCGTGGGCCAGCCACTCGGCCGGGGTGCGCACGACGCAGATCGGCAGGCCAGCGGCGTTCGCTGTCTCCTCCAACTCGGACGCGTCCCAGGTGGCGATCGCCGCCGCGACTCTGGCGGTGTCGGGTGGTACGTCCAAGAACCGGCACCACTTGGCGGCCAGATGCGGGTAGACACCCGTGGCCATAACCCAGCGGCCATCAGCGGTGCGGTAGGGCGTCACCAGGAACGGGTTGTCGACCACGAGCGGGTGCGGGGCGATCTCACCGTTCAGCGTCGGATGCCAGAAGGCACCCGGGTTGATGGTGTGCACGGCCTGGCGCAGGTCGAGGTGGAGGTCTTGCGCCGGCCCGCCCCGACGACGGTGAAAAGCGACTGCCGACACGGCTCCCGCCATCAGCGGGATGCCGATGCACGCACCGAGGCGGTGCACAGAAGGCACGATCGGATCTTGCCCGGCGAAAGAAACGGACGCTCCGGCCTCGGCTCGCGACAGCCCGACGTCCGACAGGAGGTCGTCGACGGATTCGAGTGGATCCAAGCCGGTCGGTTGAGGCAAATCCTTTGCGGTGGAACTGGCCCTGCCTGGCGTGTTCATGGCGCGCCTCCTTGTGTGGCGGTCACTGGGACAAACTCCCATCGGGAGCAATAACTGACGCGGCCGGCACCGAGAAGTGCCCGAGCAACCCCGTCACGGCCCGGGGGCCAAGGCCGGAGTGGACGACGGCTCCAGCCGCGGTGTCGGTCAGAGCCTGGATGTCGCTGCCCTCGCTGACCGCGACAATCATGCGGGCCAACTCGTCCACCGGAATGGTGGGGATACGTCCCGCTCGCTCCAGCGCACCGGCCACCAGGATCGCGAGCTCTGAACGGACTCGCAGCTCGTGCTCCACGAGGAGCTTCGCGACCTCTGGATGACGGATGGCGTGCAGAGAGAACTCCGTGGATACGAGTGTCCATTGCCGGTCCACCACCAGCTCCGGGAGTCGGGTTCGCTCCTCGGACGCCCCGGCCTGCTCGCCACCGGCCGGCATGGCCCGGCGGATCCACTCCGCTCTGCGCTCCCAGCTACGGTCGAGAAGAGCGAGGAACAGGGCGTCCTTGGTAGCGAAGTTGGAGTAGAACGCACCTTTGGTCAACCCGGCCCGCGCACAGATCTCGGGTATCGACGTCGCCCCGTACCCCTGCTCGGCAAACAGGCCCATCGCAGCATCGAGCAACGCCGTGACCGTAAGCGGCCTCCGCTTCGTCATCCCTCTCGGCACAAGCAAAGCCTATAACATTCCGACCAGTATGCGATACTGGTCGGAATATTTACACGTCTTTGTCGAGTCGACCGGGCTGCCGTTCCTGCCGATGTCGATGGCCAAGGGGCTGCTACCCGACGAGCACCCGACATCGACTCGTCGACCCCGGAGCAGCCGCGGCTCGCCGTGCTCGTCGAGCTTTCGTCTCGAGGTTGATGGGCTGACCGTGTCCGTCGCGTCGCCACAGCACGTCCTGGCTATGAAGATGGCCTCATTTCGACCAGGCAAGGACCAAGATGATCTCGAACTCTTGTTCCAGCAACTGGACATCCACACCCCCGACCAAGCCGCCGACATCGGTCTACGGTCCCGACACCGTCGTGCTCCCCAACCGCCAAGAACTGCTCCTATCAGCACGCAGCATTCTCGAGCGGATCCAGACCCGCAAGCAACCACACCGAGGGGCGAAACGGACGGGTCTCCCGAGGCAAAATTGTTGAGGTCGCACAGAACCGCACAACGTCGGCAGCGCGGTTGGGGGGCTAACACCAACAGCGTCCGCCATCATCAACCGGATGCCACCGGGTCAGCTTGGCGGCCGTCGTTCATGTGAATCAGACGGTCCGCCGCATCAGCCAGACGGGAGTCGTGGGTGACGATCAGGCAGGCCTGGTGGTTCTGCCGCGTGAGCTCGGTGAGAAGGTCGGTAATCTCGGCACCGGTGCGGGTGTCGAGGCTGGCGGTGGGCTCGTCTGCCAGCACGATGTCCGGCTGCCCAACTAAAGCGCGGGCCAGGCTGACTCGCTGCTGCTCGCCCCCGCTCAGGTGGCGGGGATAGTTGGTGGATCGGTTGTCGAGTCCGACCGCATCCAGCCACTGAGCCGCCGTTCGCCGGGCCGGTTTACGGCGCTCACCACCGAGGCGAAGCGGTAGGGCCACGTTGTCGAGAACGGAAAGGGTCGGCAGCAAGTTGAACGTTTGAAAGGCGAAGCCGACATGGCGCAGCCGCAGCGTCGGGGCCCGTGGGTCGTCGGCGCGGAACACCTCGCCGTTGAGCCGGACCGTGCCGGCCGTCGGCCGCAACAGCCCGGCCAGGAGTGAGATGAGGGTGGTCTTGCCCGACCCCGACGGTCCGAGCAGCACCACCACCTCGCCGGCCTCGAGGGCAATATCGAAGTCGGCCACGGCCGTCACCGCGGTGTGGCCCGAACCGTAGGTCTTGGTGAGGCCCTCTCCGACCAGGGTGCTCACGCCTTGAAGACTTCCTGGGGATCGACTCGTCGGAGATGGACCACGGGGGGAATAGTGGCCAGCAGGTTGACCAAGCCCAGTATGACGAACGTCTCGAGCACCAAGATGGCGGGCATCTGGGCCAGGATCACCGGGCGGAAGTGATTGAACCCCATGCTCAGCCCGTTCGCCAACAGCCAGCCGACCACGAACCCACAGATGGTAAGGATGGCGGCCTCGAACAACGCCGAGATATAGACGAACCTGGTCCTCGCGCCCAAAGCTTTGATGACCGCAAAGTCGCGGGCGTGTTCGACCGTCGAGGTGTACAGCACGATGCTGGCGATGATCAGCCCGATGACGTAACAGACGATGAGGAAGATCTCCGTCGGCTGCAAGAAGCTGGCGTTGACCATCCGCCCATCACTACTAGCCAGGGCGCCTGGGGTTAAGGCATGAATTCCGGGAATGCCATCGATCGCCGCCCCGACCGCCGCCACGCTGGCCTGGGCATCGAGGTGGACCAGGCCGTAGCTTGCCACATCCGAACCCGTGATCGCCTGGGCCGTCGCCGAGGTCACGAAGCAAAGGAAGATTCCGGCCGCGTTCGTACCATCCGACAACCCCGTTACCCGCAACGGGCGCCCCAACAGCGTCACCGCGCTCCCGACGTGCAGACCGAGAGTCGTAGCCAGACCACGGTCAACGACCACCTCGCCTCCAGTTACCGCGTCGGTACCGGAATGGATCTGCCACGGCCCGGCCTGGCCGGCAGGATGCCCGATCACCAGAACCGGCACCTTGGTCGCACCATTGCCGATCACACCCGAGATCGTGACGATCGGTACCACCGACGCCACCCCCGACACATTCCCAACCGCACTCAACGCCGGTGGCGGGAGCGTCGATTGGGAGAGGAGAAAGTTGCTGACCCCCTGCTGGGTAACCATCAGTGGGGCCTGCACATGGTGCAGATACGCGGTGGTGGAGTTGCGCATCCAATGAACCACCCCAGCAACGAAAAGAACCAGCATCACCGCCACACCGACAGCTGCCACGTTGCCGAACCATCGCCGCCGATGCGACATCAAGTGGCGGCGCGCCAAGAATCCCGCAGTCCCCAGCCTCGACGAGATCCCCACAGCTAGATACTAAGGGCGGGCCCGCTAAACGGCATTTCCGCGCGCCGGGTGGCGAGTAACGCTCCAACCTAGACCTCCGACGCTCTCTAGATCCGCGCCAAAGAAGCCAATCCCTCACGCCTTTACACGACGACGGTGACGTTACGTTCGGCCGCCGCGGCCATGACCGCGGCGAGGCCATCGCCGTCATAGAGAGGTTCAGGCGGAGACACGACGTCGAGATGGCCCCGGCGACTCAGCGCCCGGGCTCGGTCTGCCGCTCGGGGAGGATCGATGAACAACATGAACGACAGCTCTGACGGGCTTCGCCTGCTATTCCACACCAACCCGGCCAGGCCGGTCGTGTCCCAGGCGTGCTGCCCCCAGCGCCGCGTGATCGGATACTCAGCCGCCTCGGTGTCGATCACGTCCTGACGTCGATACCCGTAGTTGGCTAGAGAACGGTCCGTGAGATCGGCCAGTTGGCAATCGACAGTGATGGCGATCATCCCTGCCCGCAACGCCAAGAGGTCGGCGCGAAACACCTCGGCCGGAGTGCTCGGATCATCACCGAGGTCATGAAAGACAGTCTCCCCCAACGCGCACGCCAGGTTGGCGCCGGCGTACAGCACCGGTATCCGACGGCTGTTGCCGTCCCGCACCGGGCTGAACCGACGCAGTGTCGAGCGGGAAGAGGGCTCCGTCGACCCAAGCTGGTCGACGGCGACGCGGACCATCGATGTCCCCGCCTCCAGGGACCAAAGGGCCAGGACCAAGCCTGGCGCGGGCGCTCGACCGCTCAGAACCAGTCCCGACGGCGCTCTGCCACGGCCACCAGCCCGGCCGCCTCACCGGCGGTTGGCTCCTCTCGGAGAGCGAGCAGCCGATCCACGGGGCGAGCTCCGTCCAACGCCGGGCTCGGCACGACGAACCACAGGGCCTGCTCCCAGTCGCTCATGCCGTAGGACCGCACGACCCGAAGGATGGGCCGCACCGCCGGGTCAGGCTGGCCGGATCCCAACAGCTGAAAACCCGGCACCAGCGTCCGCCCCTGCCAACGAACGGTGACGATCCTGTCAGCCCGCCGCCAGTTGTCCACGGTCGACGCCGGGTTGCGCGCCGCCGAGCCAACCAGCACGGCGAGCTCCCTGGGGTCGATGGCGCCGAACTCCTCCAGCATCCGGACCCGAAGAGCCAGATTCCGACGAGCTTGCTCGAGGACCACCGGCGGGGGGATCTCGATGTCGGGCGCGTAGCGGTCGATTAACTCCACCGTCGCGTCTGCCACTCCAACCATCGCCTACCTCGTTACGTCTAGAATGAACTCTCACATTTATCATAGCTTCCGTAGCTAGGAAGAGGCCCGTCCACCACTCATCGAATGCCATCACTTCCGGCGCCATCCCGAGCCGGCAACTCCGTCTGGAACAGGTTCGGTCTGCTCCCGCGTCCAGCGCCGGCGTTCAGCCTCGGGTCGCGTGCGAGCCCACTCCTCGGCGGCCAACGATTGGACGTCGGGTACCTCCAGTCGCATCCGCAGATCGAAGCCAGCAGCCTCCAGCAGCCGACTCCTGGTCGGCACGGTGGGCTGGCGTCGGCGCCCGGTCTCGTAGATCACCATGCTCGACTCGAGGGCGGGCGTGCCCTCCTGGGGCCCCGAGCTCCTGGCCCGCTTTCCACTAGCTCGTCCGATCGAGGATGCGTGGGAGGACTTCAAAGGCTGGCGTGTCAACGACGAGGCGGCTGCCTACGCTCTGGCCCGGGCAACAGACGCTCCCCCAGCATTGTGGTCGGGCCCGCGGCAACATGACATTGAGAAGATTCCTCCCCTCCGGCCACCTCAATGATCGCACCCCCGAAACGTCTTGGACGTCTTGGACGTGTAGGTCCGCCGCCCCGCCAGCGGGTCGATCCCGGCCGGCAGCCTGGGAGCTACGGCGCTGCACATCAAAACAACATCGGACCCCGCTGTCACACCCAAATGTGAAGATGAAACGACGTCAAACGTGATGACGTCTTGGCTTGGTGGAGGTGATGGGACTTGAACCCACGACTTCTACGTTGCGAACGTATTTCTGGCACCCCATCCGACCTGGGGTTTTGCGCGAAAGCCCAGGTCAGACGTTTGCGCGAGCCGCACCGACCCGCACGGAGACGCACCGTTCCGCAGAGATAGGTCCAATAGGTCCACGGATAGGTCCACGGCCATTGGTTCGATGAGCGCTACGTTGAGATGCTCTTGAGCGCTACGTTCGCGTGCTGTCGAGAGGCCGGACTCCGCACAAAGACCAAACCGGCCGTTGGTCAGCCGCGCTGATCCTGAAGGATCTATCCCGAGGACATCTCTTGTCGTTCGAGCTAGGCTTCCTCTGGTTCCGTCCACTGTCCAGTAGCTACTGGACGTTGGACGGACCAGGTTATACTCGTTACAAGAAGGAACCTCATGGCCTCCCCCCGCCTTAGCAACGATGATCAATTGGAGCTTGCCATGGACGACCTCGTCCGGCTCGGCTCTGTGCTGGACGAGGTCTCCATCCTGGTCACCGGACCCGATCAAGTGAGCATCGTCACTCGCGACCGAAATGACGGTTTTCCAGCCAAGGTGATTGCCTACGAGGCTTTCGGCGAGGCCCAGGCTCGGCAACTGGTCGCCACCGAGGCGCGAGGCCACAAGGTCGTCGTAGCCAACAGGATCAGCGAGCCGGCCCGCAAATACCTGGCCGCTCAAGGCTGGATCTGGCTCGACCGCCGGATTGGAGCCCACATTCCGATCGGGCGCCGCGACATCGAGGTCCGCTACGCCGGCCACTCTGCTCTCACCGGCGAGACCGACGGTAGCGACGGCTCACCAGTACTGCGTCTTCCCCGTCCCGCCGCCGACGGGCCGATCCGGGGACGCGCGGGAATCGCTTACGCCGCGGCCGTCCTCTGCAGCCCCAGTGACCCGCCGAGCTTCCGCAAGGTTGCCGACGCCGTCAACATGTCACCGACCGCCATCAGCAACGCAGTGAAACATCTCGTGGCCGCAGGCCTCCTCGCAGCCGACAACAAACCCACCCTTCCCGAGCTGTTCTGGGCGTTGGCCGAAGTGTGGAACCCACTGAAGGTCGTCGCCATCGCCACGGCGCCAGACCCAAAACACAACGACTTCACCAGTCAGGTAGACCGGCTGGACCAACCCGGATGGGCACTCGGCGGCGATCTCGCCGCAGCCGAGCTCGGCGCCCCCGTCTTCAACACCGAACGGCGGCCGTGGCTATGGGTACCTACCCAAGTGGAACTACGCCGGGCCCAGCGAACCTTCGGCCCGGCCAAGTGGTCGGACCGGGCCGCGGCACTCTCGGCGCCGCCCACTCCACTCGTATGCCGATATCGACGCCCACCTACGCCCGGCGGGGCGGGATGGCCGCTCCCCCACCCAGTATTCGCCGCGCTCGAGCTCGCCCGCGATCCCGGACGGGGACGCGAGATCCTGTCCCAGTGGACTCCGGACGGAGTAGACGTTGTCTGGCGCTAAATCCCCTGCCCCGGTCGTAGTGCTTCCCGCCGCGCTCGGACGTCTCCTCGGTGTGCTCCGGAGACTCACAGCATCCGACATGCCTGCGATCGCGGTGATCGGCGGGATGGCCGTGAATATCCGCCTGTCGACCGCCGACGAGGCACATCGCGCCACTCTGGACGTAGACATCGTGGCCGGCGACACAGAACCGACTGCCCTCGAAGTCCTCTCCCGTGGCCACCACGTGACCGGCAACGACACCGTCGTGGTAGACGGCGTAGAGGTGGACATCATCGAGACCTATGCAGTTAGCGAACACGACCTCGAAGGGCTCGGCGACGACGCCAAGCTGTTCATCGTCGGGCACAGGTGGGCCTTGGACACGGCAGGGCTCGTCGGCATTACGGCTTTCGGCCGAGGCGGTCCGCGCGTCGACGTGCGTGTCGCTACAGCGGCCGGGCTCGTCGCCACCAAGAGCCATGCTGCGGGCTACCCCAGAGCCGCCCGGCGAGCGAACAAGCACGGTGGCGACCTCTACGACCTGTTCCGGCTAATCGAGGCGTTCGACCGCCGAGGCGAACTCCGAAGCGATCTGGCCGCAGCACCCGGCGGACTAGGAAAGCTCGTCGCTCAGGTGGTCGAAGCAGAGATCCTCGCCAATCCCGCCAGAGCCCTGCGCCAGATGAGCCCGGTCGCAGCGACAGTATTGGAGGTCGGTCGGATCGGCGATGTCGCTGAACCGTTCGTCGCAGCACTCCGCTAGCGAGTGTCGAGAGCCAGCAAGTCGGCCCCGTCACCGCGACTATGGGTTGGCCGCGTTCTGCTCTCGCTCCCACCGGCGACGCTCAGCCAGGGGGCGGCAGCCAGCCCACTCCTCCGCTGCCCGTGACTGCACATCGGGCTTTGCGAGTCGCATCCGCAAATCGAAACCGGCGGCCTCCAGCAGCCGGGTCAAGGTCGGCACGCTGGGCTGGCGCCGCCCGTTCTCATACGCTGAGATCAGGGATTGCGCCACACCAGCCCGCTCGGCCAGTTCCTCCTGGGTCACACTGGCCTTCACGCGCGCAAGCCGCAGCAGGTCCCCCGCCAGCGTGCTTCGATCAGACACAGCATCAATATAGACAATCGCGTATGACAGCGGATCGCCTTCGGATCTAGATCCTCGACCCGAGTCGAGGTCGGTCAGGACGCTCTGCGATTGCCTCGGCGGTTCCGGTCCACGTAGGCGTCGAGATCCGCGAGATCGTACCGAGTTGCTCGCCCCAGCTTGACGTAGGCCATATGACCGTCGTGGGCGAGCTTCTCGAGAGTCCGAGGTCGGATGCCGAGGTACTCGGCCGCCTCGTCAAGAACCAACAGGCGGCGCTCTGGGATCTTCACGATCCCCAGCCGGCCGGGATCGGCTCGGCCGCCCGCTTCCTCATCTTTCCGCCCGCACTAAGGGCCGTCGCCATACACGCCGACTCTGGTTCCAGCACGCCATAGACGCTCATCGTCCGTACAGTGCGCGTGGGAGTTCCCACCGAAGTTCCCGCTCTCGTGCTCGTCGGGGGTTTCGGTCCGATCGATTTCATCGAGGACGGGCGGTCCGCCGCCGAGCCGGTGCACCCCCTCTTTCGCTGGGCCTCGAAGGCACACCCACCGGCCTGACCCACAAAGCCGTGACCACGATCATCGCAAGCCCAAAAGGACCCTCGGCAACAGCACGGCCCGAGCTCGACTCTCGACCCGGTGAATCGAGCAACAGAGGCGCAACGTGGCGGACAGAGCGTGAGACAGCGAGTGAAAGCCCCAGAGACTCGCCACCCCGGCACCGCTGACGACGACGACCGGCGGCCGGGCCCGGAGGAAGGTCCTGGAGGCTGGTCGGACCCGGGCGAGCTAGGTTCCCAAGTCGGGCGCGGGAACGGCAGGAAAGGCAACGTACTCTTGCATTGAAATGATCCCGGTCGGTCGGCCCGGCGCTGGGGCGCCGGGCCGTGGGCGTCGCGATTTGTTCGGATTTTTTCCAACAAACGGCCTTCTCGCTGCCCGGTACAGGGTGAATGCTCACCATCGGTCGGATCTTCGCTGGCGACGGCTGGCGCTACCTGTGGGACCAAGTCGCCCGCGGCGGCGAGGACTACTACCTGCTCGACGTAGGCCGAGGAGAAGCGCCTGGCCGCTGGGGTGGCATCACCGCTGAACCGGAGTTGGGCCTGGCCGGAGAGATCAACGAAGAACAGATGCGCCGGGTGTTCGGCCGGCTGGCCCACCCGGCGCACAACACGCCGCTGGGACGCCCACCACGTGCCTTCCGCAGTGTGGACGAACGCCTGAGGCTGGCCCGAGCCCTGCATGAGGCGGCGGAGACCACCGTGCTCGTCGTCGATCATGATCGCACTGTGCGCTTCGTCGACGTCCAGCCCGACTACACCGCCCGCACCGAGGTGGCCGACATCATCGCCGCCCTCACCGATCTGACATAAGACGGCGACCATTTCCTGAAAGCGGTCTTTCCGCTCATTCACCCACCGCCTCGGTGGGTGGGCCAGATCGCCCGGTCCGAATCGCGGCCGCGCCGTGCCGGACAGGGCCTTCAGACTGGCCCCAGCCGCGTCATCGCAGCCCACCGGCCGGGACCCCGTAGCTATCGCAGTACGATCCGCTGATACAACTTCATAGCGGGGCGCCGGGAAGCCTGGTCGGCACAATGCTTGCGTTCCTCGTGCCCTCCACGGCCCCCCTGTGGCTCGACTTGGTCGGGCTGTTCGGGAGCCTGGTTGTCCTCGCCATCAGCGGGGATCAGTTCGTGATCGCCCTGGCCCGTATCTCTACCTCGGTGCGTGTCCGCCCGACGGTCGCCGCCGCACTGCTCGGCGGCCTCGGCACCAGCATCGCGGAACTCATCGTGGCCGGTGTCGCCGCCGCCAACTCGCCCACCCTGGCCATTGGGAGCCTGGTGGGCTCGATCGTCGCAACGTCTGTCTGGCCTTGGCGGTAGCGGCACTGATCATCCCCTTGAAGGTCGACTCGGCCACCGTCCGTAGGGAGGCGCCGATCAGCGTGGCGTCAGTCGTGCTGTTCGCCGTCCTCGCCATCGGCGGTCTCACGATGGTCAAGGGCGTCGTCATGCTGGTCGCGCTCGGCGCCGCAGTGGCGGCATTGCTCCTCGGACAGCGACACCGAAGAGACGACCCGCTCGGAACCGAGATGGCCGAGTTCGCTTCCACCACGACACGAAACTCGTCGGTCGAGCCGGTTCGGGCCATCGGCATGCTCGTCTTCATGCTCGGCGGCGCCGAGGTCATGGTCACCTCCTCGCTCGGCGTAGCGAAGCATCTCGGGTTCTCCGACGGGTTGGCCGGGCTCACCCTGGTCGGCATCGGCACCTCGGCACCGCTCATCGCCGCGTCCATCCAGGCAGCACGCAAGGGCGAGCACGACCTCGTCGTCGGCAACGTGCTCGGCGGCAACCTCTTCATCGCCCTCGCCGGCGGAGCCGTCGTCGGACTCCTCACATCGGCCAAGTCAGTGCATGTCGGCGAAGTCGCGCTCGCGCTCATGACCGTGGTCGTGGTCGCATCGTGGCTCGCCATGGCGAGAGGATCGACCCTCCGACGCTCGGACGCGACCATCCTGGTGATCGCCTACGCGGCCTGCCTTCCCTTCGTCAATCGCTGAGTCCGACGTCGACCGGAGCCGACCGCTACAAATCCTTCGCGGGTTGCGCGGACAAACGTGGACGAACCTCCGGGTTGGCTCAGATCACTGGCATGTCGCAGTCATGAGAGAGCATGGAGGACGAAGTTCACATTTCTCACTGCTGGTTGGCGGAGGTGACGCCTTCATGATCAAAGCCGCTAGCAACAGCCGAACGGCTGACACAGAAAGGAGACTGAAGATGTCGGCAACTCTCAAGCTGACACACAAAGCGATCGGAATGGCGGTCCGTCGTGGCACGTACGATGTCGTGGTCGACGGTGAGCGTATCGGGTCGCTCGAAATGAACGACCGGATCGAGACACCAATCGAACCTGGACATCACACCCTGCAAGTCCGCAACGGCCGAAACTTGAGCCGCACTCTGACCTTCGACGCGGCCGACGGCCAGGTCGTCGCCTTCCGATGCACCGGAAAAGGTTCTTGCCGATCTTTCTCGTGTCGTTCGTCTTGCCACGCCTGGCGCTCTCGCTCCGTCCGGAGTAGCACGGGCTCTCAGAATCGAAAGGTTCCTAAGCCTAAGCCACTCGAACCTGGAGAGCACCCGTGCGAACCGACGCTACGCACCCGCGAGCTGCTGGTGGGCTTGCACAACGTGACCGTTCTCGGCGTCGACGGGAGACTCCGGCAGCCCCTCGAGCTCTGCGTCGACCCTCAGCACCCTGGATCCATCGATCCATCGCGATCCCACAAGGTTCAGGTGCCACTGTTCGACGCCGTCATCAAAATGGGGCATGCCCCCGAAGTGACACCGATCCGGGCAGAGGTGTAGCCCCCAATGGTCAGAGTGGAACTACTCGAAGTGCCTTACTCGGCGTAGTCACCCTCGAAAGGGGGGCAAGAAGTTCAAAATTGACGCATGACCAGCCGTGACCGCCCTATCTACTGTGGCAGCGTTACGACCTGTCCGTCGACCCCCTAGGAGTTTTGCGCTCGACCGAACATTAGGTAGGGTGATTATGTGGTTATTCAGCACCTCTGATGGGATGCATATCCGTCTGATGGCGCCCTGGGCGGCCTGTCGTCCGATGGCGCGCTGTCTCTGGGTTTTGTGCGTCGCTGTGTGGTGGGTCGGTGGTGTCGTAGTTAGGGCCCGCCGCGGGTTTGATTGAGCGTTTCATGCTGCGCTGAGGTCGTAGTTCCACTCGCCGTGCCAACGGTGGGGTCGCAGCGGGAGGTTGGCGTAGTCGCGGTCGCTGATCTTCTGGCCGGTGGGATACCAGTTCGGGTCGTAGGCGCATTGCACGGTGAGACCGGTCTTGGTCGTGGTGGCCGCGATGAGCTCCACGATGGTGCGGATGTCGGTGAGCGGCCGGCCCCTCCAGTTCATCGAGATGAAGCTGAACAGGCGGTGCTCGATCTTGTTCCACTTCGAGGTGCCCGGTGGGTAGTGGCAGACCGTGATCGACAGTCCGGTCTCGGCCGACAGTTTGGCCAGGTGATGTTTCCACGCCCGTACCCGGGGGCCGTTGGAACCGCCCGCATCGGCGGTGACCATCAGCGTGGCGGCGTCGGGGAATCTGGCTTTGCCCATCTGGTTCCACCAACGGCGGATCGACTCCACCGCGAACTCGGCGGTGTCGGCCACGTCGCCAACTGAGACCCAGCCTTCGTCGTTCCCGACGTCGTAAACCCCATACGGGATCGCCTTGGCGAACTCGCCCAACGCTCTGTCGGCGAAGTCGTGCACGTTGACGCGCTCCGGTTCGCCGGCGGGCTGCCACTCCTGCCCGCCGTTGGAGAAGTTGCCGATCAGCTCCTTCTTCTTGGTGTCCACACTTATGACCGGCTCGCCCAGCTCCAATCGGCCCGCCACCAGCTTGTTGATGTAGCGAAACTGGGCGTCGCGGTCAGGATGTGAAGTCCCCTCGTTCTGCTTCGCCGGGGCCTGGAGGCTGTAGCCCATCTGATGCAACAGGCGCCGCACCAGCTCCGCCGATGCCCGATACCCCTCCGACTGCAAGTCCCGGGCCAGCTCGTAGGTCGACTTCAACGTCCACCGCAACGCCGACATCGGCGTCCCCCGTGTCGACGGGTGCACCAGCTCGTCCAGCGCCTCGAGCAGTCCCGGCTGCTTCTCGATCGCCGGCTTGTCGCCCCCACCCACCGGGCGCAACCGCTCCGACGGCTCAACACCGGCACGAACCTCGGCCTCCGCCTTGATCACCGTGTTCCGGCTCATTCCCGACGCTTCCGCCACCGCTGACTTGCCGCCCCGGCCCAAACCTTTGGACATCGCCCCCGCCACCACCCGGCGCTGAACCTCGTTTAGATGGGGCATCACCCTCTTGAAGAACTCCCTCAGCTCCTCGCCGGTGGCCTCCACCCCCTCAACACTACACCGCGCGATCTAACCTGGGGCGGACCCTTAGCGTCGGCGTGCAGTGACCAGCAGGTATTGCCAGTCCATGACGGTGCCGTTGGTGCCTCGATCGTGGCGGCGTGCCAGTTCGACGAGGTCGGCGTCGAGGGCTGCGACCTTGACAGGGTCGTCGGCGATGCCCTGGTATGCAGCGACGGTGGGTCCGTAGTTGGATTTGAAGAAGTCCCTGAACGTTTCTGGGCTTGGGAAGCAATCCACGGTTACGGTGCGCTGCTCGGCCACAAGGTCAGTGACTCGTTCACCCAGGAGTCGGGATACGTGATCGGCGTCTCCCCAAAGCGGCGGGGGGAGTGTTCCGGCTGGGGGTGGGGCCAGGTAGGGCCTGGTACTGGCCAGCATCTGGCCGATGAAGCCTTCCGGGGTCCAGTTGATTAGCCCGATCGTTTCGCCCGGCCGGCAGACTCGAACAAGCTCGTCGGCGCTGGCCTGGTGATGGAGGGCGAACATGACGCCCACGCAGGAGATGACCTTGTCGAACTCGCCGTCGCTGAATGGGAGGGCTTCGGCGTCAGCTTCGCGCCACTCCAGGTCTGCCCCTCTTTGTTCCGCGTGGAGTCGACCGGCTGTGAGCAGCTCGGGGGTGAGGTCGCATGCCACCACGTCGGCTCCGATCAGTGCCGCGGGGATAGCTGCGTTGCCCGGCCCGGCGGCAACGTCGAGGACCCGATCGCCAGCGGTGATCCGGGCGGCGGCGACCAGCACGGCGCCGAGATCGGGGATCACCGTGGAGGCGACCGTCGGGTAGTCACCCAGAGCCCACATGCCTCGATGCTTGTCCTTCAGGGTCACTTCTGCCTGCGGATTCTCCGCGGCCACGCTCATTGCCTCCTCCCTTGTCGTTTCCAGTGCCGATCAGGTGGTCTGTGTAGCGTCGATGTCGACCGCGCAGGCCTCCGACCAACGACGGTACGACCGATCCTTTCCCCCGCCTAGTACGAGATCTGTACCACCAAACTCATCGGCTGCCTAGGCGCTGTACCGTTGAGGGGGTGGGCGCCGAGTACCACCAGTTCTGTCCCATCGCCAAAGCCATGGAGTTGCTGGACGAACGCTGGACGTTGCTGGTCGTCCGCGAACTCGTCGTCGGCAGCAAGCACTTCAACGAGCTACGTCGGGGACTACCTCGAATGTCTCCGTCACTACTGTCGAAGCGCTTGAGCCAACTTGAGCGCGCCGGGATTATCGAGCGGCACGTCGCGAGTAAGGAGGTGCAATACATCTTGACCGACGCCGGGACAGAGCTACGCCAAGTGGTGGAGGCCATCGGACGGTGGGGAACCCGCTGGATCGGCGAGCTCGGTGACCAGGACCTCGATCCGCAACTGCTCCTGTGGGATATACACCGCAACATCAACCACCCGCTGGTCCCCCCGGGACTGACCGTGATCCACTTCCGGTTCACTGAACCGGCCGTAAGCACCAGGTACTGGTGGCTGATCATCACCCCCGACGACGCCGATGTATGCGACACCGACCCAGGGCACCCAGTCACGGTCACTCTGACCACTCCACTGAGAACGATGACCCAGATATGGCTCGGCGACCGCAGCTGGTCTCAGGCCCTCTCCGACGGGACGCTAAAGGTGGACGGCTCCACTCGGCACAGGCGGTCCGTCCCGAGCTGGTTCAAGCTCTCAGGCTTCGCTGGTGTGCCCCGTCCCGCCTGACGCAACAAGCGCCCCTACCGCAGCGAACCGTCCCAACCCTCCGTCCTGGGCCTCCAGAACAGCGGCCTGGACCAACTCACCTGGGCACGCATACTCGGCGTGCTCGCCCGTCCGGGTCAGCGACCGCTGCTCGGGACGGGCGCAGAACGCGCGGGACCCGGAACCGGCGGTATTCGCGGCTGACCGCGGGGAGCGTTCGGCGGCACAAATCGCAGATTGAGTCCGGGGCGATAGGTCAATCGTCTTGGAGTGTCTGTCTCGCCGTGTCGAGCTCCGCTTTGCGTTCGGGGTCGATCTCGGGCGGATGGAGGTCGAGCTGTTCAATGGCGTGGGTCAAGATGCCGCCGACGAGAGCGCGACCGGCGTATTTGTGGTCGGCCGGCACCACATACCATGGGGCCCACCGGGTCGAGGTGGCAGTCATCATCGCCTCGTAGGCGTGGCGATACTCGTCGAAGTAGGCGCGCTCCGCGACATCGGCGGCCGTGAATTTCCAGTATTTGTCGGAGTCGTCGAGGCGGGCCAAAAGTCGGCTCTTCTGCTCGTGTTTGGAGACGTGCAAGAAGACCTTGACGATCCGGGTGCCGTTGCGGTGGAGGTGGCGCTCGAAGGCGTTGATGTCCTGGTAGCGCTGATGCCACAGCTTCTTACCGGTGACCGTGCCGGGTGGGAGGTGCTGGCCCCTCGAGGATGGCGGGATGGACGCGGGTGACGAAAACTTCCTCGTAGTAGGAGCGATTGAAGATCCCGATCCGCCCCGACTCGGGAAGGGCACTCTGGCAGCGCCACAGGAAGTCGTGGTTGAGCTCTTCGGCGGAAGGACGTTTGAACGCCACGACTTTGCAACCTTGCGGGTTGACGCCGGGCATGACGTGCTTGATGATGCCGTCCTTGCCCGCCGCGTCGAGCGCTTGGAGCACGACCAGCAGGGCGTAGGTGCCGCTGGCGTAGAGCAGCTCCTGGGCTCGGGACAGCTCGTCTTTGAACTCGGCGAGATCCTCCTCGGCGAGGTCTTTGGGGCTGGGCGTTCCCTTGGCATCCAACCAGCCCGATTTGGTGACGGTGGTACTTCGATGCTCGAGGTCCGCCGGTTCGCCGAGGGCGACCATGAGATCGTCGATGACCTTCTTGTGCAGCTTCACCCGCATGCCACCGGGACGATCTTTGGTCTTTCGAGACGCCGGGCCGTGGTTAGTCGCCGCGTTGATGGCCGGCCGCTCACGTTTTCGATGTCCCGGCGTGCAGCGCGGCGGGTCGGGCAGCATGCTCGGTGCACCAGTCGCACCGGCGTCGACCGTCTCGGCCGGGCGTGTTGTTGCCGTTGCGAACGATCTGTTGGCCGTAGGCGCAGCTGCTGTTGTCGTGGTAGACGGGGTCGTCCGGATCGGTGTCGGTGTGGAAGGCGGCCACCGTCGACTCGGCGGCATCGGGCTGTCTGGCGTCACCGTTCGAGCCGGCAGCTTGCGTGGGCTCCACCGCCGACACTGCGACGCGGTTGGTGTCGTCGCTGATTTCGTCTGCGGGGTCGAGAATACGGTAGCCGAGGAGTTTCACCCGGTCGGTGAGCAGGAACCACACCAGCGCGTAGCCCCACACCAGGGCGACCCATTTCCAGCTCAGGGCGGTCATGAAGATCCCGAAGCCGGCCAGTAGCGTGGCGATGGCCTCGGCGCCGAGCACGGCCATGAGGAGGATCCGTTTGGGGGGGATGGACCAGAACGGTCCGCGGGTGCGGGTGAGGAAGATGGTCATCGATCCGCCCACCGACAGCATCAGGTACATGAGCGTCTGGACGTGCGCCCGGTCGAGGTGGAAGACGCGGTCTCCCAGGTAAAGCAGTCCGAACGAGGCGATCGGCCCGACCAGGCCCAGGATCGAGGCCATTCCGAGCACGAGTCGCATGTTCCAGGTTTCGGGCTGGTCTTTGTAGTGCACGTTGTCGTAGGCGATGGACAGGATTGAGCCGTCGTTGAGTAGGGCCAAGAGCACGATCATGATGGCGGTGACGGGAAAGAAGTTGAAGATCATGATGGCCGCGGTCACGAATACCAGCACCCGTAGCGTCTCGGAGATGCGGTAGATGGCGTAGCTGTTCATCCGCTGGACGATCCTGCGGCTCTCCTTGACGGCGTCGATGATCACCGACAGGCCGGGGCTCATCAACACCATGGACGCGGCGGCGCGCGCCGCGTCGGTGGCTCCCGATACGGCGATCCCGCAGTCGGCCTTTTTGAGCGCGGGGGCGTCGTTGACGCCGTCGCCGGTCATGGCCACGATGTGGCCGTGGGCTTGCAAGACGTCGACGATGTGGAACTTGTGCTCGGGGAAGACCTGCGCGAACCCGTCGGCGGCTTCGATCGACTTGGCCTCGGCCGCGGTGGCCTTCTTCTTGACGTCGCCGAGGCCGGCGGCGTCGAGGATACCGGTGCCCATCCCGAGGGTCTTGGCCGTCTCTTGGGCGATCGCGATGGCGTCGCCGGTGACCATCTTGACTTTGATGCCCATCTGTTCCGCGGTGGCGATGGTCGCTTGGCGTCTTTTCGGGGCGGGTCGAACAGCGGTAGCACCCCGAGGAACTGCCAGGCGCCGCCGCCCTCGGCGCGGGCCACCCCCAAGGAACGAAAGCCGCGCTGAGCGAACTCGTTCACCGCCTTGTCCACGGCCGTCTTGACGGCCCGGGCATTCGCCGACAGGGCCAGGATGACCTGCGGGGCGCCCTTGGTCACTTTGAACTGTGCGCTGCCTGGGGCTTTGATCGTCGCCTCGGTGCGCTTGCCGACCGGGTCGAAGGGCTGGAAGTGGACCACCTGGTAGGTGTGCAGGGCCTTTTGGTCTTCCAGGGCGGCCAGGACCGCCAGGTCGATGGTGTCGTTGTCGTCGGCGCGCGACGCCAGCGCCGCGCTGAGGATGACTTCGTCGACGGGGACCCGCTCGACGGCGAAGGGATCGCCGAGGGTCAGTTTGTTCTCGGTCAGGGTGCCGGTCTTGTCCGAGCACAGCACGTCGACGCCGGCCAGCTCCTCGATGGCGACCAGTCGGCTCACGATGGCCTTTCTCTTGGCCAACAGGCGCGCCCCGACGGCCATGGTCACCGACAGGACCGTCGGCATCGCCACCGGGATGGCGGCCACAGTCAGCACCAGTACGAACTGCAAGGTGGTCAGGAACGGCTCGCCGCGGATAATCGACACAACGACGATCACCGCCACCATGACCAACGCCAGCAAGATCAGGAACTTGCCGATCTTCAACACGGCGCGCTGGAAGTGGCTGGCGGTCTTGGCGTCCTGCACCAGCTCGGCGGTCTGGCCGAAGTAGGTGTCCGCCCCCGTGGCGTAGACCAGGGCGCCGATCTCGCCCTTGCGCAGGATCGACCCCGAGAACACCGCGTCACCGGTTTGCCGGGTGGCGGGCAGGGACTCCCCCGTGAGCGCCGACTCGTCCACTTCGACGGGGTCGCCGTCCAAGAGGCGGGCGTCGGCGGGCACCACGTCGCCGAGGCGCATGCGGATGACGTCGCCGGGCACCAGGTCGCGCGCTGGGGGGGTGGCCCACTGGCCGTCTCGCTGCACCCGGGCTGTCACCGCCAGCTGGGCCTTGAGGGCGTCGATGGCCTTGCCGGCCGAGCGCTCCTCGGTGAAGCCGACCGTGGCGTTCGCGACGAGCAGGACCAAGATGATGAAGAAGTCCGGCCAGTGCTCGAGCACGCCGGACAGGATCACCGCCGCTTCGATCATCCACGGGATCGGACCCCAGAAGTAGGTGAGTAGCTTGAGGAGCGGACTGGCTTTCTTCTCCTCGATCTCGTTCGGCCCGTACTCCCCGAGACGCTTTATGGCTTCGGCTGCGGTGAGACCGTCGGTGGAATACCCGAGACGCTTTTCCACCTCCGCCAGCGGTACGGATTTCAGGTCGCCGCTCATCGGGCGAGTGCCGTCCACGGTTGTGCTCACGGCGTGCTGGCCCACTTCCAGTTCAGGATCTCCGGCATGTCCTGGCCGAAGGTTTCGACATAGCGTTTGTGCTCGACGAGCTTGTTCTGCATGGTCTGTTTGAGGTAGCTGCCGGTCGCGCCGAGTTGCGGGAGCCGGTCGATCACATCGATGACGAGATGGAAGCGGTCGATACCGTTTTGGACCCGCAGGTCGAACGGCGTGGTGATGGTGCCTTCCTCCTTGTAGCCGCGGACGTGAGGTTGTGGTTGGTCCGGCGGTAGGTGAGGCGGTGGATCAGCCACGGGTAGCCGTGGAACCCGAACACGATGTGCTTGTCGGTGGTGAAGATCGAGTCGTAGTCGATGTCGCTCAATCCGTGTGGGTGCTCGCTGCTGGGTTCGAGCTTCATCAGATCGACGACGTTGACGACGCGCACCTTCAGCTCTGGGAGGTGTTCACGCAGTATCGATGTGGCCGCCAAGATCTCCAGCGTGGGAGTGTCGCCACAGCAGGCCAGGACCACGTCGGGTTCGCTTCCCTGGTCGTTGCTGGCCCATTCCCAGATACCGATCCCTTCGCTGCAGTGGATGACGGCTTGGTCCATGGTCAACCATTGCGGCAGTGAGTGTTTCCCGGCCACGATCACGTTGACGTAGTTCCGGGAGCGCAGGCAGTGGTCGGCCACCGACAGCAGGCAGTTGGCGTCGGGTGGAAGGTAGATCCGGACGGTGTCGGCCTTCTTGTTGGCCACGTGGTCGAGGAATCCCGGGTCTTGGTGGGTGAACCCGTTGTGGTCCTGCTGCCACACGTGCGAGGCGAGTAGGTAGTTCAACGAGGCGATCGGTTGCCGCCACGGTAACTGCGAGGTGACCTTCAGCCATTTGGCGTGCTGGTTGAACATGGAGTCGACGATGTGGATGAACGCCTCGTAGCAGTTGAACAGCCCGTGCCGCCCGGTCAGCAGGTAGCCCTCCAGCCACCCCTGGCACTGATGCTCGGAGAGCATCGAGTCCACGACGAGCCCTTGCGGGGCTAGGAACTCGTCGCCTTCGAACATGCCAGCCTCCCACTGGCGGTTGGTGGTCTCGAACACCGCCCCGAGGAGGTTCGACAGCGTCTCGTCGGGACCGAAGATCCGAAAGTGCCGGCGCGCCTCGTTGACGGCAACGATGTCACGGAGGAACTCCCCGAGCACTCTGGTGTCTTGGGCGTTGACCGCCCCGGGGGATGGCACGTCCAGCGCATGGTCACAAAAGTCCGGCATGTGCAGCTCGCGCCGCACCCCGCCGTTGGTATGGGGGTTGGCGCCCATCCGCCGATCGCCCCTGGGCGCCAGGTCGGCCAGCTCGGCGAACAGCCGGCCGTCCTGGTCGAACAGCTCTTCCGGCCGGTAGCTTTTCATCCAGGCCTCAAGGAGCTCGACGTGCTCGGGATGCTCCGAGTCGACCAGGAGCGGCACCTGGTGGGAGCGGAAGGTGCCCTCGATCTGTAGGCCGTCGACGACCTTCGGGCCGGTCCAGCCCTTCGGCGAGCGCAGCACGATCATGGGCCAGCGGGGCCGCGCCGTCGCACTGTGCTCGCGGGCGTCGGTCTGAAATTGGCGGATGTCCTCGATGGTCTCGTCGAGCACGCCTGCCATGAGCTGGTGCATCTGTTCGGGGTCGTCGCCTTCGACGAAATGCGGTGTCCAGCCGCAGCCTCGCAGGAACTGTTCCAGCTCGTCGGGCTCGATGCGGGCCAACACCGTCGGGTTGGAGATCTTGTAGCCGTTGAGGTGCAGGATCGGCAGCACCGCCCCGTCGCTGACAGGGTTGAGGAACTTGTTGGAATGCCACGCCGTGGCCAACGGGCCGGTCTCGGCCTCGCCGTCGCCGATGACGCACGCCACGATCAGACCGGGATTGTCGAACGCGGCGCCGAAGGCGTGGCTGAGCGAGTAGCCCAGCTCGCCGCCCTCGTGGATCGACCCGGGTGTCGTCGGGGCCACATGGCTGGAGATACCGCCCGGGAACGAGAACTGCGTGAACAGCCGTTTCAGCCCGGCTTCGTCCTGGCTGACGTCGGGATAGATCTCGCTGTAAGTGCCCTCCAGGTAGGTGTTGGCCACCAGCGCCGGCCCGCCGTGGCCGGGGCCGGCGATGTAGAACATGTCCAGGTCGTACTTGTTGATCACCCGGTTCAGGTGCACGTAGATGAAGTTCTGACCCGGTGTGGTGCCCCAGTGGCTGACCACCAGCGGTTTGACGTGCGCCAACTCCAACGGTTTGGTCAAAAGCGGGTTGTCGTAGAGGTAAATCTGGCCGACCGACAGATAGTTGGCGGCCCGCCAGTAGGCGTCCATCCTGGCCGGCAACTCCGGGGATAGCGGTGCTGTCGTCGTGGGTGGGTTCTCCGTTCTGGCCCCGGGATAGGGGGTCATCCCGTGTCCGGGGTGGCGCTGGGGGTGATGACCGTTCCGGCTTTGCCGGCCAGGATGGCCTCGACATCGGTGAGGGCGCCGATGGCGGCCATGTGCCCGGTGAGCTCCACGAACCGGCAGGCCGCGTCGACTTTGGGGCCCATCGTCCCCTTGGAGCTCGCCGCGGTAGTTGCGGACGACCGGGCCGCCGCCGCCGCCGGCGCCGCGGCAACACGACCCTCGAGACCAAGCGGATACGGCCTCGGGCCAATGGCCGACCGTCAACCACACTGGTCAAGGGTCGCGAGCGCGTCCTGAGGAACGTGCCGAAGTAGTCCCGACACATCTGGGTTCGAAGGATGTCATAAGTCTATGCAATAGTTGGCATATGAATGTAAGTGGATCGCCGAGCCCCGCGGCCAGCGACTCGATCCTCGACGCGGTGGTGACGGCCAGCCGGGTGTTGGTGGCCATGGCCGCCCGGTCCCTCGCCGATGTCGGAGAGGAGGTGACGCTCACTCAGTACCGGTCGCTGGTGGTCCTGGCGTCTCGTGGTCCCCAGGGTGTGGCCGCTTTGGCCGAGGCGGTGGCGGTCACCCCGCCGACCGCATCCCGGCTCGTCGAACGGCTGGTCCGCAAGGGTTTGGTGCGACGCCGGGCGGACCGACATGACCGGCGTCAGGTCCGCATCGGACTGACCGAGCCGGGCCGGCGTCTCGTCGACGTGGTCACCGAACGACGACGGCAGGAGATCGCCCAGCTGTTGACCTCGATCGACCCTGAGGTGCAGCGGTCGATGGCGGCCGGCCTGCAGCAGCTGGCCCGGGCCGCCGGCGAGGTGCCCGAGCAGGACTGGAGCACCGGATGGGACCTATAAGCGACAGAACGTCATGGCGGGCGGCGATGGCCCGGGCGTCGCGATGGCTGACGGGCGCCTCCTATCTGCAGAAGTGGCTGGTGCTCGGAATCCTGATCGGCGCCATGGCCGGCGCGGGTGCCATCGTCTTCTACGAGGCTCTCCTCGCTGCCACCCACCTGTTCCTGGGCGTCCTGGCCGGCTACCACGTGCCGACTCCGATCGGAGAAGGCGGGCATGCAGCGTCGGCGTCGTTCTCTCGCCCCTGGGCGTTGCCGCTCGTTGTCGGCTCCGGGGCGTTGCTCGGCGCCCTCCTCGTCTTCAGGTTCGCGCCCGATGCCGAAGGACATGGCACCGACGCCGCCATCTCGGCTGTGCATCACAACCCCAGAGGCATTCGCTTTCGGACCGTCATCGTCAAGATCGTGGCCTCGGCGCTGACCATCGGCTCGGGCGGTTCGGGAGGACGGGAGGGCCCGACCGGCCAGATCAGCGCCGGCTTCGCCTCGCTGTTGGCCCGCGAGCTCGACCTGAGCCCGGCCGATGCCCGTACGGCGGTGGCGACCGGGATCGGTTCGGGGATCGGGGCCATCTTCGGAGCACCTCTCGGTGGGGCGGTGCTGGCCACCGAGATCCTCTACCGGGACGACTTCGACGTCGAAGCCCTGCTCCCCTGCTTCATCGCCTCCATCGTGGGCTACGTCATCTTCGGCGCTGCGGTCGGGTTCACGCCGCTGTTCGGTTTCAACGACAGCTACCATTTCAGTGACCCCTCACATCTCCTGTGGTTCGCCCTGATCGGTGTACTGGGCGGCTTCGTCGGGCTGCTCTACGCCAAGGGCTTCTACTGCATCGCGGCGGTGTTCACCCGCATACCACTCCCTCGCTGGCTGAAGCCGGCCATCGGCGGTGTCCTCGTGGGCTCGATCGCCTTGGCTATCCCCGAGGTGCTCGGCACCGGATACGGCTGGATCCAACAAAGCCTCGGCCACCAACTCCTGTCACTCCCCCTCTGGGTCGTCCTCGTCTTGCCGTTCGCCCGCATCGTGGCCACCGGGCTGTCCATCGGCTCGGGCGGATCGGGCGGCATCTTCGGACCGGGCATGGTCATCGGCGCCTTCATCGGCGCCGCCATATGGCGGTTGTTCGATCCGATCGCCCCTTCCATGGGCCACAGCCCAACCCCCTATGTGATCGTGGGCATGATGTGCTGCTTCGGGAGCATCTCCCGAGCACCGCTGGCGGTCATGTTGATGGTGGCCGAGATGACCGGCAATCTCTCGCTCCTGGCCCCAGCCATGGTCGCCGTCGGACTGGCCTGGTTCATCGTCCGGCGCGGCGACGACACCATCTATCGAAGCCAGCTGAAGAACCGAGCCGACGCCCCCGCCCAACGGCTCCTGGTCGGGATGCCCCTCCTGGCCAACGTGCCCGTCAGCCAAGCCATGGCCCCACCCCGCCTCGTAGTCAAGGCCGGCACCTCAGTTCCGGCTGCTCGACGACAGATCGAAAAGGTCGGCGTACCCGGTGTACCGGTGGTCGACGACGAGGGTCGCTTCGAAGGAGCAGTCTCATTGGACGCCCTCCACCAGCTCGGCGAACAAGGCGGTACTCAGATCATCGATGGCGCCGTGGACGCATCAGCACCCACGGTCTCCGGGTCAGCCCACCTCGACGTGGCGCTCGACGCCCTAACCACGGCCTCACAACATTGGATCCCCGTGCTTGACAACGACCGGGCCGTCATCGGCACGATCTCCATGTCGGACATAGTCCGCGGTTACCGACTCGGGCTGCTGGCCAGCCTTCGCCAGCTCGACGGCACCGCTGATGCCGCCGGCACTCACGACATCGAGATCGCCGCCCGCTCGTCGCTGGTGAACATGCCGCTGCGACGCGCCAGCCTCCCAGACGGTGTCATCGTGACCTCGATCCAAAGAAGCCGAGACCTCGTCATCCCTGATGGCAACACCGTGCTTCAAAGTGGCGATCGCGTGGTCGTCATCGGTGGATCCGAAGACATCGACGCGCTCAAAGCGATGGCCACAGGTAGTTCACCCGGGTCCACTCAAAACGATCGCTGACCCCATCGCGACGGTGGCAGCTTGACCAACCTCGACCAAACCTCATCGCCCTTCTTGGGCTGACGTAGCGGCTCCTGCGGTCAGCTACCGCCGCGGACCGGCTCCCCGGCCTTCATTGAATCCGGGAAACAACACCGTCGGATGGGGCGTGACCAGGGCGTGATGGCAAAGCCGTTCTGCACTGTCCGGCCAAGACCATCTCTGAGAGGGCGACGTCGGTGGGATGAGAGCCGGTGGGTCCCGGTTAGTGTCGTCGGGTGATCCGGTCAGGCCTGTTGTGGCGGACGGCCGCAGTTTCGATGCTCGGTATCGTGGTTCTGGCGGGTTGCAACTCCACTGAATCGGCGAGCTTGCCCACGACGACTGTCGCCTCTAGCGCGGCGCTCCCCAGCGCCGTACCCGATGACCTCCGAGCGACAATTTTCGACCGGCTGCCCACCAACTACATCGAGGCGCCCACCGGGTCTGAACTCGATGGACCCCTCGGCCTGGCCGGCACGGCAGAAGCCGTGGACGACCAGGAGGCGGCCAAACAGGAAGCGATCCTGCAACAGTACGGCTTTAGGAGTGCCTACCAACGGACGTGGGCCGTCAAAGGCACCGGCGAGACGCTGATCATCAGGGTCCAGGTCATGGGATCGGCCGGGCAAGCGCTTGGGTATTTCAATCTGCTGACCTTCGCTGACCAAGCATCCAGTCAACAGACCACCTTCCCGACGCCCCAGTTGCCCGATGCCTCCGGCTTCACGCGATCCTTCACCGCAGCGACTGGAAGTCAGGTAGCGCAGGACATCAATCTGGTGAGAGGGCCCCTCTTCTACCACGTCATCTTCACCGGACCGCAAGGCTCGGTCTCGCCCAGCAACATCTTAAGAATCGCCCGGTCCCAGAGCACCGAGGCCGCTTCCCTGGGGTACGTCTAGGATCCGGACCGACGACGACGAACGGGTCAGGGCCAACCCGACGAGTCGAAGCTGGGCGAGAGCGCACACAACGACGACCGCGAGCGGCGACGACATCGCCACCCTCTTCGGCGGCGCAGGTCGACTCGCCCGGGGCTGCCCCCCCCCCGCTCCGGGGCCAAATGGCTGCAGAACAACGGCCCGCAGCCGGCATGGATATCCAAGAGCCCATCCGTTAGCGGTACACACCGCTGGCCTCGCTCCGCACCTCGACCTATCATCATGGCGCTCGGGATTGTCAACAGGCGAGGTGGTCGCATGAAATCGGCAGCGCAGTTCGCCCAAGCCGTGGAAGACCGACCCAAGTTGCCTCGGGGCGACTGCGAGCGAGTGTCCGGGTACGGAGTGATGGGACTGCCGTTCGAATCTGGTCACGTCCTCGGACTTCGCCGGTGGACGGCTTCGTCGGTGGGTGACAGATTCACCTCAATCTGGCACCGGGATCCAACTGGGCGCTGGACGTTTTACGAGTCGGTTGCGTGCGAAGTCGCGTGCACTCGTTACTTCGGGGCGGCCGTAGAACGCGTCCGGGAAGGGCCCATCGACCTCGAATGGGAGGCGTCTAACCGGCTCCGTGTCCGAACAGGTGACGGGGCCGTCGACTGGGAAATAGAGATTGGGGCCACTGTCGCGACCCGGATGATGAGCGTTATGGGCTCGATGATGCCGCTGGCCCTCTGGCGATCCGGACCGGTGCTCAGCGTCGTGGGAGCGGTGGCGGGGCGGGTGCTCAACGTAGGGAAGGTGCAACTCACTGGAACCACGTCCAACCGACAGCACTTCGATGCCAATCCCCTTCGGATCTGGTACGTGACTGCGAGCCATGCTGTCGTCGAAGGTGAAGATCTAGGTCCGGTAGGCCCGTTGGCCGAACAGGCTCACATGGCCGATTTCTACTTTCCCCAGCGAGGCATGTTTGCGGTTGGTCGGGTGTTCATTAGCCCGCTCAAGCCGGCTCGTCGTGAGACCGATCCGATCACCGCCTCGACATGATCGCGGCTTGAGCCGACGCCTGACATCGCACCCGATGCCGGGGCCTTAACAGGCTCCAAGACCATCCCCGATCTGCCGATCCGGGCGTAGGTGTACTCCGCAAAGGTCCAGAGTAGAACTACACGAAGTGCCTTATAAGGAGTAGTCATCCTCGACTGGGCGCAAGTTCAAGAATGTTTCTCGACGGCCGGCAGGTCTGCGCAGGTTGGACCTCCAGGTAGTTGCGCCGACTGAATTCTTGGCAGCCCGCCCTGATCCCTGGTCACCGCCGCGCCCGCGCCTGCTCCTGATTGTGGGAATAGTGGCCGAACGCCCAATGCGCACCGTCGGGAATCACATTGCTGTCGTCAGGCTGTCTTGGAGATCGGGTAACTGCCCCCGTCGCGAGGTCTGCAGCTACAGGTCGTCCGCTCAGCCTGCGCCGGTCCTGGCCGCCTTGCGCTCGGCCGCGGTGGGCTCACCGGAGAGGTCCGGGGTCCGGGGTCAGCGGCCTCGGCCCGGTCAGTGAGTCTGGCGGTTCGGCGGCGCAGAACCAAGATCACTGTGACGATCCCGACCACGGCGGCGGCACCGAGGGCGAGGTTGATCGTGCCCGATGCTTTGCGGAGGCTGTCGCCGACCGTCTAGGCGACGAAGGTGGATGCCGACATTGGTGCCTCGGCCGGCAGGTGACCGTCAGCGTCGCACGCGGTAGCGGAGGTGGAGCGCCCGGGTGCCTTGCACCACGAAGGGGTCCTCGAGAAGTTATGGATCTCGACGTGTCACGATCACTCACGGCGTCAGTACCTCCCCTCGCGCACTTTGACTCCCTGCTAGGCCGCGATCGCTTTGCGTAGGGCGATGTCGAGGTCTTCGATTCGTACCGGTTTGGGCAGGTAGTCATCCATGCCGGCGTCGACGCAGGCTTGGCGGTCCTCCACGAGCACGCTGGCGGTCACGGCCACGATGTGGGGCTGGCGGTGGGCGGGAAGCTCGACACGGATGAGTCTGGTCGCTTCGAGGCCGTCCATTTCTGGCATCTGGATGTCCATCAGCACGGCGTCGTACGACACGGCACGGACCGCTTCGAGGGCTTCTCGGCCGTTTCCGGCCACGTCGACGAGGTGTCCGAGCTTTTCGAGCAGTCGCCGGCAGACGAGTTGGTTGATGGGATTGTCCTCGGCGAGCAGCACCCGCAGCGCCTGCCCGCCGGTCGTCCTGTCCACTTGGGGGTGCAGAGGGGCCGGAGTCGACCCGCTTGGCTTGAGGGCCTGGCAGAGGCTGGTTTGGAGCTGGTCGGCAGGCACCGGTTTGGTGAGAACGGCCGAGAACAGGGAGCCGTGCTGTGAGGACGGGCGCTCCATATGGCTGCTGAGCAGCACCAGCGGCAGCAGTCTCGTGTCGGGCGACGACCGAAGTATCGCCGCCAGGTCGGCGCCGCTCATGCCGGGCATCTTCATGTCGATCACGGCAACATCGAAAGGCTCGCCGGTGGCGATGATGGTCATGGCGGCGTCCGCGCTGGCCGCTTCGGTCACGTGCATTTCCCAGCCCTCCAGTTGGAGGCGCACGATCCGGCGGTTGGTGGCATTGTCGTCCACGACCAGCGCGACCAGGCCGCGCAGCATGGCGGGCGGTGGCGGCGCGGGGGTCTCGGGGACGAGCGCGGCGGGAGCGAGGCGGACCTTGAAGTGGAACGTGCTGCCGGTGCCGCTGACACTGTCCACGCGCAGGGTGGCGCCCATGGCCTCGACCAGTCGGTGGCTGATGGCCAGGCCCAGTCCGCTGCCCCCGTAGGCGCGCGTGGTCGAGCCGTCGACCTGGCTGAACGAGTCGAAGAGGTGAGCCAGACGGTCAGCGGGGATGCCGATGCCGGTGTCGGTGACCGCGAAGCGGAGACCGACCTCGCTGTTTTCGGCTGATCGGACGGGCTCGACGGTGAGGGCTATTTCTCCGACAGCGGTGAACTTGACGGCATTGCCCAGGAGGTTGACCAGCACCTGACGCAGACGGGTGACGTCGCCCACGACCCCGCGTGGGCAGCGCTCGTCGACCTGGCCGACCACTTCGAGTCCTTTGCCGTTGGCGGTGACGGCCACCACGCCGAGGGCGTCTTCGACACAGGCGCGCAGATCGAACGGCTGCGATTGCAACTCCAGTCCGCCCGCCTCGAGCTTGGAGAAGTCCAGGATGTCGTTGATGATGCCCAACAGCGCATCGCCGCTGCTGGCGACGGTCTCGGCGAACTCGCGTTGTTCGGCGTCCAGAGCGGTATCCAACAGCAATCCGGTCATGCCGATCACGGCGTTCATGGGGGTGCGGATCTCGTGGCTCATCGTGGCCAGGAACGCCGACTTCTGCCGCGACGCCTCGACCGCCACATCCCGGGCCTCCTCGACCACCTTGGCGGCCAGGACCTCCTCGGTCACGTCCAGCACAACCCCGACCAGCCGGACATGCCGTCGGTCCGCGTCGATCCTCTCAACGCGTACGTCGAACCAGCGCAGCGCCCCGTCATCGACGCGGTACTGCCGGTGACGCTTCCTGAAAGGTTCGCCGGTCCGCCGACAGAAGTCGATCGCGGCGTTCAGCTCGTCGCGGTCATCGGAGTGAACGGGACCGAGCGCAAGGGCGGCGTCGTTGCTGAAGGTGGTGGAATCGACGCCGTAGAGTTCGAGGAGCGTGTCAGAGCACACCACAGTGTTAGTGGCCAGGTCCATCTCCCAGGACCCAACACGACCGATTGACTCGGCGGCGAGCAACCGGCGGCGCTCCTCCGCGAGCGTGTGGTCGTGTCGCTTGCGTTCGCTGATGTCACGAGCGACGACGGACAGTCCGGTCAGCGTCCCTAACGGGTCTCGAATCGGCGAGACCGTGAGCGATACTTCGACCACGCTGCCGTCCTTGCGGATTCGTTGGGTTTCGAAGTGTCCGACTCGCTCACCTCGCTCCACCCGGGAGACGATGTCGGGCAGCTCTTCTCTCACGCCCGGTGGTATCCATCCGCCGGCCAAGTGCCCGTCGGCGCCGGGCCGCAGGACGTTGCAGCCCACCATGTCGGCCGCCCCGTAGCCGTAGAGGTGTTCGGCGCCCCCGTTCCAGGTGGTAATGGTTCCGTCTCGCGAACAGCTCCAAATGGCGTCGTCGGAGAACTCGACCATGGCGGCCAGCCGAGCCTCCACCGCGCGGGAACGGTCCTCGCTGTCACGCAACGCCATCTCGGCGGCCTTGCGGGCGGTGATATCACGGCAGACGGTGGACATCCCGACGAGTGCCCCGGACGAGTCGCGAACCGGCGAGATGGCGGCCACGAAGTCGACGACGGTGCCGTCCTTGTGCGGCCGTTGGACCTCGACCTGGCCGCCCGGGCCGCCCCGCGCCACCCGTTCCAAGATGCCCACCAGCTCGTCGGGTCGGTCGGTCGCCAAGAACTCCGCGCGTACTTGAAGGTAGTTCTTGCCGATCATTTCCTCGGCCGTAAAGCCGAGAAGCCGCTCGCCGCCGGAGTTCCAACTCATGACTTGACCGTCCAGGGACAAACTGGCGATTGCGTCGTCGGAAGATTCCACGATGGCCGCCAGCCGGGCCTCCGCCTCCCGGGTGCGGGCTCGTTCCTCGCTGTCGAGTAGCCTCCGCTCGGCGGCCCGGCGTTCGGTGACATCACGGGTGACCTTGGCGAACCCGCCGAGTCGGTGGTCTTCGTCGAACAGGGCCGTGATAACCACACTGGCCCAGAACCGCGAGCCGTCCTTGCGGACCCGCCACCCCTCGGCCTCGAAACTCCCGTTCGCGGTCGCGGCGGCCAGCTCCGCGGCCGGAACGCCGGCGGCGAGGTCAGCAGGCGGGTAGAACACCGAAAAATGCCGGCCGATGATCTCGCCCGGCCGGTAACCCTTGATCCGCTCCGCCCCGGCATTCCAGGTCGTGACCAGCCCATCAACATCCAAACCCAAAATTGCGTAATCCACCACACCCTCGACCAGACGACGGAACCGTTCGTCGGGGAACACAACCGCGGTGGCCGCTGTCCCCGGACGATCGCTCACGCGCGTCCTATCGGCGGCCGCAGCCTCATGCTAAAGAAGGATGTTGTCTTGTCGCATCAGTTTAGTAGATGCGTTGATCGCGACCACCACGCATTGGCCGGTAAACACCACGGTCGGGTCCCACTCGGAGCGCCCCATATCCAACCCAGCGATCTTGTCCTCCCAGCAACGCATCCCGAGCACGATGTCCGTTCCGACAGCTTGGCACTGCGGTCGGCGTCGGCGCCGGCTCGGCCGCCACCGCCATCTACGCCAACCACGCAGCACTGGGCCGTCGTCATCCCCACCCTCGGGTGGGCCGGCGGTTTCGCCGCCGCCATCGCCATTGGAGCGGCCGCCGGGCTCCTACCCGCCCTGCGCGCCGCCCGGCTATCACCCACCCGAGCCCTGTGGAGCATAGAGGGTGTCGTTACCCTCGGCGACTCACAGCCGGCCATCCCTAACTCAATATGCCGTACGCGGGCAGGCTGTACCAACGGCGCCAAACAAACCCGGATTATAGGAAGCTACGAAATAAACCTGTTCGCCTCATTGGGCTACTCAGGCAGGTAGTCCCCGGCAGTGACGACCTCGTTCATGGCTTCGGCGATCAGGCGCCGCCTGGTCGCCTTCTTGGCCTGGTAGGCGTCCACGTCGGCCCGGGCGATCTTGCGGTGGCGACCGCCCGGTAGCTGCCGGGAGGCGATGGTGCCATCGTCGAGGAGCTTGACCAGCAGCGGGTGCGACACGCCAAGCTCGGCGGCGGCCTGGGTAGGGCTCAACTCGTGGACGGCGTCAGGGAAGCTGATAGTGAAACGGTAGCCCACGGCTTGCTCGCGCACCGCCTGGTACGAGGCTCGGGCGACCGGCGCCGGGCCGGTCAATGGCACTAGCTGCCGCTCATATACGTCTCCCTCATGAACCAGCGACCGCTCACCATGCCGCCACCAGCACGCCGCGTCGACCCAGAATCCTCCCCTGACCAGGAACTACACGCCTGTGGTTTGGGTACAGTTCGCCGACCGGTTCCCCCCGACACTCAGCCGCAGGTCAAGGCCACTTTCCGACTCCCCAAGGCCCCCTCGACCCTACAGTGCCAGGCCGATGGCCAGCCCGAATGCCGCGGTCGCCAGACCAATGGCGACACTGAGCGCGACATTGCCGGTTGCTTCAAGGAAGCGGCCGTCTTCGAGCAACCTGATCGTCTCGAAAGTGAATGTCGAGAAGGTGGTGTATGCGCCGCAGAATCCGGTGCCAAGGAGTGCTTTGCCCGTGGGCGACAGGTGATCGGCGAGGGTAAGTCCGGTCAGCAGCCCGAGGAGGAATGATCCGGTGATGTTGATTACGCAGGTGCCCCAGGGGAGGTCTGATTCGATCCGGCGGCTGATGGCGCGGTCGAGCAGGTAGCGGGATGGCGCGCCTAGGAGGCCGCCGGCGCCGACGACCAGGAAGAGGCTGAGGGTCATGGCATCGAGGTACTCGGGCTCACAAGTCGAGGATCTCTATCTCGTCGACGGTGACGAGCACGCCGTCGAGGAGGTTGGCGATCCCCTCGAGGAACTCGTCGATCTTGTCGGGTTGGTCGATGATGACCACCGCTAGAGGTCGGTCGTCAGATAGGAGGCGTACCTGGTGGACCTGTCCCGATGCGCCGTAGCCGCCGTCGCCTTTGAAGACGGTTGCTCCGGCGAGCTTCGCTTTGCGAGCGCGTTTGAGGATCTCCATTTCCAGACTGTGGTGGTGAGTCTGGTCGTGCACGCTCATGAGCAGTGTGAGCCGCTTGGCCGGTCGTCCGGCGAAATGTGAGTAGGAGGTAGTCCTCATCACAGCTCTTGTTGTAGCCATCGCTCGGCCCGCAGCACGAGCCGGGCGCTGGTCATGCCGACCCATACCGCGGCCAGGCCGGCGGCGACGCTGGCGGCCAGGTAGGCCAAGGCAATGTCGGGATGGCCGTCGCGGATCAGGAGGAGCGCTTCGACCGTGAACGTCGAAAAGGTGGTGTAGGCCCCGATGAACCCGGTTCCGATGATCGCTCGGGCCAGGCGGCCCCGGGGGAACTGCTCGATCAGCATGATGAGGACAAACCCGAGGACGGCGCTGCCCGAGACGTTGATGACGAAGGTGCCCCACGGGTACCGGCCGCTCTCGGTCGGGATGGCCAGGGAGAGGGCGAAACGGCTGACGGCCCCGAGGACTCCGCCGAAGCTTAAGGCGACGACGATGATCGCTTGGACTTGGCGGGATCGTCGGCGGCGGGCCAACGGATCGAAACCGGCGGCGGGGCCGAAGTCGAAGTCGGGGTCGAACGGGATGGGGGGCACGTCGTCGCGGGCCGATGCCATGAGGTCCTCCTTCATCGGTACCCCGGGTGGGGTAGGATTCTGGTAGGAGCCATCAGCCTGGCGGCGCATGTGGCGAGCTCCATCGCCGAGGCCGACGTTACCAAAGCCGGTTGTCGGTTTGGCACGGCGCCGGGCCGGTTCGAACTGATAGACGGGATTATGGTGGGTGGCGCGGCGTGACGCCGCGGGGGAAGGCCCAGGAGGTGTGCGATGCCGGTCACCGAGGTGGCGACGAGGGTGATGGTCTTTCTCAGCGAGGACGATCGAGTGGCTCATCACGGATTGCACCAAGCGCTCTTGGACCGGGCCCGTGAGGACGGCATGGCTGGCGCCACCGTGTGGCGGGGCATCGAGGGCTTCGGTGCGTCGGGCTACTTCCGGACCGCCCGCTTCCCCGATGCGGCCCCCGGCTTGCCCTTGGCGTTGGAGTTGATCGACCTGCCTGAGCGGATCGACGCCTTCTTGGCGGTGGTACGCGACCTGGCGCCGGGGTCGTTCGTCACCAGGGAAGAGGTCCAGATGACCCGCTTCGGCGGCGGGTCTGGTCTTGGTCTCGATGACCCGGGTCCGAAGGGTGCGCATCGGTCCTAGACCTCGATCGGGCCGGAGATGGCGCCGATCACGATGCCGTCGGGGCCGAGGTGGGTGCCGACCGTCGGGTCGAGACAGGTCACGAAGTTGGGCGGCTTGCCGATGGCGCGGGTGAGCTCGTCGACAACCGCGTCGACGTCGGAGGCGTCGCCGTGTCCGAGGGCCCAGGCTCCTGGTGTTGACCCGGCGCTGCGGCGCACGTGCTTGGCCAGCTCGCCGACGGCGCCGGCGCGGTGCTTGGGCTGAGCTAGCGCCACTACCCGGCCCCGGATCGCCAGAACCAGCGGATGGTTGCGAGCCAGATGCGAGCTTGGTAGCAGACCGGAGCGGTCGCTGCGTCGTAACGATTCGACCTCTTGAACGAGGGCGAAGGTGTGGAGCCGTTCGGGCAGCGACCGGGCGAAGGCGATGAGCGACTCCGGATCGTCGGGACTGTCGATTCTTCGGTGGACGGCGGCGACGATGAGCCCGGCGCCGACGCTAAGTGATCGGGTGTCGATCACGACCACGCCCGGTCCGGCCCGGGCGGCCGCCTCCTCGGCTCGGGCCATGGTGGCGCTGAGCTGTCCCGAGACATGCATGGCGACCACCAGGTCGGGGTGCTGGTAGGCCTCCGTCAGGGCGTAGACGGTGGGCGGTGTGGTCGAGGGGTAGGCCCCGGTTCGCAGCTGCGCCCAGAACTCCTCAATGCCCCCAGGGAACGGCAGGTCGTCAGCCCACACCTCGCCGGGGACACGGCGCAGCCGGGCCGATCCGGCCAGTGGTTCAGGTACGTCGACGGCACCGTCGGTGACGATCAACATGTGATACCTCCTCCCCAGGCAAGGTTGACAGAGCTACGCGCCGCCGCCGTCATCGGGTCAGATCACCAGGACCGGGCACGGATGGTGACGCAGGAGCGCTTCGAGGGACTGGCCGATACCTCGATGGGTCATCTGCTCGCGGCCGTGGCCGCCAACCACGATCAGGTCATAGCCATGCTCTTCGGCGTAGCCAGCGATAGCCGCGGCGGGGCCGTCGGCGACGATCGCCTCGGTGGAGACCTGCCGACGGTGCTGGGCCTGACTCTGGACCCCGGCCAGCCCGCGCGACAGGTTCTCCTGCTCGGCCTGGGCGGCGCGGGCCCGCTCTTCGGGCGTCTCGGCATGAGCTGAGGGCCGCACCACCATCAACACGTGGGCGTCGCCGTGCAGGTCGGCGGCCAGGGCGATGGCCACGAGCAGGGCGTGCTGCGCCTCGGTGGATCCGTCGAAGCCGACGAGGATCCGTCGGATCATGCCACCCGATCCGGGTCCGCTGCGGTGTTGATCAGCTGCCATGGTCCCTCTCTTTCATCGCAGCGCCGCTGTGAGTGCCAAAGCGACGAGCAGCGCGAACAGCATGTAGGCGACATAGGCGTTGAGACGACCGGACTGGAGGCGCTTGGCCACCCGGGCCACCCCCAGCGCCCCAGCTCGGATGGGACGGTAGAAGTAGGTCTCGATCGGCTCAACAACCGACGTGCGCGTCTCGAGGTGGGCCACATTCACCTCGGCGTCGTCGTCGGGGTCGCCGCTGACCAGCGTGGTGGAGCGCGTCGTCCCGAGCACGTTTCCGAGCACATGGCGGAGAGGGTTGGCGAACCCGAAGGCCGTATAGGCGGCGGGCCCGGCGACCCCGGCGGTGGCCGAGTGCCAGGCGGGAACGCGACGCACCCGAAGGTAGCGACCTCGGGAGACGGCCACCGCTCCGAGGAACACCGATAGGAAGGAGACGGGCATCGCCACCCACAACCATGACGGTGAGAGGATCGAGAAGCCGGGGAAGACCGGCTGGAGCACCCATGGCGATTTGAGCGCACCGAGAGTGGCCGACCGGGCCACGATGGGATCGAGGCCGCGGGCGATGTAGCGGACCTCCCACGGGCTCACCGCGGCCAGCCCCAGGCAGCCGACGCCGAGCACCGCTAAGCCGAACTTCCCGAACGCGCCGGTCTCGTGAGCCGGCGGCTCGGCTGGCGACGGCTTGGGGCCGAGCAACGTCAATCCCAGGACGCGCAGGAAGGCCAGGGCGGCCAGCCCGGTGGTCAACGCCACCAGCGCGCCCGCCGCGGCCAGACCGAGGCGGAGGGCGAGGCCAGGGAGGCGGAACTCTTGCATGAGGGCTTCGAGGATGAACCATTCGGACACGAACCCGATGGTGGGGGGCAGACCGGCCAAGGTCACCGCCCCGGCCCCGAAGGCCGCTCCGCTCCATCGCAGGCGCCGGCCGATGCCCCGCAGCTCGTCGAGCTGATCGGTGCCGGCGGCCGCCTCCACATTCGCGAGGGCCACGAACAGGACGGACTTGGCGATGGCGTGGGCGACGGTCTGGAAGGTGGCGGCCAGCAGCCCCATGGCTACCAGCGGCGTGGAGTGGACCACGCTGCCGGTGAGAGCGACGCCGTAGGCGGTCACGATGAGCCCGGCGTTCTCGACGCTCGAGTAGGCGATGACCCGCCCGAGGCGTCCTTGGACCCCGGCGAAGGTGATCCCGAGCAGGGCGGTGACGCCGCCGATGACCAGAACGGCGATGACCAGCCACACCGGGGGGCGGCCCAGCACGCCCAGGAACCGCCACAGCCCGTAGACGCCGACGTTGGCGGCGATGCCGGCCATGGCCGCCCGGGCCGGGCCCGGGGCCGCCGGGTAGCCGACCGGTATCCACACCTGGAACGGGACGAGACCCACTTTGGCCCCGAACCCCACGATGACCAGCACCCAGGCCACGTCATGGACGGCTCCCGGCCCGACCGTATGCCAGCTGGCGATGCTCAGGCTGCCACTGCGCCCGGCCAGCAGCAAGAACCCGAACAACAGGGCCGCACCGCTCACCTTGCCGATGCCGACGGTCGACCAGGCCGCGCCGGCCTGGCGAGCGTGGGAGCGGGTCACCGAGGTGAGCAGGTAGAAGGCGACGGTGAGGGATTCCCAGGCGAAGAGGAAGCTGAAGGCGTCGGCTGCGCAAAAGATGACCGCCACCGAGCCCAACAAGAGCAGGTAGCCGGTGGCGATGCCTCGGCACTCGGCCCGGTCGTCGGGGCAGACCCAGGACACGAAACAAGCCGAGACGGCGACCGCGATGCCGAAGCACAGCGTCAGGAACAGCCCGGCCAACGGGTCGAAGAGCAAGGCGCCGTGTCCGACCCCGAACTGATCAGAGAGATCGACGGCGGAGGCCGTCGTAGTGGTGGCATCAATCCCGAGTGCCAACAGGCAGGCGCTGCCGGCCATCGCCAGCAGGTACGGGGCCAGTCGCAGGACGCGCCGGCCCACCCCGAAGGCCACGTCGACGGCGATGCCGGCCGCGAAGCAGGCCAGGGCGGCGGCGAGTAGGGAGCTGCTCACGGACCGGCCTCGGTCGGTGGGTCTTCCGGGGTGGACGGTCCGGGCACAGCGGTCCCGGGCCGGACCGACCGGCGAGCATTCGATGCCGGTGGCGTGGATGGCCGCCGGGCTTCGGGCAGAAGGCCGACGGCGAGGAGGATGCCATGTAACAGCCCGAACGGCGTCGGCGGGGAACCGGGGACGTAGACGTCGACGGGGACCGATTCGGCGATCCCGCCTCGAGCCGCGTAGCCGTGGCCGATCAGACCGCCGCTGATGGCGTCGGCCCCCGCGGCGATGACGACTTTCGGTTCGGGCATGACCTCAAAGGTGTGCTGCAGCGACCGGAGCATCCCGGCGGCCCCCACCCCGGTGACCAGGAGCAGGTCGGCATGCTTGGGGCTGGCGGTGAAGTAGATCCCCAGTCGTTGCACGTCGTAGACGGGGTTGGTGAGCGCGGCGACCTCCCATTCCTCCGCGCCGTCAGAGCCGGCGTCGAGGTGGCGGATGTGCACCGATCGCCGCAACGCCTTGACCCGTCGGGCCAGTTCGCTGCGGGTCCGGGCGACCGAAGCGTCGTCTTCTTCGCGGTCGGGGACCACCAGGCGGTCTCGGCCGATCGCCGAGGTCTCGAAATCGGGCTCGAACTCGAAGACCTCGGGGTACAGCTCGACGCAGCGGCCGCACATGATGCAACGGCCCCGGTCCAAGCAGAACTGCCCGGCGTCGATCGAGATGGCGTCGGTCGGACACGCCTCGGCGATGCTCCCCGCCCGAAGGTCGCCGTCCCCACCGGGATGCACCACCACACGGCCCCGGAAACCTTCCCCGTAGCCGTCAGGCCGGCGGGGGTAGCGGGTGGTGACGATGCCGTCGCGTAGGCCTCTTGGGATCCAGGGCATCAGCTGGACACCCCGGCGATCGACAGCCCGAAGCTGGCCTCGATGAAGGCGAAGTCGGTGAGGATGTCCTCGGGGAAGGCGGCATGGAAGAGGGCCAGGTTGTGGAACGACGCCGAGCGGGGTTTGACGCGCACCAGCCGGCCGTCCTCGACGCGCACCAGGTAGAGCACCTCGCCCTGAGGGGCCTCGGCCCACCCCAACGCCTCGCCGCTGACCGGCCCGACCGGGACACCCCAGGCGTGACCGTCGTGAGCCTCTTCGCTCAGTCGGTCGTTAGCTTGGCGGATCAGGTGGAAGGCGCCGGTGATCTCATCGTTGCGGACCCGCTGGCGGCCCAAGGCGTCGCCGTCACCTTTCGGTTCGAGCAGCTGGTGGCCGAGCCGGCCGTAGGCGGCATAGGGCCGGGCGAAGCGGACGTCCTCCATCTGGCCCGATCCCCGCCCCACCGGCCCCACCGCCGCATACCGGCAGGCCAGATCAGCCGGTACCACCCCGGTCCCGCGCAGCCGATCGAGGAAGGACGGGGTGGTCATGAGCAGACGCAGGTCGGCGCGGATGGCGGGCTCGATCTCGTCTAGCGCGGCGAAGAGCTGGCCGGCGTCGGGGCCCAGCGGTCCGGCCACCCCGCCGGGCACCACCACCCCCCGACCGAACCGGCTCCCGCACAGCCGGCCCCGCAGGCGCTGCACGCGCTCCTTGTGCAAACTCAGCCGGGCGTAGGCCACGGCCTGGCCAGCGGCCTCGGTGTGGCGGATGACCGAGTCCAGATGGTTAGCCACCCGTTCCAGCTCGGCGTGGATGACCCGGACCAGGCCGGCGGCGGATGGGATCTCGACGCCGGCTAACCGTTCGATCGCTTCGCAAAAGGCGATGGCGTGGGCGACCGAAGCGACCCCCTCGGACCGCTCGGCCAGCAGCACGCCGTCGGCGACGCTCATGCCCTCGAAGCGGATCTCGACCCCCCGGTGCTTGTAGAACACCCGGGTCCGCAGGTGCGGGATGTCCTCACCGGGGGTTTCGACCAGGTACTCGATCGACTCGAACACCCCGGAGCGGACCGGGCCGTAGGGGATGGTGAACACCCCCTCGCCGCGCAGGTGGACGGGCAGCGGGCTCAGGTCGACCTCGACCGGGTCGAGCGGCTTACCGGACCCGGGCCGGGGCCGGGTCGACCCCGGCGCCAGGGGCAGGACGAGCGGGTCGAGCCGGCCGTGGCCGTCGGCCTCCAGCCCGAACAGGTCGTGGATCTCCCGTTCGTACCAGGCGGCCGCCGCCAGGGTTGGGGTGAGCGACGGAAAACGTGGCGTGTGGTCGGGGACTACGACCGCCTCGATCTCGAGGGACCCGTCCACGGCCACGACCGCCACCAGCCGGGTGCCGTCGGATTCGGCGGAGCCGAACAGCCCGCAGAACCGGGCGCCGTCGTTGACCCGAGCGGTGACCCGCTCGGCGAAGCCGTCCACCGGGCCGGCCACGGCGGACCCGTCGACGGTCACCGGGGGCTCCCCAGTTCGCTGGCCGCGTGGTTGAGGAGCTGGCTGAGCGGGGCCGGCGGGTGCACCCCGAGGATGACCAGAGCCACCAGACCGAGGGCCATGGCCACCACGATCCAGTTGCTCACCTCACTCCTGGCCGGCGTGACCGCGGCGGTGCCATCAGAGGAGCTGGCGGTGACGTCGGGGGTGAGCATGGTCTGGGTGGTGTACCACGACAGCCCGAAGAAGGCCACGCTGACCAGGATGACCAGCACCGCGGTGATCGTGTCGCGGGAGTCCGACAGCCCGCCTTCGACGATCAGGAACTCGCTGCGGAAGATTCCGAACGGCGGCATGGCCGACAGGGCCAGGATGGCGGCGACCAGCATTGGGCCGCTCCACGGCAGGGCGCCGATGCCGCCGCGGATCTTGGTCATGTCCTTGGTGGCGAACTTGCGGACCACCGACCCAGCCCCGAAAAAGGCCGTGCCTTTGGCCGCGGCGTGGGCCAGAACGTGCAGAAGCACCCCGACCACAGCAATGGGTGCGCCGAAGCTCATGCCGATGGCCAAGATCCCCATGTGCTCCACACTCGAATAGGCCAGCAGGCGTTTCAGGTCTCTTTGGCTCAACAGGTACAGCGCGGCCAGCAGCAGCGACGCCAGACCGAAGATCAGCAGCACGTTGCGGGGATAGGTCGGCCCCAGGGCGCGCACGGCGATCTGGAAGTAGCGCAAGATGGCATAGAAGCTGACAGCCAGCAGCGCCCCCGACAGCAGGGCCGAGACCGGGGTCGGGGCTTCGGAGTGGGCGTCGGGCAGCCAGGTATGGACCGGGACCAGGCCCATCTTGGTGCCGAAGCCCAACACGGCCAGCACGAAGGACAACCTGACCACGTCGGGCGGGAACCGCCCGGCGCCCGAGAGCAGCTTGGTGTAGGACAGGTCGTAGGCGGAGCCGAACACGGTGGTCCCGGCGTAGTACATGATGATCGTGGCCAACAGGGCGATGCCGAGACCGAGCGACGCGATGAGCACGTACTTCCAGCTGGCCTCGGTGGCCCCGTCGGTGTCGTCGATAGCCACCAGCAGCGCCGAGACGACCGTCGTTATCTCGACCGCCACCCACAACAAGGCCAGACCGTTGACCAGGGGGGCGGCCACCATCGACCAGCAGAACAGGTTGAGACCGGCATAAAACCGCCGCCCGTAGCGGGCGCCGGCCGCGCCGTCGGCCAGATCGAGGTAGCCGCCGGCGAAGATGGCGGTAGCCCCGTAGAGGAACGTGGTGGCCACCAGGAACACCACCGACAGGGCGTCGGCTCGCAGCTGGCCGCCGGCGGTGATCTGGCTGTGGGTGGCGGCCGTGGGGATCAGGGCCAGGGCCAGCCCGAAGGTGGCAGCCCCGCAGGCCACAGTGAGGAACCTGGAAACCCCGACCGGCAGGAAGAAGGTGGCGACGGCGACCACGAACGGCATCACGATGAGCACGACCAGGATCGCCGACACCGTCAGCCCTTCAACCGATCCAGGTCTTCGGTGGACAAGGTCTGGGACCGTCCGTGATGAACCCGCATGATCACACCGAAGACCACCACCGCCACCAGCAGGTCGAACAGGAACGCCACCTCGACCACCAGGGGTAGACCGGCCGCCACCACCAGACTGGCCACCGATACCCCGTTTTCCAGTGAGAAGAACCCGATGGCCTGGGACACCACGTCGGCCCGCAAGATGATAAGGACGAACGCGACCAACACCACCGCGGCGGCGACGGCCAGCGCGGTGGTGGGCAGGGCGTTTGAGTGCACGTGCAGCGAGCCCACGGTGAAGATCCCGAAAGCCGACACCCCGATGGCGATCATGATCATGCTGGGCACCCCCAGCACCGAACTGCCGGCCAAGTCCACGTCGGCGTCTCGCAGCAGCCGCAACACCAAACCTGGGACCAGGACCACCTTCAACACGAACGACAGCACGGCCAGGACGTACAACTCGTCGATGTGGCGGGTGGCGGCGATGACCACCGCGAGCACCGTCACCACCAGCGACTGGAAGGCATACAGCCGCACCTGGGAGCGCAACAAGGGCGCTCGGAGCATGGCGAACTCGGTCAACAACACCAGCACGGCAACAACGTCGGCCACGCCGGCATAAGTCGAAGGTGCGGGGCTCATCAGCCACCACCCGCGTAGAAGACCAGCACAGCCAACACAGCCAGCAGAAAGGCGGCGGCGATGAACTCGGTGATCTTGAACAGCCGCAGCTTGGAGAACAAGTTGTCGATCACCGCGAACACACAGCCCAGCACCATGGCCTTGCCCAAAAGGGAGGGAATGGCCAGCACCACCGAGCCCGGGCGGCCCGACGCGGCCAGCCCCCACGGCGCGACGAACACGTTGATCAAGATGGTGTAGAGGATCAGCTGTTTCATGGCCGACCCCCACTTCAGCAAGGCCAGAGGAGCACCGGAGTGCTCCAAGGTGCGGGCCTCATCGATCATGCCGAACTCGAGGGTGCCCGAGTGGGTCTCGACCGGGATCCGACCGGTGTCGACCAGCACGACCAGAAAAAAGGCGAAGCCGGCCAGCACATGGCCGGGGCGGACCATCTCCGACGACGACGACCGGACAGTGGCAGCCAACGCGTAGGGCAGGTCGGTGCTGGTGATGAGGGCGACGGCGAAGACCACGAACAAAATGGTCGGCTCGATCAACGCGCCGAAAGTCATGGCCCGACTGCCGCCCAGCTGGGCGTACGGCGCGCCCGATTCGGTGGCGGCCAGGGCGACCGCGAACCCGGCCAACGCCAGGATGAAAGCGCCGCCCAAGATGTCGCCCATGTAACCCAGCGGCAAGCCGTACGTGGTGAGCACCGGGATGAGCAACGGCACTATCAGATAGCAACCGAAAGCCACCACCGGCCCGGCCAGGAACACCCAGCTCGACTCCTCGGTGACCACCGTCTCCTTGCGGAACAGCTTGGCCAGGTCGTAATACGGCTGGAGGATCCGAGGACCGCGCCGACCCTGCAGCCGACCCTCGACGTGCGAGACAAACCCACTCACCAGGGGCGCCCCGCCCAGGATCGTCATGACCTGCAGAACCTGGACATCCTGTGGCGCTACGACGCTGGTACCCAAGAGCACAACCTCCACGCTTTTCAACATCACGTAGAGGCCATCAGCCCACCATGGGCAGTTCGGACCGAAGCCCGCCGGGGCATCATCCGGCGATCACTACGCTACCCTAACGGGCCTGGGATCACCCTATTATCAAGCCATTGGCTATGGCATCGGGACCAGCACAGAGATGCTCAGCAGTGCCAGTCGGCCGCAGGCTGCCCGCGTCTACCTGGCCAGGCACGGCCGAACGCCCCTCAACGCCGCTGGTGGCCAGCCCGCTCCTTCGGGCAGTGGAGACAGCACAAGCTGTCGCCTCCCGAGCCGGAGTCGAACTGGAGATCGACTCCCGTCTCATCGATCGCGACTACGGCCGGTGGGCAGGGCAACCCAAGGAGGTCATTGAGGCGCAATGGGGCTCCCTTGATGAGGCGCCCGGCGTCGAACCAGAGGCCGAGGTTCGAGCCCGGGCCGGGCAGGCGTTGGCCGACATCGCCCGCCGAGTCGAAGGTGAACTCGCCGTGGTGGTCAGCCACGACGCGGTGATCCGTGTGGTCATGGCGACTCTCGAACCAAGTATTAAAGTTCCCGATCACCTTCCCCTAGAGCCGGGTCGGTTCAACACCCTGGAGTGCCGGGCCGGGCGTTGGACGGCGGTCAGCAGCAACGAGATCCCCGACGCCGCGCACCCGCCGAATTCCTAGCTGTTTCCTGTCAGAGCCAGCGCGCCCACTGCTGCGGCGACGGCCAGCGGTACCGTCGCCGCGCCCAGGCGAGCAGCCTTCGCGATCGACGGCTGTGTGCCGGCCGCCCGGGCGACTCGGAGCCACAGGATCCAGGCCAACGATCCGGTCACGAAGAGGTTCGGTCCGACGTTGAGGCCCACCAGCAGCGCAAAGGGATGATTGGGCGTGCGCGACGCCAGCAGTGACGCTGCGGGCAGGTTGTTGAAGAGCACCGCGCACACAGCCGCCACGACCGCGGTTCCCCACCGATCAACATGTGAGAACAAGACCGCCGGCCCGGACCACACCCGGCCCAAAGTGCCAAGCGCTACCGCCACCCCGAAAAGACCAAAGAGCACCGGCACCCCGAGGACCTCGGCCGCATGTCGGGGGTGTTCCCGGCCCGAAGCGACTCGGACGCTCACGACACCGACGCCGATGGCGGACACCGGGACGGCCGCATTGCGAAGGGTCACAACGACGACGGTTGCGGCAACCACCGCGACGAGTCCGAGACCGAGCACGGGTCGCTCCGCAGGGGTGAGGTCCTCGACCCGGCGGCGAAGCGATCGGTGCTCCACAAAACCTACGACGCCGGCCGTCACGATCAACGAGGCCAGGGCCGGTGCCCACATGTGGGCGAGGAACTGCCCGCCGGTGAGGCGGAGATGGCCGAGAACGATGAGGTTGGTCAGGTTGGAGCCGGGCAAGAACAGCGAACCCGCATTCGACAGGAGAAGGCACCCGTAGAGCAGCGGAGCTTCGCCGGCGCCTCGGCTTCTCGCCGCATACACGAGGACCGGAGTCAAAAACGCCACCGAGGTGTCCAGGTTCAACAGTGCCGTCACGGTGCCGACCATGACGACTACACCCCCGAACAGAACGATCCCGTTGGGCGCCGCTCGAGCCAGCGTGTGGCCAGCAGCCGCGAACAGGCCGTCGCCGTCGGCGACCAGACCGATCAACAGCAGCCCCGCCACGAGCACGAACGGTGGCCAGTCCTGAGCCGTAGCAGCACGCGCCGCCGAGGGATGCGCGAGCGACGCCCCTGCGAATCCAGCCAAACCCAACCCAGCCAACGACCAGCTCAAGGCACGTTGCGACCGACGCGAAGGCGGTTCACCCGCGGCTCGCCCCATTGGTTCGGCCCGACCGGTCATCGGAAGGTGAGCGCCAGGTACGCCCCGTATGTCGCCACGAGCAGTCCCCCGCCGACCCTGATGATCCGCCTGAAGAGAGCTACGTAACCCACCAGCACCGCAGGCAGGGCAGCGCCCAGCCAGGCCTGCCACTCCAGCCCGGTCACCCCGATGGATGCACCAACGCAGCGATCCCCAAGGTGGCGGTGGCGTTGTAGACGGCCGAGCCGAGCACCCCGGCCAGGGCCAGCTCCTCCACGCCCCGAGGGTAGGCCGCCCCCACGAGCGCCGGGACCCCGGGGAGACTCGGTCCCCTGACCGCCGAAGACTGTCTTGCCCTCGTCGCTCCCGGTGGGCCAACCGAGACGGTTGTCATGTTTGTGGACGATGAACGCGAAGCGAACAAGATCGCAGCCAGAATGCGTCAGTCCGGGCAGCGGATCGACATTCGCCGGTATGTGCCGCCACGGGACCGTGCACGGAGCTAGGGCTTGTAAGGCGGAGCTTCGCCCCACCCCCACCGGGGGACCTCCGCATGTTCTACCACCGTCGCCCCAGGCTGAGAGTTGCCGAGCGCCAGTCGGGTTCCCCCTTCGAGGTAGGCGACGAGCGCGGAGCGGAACTCGGGGTCGGCAGGCATCCCGGCGTCATCGGCGGCGAGGCTCATCAGTGACGCGAACCGGAACCGTTTCTCGTTCGTGATGCCAAGACCGAGGTGCTTCTAGGCATCCGCTCGTAGCCGCCGAGTTGCTCGGTGTAGGCCGCCGGACCTCCGAAGACCTCGGCCCACCAGATCGACACGTGGCGGCGGTGGTCCTCGTGGACGCCTCCGGGGAAGAACGGCGAAAGGAGATCGTCGGCTTCGACCCGGCCTTGAAGGCTTTGATCATCCTGTCGAATGCCACCTGCCCGCCGGCCCACTCGTACAGCGTCGGATCGTCAACGGCCACAGGGACACGGTAGTCCTCTCGACATCGCCGACGATCCGTACCCGCAGTGTTTCGAGGGCTGGGCGCCGGCACCTGCAGCTAGGACGCCCGGGTAGCTACCGTCTTGGGGTGATCGGCCAGCCGTGGAGTTACCCCGCCGCCTTCGTTGCTGCGCTGATCATCGCCACCGTCACCAGCTTAGGAACCATTCGATTCTAAGAACCCCTGCTACTCCGGACGGAGCGAGAGGGCCAGGCTTGGCACGACGAACGACACGAGAAAGATCGGCAAGAACCTCTTTCCGGTGCATCGGAAAGCGACCACCTGGCCCTCGGCCGCGTCGAAGCTCAGAGTGCGGCTCAAGTTTCGGCCGTTGCGGACTTGCAGGGTGTGATGTCCAGGTTCGATCGGTATCTCGATCGTGTCGTTCATTTCGACCGACCCGACACTCTCACCGTCGACCACGACGTCGAACGTGCCACGACGGACCTCCACTCCGATCGCTTTATGCGTCAGTTTGAGAGTTGCCGACATCTTCTGTCTCCTATCTGTGTGAGCCGGTCGGGTGTTGCTGAGCGCACTCCCGTCGATCTTGCCTGGGCGTCCCGACCAACGAGCTCTCCGAACACCGCGCTACCGGCTGGAGCCGGCCGCCAAAATCCGGCGGAGCAGGTACAAGTCAAGGACCAGGGGGACGACGAATACCAGGCCCCACCAGCGTCCCGTGGCGCAGAGCACAACGATGATGACGGCGATCCAAACTGCCAGCAGCAGCCGGATCACCAGCGATGACTTCCAGTGCCGCAGGTCCCAGTTCATTGCTGTCCTACGCTACAAGTGAGTGGCCTCTGGCATCCCCGACGAAACCCGAGGTGCTGAAGTCACCGGCGCCGACCGGGGATCCCGGCAGCTGAGTCCCTGTCGGCCGAATCGGCCTAGCGCGCAGCGCGTCGCCCGGCGAAATAGCCTGCAAGGTGGAACAGCCAGTAGAAGTTGATCGCCCAACCGATACCGATCATCTTAGGAGGAAACAGACGCGGGTCGCTCTTGTTCCACACCCGCGACTTGAATCTGCCCAGCGTGGGACGACGCGAGTCGTATGGCACTGGGCCAACGTGACCTTGAGGCTCCGGAGCCTCAGGCGATGATGCCGGGCTCTGATCGTCTGAGGTCGCGGTCATTGGGTTACCTCCATAGGGGTCGCCATGAAAGGAAATCCCACTCGACCGTATACCTCAACGCGGCCACCGACGGAGCGCCCATGACACCTTCAGCACCTACACGCCGCTCTAGTGACCTGTCGGAGCGACAGCACCGCCCCCAGGCCGATCAGAACGAGCACTCCCTTTCCTCTCTTGTTCGGCAGGAAGCCGCGCCCGATTCGGCTCTGGGTGGTTCACCCAACCCGTCGGCCGAGGTCACCCGCTCGATGGGACGTTCTGACGGGGCCGACTGCGGACTCGACTCGGTACAGCCGATCCGAGATCCGCGGCGGCAACACCTAGCCAAACGATCGCTTTGGTCGCGATCGGTGCCCTGCCATCCACCGGCCTTTCCGTGACGGCCATCGTCGCCCGTTGGCGCGCAATATGGGGCACTCCGCGCGCTGCACTGCGGGATATAGGGCGGTTCGGACCGTCCTTCGTCGCGAATCACCAGTGCACTGGTGCGAACCGACCGGGTACCGGCCGTTCTGGGCGGTCACCCGGCATGCCGATATCAAGGCCATCTCGAGCCAGCCCGAGCGTTTCGCCAACGCCCCGCGCACCATGCTCCTGGCCAAGCAGTTAGAAGATCAGGGCTTGACCCGGGGGATCCGGACCCTGGTCAGCATGGACCCACCCGAGCACCGAGGCTATCGGGCCATCGCCTCGTCATGGTTTCGACCGGGCACCTTGCGGTCTATAGAGAACAGCATCCGTGACACGACCCGGCGGCTCTTCGACTCGCTCGCCGATAGGTCCGGGACGTTCGATTTCGTTACGGAGTTCTCGTCGTGGCTTCCGCTGAAGGTCATCTGCTCGGTACTCGGGGCAGCCGAAGAGGACGAGGCCCTGGTCCTGCAGATCGCCAACACCGCCTTCGGGCTCGAGGACCCCGAGTTCGGCCCCAAGATGACAGAACTCGCCCCCCGAATGGTCGCCTACTACCAGCGGATTATGACCGATCGCCAAGCCAACCCGACCGACGACCTCTACAGCGCCATCGCCAACGCCACCATCGACGGAGAGCCGATCGGAATCATCGAGCTGGTGTCGTACCTTCTGATCATGACCACCGCCGGTCACGACACAACACGCAATGCCCTGACCGGTGGACTGCTGGCCCTGATAGAACGACCCGACCAGCTAGCCCGGCTCCAGGAGAACCCGCGACTGGCCGCCGTCGCCGCCGACGAGATCATCCGCTGGACCAGCCCGGTCATCCAATTCTGCCGAACCGCGACCGAAGACTCTGAAGTGGCAGGGCAGCCGATAAAGGCCGGCGAGAACCTGTCCCTCTTTTTCCCGTCCGGCAGCCGGGACGAGAACGTGTTCGAGGACGCCGATGCCTTCCAGGTCGATCGCGACCCCAACCCCCACCTGGGATTCGGCTTCGGCGAGCACTACTGCCTCGGTGCCAGCCTGGCTCGGATGGAGATCCGGATCTTCCTCGAAGAGTTCCTCCCGCGGGTCCGCAACATACAGCTCACAGGGACCCCGCTACGAACGGCCGCCAGCTTCGTCGGAGGAGTCAAGCACCTCCCCATCCAGTGGGAGTTGAACGTCTAACTAACTCGATCTGAGACGCGTCGAGCCGGGTTGAATCGCCGGATGTATTGCTTGTCTCAAGTTGCTCCATGGTGTCGTCTCCGTAGCCTTTCCATCGGAAAGGCGAAACAAGCCCCGGTTCCGATCACAATGACAAACTGGGGTCGTGAGCGGATACGCGCCGGCCGATTGGCATGAGTTCTTCGCTGCCGCGGTGGGTGCTTCGGCGGCTCTTCTTGGGCTGCTCTTCGTAGCCATCTCCATCAACCTCAAGCTCATCCTTGAGCACCGCCACTTGCCCGGAAGGGCGGCCGGGACCCTCGGGACGTTGCTCAGCGTCCTGGTGGTGGGCAGTTTCGGCCTCGCGCCCGGTCAGTCCAATCGAGCTCTCGGCGTGGAGATCCTGGCGACCGGTGCCGTCGTTGCGACTCAGGCCATCTGGGTTTCGGTGGGGAAGCGGAGTCAGGGAGATCCACTCAGCTGGACGCTCGGGAACCTTCCGATTCTCCTATTCCCCGCACTTGCCTTCGTGGGAGGAGGCTGCAGCCTGCTTGCCGGCTCAGGGGGTGCGTTGTACTGGATCCTTGCCGGCACCGTGTTGACCTTCGTCGGGACCACGCTCAATGCATGGGTTCTCCTCGTCGAAATCGTTCGTTGACGTCGACCTGACATTCGTCCGCGTTTCCCCACATACGGTTTCGTCGAGGAACCCTGCCAGACAGCCGGAGGCCCGCTCTCGTTCGACAGGCTCGGTTTAGCGGGGTCGTGCGCCGTCGAGGACGAGTTGGGTAATGCGGCGACTGGAGGTGACCGGATCTAGGTCGTCGAGATTGCGTGACGCCATGCGGGCGAGCATCGGTGAGACGAGCACCTCGTTGACGAGGGCGACGTCGATGTCGGGTCGGATCTCGCCT
>Ga0302324_100001847_pt1 | contig 50426 bp, 35 predicted proteins | sample Palsa_T0_1_FD_201949 | JGI IMG/M metagenome (GOLD analysis project Ga0302324, IMG submission 201949) | Peat permafrost microbial communities from Stordalen Mire near Abisko, Sweden - Palsa_T0_1 | ecosystem: Environmental > Terrestrial > Soil > Palsa > Peat permafrost | place: Sweden: Abisko...
GCGCGTGTTCGAAAGATCGAGGTGTGGTAAATAACGTCAAATGCGGTAACTGATCGCGTTGCTAGATCCAACTCAATCAAGCGGTTGGACCGAATTGAGCTGCGGTCAAATGCTCCGCGCGTCGGTTGTTCAATTTCGCCCTCCCAAGCTCGACGACCCTGGGCCGATCGTGGGTGGGTGGTGAGTAAATAGGACCTGGCCTGCGAGTTTGCGACGAAGTACGGGGCCACGGATCAATGCGCAGGTAGTTTTTTGAAGGTCGCCGGTCGATCAGCACTTCAGCACTTCCGGTGTTGACCACCCGGAGCGGTCGCACGAGTCTCCCAATAGCTGCCGTTCAAGAGTCATGGAGCGGACACTGACCGCGCCGCCGGTCGATCCGGACCGATTGCCCCTCAGCCGGCAACCCAGCTCGGGGAAACTTGGTTACTTAGGCTAAGCTGTCGCCCACGGAGGCGATGAGAAGACCTCCCCAAGGGTGATCCTGCCGGTGACTGAGCCCTCGCACGCGGTATTTCTGAGCTACGCCTCACAGGATGCGGAGGCTGCCCAGAAGATTTGCGAGGCACTGCGAGCCGCCGGAATCGAGGTTTGGTTCGACCAGAGCGAGCTGCGGGGCGGGGACGCATGGGATCAGAAGATCCGGCACGAGATCCACGACTGTGCCCTTTTCATTCCGATTGTCTCCCAGCACACCCAGGAGCGGCTCGAGGGTTATTTTCGCCACGAATGGAAGCTCGCCATCGAACGTACACACCATATGGCCGAGCAAAAGGCGTTCCTCGTGCCGGTCGTCGTTGACGATACACGCGATCAAGAGGCCTTTGTCCCGGACGCGTTCCGAGCGGTGCAGTGGACGCGTCTGCCGAGAGGCGAGACACCTCCTGCCTTCGTTGAACGGATCAAGCGCCTACTATCGCTGGAGCTGTCGCCTTTGAGCGCAGTGTCCGGTGCCGCACCGGGACTCAGGGAGCCGGGCCGCGCCGCCTGGCATACAAAGCCGGTGCTGCTCGCGATCGTTGCCGTTGCCGTCTTCGCGGCGCTGGCTTACCTCTTTGCTGACAAATTCTGGAGCTCGAAGTACCTGACGCCGGCCCCCGCCGCCTTCGCTCCGCCCCCGCATTCCATCGCCGTGTTGCCCTTTGTGAACATGAGTGGGGATGCGAAGCAGGAGTATTTCTCTGACGGCCTCAGTGAAGAGCTTCTCAATGCACTCTCGCGCTTGAACAACTTACAGGTGGCCGCCCGCACATCTTCATTCTCGTTCAAAGGCAAGGATGTCGATGTCTCCAGCATCGCGCACAAGTTAAATGTCGGAGCCGTTTTGGAAGGCAGCGTGCGCCGATCGCGCAACACCGTGCGGATCACCGTGCAGCTTATCAACGCCGTAAGCGGCTTTCATATCTGGTCACAGACCTATGACCGTAATCTGACCGACATATTGAAGCTGCAGACTGATGTAGCGACCTCCGTTGCGGAGCAGCTCGAAGTCAAGCTCGCAGGGAATGAAGCCGCCAGGATCGAACTCGGTGGCACGAAGATCGCTGAAGCCTACGATGCCTACCTGCGGGGCTTGCAACTGTATGAGACAGTGGATGAAAATGAAGCAGGCTATCGCGAGGCGTTGGCCGCTTTCGATCACGCGATCGTTCTCGATCCGAATTTCGCCGTGGCCTACGCGCGACGCGCTGGCACGCTCGAACTCATTTACGATTTTGCTACCGATCTGGGCGTCGGCCAAAGCTTGAATGCGCAAGCACGCGCAGCGGCTGAACGTGCCTTGGCGCTCGCGCCGCAACTCGGCGAAGCGCATCTGGCACTTGCATTCACTTATACCAGAGTAGCGCCCGATTTTGTGAAGGCAGCCCGCGAGCATGATCTTGCCATGGCACTTTCGCCGGGCAGCGCATGGGTGCAACGGAACGTGGGCTTGTTCGAATCTGCCTTGGGTCATTTTGAGCTCGCCATGACGGCCGCGCGCCGCGCCGTGAGTCTCGACCCACAAAATGTCGGAACTCGCAGGCTGCTGGCAATGGTTTTGATTAATGCGCGTCGCTACACTGAGGCGCTGGTGGTCTTGCAAGATGCACGGCTGCTCTTTCCGGGCTCACACGACATCGAAGGGGTCATTACGGTTGCCCTTCTCGCCTCCAGGCAAATCGACAAGGCCCGGAAGGCATGCGAATCGCCATCGACGCCACTCGACGATGACGGACGGCACTTCTGCTTGGCGCTCGCCTATCATGCTCTCGGGCGTCAAGTTGATGCGGAACGCGATTTGGAACAGTTGAAGGCGATCGATGGGGATGCTGAGGCATTGTCCTATGCGGAGATCTATGCACAATGGGGAAACAAGGCAGCGGCATTGCAGTGGCTGAGCAAGGCAGAGCGGCAAGGCGATGCAGGTTTGGCGCCACTAAGAGTGAATTGGTTTTTCGATCCGATCCGAAATGAGCCGCAGTTCAAGGCGATCGTGGCACGGATGAATTTCCCACCGTAAGTCGACGCCGGATGCTCTTGTGGTGTCCGAGGAGAGCACCAGAGCTCTTTGTCTAATATTAGCGCCGGTGTCCAATATTTCGGTCCGCTGTTCGCTTAACTAATACGGTTCTCGTAGCGCGCTGAACCGTCGTGTTACGGGCCAACTCCAGCCATTTGGGCCGAGCTTTCAACTTTCTACATGGCGGGCGTTGGAACGATCCATCGTAGAGACCGAGCGAATCGTGTCGCCACTCAGTCCGTAAACTTCAGTTCCCGCTCAATCGCCTGGAATTGCGGCTCTTTGCGCAAAGGGTCCATGAGCGGGTCGGTCTTGAGGCCCACCAAGTCTGAATCGCGCAGGCGCATCGCAGCGTCCAACCATTCCAACGCCTTGTCGATTTGTCCCCACTGGCTATAGATCCTTGCGTAGGTGTATGCGCCGCTGTCGCCGTACTGTTTACGTGCGTTTGACAGCAGCGATTCTGCGTCGGCCTTGCGACCAAGCCTTTGGTAAAGAATGGCTAGGCACGATTGCGTTTCCAGATTATCGGGCTTGGCTTCGCATGACTTGACTCCGCTTGGTAAGTCTCCGAGGGCATAATAGGCAAGGCCACGGAGCGCATAAGGATCTGGGTCTGTAGCGTCCAGGCTGATCGCTCGCCCAGCGGCAACCGCGGCCTCATCGTATCGGTGCGCAAAAAACAGCATCGTGCCCAATATTTCGTAGCTGAAAGGATTCAGCGGATCCAGAAGCAGGGCGCGGCGCAGATAGACTAGTCCGGAATCGGGGTGCCCCATCACGCTTGCATGACCGCCCAACCACCTCAATCCCCGAGCATTGCCAGGGTCGAGCATCACAACCCGCTCGAATTCCTTGCCCGCTGTCGAAAAGTCGAGGGATGCTCTGGAGACACACCCAAGAGCCATATGGCCCTCCGCCAGCTCAGGTGCGAGCGCAATGGCACGGTTCGCATCAACTCGCGCCTTATCAAGATACTCGTCGCCGTACTGACAGAACGCTATCGATCGGTTCGCGAAGGCTCGTGCATACAGCGGATCTGCCTCATCAAATGCGGTGATTGCCGCGCGCTCGTTCTCCTTGTCGTAATTCATGTTATGCGCCTTCTGGCCGCGCAAGAATGCATCAAACGCAGCCGAGATCTGCGTACCACCTACCTCGATCCTTGCCGAAGCATCACTGAGCAGAGTGACCTTGAGAGCGGCTGCCACGGCAGTTGCGATTTCCGTCTGAAGCTGTAAAACATCGCCCAAGTCGCGGTCATAGCTTTGCGACCAGATGTGGAAACCGGTTACCGCGTTGTTTAACTGAGCCGTAACGCGCACTGTGTGGGCAGAGCGCCGCACACTCCCCTCGAGAATGGCACTTACATTCAGCTTGTGCGCGATCGTGCCGACGTCGACGTCCTTCCCCTTGAAGGAGAAGGATGAGGTGCGGGCGGCGACTTGAAGCTCGTTGATGCGGGCGAGAGAATTGAGCAATTCCTCCGTCAGGCCGTCCGAGAAATAGTCTTGACTCGGGTCTCCGCTCATGTTTACGAACGGCAGCACGGCTATGGAGTGCGACGGCGGGGCGAAGGCGGCGGGGGCCGATGTGAGGTGCTTCGAGATCCAGAACTTGTCAGCAAAGAGATACGCCAGCGCCGCGCAGACGACGGCAACGATCGCGAGCAGCACTGGCTTTGACTGCCAGGTGGCGCGGACCGGCTCCCTGAGTCCCGGTGCGGCACCGGACACTGCGCTCAACGGCGACAGCTCCGGGGACAGCAGGCACTTTATCCGTTCGACAAAGGCAGGAGGTGTCTCGCCTCTTGGCAGACGCGTCCACTGCATTGCTCGGAACGCGTCCGGGACAAAGGCCTCCTGATCGCGCGTGCCGTCAACGACGACCGGCACCAGGAACGGCTTCTGCTCGGCCATGTCGTGTGTACGGTCGATGGCGAGTTTCCATTCGCGCCGAAAATAGCCCTCGAGGCGCTCTTGGGTGTGCTGGGAGACGATCGGAATGAAGAGGGCGCAGTCGTGTATCTCGTGGCGGATCTTCTGATTCCATACGTCCCCGCCCCGCAGCTCGCTCTGGTCGAACCAGACTTCGATGCCTGCCGCTCGGAGTGCCTGGCAAATCTTCTGGGCAGCCTCCGCATCCTGGGATGCTTAGCTCAGGAATACCGTGTGCGATGGCTCAGTCACCGGTGGGACGCCCTTGACAAGTCGCCGGAGGACTCCTCATGGCCTCCGTGGGCGAGAGCTTAGTCCAAGTGCCTAAGTTTGGCCGAGCTGAGATGCCGGCTGAGCGCCAATCTGTTCGGATCGACCAGCGGTGCAGTCAATGTGCGCTCTATAGCTCTTGTTGGGAAAGCCGTCCGACCGCTCCGGGGTCAATCTCTGCCGTTCCCCGCGTTCGGTGCCAACCAATCAAATCAATTGGGTGGATGCGTCGAGGACCAGCGACTTATGAGGGAAAGAGTGTCCAATATTGAGTGGCGCTAACTCGAGGAATCAGGACCTAAAGTGCCCCTGTCTCACAGAAATATTGGACACGCAACGTCACTTTTTACAATGCAAACAGCAACTTAAATCGAATTGAAGAAGGAACTGAAAATCCGCATGTCGGTGGTTCAATTCCACCCCTGACCACCATCTAAATCAGCTGGCTATTTCTGTTTGAAGCTGACCGCGACCGTGCTCATGGTGCGTCCGTTGGTGTCAAGCCAGCGTACATTCTTTCCATTAGCGCGCGGTACCTCTTATCGTCGTGCAGCGCTTTGAATTCTGGAACGAGCCACACGACCATCAAAGGCTGCGAACGATCAACGTAGGCCTGCTCGAGCGCCGTGATCGCCCCGTCCTTTTCGCCGAGCGCCGCATAGATCTCCGCGATGATCGCGTGATCAACGTAGCGCGTCTGCGCGGCGGCTTCGATCTGCCTCAAGATGCGCCGCGCGTGCTCCTTGTCTCCAAGATGCGCATAGCACACGGCCACCTTGTAGTTTAAGTCGCCCTCCGTGCCTGCCTGTTCGACCTTGGACCGAGCGACGCAGTCCTGCCAGCGATCGAAGGACCCATACGCATAGACAAGTGGATCGGTGAAGTAGGAGAACGCGGGATCGATTTCAAGCGTCTGCTTCGCCTTCTTCAGGGCGGTCGCAGAATCCCCCAGCGCGACAGCCGCCCATATCTCCACGAATGGAACGAAGGGATTCAGCGGATCGATCTTTTCCGCCATTTGGAAAGCGGACTGCGCGGGGGCAGCCTGCTTTTTCATAATGCTTTCGATCCCGACAAAAAACTGGACATCCGCGGAGCGCGGATTGAGCGCCACTGCCTTCTCCAATTCGCGTTCCGCCAGAGCAAAGTCGCGTTGGTAGGTTATCAGGATGAAGCTCATGTAGGCGTGCGCCTCGGCCAATTCCGGATCGAGAGCCACGCCCTTCTCGGCGGCCGCCTTCATAACGGGGAGCAATTCGACTGGCGCGCGGTACGCATCGGCAAGAAATAGATACGTATATGCGAGCCCGGCCCACGCCGCCGCGTAGTTGGGATCCTCCGCTATCGCCTGATTAAAAAGCGTGACGGCTTGGTTCAGGCTTGATTCGTCACTACGGTAAGACAGCTCTTTCGCGCGCAAATAGAGGTCGTGTGCATGCGGGTTGTCGGTGCCCACGTGTACCAGCGAGCGACTTTCCGCTGTGCTCAGCTTGACCGCTAGCGCTGTGCGTACGGCGCTGGAAATATCGTCTTCTAAGGCGAATAGATTTCCAAACGCGCGATCGTAATGTTCCGACCATGATTGCACGCCATTGGACGTATCGATCAACTCGACCGAGATGCGCAGCTTGTCACCTGAACGTTGCACTGTCCCTGTAAGCAGGCTGCGAACGTTTAGCAGACGGCCTACTTTGACGGCATCTACGTCGTGATCGCGAAATTGGAAGGAGGATGCGCGACCAATGACTTTGAGATTCGGCAGTTTCGACAGAGCGGACAATATTTCCCCGCTGATACCATCACCAAGGTAAGTGTCGTTGCTATCGGCGCTTAAGTTCACGAACGGCAGGACTGCCACGGATTTGTCCGGAAGGGTCCTTGGGTCGTTCGGATTTGCGGCAATTACTGGCTTTGCGCCAACCACCTCCCGGTGCGACAGAACTAACTCGTTGACCGCGAAGTAACCGACCGCAACGGCGACAGCCGCGATGACTAGGACCGGTCTCCACAACGAGGATGCCCGCCAATTCGCCGATGGTTGCTTGTATGCAGGGTCAATGCCGGGTGCGCTGGCTGGCGGCTGGCCCCGCACCGGCGAGCCGGGGCCGTCAGCTGACAGCAGGTGTCGGACTCGCTCGACGAAGGCGGGCGTCGTCTCTCCGCTAGGGAGCCGCGTCCACTGCACTTCCCGGAACTTGTCCGGAACGCGGGCCTCACTGTCTGTGGTTCCGTCGATTACGACTGGCACCAGGAAGGCTCTGTCGGCCGCCATCAGATGGGATCGATCGACCGCGAGCTTCCACTCCAAGCGGAAATACCCTTCCGCTCGCGCGCGGGAATTGCCGGATATGACGGGGACAAACAGCGTGCAGTCCTTTATCTGCTGCCTGATGGCCGCATCCCAGGCATCACCGCCGCGCAACTCGCTCTGGTCGAACCATGCCTCGATGCCGGCCGCACGCAGGCTCTCGCAAATCCGTCCAGCGGCCTCGGAGTCTTCGGACGTGTAGCTGAGGAATACGGCTCGCTGGCGGCTTGCGGCGGCTGAAAGGTCGCCATCAAGCCCCGGTTCGTTCGGCAAAGCTTGGCTTCCGGGGTCTGGTTCTCGGCTCATGAGAATGGACTACGCGCCTCACCCGCGCAAATGACGCGCCGTCACGAGCTTCGGTCGCGGTCGTGGCGCCAGGTCGTGTCCAATATTATCTGGTGATATCTCAACCTTTCAGGGGCCTAAGTGGCTCTATCTCGGGGGAAGTATTGGACACCAGGACGGTATTTTTTGTAAGAGCCAATTCCAAAAATACACATAGTGACCAACCGTCTGCGTGCTTCTGCACTCGAACCTCGGTGACTCGATCTCCGGAATTCAGCGATCGATCACGGCGGAGTGGCGCAGATTGACGCGCAGCGCTGCCCGCTGTCACTCGGGGAGCTGCGCCTTCCTCAGCATTGCGCCGAAACGGGAGTATTCACACGGCCTAGGCCAACTCATACACATGACTCTTTGAATTGCGCGCCGCAAAGCTGCCACTCGTGAGCATGGCTGGCGACGTCTTTGCTGTTGGAATAGAAGCGTCGATGTATAAGGCCCAAATACGGGGTCCGGTACGTCACGCTTTGGCGACATATCGAAAGAACAGGGAGGTCGCGAGGGCTGCCAAACCCTCCGTTGACGCCCAGGTAAGGGTCGCTGCCAGAATTCCCTTGCACCAAGAGAGCACGCGGCTGCCTTGCAAAAACTGCGATGCCGCGAACCCAAAATACAGCGTCCAGATCGGCAGATAAACACCGTATATGTAGCTCGACGTCGGGTTACTGGGGCGAAAAAGGTACCAGGCGGGAATGACAATCAGGGTGGCGAAGAGAATGCGCATACTCGATGCATAGGCCGCAAGGACGAGATGCTCGGCAAAGTTGAAATCGCCGTGCGCATCGAGAAGTCGCAAGAAGGCGGCCAACAGCGGAACCTCAGCGAACAAGACAACGTTGATATGAGACTGCATGAAGTCGGCAACCGCGTTCGGGTTGTTGGTCGAGACAGCACGAAACCCAGTGAGCGCGACCGCGGCAGACGCCGCGGCAACGACGACAAAGAGAAAAGCGAACGGGCCAAAGTAGCGTTTTCGCCTTCCTTGGACATAGTCTAGGGCAACGGTCCCGGGTCGTACGAGCAGCATTCGCACAAGAGATAAAACACTTCGGTCCACATGAACGAAAGTGTGCAAAAGATCGTGACCGATCTCATGCAGCGTCAGTCGTGTAGTCGTGGGTTTCTGCCCACAGGTCCCGCAGTATTTCTGCCCGAAAGCGAGGTCGGCATCGCAGTTTCGGCACTTATCTAAAGCGAGGTCGGGCACGTTGATGATGGCAAAACCGGGTATCTGAGAACCGAGTGTATAGGCAATTCCGCTGCGAAGAACCCTCCGTGCGGGCTGCTGCGCTTTGGACCTCAGTCATACCAAACTCTGACCTCTGTGCTGATGAATATGGCGGCACGAACCTCGGTGGCGCGTCCACAAATCGGCCTTGGGCCTGGATTCGAGCAGACAACCCAATAGCGGCCGCTCGCGGCTGGCTGCTCCGGGTGGGCAACAGCGGGCGGCTCTTTGCGCAAGGGGTCCAGGAGGTGCGGACCGAGTCGAATCGCTTCCGTATTCGCGGCAATCTGAGGTCTTCTCACCGCCTTCCCGGGTAGCAACTTAGTGTAAGTGGCTTAGTTTGGTCGCGATCGACCGGCCGCGTTCAGTGCCCACACTATTACTCTTGAATGGCAGCTAACGGGCACACCATCAGGCCACTTCGGGCCAATAGTACGCATTCGTGGTATCGCCGCAGCGGGCCAAACCCACCTATGATTGATCTGTTGACACTTTCTAATGGGTGCACCCTGAATTGGAGTGATGTATGCATGGGGATGCTTTCGTTCCAGTTGTAGCAGACAGCCGGGCCCGGGAGGAGATCCTCGAACAGGGGTTTACTCGCCGCCCGTTGTGCATTGATGTGGATGTCGCGCGTGCACTGGGCGCGCTGGCTCATGCGGCTTGGTTCCTCCCCAAGGATCAGTACTACGAGGATGGGGATCGATATCGATCATTAAATCGGTTCAAGGCCGAGATCGTTGAAGGTGGGGTTCGCGTATGGCCCTACGACGACTCTGAACCCTACGTGCAGCTCCAAAAATACAACACCACACTGGGAGGCCAGCCGCGCAAGTACGCTCCGATGCCTAAGGAGATTGCCGACACCGCCGGCGTTCGCAAGATGATTTCTCACCATCTTATGTATTTGCCGTTTTCGAGGATTGGCGTAACTTACTTGGTCAACATGCATGTGCTCCGATTTGCGGCGACTCCTACTCGGCCGTGCGATACCAGTCCGCCAGGCTTGCACAAGGACGGTGAGAAGTACCTCGCTACTCATCTCCTGGCGCGGTGCGGAGCGCAAGGGGGCGAAGTAGTTATAACCGACAACGACAAGCGCGAATTGAGTCGCTTTAACATGCGTGAGGCGGGCGAGTGTTATGTCTTCGACGATGACCGCATCTGGCACATGCTTACTCCGGTTGAGACGCTGGAAGTCAATCAGTTCGCATATCGCGATACCGTCACGTTCGACCTATTGCCAGACGGTTGGAAGCCTGTGAGCTAGCTCCAATAGCAGCCTGTGCACGATTACGCGGCGATTGCATCACTTCCCGTTCGGCTACAATCGTTCACGAGACTCACAACGCAGGGGCGCTAGCCGATGAGGACGAAGATTCGATGATCTCAGCGCACGACGCACTCGAACGCTTGCGCGAGGGCAATCGTCGATTCGTATCTGACGACCCGGCCGGCGACGCACTAACGAGCTCGACACGCCGCCGCGCACTTGCAGCAGGCCAAGAGCCGTTCGCGATTATTCTCGGATGTTCCGATTCGCGTGTCCCGGCTGAGATTGTCTTCGATCAGGGCCTTGGTGATCTGTTTGTCATCCGTGTTGCTGGCAATATCGTCGCCCCTTCGCAAATTGGCAGTGTCGAGTTCGCCGTGGAACGCTTCGGCACACGACTCGTGATAGTGCTGGGACACTCCCGGTGCGGGGCTGTCCTAGCTACGCTGGAACAGCTCGGGCGTCGTTCGGAAGACCAGTCACCGAATCTGCGGTCGATTGTTGATCGTATCCGCCCGTGCGTCGAACCGCTTCTTCGGACGGAGCTCCGACGTGACCCCGACGCTTTGATGTGCGAAGCCGTTCGGGCGAATGTCCGCATGTCAGTAGACCATCTTCGACATGGCTCGGAAATCCTTGAGCAGCTGATCCAGAAGGCTGCGCTGCAGGTCGTCGGCGCGGAATACTCGCTGGATAATGGAACCGTGGAGTTCTTCGATGGAGCACCCCTTGCGCGTACCAATGAATAAAATCCGCCGATTGCTAGCGCGAGTTGCAGATAAATGCTCGCCGAGTCAGCGGCGCCACGGGGCAGCGGGGCCGTGATAAAGTCGGTACCGCCGGGCATCGGGCAACCGCGATAATCGCTTCCACTCCGGCAAAGGAATGGACATGACATTCAAGCCTGCTTTCCTTGTTTCGGTTCTGTCGGTCTATATCGGGATTGCCGGGGCGGATGGCATCAAGCCCCCACCGACGAAAGAGGGCCTTTGGGATACCCACAGTACGCAGACCCAACAAGGCAAGACGGTGTCTGACAGGTCGGTGAAGATGTGTCAATCGAAGGAACTCACCAAGTCGATGCAGTCGAGCGCAGAGGAGTTGCGGAAGAAGAATGAATGCACCTCCAGCGTGACTCAACCGTCGACAAATACCTACGTGGAGGAGAGCCGCTGCGCCAAAGGGCCAAATGCCGGCTCCGTCACCAGGGTCGTTTACACGTATCAAGGCGATACCGCGTCTCATACGGAGATGCACATGAACGTGGGCCAATCTGAAACCGTGATGATCATGGACGCCAAGTATTTGGGGAGCTGCCCGGCGGGCATGAAGCCAGGCGACCTGATTCTGGATGGCAAAGTAATCTCCGGCGGAAACTGAGAGCCGCTTTCGATCAGCGATCGGGAGCCGGCGGAGGCGCGCAGAAATACCAAACACCGAGACAGCTGTTGTTTTAGCAGCCGTCAGTAATTTAAAGCGAATTGAAGAAGGTCACGGACACAGGAACCGGTTGCCACAACTAAAGCAGGCGGATAATCAGGCAACGGTAGACTCGATTCCCTCGAAACACTGCCGGTAAGCCATCTGGTTGCGCAACTGTCATGAATCGATACATTGCACTGGTCCGCGCGGTAAATGTCGGGGGTACCGGCAAACTCCCGATGGCCGCGTTGAAATCAATATGCGTCGACGCCGGCTTCGACAGCATTGCCACCTATATTGCGAGCGGCAACGTCGTCTTTGACAGCAAGGACGACGCGCGGCGCGTGCGATCGAAATTGGAAGCGAGGCTACGGGCTTATATTGGCAGGTCAGTCGACGTGTTCGTGCGAACCTCGGCCGAAATGCGGGCTGTGCTTGATAGAAATCCCTTCACGGATAGGCAACGCGGGTACGTCTATATTTTCTTTCTCGGACACGCGCCGCCCCGGGACGCGATCAGCGGCGCTCAGCGTCGCATGGACGAAGAGATATGCCTGGGGTTGCGCGAGATCTACGTGCACTACCCGTCGGGTATGGGCAAGTCCAAATTGAAAATTCCGGCTGCGAGCTCCGGCACCGCGCGAAACATGAATACCGTCGCCAAGCTCGTCGCTATGAGCTCATAGATACATGTGAGTGATTCTTGATTGCAACGCTGGTGGCGGAGCTGGCGTGCACCTTTGGACGAGCGTCCAGCTTACTTGACCGGAGTGTCCTGGCTAGCAACGCATTGCCATTTCCCATTCGGCATCTTCACCCACGTATCCGTGAATCGCGAAGTCTCATCGAGAGATTTGCCCGAGGTGTCGGTGCCTTTGCCTTTGAAGCCTCCGGTTGCGATGGCCGTATTCCCGAAGATGGTCACCTTCACATCGACGTAATTCACGCTACTCCACTTGACTGTCGTTGCTTGTGCCAGGGCCTCTGCTTTGGTCGTGGTGAGCTTTCCCTCGCTCGAGGTCTGCAGGAAATTATCGGCCAGCAGCGGCGCCAACGCCTCCGGGTTGTTCATCTGTTGTGACTTGAGCCACTGTTGCTCAAGGGCGGCAACAGCCTGTGCCTGGGCATCGCTCCCGGCCGCCTGCGACCACACGGCACTCGTTAATAGCACTGGGCCAAACAAACACCATAGCAAGCTTTTCTTCATCGTAACTCCCCCAAGAGATGATCGAACTATTCTCACGCAAGAGTGAAACGATGCGCCTTTGTTTCCACGAGGCGCAATTTATGCGACACACGCCCGCCGTAGTTCGCTCTCGTTACTCTGACGTGCAGCGCCTCAGGCGGGATGAGCGTTCATACGGCCGCTCAATTACCGCGTCGGCTGTTGCCGCAGATCCGTGTATGTTATTCCAACAGCGGATGTCCGGCAGGCAATTGGTGCGCATACCAGGTCGCGAGCCGATGCCGAATCGTCTTCTCGCCAACCTGGTCCTCGGGCATTGGCGCGATGATCTTGTCGTGCACGAGCAAGCGATAGATATATAGGGCCTTGTCGCTCGCCGAGTCGGTCAACTCGAACTCGACTGCCTTGCGGCCTTCTGCATACTGCACGCCGGCAAGTAAAGCCGCTTTGAATAATTCCGCTTCGTGTTTGAGCTTCTTCATATCCCATTCTCTAATCTTCCGCCAGTGACAAGCGGCAACTCTCCCATGGCGTCTGCATCCGCCATCTCCGATACTTAAGCTTGCGCGGCTCGCAAGCGCTCCGCTAGCGTATCGCGAAACCAATGTCAGTCATTGCCCTCATTCTTCTCCTATTCGCGGCGACCGCAGGCTTGCGCTTGCTCGCGGACCGCGCGGGCATCCCTTTGCCAACGCTGCTCGTCCTGGGAGGCCTGTGCGTGGCCTTCATACCGGGACTGCCGCATCTAACGCTCGATCCGCAAACCATCTTTCTCATTTTCATCCCGCCACTGCTTTTTTTGGGCGGCACTCACCACCTCGCTGCGGGATCTGAGGCGCAACTTGCGCCCGATCACCCTGCTCGCGGTGTGGCTCGTGCTCGCAACGATATTCGTGGTCGCAGTAGTGGTCCATGCGTTGCTCCCAGAACTACCGTGGGCTGTCTGCTTTGTGCTCGGCGCCATTGTATCGCCGCCAGACGCCGTTGCCGTCATTGCCAGCACGCGGCGTCTGAGCCTGCCGCGCGACATGCTCGTGATACTTGAGGGCGAAAGTCTCGTAAACGACGCGACTGCACTGGTCGCCTATCAAATCGCACTGACTGCTGTCGTCGCGGGCACATTCTCGCTCTCACGCGCCGGCGTCGAGCTACTGGTTACGGGCGCCGGCGGGATTGCAGTCGGACTCGCCACCGGTTGGTGCGTAGGGTGGGTGCGGCTGCATATGCCGCGCTCGAGCGTCGTCGAAAACACCTTTTCGCTATTAGGTCTGTTTATTGCCTTCATTCCGGCGAATGAACTCGGCTTCTCCGGCGTCCTCGCGGTAGTTGCTATGGGTCTGTACCTCGGACGCCGAGGACCGCGCGTCGTCACAGCGGAGACGCGGCTGCAGGGCACCGCCATGTGGGAAGTGCTCACCTTTCTTCTCGAGGGACTGATTTTTATTCTCATCGGACTACAGTTGCCACAGGTCGTGCAGGCCCTCGACAAGGGTGCGCTCGCAAGACTTTTAAAAGTGTCGTTTGCCGTCGTTGCTGCGATGATTGTAACCCGCGTCCTGTTGCTCTTTCCCGGCGCCTATGTGCCCCGCTGGCTTGATAGGCGGCTTGGACGCGCGACGACACCCTACCCGCCGTGGCGCCACGTCCTGTTCACGGGCTGGGCCGGCATTCGCGGTGGCGATTCTCTGGTGATCGCCCTTGCTCTACCCTACGTGGCACTGCATGGAGCCCCGCTGCCGGGTCGCGACACTGTCATTTTCATCACGTTCATTGTCATCTTCATCACTCTGGTCGTGCAAGGCTTGACGCTCGCGCCGTTGATCCGCCTGCTGGGCATTGAGGAGGGCAATGAGGAGGATGCGGAGGAGCGATACGCGCGCACTACCAGCATTCGCGCGGGGGCTGAAGCGCTCGATCGCTTCTCGAGCGAAGGAACCGGCGAACTCGAACCAGCGGCGGAGTTGCGCAAGATCGCCGCGCACAAGCTGGCAAGTTTAGATGGCTCGTCAGTATCCGCCGGGTCCGCGCATTTGCGGGCGCGCCTGACGATGATCGCTGCCGAACGTGAAGCCGTCATTGCCTTGCGCGATCGTAACGAGATCAGCGACACCGTCATGCGCCGTCTGCAGCAGGAATTCGATCACGAGGAAGTGTTGCTCCATCAGCGATACGGAGATCCCGCATGAACGTGTCTGAGGTCGACTAATAGACCATTAATATCCGAAGTTCCCAAGCTCTACTGTCGGGAATTTGCGCTCTAACATCATCGAATCAGGATCCTTACGTCATTGGCCGCTGCTGCGCGCTCGCATGCCGGCGCGGCACGCGCGCAGCGTGTCGCGAAACGGCGACCGCAAAGCTAATTGCTAAGAATCCGCGACGCATTACGCGACTCCGCCATTCCGCCCTGTGGCGATCGCGGGGGGGCAATTACTATGAATGAAATTGCAACCGAGGGCTTGCGCTTGGGCTCCCCGATCGTCTCTGTCAGCCGCGACGTGAGCTGCGCGCGCAGTGTCTCCGGACTGGCCTTGTGCGTCGGCATCCTCGTTCTGCTGGGGCCCATTGGCCTGACGGGTTGTGGCGGCTCGACGAGCAGTCCCGACCCCACCACCACTATTCCCGTAACGGGTTCCGCACCTAAGGTCACATCGTTTGCGGCGAATCCGCAAAGCATCAAGTCCGGTTCCAGCAGCACCCTCAGCTGGGTCACGAGCGCGGCAAGCAGCATTGCAATTACGCCAGGCACGTTCACGTCCGCGTCTGCGAATGGTTCAACGAGCGTCAGTCCGACATCGACAACGACTTACACGCTCTCGGCGAGCAATGCGTCCGGCAGAACCACATCCACCACGACTGTCACCGTAACGGCCGCAGGCACCGGCGGTCCATTGACGATAACAACCGCTTCATGTCCGGGCGGAACTCAGGGCGCGGCGTATGCAGGCTGCACTATTGCCGCAAGCGGCGGCTCCGCGCCGTATACGTTTTCGGTGAGTACAAATTCCAACTATCCCCCATTACCCGAAGGGCTGTCGCTGAACGCGACTACCGGACAGATAAGCAGCGCGAGGATTGGCGGGCAGGGCACGTATGGCCCCTTACTGATCGTTACCGACTCGACGCACACTCAGGCCACGCAGCAAATCTCCTTTGCAATTAATGGGGACAGCGCGTTCCTGGCGAGCATATTTCCGTCAACCTCGATTTTTCACCATCGAGTGGACGCCGCCTCAACTGGCCTTCCCGTGGACAGCTCTCCCGCAGCGCCCATCTACAGTGGTTATCTGTCGGCGACGATCAAGCCCTTCTTCGGCAATACCGACGGCGCGTTTCCGAACGGCATTCCGGCAATAGACGTTCCATACAATCAAGCCCACGTAGCGATCACAACGACTGTATATCAGTCGTATTTTAGCTCTGGTCCCATCCCTGCCAATGCTCCGGTGGAGGGCACCAGCAACTCGACGGGGGATCGACACGTTCTTGTCTATCTCGAGGCGGGCGGCGCAAACAACCCCGCGCTCTACGAGATGTGGCAGGGGATCTACGAAGGCGGTCCCTGGACCGATTCCTCAAACGCGCTCTGGCCCAACGTGTCCTCAAATGCCCTTACGCCGCAGGGCAACGGAACATCTGATGCTGCGGGACTGCCGGTGGCGCCGCTGCTCGTCAATGCCGACGAAGTCATTGGGACGGGCACGCCGAGCTCACCAAATGGCGCGGTTCTGCATCCCATCAGATTTACACTCAACCATATGCTCAACTACTGGGTGTGGCCTGCGACGGAGACCGCAGGCGTCGGTGGCTGCACGGCTACTGGGGGCGGCGCAATTCCGGGAGAAAGCCAAATCTCGCAGTCTTCTCCTCCGGGCAGCTGCACCATGACAGGACCGGCTGGCGAGATTTACCGACTCAAGGCGTCAACGGCGACTCCCTCTTGCGCCTCCACGAGTCCACAGGCTGCGATCATCATCACTGGGCTCCGAGACTACGGCATCATCCTGGCCGACAACGGATCAAGCGGAGGCTTGATCGGTACTCCCGACGCTCGCTGGAACGACGATGATCTAAGTTGCCTGCGAAGCCTCACTTTGTCGGACTTCGAACCCGTGAATGTCGCGAGCCTCATAGTCAGTAATGACAGCGGTGCGACCAGCCACTAGCAAATCTGCATCCCGATGCGCGCGCGAAGGCATTCAATTCCACCCTGGTCATCATTCAACTTTTCCGATTCCTTCAGAGTTAGGCCGCTCTACTGATCAGTTAGGGTGCTTGTGCGAGTACTGCAGGCCGCTCATCGCGCGTTGGCTGGGTTGCGCCGCCGAGTGCCTTATAAATAGCGATCACCGCTACATTGACAGCGGTCTCAGCCTGCGCGACGGCGTTCTCCGCGTCGAGTTGTGTACGTTGCGCATCGAGCAGCACCAGGAAATCTGCAACACCTTCGCGATACTGAATGTCGGCAAGCTTAGCCGCTCGCCGCGAGGCCTGCGCTTGCTCGCTTAAGCTCCTGAGTTGTGACTGGCGCTTGCTATAGGCGAGAAAGCTATTCTGCGCGTCCTCGAGCGCCATCAGTACCACCCTCTCGTAGTTAGCGGCGGCAGCGTCGGACTGCGCCTCGCTCTGGTGCAGCCGCGCGCGCACCGCTCCCAAGTCAAAGGCCGGCCAACTCACGGTGGGCGTGACCGCCCAGGCGCGCGCGTCGTTGGGGAGTGTCGTACTGAACAAACGTCCCAGGTCACCGGACAAGAAGCCAACGAAACCCGTGACGGTCACTCGTGGAAAGAGGTCGGCTGTTGCGACCCCCACCCGCGCCGTGGCAGCTGCGAGTTGGCGTTCTGCGATTCGCACATCCGGACGACGGCGCAGGAGGTTGGATGCATCGCCAATAGGTAGCGGCTTTGCGTAGGTTGGCACCGCTTGCGGCTTGAGCTCCTCATCGAGTGTCCCGGGGCGCTGGCCGAGCAGCACGGCGAGCCGGTAGCCGCTTTGGCTTTCAGCGGCTTCAAGCGGCGGAATCGTCGCTTCCGTGGCTTTGAGACGCGCTCGGCTGCGCTGCACGTCGAGTTCCGCTCCGCGACCCGCGTCATTCAGCACCTGGGTAAGCTCGAGAGTCTGCTTCTCACTTGTGAGGTTCTGGTGCGCGACGCTGAGGCGCTTCTGGGCGCCGCGAAGCTCGAAGTAGTTTCTGGCGACCTCGGCCGCCACGGTCACCTCGGCATCGCGGAAACTCGCATGCTCCGCGCCCAGATCGGCGCGCGCAGCCTCGACAGATCTGCGCACGTGCCCAAAGAGATCAATTTCCCAGCTGGCATCAAATCCCAGACTGTCGCTCTCGGCAGTGATGCGGCTCAAGCCAAACCCAGACTCCTGCTCGATGCTCTTCGCGTAGCCGCCCTGCGCGGAGACGTGCGGGGCGTAGTCGTACTTGTTCTCCACAAAGATGGCACGTGCGGCCCGTACGCGGTCGGCGGCAATCCGCAGATCCAAACTAGCCATGAGCGCCCGGCCCTCGAGCGCATCGAGCTCAGGATCCTCGAACTGCTGCCACCACGCGCTCTCCGGATCCTGCGCGACAAACGCTGCGGACGCGGCATCGCGTAGCACGGCCGGTGCTGCATCGGGTGCGTGATAATTTGGCCCGACCGCACAGGCTGCGAGCAGCAGTAGAGCGGCGCCTACCGCGATCAGTCTTTTCATGTGAGTCCTCGAAAGCATTGGCGATGCGCGATCATTGCCGGCAAGTACAGTCAGTCTTGACTGACGCCTAGGTCAAACCGTCGCTCGATGCAGCCTGGTGCAGCAGTGAGGGTGTCGCGGGTGCCATGGGTACTTGTCGTCGGCCTGTCAGCTTGCGCACGGTGAGATAGAAAAGCGGCGTCAAGAGGAGTCCAAACACCGTGACCCCGATCATTCCAGAGAACACAGTTACGCCCATTGCATGGCGCATCTCGGCGCCGGCGCCGGTAGAGGTCACGAGCGGTACTACACCCATGATGAATGCGAGGGAGGTCATGAGGATCGGCCGCAGGCGCAACTTTGCCGCATCGAGCGCGGCGCGCAGCGCGGTTGCGCCCGCAAGCTCGCGGTCGCGCGCGAATTCAACGATCAGGATGGCGTTCTTGCTCGCAAGTCCCACAAGCACGATGAGGCTGATCTGAGTGAAGATGTTGTTGTCGCCGTGCGAGAGCGCCACACCGGTAATGGCCGAGAGCAGCACCATTGGCATGATGAGGATCACCGCGAGCGGCAGACTCAAACTCTCGTATTGGGCGGCGAGCACCAGAAACACGAGCAATACCACGAGCGGAAAAATGAGTACCGCAGTGTTGCCCGCGATGATTTGCTGGTAGGTAAGCTCGGTCCATTCGAAGCTCATGCCGTTGGGAAGTTCCCGGCGGGCAAGCTTCTCCATCGCCCCCTGCGCCTGGCCAGAGCTGTAGCCCGCCGCAGGCCCACCGTTGATCTCGGCAGTCGCGTAGGAGTTGTAATGCATGACTCGATCGGGGCCGGCGGAGCGCTTGACACTGACAAATGAGCCAAGCGGAATCATGTCGCCTGAGCTATTGCGCGTCTTGAGCTGGACGATGTCTTCGGCCTGCAGGCGAAATCGTGGCTCGGCCTGCGCCGTCACGGTGTAGGTGCGGCCGAAGGCATTGAAGTCATTCACATAGAGTGAGCCGAGGTACACCTGCATGGTGTCAAAGAGATCCTGCACCGAGACCCCCTGCGACTTCGCCTTCTCGCGATCGACGTCGGCATCTACTTCCGGCACATTGACCTGAAAGCTTGAGAATAGGCCCTGCAGCTCCGGGGTCTGGTTGCCCTTGCTGATCAGGTTTTGCGTTTGCTTGTAGAGCTCCTCGAAGCCGAGACCACCGCGGTCCTCGACCTGCATCCGAAAGCCGCCGATCGTGCCCAAGCCCATCACAGGCGGGGGCGGGAACACGGCGATGAAGGCGTCCTGGATCTTTGCGTACTTCTGGTTCAGCGCCATCGCAATCGCGCCGGCTGCCAGGTCCCTGGACTTGCGCTCCTCGAAGGGCTTCAGTGTGACGAACACGATCCCTGAGCTCGGGCTGTTGGTGAATCCATTGATGCTGAGGCCTGGAAAGGCGACGGCGCTTTCCACTCCCGGCGATTTCAGGGCGACGTCGCCCATGCGCCGGATCACGGCTTCCGTACGGTCGAGCGTGGCCGCGTCCGGCAGCTGCGCGAATGCCACCAAGTACTGCTTGTCCTGCTGTGGCACGAAGCCCGTCGGGGTCGTCGCGAAGCCGAGGTAGGTGAGAGCAATGAGTCCGGCATAAACGAAAAATGCGATGCCACCGGCACGTAGTACGCGGCCGACATTGCGCACGTAACCGTGCGAAAAATGGCCGAAGAACCGGTTGAAAGGCCGAAAGATGTTGCCCAGGAGTGCATTAAGCACCCGCGTCAGACGATCCGGAGCCGCGCCGTGCTCCTTAAGCAGCAAGGCGGCGAGGGCGGGTGAAAGAGTCAGCGAGTTGAACGCCGAGATTACGGTGCTGATCGCGATGGTGAGCGCGAATTGCTTGTAGAACTGGCCGGTCAGGCCGCTGATGAAAGCGGTCGGCACAAACACGGCACACAGCACCAGCGCGGTTGCGATGATCGGGCCTGTGACCTCGCGCATCGCCTGCTTCGTGGCGGCGATCGGCTTCAAACCGTTGCCGATGTTGCGCTCGACATTTTCAACGACCACGATGGCGTCGTCGACGACGATGCCGATCGCAAGCACAAGCCCAAACAAGGAGAGCGCGTTCAATGAAAAACCGAAGAGATGCATGACCGCAAACGTGCCGATCAGCGACACCGGCACGGCGATCAGCGGAATGACTGACGCGCGCCAGGTCTGCAGGAACAAAATCACCACCACGACCACGAGCAAGATGGCCTCGAGCAGCGTATGGACGACGGCATGGATCGAACCGCGCACGAACACGGTGGGGTCGTAGACAATTTTATAGTCCACCCCTTGCGGAAAGTCTTTCTTCAGCTCCTGCATCTTGGCCCGGACATTTTTGGAGATCGCAATGGCGTTGCTGCCCGGTCGCTGGAAGATGGGGATGGCCGCCGCGGCCTTGTTGTCGAGCAGCGCGCGCAGCGCATACGTATCGGCGCCGAGCTCAATACGGGCGACGTCCTTTAACCGTGTAACGTGGCCGTCGCTCCCCGTCTTGATGACGATGTTCCGAAAGTCATCTTCACTGGTGAGTCGACCCTTCGTGTTGATCGCTACTTGAAAATCGGTAGCGTTTGGCAGCGGCGGTGCACCCAGCTGTCCGGCTGCGACCTGCACGTTCTGCTCGCGGATAGCTTTCACGACGTCATCGGCGGTGAGGTTGCGGCTGGCTATCTTTTCCGGATCGAGCCAGACGCGCATTGAGTACTGACCGGCGCCGAAGACTTGCACGTCGCCCACTCCGTCAAGCCGGGCGAGCTCGTCTTTCACGCGCAGCAGCGCGTAATTGGAAAGATAGAGCGTGTCGTAGCGGTTATCCGGCGAGACGAGGTGGACGACCATCGTGAGATCAGGCGAGGCTTTGTTGGTGGTGACTCCCAGGCGCTGTACGACATCGGGCAACTTAGGCAGCGCCTGGGCCACGCGGTTTTGAACCTGCACTTGGGCTTTGTCGATGTCGGTACTCAAGGCGAAGGTGATGGTGAGTGTCATGACACCATCGGCGGTTGCCTGCGAGGACTGATACATCATGCCCTCGACACCGTTGATCGACTGCTCAAGAGGACTTGCCACCGTATCGGCTATTACCTTTGGATTGGCGCCCGGGTAGCTCGCTTTTACGACCACGGTCGGCGGCACCACTTCCGGGTATTCGCTGATCGGCAGCAAAGGCAGTGAAATTAGGCCTGCCAGAAAAATGAGGGCCGATAACACGCCCGCGAAGATCGGGCGGCTGATGAAAAATTCCGAGAATTTCATGACGAGTACCTTGCGGCTCTAGAGCGTCTTTTCAGCGGGGCCGCACGACGATGGCGGCTAGGCTGCCCGCTGCGGCGGGACTCACCGTGTGCGGCTGTGCAGCCACTTCGGCGAGACCGTTCGAGTTGCTGGTCATGGCGACTCGCGTTGGGGCAACTGTTTGGCCGGGCCGCACGTGTTGCAGCCCATTGACGACGATGGTCTCGCCGGGGGCGAGCCCATGCTTCACGACCCGAAGGCCGCTTATTTCCGGGCCCAATTCCACGAGCCGATATTCGATACGATTGGCGCCAGTCAGCGTCAGCACGAACTGCTTTGACAGATCCGTACCCACGGCTCGGTCCTCGATCAGTACGCTGTCACGATCCTCCCCACCCACCAAGCGCACGCGGGCGAAGAGGCCAGGCGTATAGCGACCGTCCGGATTCGCAAGCGCTGCGCGCGCGCGAATAGTGCCGGTGGTCGCATCGACCTGGTTGTCAATGAAATCCAGTCGTCCGGCATGCGGATAGCCATCCTCGTCCACGAGCCCGATATAGACGCCCGCAGCATCATCGGCCCCGCGCGCGTCGCGCTGCGCCTTCGCAAAACGCAGGTACGTCTGCTCGTCAGCGTCAAAGTAGACGTAGACCGGATCATCCGAGACCAGCGTCGTGAGGAGGCTTGCGCTGGTCACGAGGTTACCAGCGGTGATGACGGCACGTGACACATGACCGTCGATGGGCGCCCGTACCTCGGTGAACTCTCGGTTGAGGCGGGCTGCGCGCAGCGATGCGTCGATGGAACCTAGGGCTCCCTGGGCCGAGGCTTCCGCTGCCACGAGGCGCTCATAGTCCTCGCGCGAGATGGCATGTGCGCCGATGAGGCGCTCGGCGCGGGCGCGATTGGCTTTGGCGAGCTCGAGGTCCGAGACGTTGCGGCTGCGCTCCGCGACCAAACGGTCGACCTCCGCCTGAAAAGGCCGCGGATCAATCTGGAAGAGAAGCTGACCCTTCTTCACGCGCGTGCCGTCCTGGAAGGCGACGCGATCTATATAGCCACTGACGCGCGGTCGAATCTCGACCGTATTCACCGCCTGCAGGCGCCCGCTGAACTCCTGCCATTCGCGCAGTGGCTGGTGAATCACTTGGGCGACCGTCACCTCAGGTAGCGGCGCACTGGCGGCCGCGACTGGCGGCTTTGCTCGCGTGTGCCCGATACCGGCAGCCACCAAGAGTGCTGTGAGGGCGGCGAAGCCCAGCACGATAAGCGCAGGAACCTTGCGAATGGCCAGTTTCTTAAACGACATGGACGACTCCCATCAATCTCTGCAAAGGCGACACCGGATTGACCGGCGCCCCGTCGACCGATCTGCTCCTTGCCAAGTACAGGACTTGACTTAGGGCTGTAACAGTTCGATGCTACGCACCGTGTGTTACCGGTCAGTCACGTGAGGCTTTGTACGTTAGTGACCGGTAAGTAACATGTCAAGGGGAAATTCGTTATGAATCGAGCCAAGACGCCGCAAGCAGCTGTACGCAAACAGGTTATTCCTGCGCAGGCGCCAGAACGCGTGCGCGATCGCATCATGCGAACCGCGAGCGAGCTCTTCTATTGCCGCGGAATCCATGCGGTCGGCGTCGATACCATCGCCTCGGCGGCTGGCACCAACAAGATGAGCTTCTACCGCAACTTCGCCTCCAAAGACGAACTCGTGGCGCAGTATCTGCGCGAGGCCGAAGCGCAAGCCTGGGGATGGTGGGATGAGACGGTGGCGGCGCACGCCGGCGATCCGCGGGCGCAGGTTGAAGCGCTTTTTGGCCTGCTAGTTAAGAAGACGTGCACCAAGGAATCACGCGGCTGTGCACTTGCGAATGCCGCCGTGGAAATCACCGAGTCGGACCATCCAGCGCGGCCAATCATCGAGAAGTATAAGGCGGACATGCGCCTGCGCTTCAAACAGCTGGCGCGTGATATGCGTGCGCGTGACGCCGAAGCTCTCGGCGACTCGCTGATGCTACTCTGGGAAGGCAGCTACTTGAGCCGCTTGACGTCGCGCAGCCAGCACGGCCCGGCGGAAAATGCTGCCAAGGGGGCGCGCACCCTAATCGCGGCGTATACAAGCGCGGAACCGCGCAGAGAGTAGCCTCGCTCCGTTCAACTTATCACGGCGAACCCCTCGCAGTACTAAGGTTCGCAGCGGCGCGATCTGATCAATCCGGCCGCCCTAGTCCAAAGAATTGCGTGGCATGCTGCTCTGTGCGGTGTGGACCGACTTGCTCGGGCGGTGCGCGCTAGTCCGAATTGCTGACCTTGCCGAAGCGGTAATTGAGGCGCAGGCCAAAGACGCGTAGTTCATTGGTCGTCTCGCGCAGATCATAGTTACCGGTGTTGCTGAAGAGAATCGCGTTCTTGTCTGCGAGGTTGGTGATATAGAACTTGCTCAGCCAGCGGCCGCTTTCCGGGATACGCAAATTCATGATGCTGTAACTCGGCTGCAGGATGTGCGGAAAGCCATTCGAGCCTTGAACGTGGAAGTCGTTCCACATGTCACCCTTATAAGAGATGTCAAACTGCGAGTAGCCGTGCGGATCTCTAACTAAGGATGTTCGTAATACAGATTCCAGCTCCAGGGGAAGTACGGCACGTACGGCAGGCGCTCGCCAATGTTGCCTTGGAAGTTCGCGTAGGGAAGTGCCCGTCAACTCTTTAGCTGCCGCAGGAACCTTTGCGCGGGCAGCTCGAAATAATGAAAGCTGCAGAGGCTGATCGCTATCAGGGTGGCAAAGAATAGCAACATGAACCAGGGCGCATAGAAGATGGAGCGATCCACCGTGAACGAAGTAATGGCGGCGAAGAAAAGGAATTGGAGAGGAAAGTGAAGCATATAGGACGAGTACGAGATGTCCCCGAGGAATGAGATTCGTTTGCCAAGCGTGCCACGCTGGGTTTCGGCGAGGGCAAGCGCCAGGATCGTGAGTGGAAACAGCACCATGACGGGCCACATCAGCATCGTCTCAAACACCACTCGTCGAACGCCCGGCTCGAGATGCAATATAAGACCCGCAAGATGCCGCACTAAAAATGTCAGCCCCCACGCGCCTATAGCTCCACCGACAATCCACTTCGTGATCGCACCGCCGCGACGTGACGCGATGATCACTTGATATGCAAGAAAGGCACAGCCGCCTGCGAAGAACGAGCAGACGCCCCGTCCAACCTCAAGAATGTGGTCCTGAATGACGAAGAACCCGATCAGCGAAGACAGAACGAGAATGGCAACTCGAATCGGAAGGAACCGACAGTAGGCAAAGAACAGCGCATACAGCAGCACCTCCACGGACACGGACCAGGACGGACCATTAAATGAAAAATCGCCCTCGAAACCCCAGGAAGAGGCAAACAGCAGATTGAGAACGAAGTAGCGGATGTCGTTGTTAGGGTAGACGAAGTAATAGCCTTTCTCCCGCAGCATCCAGTATTGACCGAGCGCGACGAGTAAAAGCGTGGCGAAATGCAAAGGATAAAGCCTAGAGAAGCGCAGCAACGCATATCGCTGCGGCGAGATGCGCCGTTCCGCTACCCGCTTCGAATAGAGCCAGTAGAAAATAAATCCGGATAGACTGAAGAACAGATCAACGGCTTCCCACCCTCGGGTGTAGAGCAGATGCAGCACCCGATGCAGCGGCAGCCGGGCAAGATCGAATGCTCCGAGTTCAGTTCCGGAGAAGAAGAAATGTTGCCAATGCCAAAACACGACGCTCAGCGCAGCAAGTCCGCGCAGGGCGTCCAGGGAATAAAATCGCTCCGGTGATTGCATCACGCTGACTTCGGTCTTTGGCCCACGATTGCGTGCATCTTGTGGCGCAGCCATAGCTACTCTACATACTTGCGTGTGCTGTGCGCGGCGTTTTCCAAGCCGTAACAAACTGAGGCGCAGCCGCGCGGTTTCCCAGTGAGGTCTAACCCTTCCGACTGATCGCTACGGCCAGGGCCACGAGTTGCGCGGTGAAACCGGGCGGATCGACGGCGGGCGCTATGACGAGATTGCGCCACTGTTGCTAAATGAAGTGCAGCGGCAACAAATGCAGGTAGCGGCTCAGGCAGACAAGATCGCGTCTTAAGGCGAGCAGCTTGCTGCGCAAGCTGCGGAGATTCATGCGCTTAGAGAGCAGCAGGCGCAGTTCGCCAGCCGCGAGTAGCCGCACCGCATGCGACATCAGATGGCGGAGCTGCAGATTCTGAACCGGGCATTTGCAGGCCCCATGAAAGCTTCAATCTCGGGGTGACGTCCTCGCGCGACGCTGAAGCCCAACAAGGAACTTTGGGCGATAAGCGCTTATGCAACCAGTGAGTGGAGACCTGCAACGGTGCGCGACGTCGGCGTTCGCGCAAAGCTCCAACGCCCGTCTGAGACTTTATTGCACCAGGCGGTTGTACTTCGCCAGTACCTCGCGCAACTTGGTGTGCGACAGCGCGGTGACATGGTGACCGTCAGCGCCGGTCATGTCCTCGGCCGCCACCATGGCGTTGACGACCGCTTCCTCGGTTGCTTGCACTGTCGCGCCGAATAGCGGATCGAGGGAATCGTTCGGCACCATGCGCAATTCGACGACGTGGCCGAGGTCGCTCGCGCTCGGATTGGCGGTTGAGAATGCGATGAAGATGTCTCCAGAGCCGTTTCCGGCGATGCTGCCGTTGCGTCCCAGGCCCAGCGACACACGGCGTGCGACTCTCTTTAGCTGGTGAGGCAGCAGTGGCGCATCGGTTGCCACCACAACAATGATGGAGCCGCGTTCTACAACGTCAGAGGGTATCCAGGCGTAGGGGTCTTCACCGGGTATCTCCCGACCGACTGGTATGCCGGCGATGCGCAGATTCTCGCGCGTTCCGTAGTTGCACTGCACGAGGACGCCGACGGTGTAGGTGGTGTCCTTGATTGCGAGTTGTCGGGATGCCGTGCCGATGCCGCCCTTATAACCGTTGCAGATCATGCCGGTGCCACCGCCGACGTTGCCTTCCTCAACTGGACCGGAGTGCGCACTGTCGAGAGCATGAAACACATGCTCCGGTTTGACATGGAAGCCGTTGATGTCGTTGAGCCAGCCATCCCAGGTTTCGGCGACGACCGGTAGCGACCACCAACTCTCAGTGGCATCGGGCGGACCGTGCGCGACGCGCCAGGCGATGACGGCATCGCGCACTACTCCGACGCTGTGGGTATTCGTGATCATGACGGGTCCCTCGAGGAACCCCGACTCCTCCACCCAGGTCGTGCCGGTCATCTCGCCGTTGCCGTTCTGTGCATACCAACCTGCGAATGAGAAACGCTGCATCGATGCCGTGCCTCGTGGCAGCACGGCGGTCACGCCGGTGCGCACGGGTCCGTTGCCCACCCGAAGCTTGCCGCTGCCCATGATGAGCGTCGTGTGACCGACGAGTACCCCGTCGACATCCGTTATCGCATTGAGCGGACCTGGCGTGCCGTCGAATGGGACGCCAAGTTCTCGTGCGCGCGCAGGCGAGCCACTCGCGGCCGCGACCTCGGTCATCGGGATTGAGAGGGCGAACACAAATACAGATAACGTGATGGCGCTGCGCAGCATGATCCGCCTCCTGAAGCACGGGCGCTAAACCATACACGTCCGGAGATTTGCGCGCGAAGGATTACCCGCGCATCCGCACGCTGCGTTGGATATCGAACAACGCTGGACTTCTTTCGCGCCATGCATCCGTTGCATCCATGCTACGGTGCAGCACATGAAAACAAGCGTTCGCGACGCTGGTCTCGTACGCGCGATGGGGCCGTGGGGGCTGGCGGCCAGCACGGTCAATATCGTCGTTGGCGCAACGATATTTGTGTTACCGGCGGGCCTTGCGGCGAACGTCGGAGTTTACGCACCGCTCGCCATTGTCCTGTGCGCCATCGCGGTCGGTGCGGTGGCGATCTGTTTCGCCGAGGGCGGAAGCCGTATTCCGAGTAGCGGCGGCGCGTACGGCTACATTGAGGCCGCGTTTGGTCCTCTCACGGGTTACGTTGCCGGCACGTTGCTCTGGGTTAGCGATGTGCTGGCGTGCGCGGGTATTGCGGCAGCTCTGGCGGATGTCGGGGTAAGCCTGTTGCCTGAAGGATATAAGGCTTCCGCGCATGCACTCATTATCATCGGGACGATCGGGGCTATTGCCTACATCAACATCGGGGGGGTGGCGCACGGCGTTCGGCTGATCAATGCAACGACCGTTCTGAAACTCGCACTGCTCCTTATTTTTATCATCGTGGGTGCAAGCGCAATCCAGGGCAGCAATTTTCACCAAACGGGCGCAGTCGTCGGCCCGGGACTTGGACGCGCCGTGATTCTCGCAATGTTTGCCTTCATGGGGATGGAAACATCCTTGAGCGCAAGCGGCGAGGTTGCGCATCCGGAACGCACGATTCCGCGCGCGTTGGCCCTGGGGATGGGGGCGGTTACGCTGCTGTACGTCGGCATCCAAGTCACTGCGCAGGGACTGCTCGGTCCGGCGTTGGCGCTCTCTAAGGCGCCTCTGGCGGATGCGATGGGGGTGATCAGCCCGGCGCTGCGCTGGCTCATGTTGGCAGGGGCGGCATTCTCGATGGTGGGCTTTTTAAGCAGCGATATCCTTGGCACCCCGCGCGTGTTGTTTGCATTTGCGCGTGATGGACTGCTGCCGAAGCCCTTGGGGCGAGTTCACGCGCGCAGCCATGCCCCACACGTGGCGATAGCCTGCTACGCGGCGATTGCCGTCGCATTAGCGCTGAGCGGCACCTTTAACGAACTCGCCGTGTTGTCAGCTCTCACCACTGCGCCGCTCTACATCGCCGGATGTGGCGCAACTTGGCGGCTGGTCCGCCGTGGAATCTCGCAGACCGATAGGCCCTTGAATTTTCGCTGGTTAGGAGGCGCCACGATCTTGGGGGTAGCCAGCATGCTGGCACTGATTAGCTTAGGAGAGCGCAAAGAAATCATCGGCCTCTTGGCGCTCATTGGTATCAGCGTCGCCGTGTACGTGCTGCAGACTCAAGTGGCGCTCAAGCGATCGCAGCGCGAGCGCACTTAGCAGTGTCGCGGGCCACGGCGACCCATGAGGATGAATACCCTTCACCGATTGCGCGCGCAGGCTCTCTAAACGACCGCGGACTTACCTTTTTCGCCTCGTTCGTGCGCAGCTTCCGTACGTCGCAGTAATTCCCGCAACGCGTCAAGCTCGCTGGCGCCGGGTGGATTGGTGGTGTTGACGCGCGCAGCGAACCGCACGGGCCAGCCCGTTGCCGCCGCGATCGCCGCGTGTTCCACGCCCGGGTGAATGGACACGACCGTCAATTCCCGCGTCACCGGGTCAGGCTCCAGGATGCACAGATCCGTGATGACTGCCACGGGCCCTTTCCCGGGCAGGCCGGCGCGCTCGCGGGCATCGCCGCCGTCAAGAAAGCCGGCGGAGGTCGCGAAGTCGAGTTGTTTGACGAAGGAGCGCGCACTTTGCTCCATGATAATGAGCACCTCTCCGGCAAGCGCTGCGATCTCCGGTGCACCACCGGCGCCAGGCAGACGGATCTTCGGCTTTGCGTACGGGCCGATGACCGTCGTATTGATATTGGCGAACCGATCGATCTGCGCGGCGCCGAGAAAGCCGACTTCGATGCGCCCACCCTGCAGGTAGTAACGGAAGATCTCCGGGGTGGAGACCACCGTGTCGGCGCTCGCTGCAAGCTCACCGTCGCCGATGGACAAGGGCAGGACGGAGGGCTTTGCGCCGATAGTGCCCGACTCATAGATCAACGAGACGCGTGGCGCATGGGTCAGGCGTGCCAGATTGGCGGCGGTCGATGGTAGCCCGATGCCGACGAAGCATGTAGCGCCGTCGCGCAGGCGGCGCGCTGCCGCCACGGTCATCATTTCGCTCGTCGAATAGGTATTTACCGTCAAGCGTGCCGCTCCTCGTGGGGGCCGCCTTCCAGAGTGCGTCGGAACTCGGCGAAGTCAGCGGTATTAAGAACATGGCGCTGCATCCACTGCGTGAAGGTGTCGCGGTCGCGCGCGATGGAGTTCCATGTCTTGTAGAAGCGATTGTCACGTTCGTAGTAACCGAGCGCGTACGAAGGAAACGCGCCTCCGGGTACGGGGGCCACTGCGCTGATTACCCACCGCGGCAGCACGCAGGCATTGTGTGGTGCATGGAGCTCATCGACGATTTCCTCCACTGTGACGACCACCCGCTTGGCAGCGAGCACCGCTTCCTTCTGTACGCCGAGGATGCCCCAGAGCAGCACGTTGCCGCGCCGGTCGGCCTTCTGCGCATGAATGACCGTCACGTCGGGTCGAATCGCAGGTGTTGCGGCGAGACGCTCTTGCGTGAACGGGCAAGTGATAAAGCGGATTTTGTCGTTGTACTTCGGCAGGTCGGACCCGGCGTAGCCGCGTATCACGCTGAACGGTAGATTGGCGGCACCCGCGACGTAGGCGCTCGCAATGTCAGCGTGACTTCGCTCCTCGATCTGTAACGGGTGCGGCCAATCATTCTCGATCGCGTCCCGAAATCGATACAGCGACCCGGCTCCGGGATTGCCACCCCAGGAGAACGTGAGCCGCGTGGCGCAGCCCATGCCGATCATCTGATCGTAAATAAGGTCCGGCGTCATGCGCACGAGCGAGAGATTGCGTCGCCCCTGGCGGATCACCTCATGACCGGCCGCGAACGGAATGAGATGCGTAAACCCCTCGAGCGCGAGGATGTCACCGTCGCGTACGTTTTCCGCGATGGCTTGGCGTAGCGATACAATGTGCGACATAAATGCCCAGCGCGCTCATTCAACAGCGTGCGTATCCGTCGATACGGCGCTCCCCGGCACGCCCGCCTGTCGCGGCGTTTGGGGCGAGTTTCTTTCTTCTTTATTCATGCACGGCGTTGCCTTCAGCGTCAACCATACGAAGTTGCAGTGCCTCGTAACACAGGGAAGGGGAGGCAAAATGGTATGGTTGGGCTAAGGTTCTGTTGACGTAGGGCGAGTCGGGGGCGAAGTGGCTGATAGATCCGAAATCCCTGCCCATGCGCACACTGCTGCTGGTATCCAGCGATTCTGGTCAGCAGCAGGCGATGTGCCGCTGGCGCGTGTTGAGCGCGCCCAGGGTGTGCACGTGTGGGACACGGCGGGGCGGCGCTACATCGATGTGACCTCCGGGCCCGTCGCTGTGAATCTCGGGCATGGCAACGAGCGTGTTCTGCGGGCGATGCGCGAGCAGTCCTCGCGCGTGTGCTTTGCGTATCCGAGCACCTTTGAAAGCGAGAGCAACGTTCGCCTGGGCGAGCGGCTCGCCGCCGAGGCGCGCATGGATCTGGAGCACGTGTTTTTTGTGTCGGGCGGATCGGAGGCAGTGGAAAAGTGTCTGCAGTTCGCGCGGCGCTACGCGCTCGCGAGCGGCCAGGCGACACGCTACAAAGTGATCAGCCGCAATCCCTCCTATCACGGCAGCACGCGCGCCACGATGGCGCTCGCGGCCGATCCGGGGTACGCCGCGTACCTGCCGCCCGGACAGACGGGGGTTCATGTTCCGGCACCGTGGAGCTACCGTCCCCCCGCGGGCATGAATGCGGACGCCTTTGCCGAGCAGTGTGCGCAAGCCCTGCGCGATGAGATCCTGGCGCAGGGCCGCGATGAAGTGCTCGCCTTCATCATCGAGCCTGTCATGGGATTCTGCGGAGGCGCGGATCACGCGCCGCCCGCTTATTACCGCCGCGTGCGCGAGATCTGCGACGAATTTGGTGTGCTGCTGATTTACGATGAAACCATCAGCGGCGCTGGCCGTACTGGCAGATTTCTGGCGGCGCACTGGTGGCCCGACGCAAAGCCCGACCTCGTCACGCTCGCCAAAGGAATCGGCGGCGGTTACGTTCCGCTCGCCGCATTTCTGGCGCCCGCCCGGCTCGTCGATGTGGTCGTCCACGCCGGCGGCTTTCACTTCGGCCATACGCACAAGGGTCATCCGCTTGCGTGTGCGGTCGGACTTGCGGTTCTCGAGGAAACATTGGATCGCGGGCTCATCGAGCGCGCGAGCAGACTCGGCGAAGGCCTGCGGGCGAGCCTGCGCAAACTCAAGGATGAAATTTCAATTATTGGCGATGTGCGCGGCCTCGGGCTCCTGAACGCGATCGAGATTGTCGCGGATCCGGCAACCAAGGCGATGCTGCCGCGCTCGCTCGACGTTATCGGACGCATTCAGGCTATCGCGCGCGCCGAGGGGCTGCTGATCTATGGCCGCAGAAGCCACGGCGGCAAGTTTGGCGACTGGATCTTGGTGACGCCGCCGCTCATTGCAAGTTGGGCGGACATCGAAGAAATCGTTGCCGGTCTGGCGCGCACGCTGCGCCGTTATCGCGCGGAACTTGCTGCCGCCGCTTTTATCGACGCGCGCTGACGATGGCGCGCGCCGCACGGATCTCATCGAGCGTCGTCTCGCGTTCCTGTGCGGTGTTGTAACCCGGGTGCGCCGCCGCTGCCTTTTCCAGCTGGTCGATCCATTGCAGAAAAAATTCTGCGTCACGGCCGCAGTGAGTGGCGGCGCCGTTTGAGTGGAAAAATAACGCATTGGTCGTCGCATACGGATAGATGTCGAAGATTTCCGGGTTCGCCCCATCGTTCCACCCGCGTACAAGTAGCCAACCGTTGCCGGTGACCGGCAGCACGCCCGTGAAGTCCGCGGACATCCGCGTGCCGGTTAGGGGAATGCTGCGAACGACTTGGCCGTTCATCACGACCTCAAGGTGATCCACGGGAACAATCGAGCGCAGAAAACCCGTGTAGTGAAGCTGGGTTTTACCCGCCGGCACGGAAAGCTCCGCACCAGGCGGCTGTCCCTCGACCGTAAGGCCAAGAAGCGGCCCGTTCGTAGCGAGTGTGCGTCCGGCGTGCAAGCCCGCGAGCCACTCGTGCAGCCGCATCATCGTATCCGCGTGCGCTCCGGCCGGGCTTTCGCTCTGCGTCTGCGCGTAGACGCGATTCATGCCGACCGGACCCCGCAAGGATGCGAAGTTTGCCATGGCGTCCGTACCGGCGGCTGCAGCCGGCCTGAACCCGCAGTTCAAAAGGCGATACCAAATCGCGGCGGAGGTTTTGTGCTCACTGAAGCCCAGAACTTCGTAGTAGTCCACTTTCCCCAGCGCCACATCGACCGGCAGCTCATCGGTCAGCGTTCCCGCCGCGGTGGGATCGGGCATTTCATCGAACGGATGCACGTAGCCCACGAGCGCCCCTTGCGCATGCGCAAGATCGGCGATCACCGCGTTGGTCGGATAGAGGCTCGCAGCGGCCGTGTTTGCATAGGCTACGTAGCCTGGAATCAGGTAATGATCGTTGAGACCGAGGAGCCCCAAATGCCCCCAGTAGCTCGTGTGATACTCCTGGCCAAATGACAGCAGCACCGAATCGGTGGAGGCTTGATCCGGCGCCGGTGAGAAGTAGCCGATGTCCGGTATGCGCTGTTCCTTGTTCACCACAAGACCGAACACCACATCAAGATCTTCGGCCTCTGCCTGGCGCACCAGATGCGCGGGCGTATTTCGATAGGTGCCGCCGTAATTCATGTGCACATGGACGTCCGCGCTCAGCCACTCCTTATTCCAGGTCGGCGGCAGCGCGAGGGGTTGCAGCGTAACGTCGAGGTTGCGTATGCGGTCGGAGGCCACCTGCACGACGCGATGTTCGATCTGATATTTCATGCCGCGCCATATGGTCAGCGCAGCGGCGCCGATAGGAAGGGTGATCGTTGCCTCACCGTTGCTGTGAAAGTAGTGTGGCTCGAACGTGCTCTGCTTGCGGTCGAATCCGTCTTCGGCGTACATCCACGCATCATCCGGCGCATAGGCGCGTCCGTCCGAGGCAACAATCGCGACGCGGGCGGCCTTCATCCGTCCTTCGCCATCGACGGTGCGCAGCCGCAGCTGCCCGGTCGGCTTCAGGTGGTGTCGGCTGCGGATGTCGAGTTTCCTCTGGGCCCCGCCGATCGCATCCTGTAGCCAGATCTCGGTGGTTCCCGCGCGGTTGGCGATGAAGGCGATTCTCGAGCCATCAGGTGACCAGTGCGCGCCGGTGGCGTCAAAGTCCCCGAAGGAGAGCGGAATCGGATCGCCTGCGCCGGCGGCCGTCGTGATCCACAGCTGGTGCCATTGACGACCCGCGTACGAGGAGTAGAGAACCCGCTTTCCGTCGGGCGACCATGCGGGCCGCGCCTGCCACGTCGTCTCTTCGAGCCTGACGGGCTGCGGCGCAGCGCCCGGGAGCAGCGCGCGGCGCCAAAGACCACCACTGCCGTAAATCGTCTCCGGATTGCCGACGTAGATGAGCTCGTTGCCATCCGAAGACCAGGTCGGACTTATCTCATGATCGAAGCTACTGTAGTAATAGCGCGCAACGCTGCTCTTTCTTTCCGGCCAAACAGCGCGTCCACTCAAGCCATCCGCGCTCCAATCTCCTACGAAGATGTGAAAGTGACCGGTGCCGAAGGTGGATACCCAGGCAATCCTTCGTCCATCCGGCGACCAGCGCGGCTCGACGTTGACCGCTTTGTTGCGCGTGAGTGCCCGCACCTCGCGCGAGGCCATATCGAGCACGGCGAGCTCGAGCGCATCGTCGCGGTAGCGCACGAAGGCAATGTGCCGGCCATCGGAAGACCAGTCGGGCTGGAAGTCGTAGCCGGGCCCGGCGGTGAGCTCCTCGGCCTCGGTTGAATCGATGTCCTGCCTCCACAAGCTCCCCTGCATCGAATACACGAGCGTGCGGCTATCAGGTGAGAAGGCAACGGCGCTCGGCCCGCTCGTCAACTGCGGCAGATACATCTCGCGGAAATAATAGGGGTGCGGAGCATCAATTTGCTGCAGCACCAGCTGTCGCTGCGCCGCGCTGGGCGGCGCCGCCAGTGTGGCAAGCAGGGTCCCTACCAAAGCGAGAAGCGGCGCCGCCGGACCGCGAGCCCGCCGCGGCATCCGCGGCACTAGCGCAGTTCCGCCTGGGCTTCCCGCAGTGCGCGCTCGAGGCACTCGAGGCCTTCGTCGACGAGCGCGGTTTCAATCATGAGCGGCGGAATGAGGCGGATTCCGCTCGCGCCGCATTCCAGCAGCAGCAGCCCGTTGTGATAGGCACGCTGCACGATCTTTGAGGCGAGGGCCTTGGCAGGTGATTTCGTCACTCGGTCACTCACGAACTCGACCCCGATCATGAGCCCCCGACCGCGCACTTCGCCGATGAACTCAAACTCCTTCGCAAGCTTTGCGAGCCGCTCGAGAATTCGTGTTCCCATGCGGTGCGCGTTGTCTGCGTAGCCGTTCTTCACGAGATCAAGGGTCGCGAGCGCGGCCGCGCAGCAAATCGGGTTGCCGCCGAAAGTGTTGGCGTGGGAACCCGGAGCCCATTTCTGCATGATGTGCGTGGGGGCGATCGCAAGGCCGATGGGAAGTCCCGAGCCGAGTCCCTTCGCAAGCGTTAGAACGTCCGGCCTCACGCCCCAATGTTGCCAGGCGAACATTTTCCCAGTGCGCCCGACGCCCGCCTGCACCTCATCGAAGATCAGGAGAATGCCGTGCCGGTCGCAGAGCTTGCGCAGTCCGGCGAGAAAGCCCTCGGGCGGCACCACATAGCCGCCTTCGCCCTGGATGGGCTCGACCAGGATCGCGGCGACTTCATCGGCCGGAACGTTGCGCTCCATCAGTTGCTCGATATACGCAATCACCGCGCGGCCCTGGTCGTCCCCAGCGAACAACGGCCGGTATGGGTTCGGATACGGCACATGGGTCACGCCCGGCATCGTCGGGAAGTAGCGCGACTGCTGGGTGTACTTGCTCGCGGTGACGGCGAGCGCTCCCATGGTGCGACCGTGAAACCCGCCGACAAAACCGATGAAGCGCGAGCGTCCCGTCGCATAGCGCGCGAGCTTGAGAGCCGCCTCCACCGCTTCCGCGCCGGAGTTTGCGAAGAACGAAACGGCCGGCCCGCTCACCGGATCAAGTTCGCGGATTGTTTCGGCGAGCCTCACCTGGCCCTCGTGCCAGTAGTCCGAGGAGATGTGCAAGAAGCGTGTGGCCGCCTCCTGGATCGCCTTTACAACCGCCGGATGGCAGTGCCCGGTCGAGCACACGGCGATGCCGGCCGCGAAATCCACGAAGCGATTGCCATCCACATCCCACACTTCGGCGCCGCGTCCGTGGTCCATGACGAATGGATAATCGCGAACGTAGCTCGGTGAGACGACCGCGCGATCGCGCTCGATCAAAGCGCGCGCTTTCGGGCCCGGTAGGTGCTTCTGGGTGTGTGTGTCATTCATCGCAAGGCATCCCGTGTCACTCGACGAGCGTCTGCGACTGCTCGCGCTGGTAGAGGGCCAGATAATAGGATGAACCAATTCCCTTGCCCGTGCTGCCCGAACCTTTCCATCCGCCGAAGGCCTGATAGCCCGGCCACGCGCCGGTCGTGGCCCCCTGGGGGCGGTTGGCGTAGGCAACCCCGGCTTCGATGTGTTCGAAGAACCAGGGGACCTCCGCCGGAGCGCCGTAGAAGCCCGCGGTGAGGCCGAGCGAGGTGCCATTGGCGAGCGACATCGCCGCATCAAGGTCCGGCACGCGCGTAATCATTGCGATGGGCAGGAACATCTCCTCGCGCCACAGCGGGTGCGCGGGCGGCGCCTCGGCGAGCGTCGGCGCGCAGTAGAAGCCCTCGGCAAGAGCCCCGGCGGTCAGCGGCTTGCCGCCGCTTAGGATCTGTGCCCGGCCTGACCTGAGCTTCTCGCAGAAGCGCGAGTAGTTCTGCTGCGCGCGTTCATTGACCACGGGTCCCATCCAGTTCTCGCGGCGTGTCGGATCGCCGACCGCAAGGCGCGCCATGGCGGCAACGAGCCGCTCGATCAACTCGTTTGCAATGCTCTCCTGCGCGTAAATGCGCGACGCGGCCGAACACTTCTGGCCGCTCAGGCCGAAGGCCGAACGAATGATGCCGACCGTGGCGCGCTCAAGATCGGCCTGCGCACTCACGATGACCGGATTCTTGCCGCCCATCTCCGCAATGCAAGGGCGCGGCCACGCGCCTGAGCTCATGTGGCGATAAATCTGCATCCCAACTTCATGCGAGCCCGTGAAAGTAATCCCCGCCGTATCCGGATGGTGCACTAAGGCCGCTCCGACAGCATCGCCACGGCCGCTGATGTAGTTGAAGACGCCGCGCGGGACACCTGCGTCGCGCAGGCAGTCGGCCAATAGTCGCCCCGCCCAGGGCGTATCCGTCGCGCCCTTCAATACGACCGTGTTGCCGGTCACGAGCGCTGCGGCGACCGGCCCGCCCGCGAGCGCGAACGGAAAATTGAATGGCGTGATCACGACCCAGGCGCCGTAAGGTTTCATGACCGAGCGGTTGTGGCTCAGGTAATCCGGGAGCGGGTCATCAGGGAGCGCGTGATTGAAGTTCTGCCGCTCGTAGTCATCGCAATACACCGTGAAGAAGTCCGCAGTCTCCTGCACTTCACCGAGGGCCTCCATGCGATTCTTGCCGACTTCGAGCGCGACCGCTGCGCCAATCTCGTACACGCGCTCTTCAATGAGCTCGGCCACGCGGCGCAGAATGCGGTTGCGCGCCGCGACCGGAGTGCGGCTCCAAAGGGGATAGGCGCGGTGCGCGGCCGCTATCGCAAGATTCGCCTCGTCAGCGGATGCCTCGGGAAATCGCCCGAGGACTTCCTTCTTATTGATGGGCGAGCGCGCCTCGCGTGTGACGCCCGCGCCGCGGTCCGCCCCGTCGATGAAGTTCGCATGCACTTGCCCGAGATGGCTGCGCACGTGCGTCAAGGCCGCCTCGAAGCGCTCGTGCAGTGCCGGCGGGGGATTGAACATGGTTGAATAAGTGAGTTTATAGTCCATGACCGCCCTTGATGCCTCGGGAAGCTCGGTGTTGGGTGCAAGTCCCGCCGCACGTGGTGGGCCGTACCGAGGGTACCGTGAGACAGCGATACCTGTCTCTACACGAGGGCCCGACCTTACGGGTGGCCGAGTATCAATGGAGCACACTACGACCTCCGCCTCTGACAGCCGCTCAAGCGAGCCCGCCCGTCTGCGTGGCGTGCCGCTTGATCGAATCGCCGCATTCGCCACCCTGGAACGGGATCGTTACAAGGCGGCAAGGCCGCGGTCGCACGCGCGCGCGCGCGCATCGGCGGCCTATTACGGCGGCGTGCCGATGCACTGGATGCTCGATTGGCCGCTCCCATTCGTGCCTGTGATTGCAGATGCACAGGGCGCGACGCTCACCGACCTCGACGGCATTGAGCTCGCGGACTTCTGTCTTGGCGATACCGGAGCGATGTTTGGCCACTCGCCCGCTCCAGTGGTGCGGGCGCTGCAGTCGCGAGCTAGCCACGGCTTCTCCTACATGTTGCCAAGCGAAGATGCGGATGCGGTCGGTCGGCTGTTGCGCGAGCGCTTCGCAATGCCCCACTGGCAAATCGCAACGACGGCTTCAGACGCCAATCGCTTCGCGCTGCGCATTGCGCGCGCGGTGACGCACCGCCCGCGCGTACTGATCATGAACGGCTGCTATCACGGGGCGGTCGACGAAACCTACGTGTCACTGGAGGACGATCGCGCGACCAATCGCCCGGGCCTCATGGGGCAGTTTATCGATCTTACCGAGGGCACGAAGATCGTTGAGTTCAATGACGTGTTTGCGCTTGAGCGCGCGCTCGCGGATCGCGACGTCGCTTGCGTGATCACAGAGCCCGCGCTCACCAACTGTTGCATGGTATTGCCCGAGCCCGGCTACCACGCGGCGCTGCGGCGTATCACGCGCGCCACTGGCACGCTGCTTCTGATAGACGAGACGCACACGATTTCCAGCGGGCCCGGCGGCTACACGCGCGCGCACGGTCTTGCTCCCGACATCCTGGTTGTGGGCAAGCCCATCGCCGGAGGCGTGCCGGCGAGCGCGTGGGGATTCACGGAAGCGATAGCCGCTATCTGGGATCGAATCCGCGCAGATAAAGCTCCTGGCCACTCTGGATTGGGCACGACCTTGTCGGCGAACGCACTCGCGATGGCCACCATGCATGCAACGCTGCGCGATGTCATGACCGAGGCGGCGTATGCGCACATGGAGCAACTGGCGGGTCTGCTTGCGGCCGGGCTCAGCGCCATAATCGATCGTCGGCAACTACCGTGGCACGTAGCGCGCGTCGGAGCCCGAGTGGAATTCATCTGTGCTCCCGGGCCCCTCAGGAATGGATCGGAGGCAGCGCGCGCACTCGCGCCCGAACTTGAGCAGGCGATCCATCTCGGACTTCTCAACCGAGGCTGCATCATCGCGCCGTTCCACAATATGATGCTGGTGTGCCCGCAGACCACGCGCGCCCAGGTCGATAAGCTCATCAGTGCATTCGACGAGGTGACCGGCGCGCTTCTGGGCTGAGCCCGCCATCTTTCGGGGCGCGGATGAATTGCTAGGAATATACCGTGGAGGAGCGATCACAAGCGGAACTGCGCGCCGCGTACGGTGCGGCACTGGCGGCGCTGCAGAGCGGGCGCGCGGAAACGGCCGAGCGGCAATTGCGGGCGATTCAGGCGGCAGCGCCCGGCGAAGTCAACAGCCTGCGCCTGCTGGGGCTTGCGTTGCTCGCACAGCGCAAGCTCGAGCCTGCCATCGAGACGCTCGAACGCGCCGTCAGCGCGGCAGCGGATTTCGCACATGCGCGCACCGATCTTGCGCGCGCGTATCGGGAAGTTGGGCGTCTCGCCGAGGCCCGAAAAGAACTACAACGCGTAGTGAAACAGGCGCCCGCGCTTGATAGTGCTTGGCTTGCCTATGGTGATGTGCTGGTGGACCTTGAGATGTATGCAGACGCGCGCTACGCATTCGAGCAAGCGCGTCGCCTGGATCCGCACTGCGCGCGTATCGAGCAGGCAACCGCAGCGTTCGTCGCGGGGGATCGGCAATCGGCGGAAGGCATTTTCCGCGATATCCTGAAGAGCGATGCGAGCCACGTCGGCTCGCTCTGCGGCCTCGCTGCGCTTGCGCTTGGTGCGGGCAATGCGCAGGACTCTGAGCGTTTGCTACGCCATGCCTTGAAGCAAACGGCGCACTTGCCTCTGGCGCGACGCGGGTTGGGGCACACATTGCTTAGCGCCGGCCGCCTGACCGAGGCTGAAACGGTGTTTCGTGAGCTACTCAAAGTGGAGCCCGAAAATCCGCAGAATTGGGTCGCGCTGGGATCGGTGTATACCCGTCTGCTGCGCCAAACGGATGCGCTTGCCGCCTTTGAGACGGCGGCGCGGCTCAATCCGCAGCAGGTGAGATTGCGTCTGTCGATCGGCCATCTGCACAAGACCCTGGGCCATCGCGAGCAGTGCGAAGGGGCCTACCACGAGAGTCTGCGCATGGATGCCGCCTGCGGTGAGGCGTACTGGAGCCTTGCTGACCTTAAGACCTACACCTTCCCCGACGTCGAAGTCGGGGCCATGCGGGATCTCCTCGCGAACTCGTCCGTGGATGAGAGTAACAAGGCCCAGTTGCACTTTGCACTCGCGCGCGCGCTCGAGCAGCGCATGCAGTACAAGGATGCATTCATCAATTACTCGGCTGGCAACGCGCTGCGCCGCGCGGCATCGCCGTTCGATATCGCAAAATTCGAGGCCAAGTCACGCCGCGTATCCGCTTGCTTTGACGCCGTCTTTTTTCGTGAACGGCAGGGTGCGGGGTTCCGCGATTCCTCTCCTATCTTCGTCGTCGGTCTGCCGAGATCCGGTTCGACGCTCGTCGAGCAGATACTCGCCAGCCATTCTCAGGTCGAAGGCACGATGGAGTTGCCCAATATCGTGACGATGGTGCGAGAGTTTGATCATCGCGATCGCCAGGGCGACGGTTATCCCGAGCGGGTTCGTGCCGTGCCGGCGCTGGGCCTCGCCGCCCTGGGGCGGCGCTACCTTGATGAAACGCGTCCCATCCGCAGCGGCCGGCCGCATTTCATCGACAAGATGCCGAACAATTTCAGCCATGTCGGCCTCATCCACGCCATCCTGCCGCGGGCCATCATCGTCGATGTGCGCCGTCATCCCATGGATTCGTGCTTCAGCACCTACAAGCAGTACTTTGCCGAAGGTCAGTCCTTCAGTTACGACCTTGAGGATCTCGGAAGGTACTACCGGTGCTACCTTTCACTTATGGATCACTGGGACGAAATACTGCCCGGCAAGGTTCTTCACCTGCAGTACGAGGAACTGATCCGCGACCCGGAGACCCTCATCCGCCGCCTGCTCGCGCATTGCGGCCTGCCGTTCGAGAGTGCGTGCTTGAGATTTCACGAGACCGAGCGGCCGGTGCGCACCGCAAGCTCCGAGCAGGTGCGCCAGCCGCTCTACGCTTCCGGAGTCGGCTATTGGAAGCACTTTGCCAGGGAACTCGAGCCCTTAAGGAGGAGTCTTGGTGACTGCCTCGAGCGCTTCGCTTACCTTGGCTGATGCGTCCACGCTACTGAACGGTCGATCAGTTGACGCGGCGAGCACTGCACGGGATGATCGCACCGTAAATCGCAGCATAGCGAATGGTCTCTCGTGACTGCCGGTCGCCGATTAAGGAGAGGGCTGGCCGGCGCCGCACGACACTTTCGCTTTGACAGCAGACAAAGACCGCTTCAGCGCGTGAGCCGTCGGCGATGGCCAAGAAGCGAATGCGGACCCGACTTGAGTCGATGATCGACTCGAGTTCACAGAAGAAAATGACGCGGGGAGGTTCTCATGAGAGGAACCACGAAGTCTCGAGCGGCGACGCGATCGCTGCGCCGAAATGGGCGCACTCACGGATTGCAGCGATCCCCGGTCAGCCTCGCCGTGGCGGTTGCGCTGTACGGCGCGGTCGGCTCGCCCAATGGTGCGGTGCTGGCGGCGGAGAGCGCGGCGAATCCTGAAGGCCTCCAGGAGATCGTCGTCACAGCGCGCAAGCGCACCGAGAATCTGCAGGATGTGCCGCAGAGCATCGACGTCTACACGGCTAAGGATCTTCAGAACCTGTCGATCTCGCAGTTCGAGGACTACGCCTTCAAGACGCCATCGATCTCCTTCATCAGCATCGGTCCTGCCACGCAGATGTTCTTCATGCGCGGCGTTTCCGATGGCAGTAACCCCAATGTGGTCAACACCTCATCTACCGGCTTCTTCCTCGACGACATGTCCCTGAGCTATTACGGCAGCATCCCTGATCTGCATAGCTATGACATGGAGCGCATCGAAGTTCTGAATGGTCCCCAGGGCACGCTGTTCGGAGCAGGATCCATGTCAGGCGCCGTTCGCTTGATCACGGCAAAGCCTGACCCCAACGCCTTCAGCGCCGGTGTCGATACGGACAATGGCAAGATCGACCGGGGTGGTTACAACGATACCTACGAAGCCTTCGTCAATGTGCCGCTGATCGACGGCAAGACCGCCATCCGCATCTCGGGTTACTCCATGTACAACGGCGGTTTCATTGATAACCTGTTGACGACGCGACACTGGGTGAACGGAGTCACGTCGACGAATGCAGCATGGGCTGGCAATGACTACAACACGCAATACGTCGACGGCGCTCGCGTCGCTATCAAGCAGGTCATCACCGACGGCTGGAATGCGGTCCTGACGGGCAGCTACCAGGGCGAGCGCCAGAAAGGAGCCTGGGACCAAGATCCAAAATACGGGCAGCGCGAAGTCTCAAGGTTCGGGCCGGAGAACGGCACCAACTTTTTCCGGTCGCTCGATCTGCACGTGGAGGGCGACGTCGGCATTGGTGACCTCGTGTTTGCGAGCACCTACTGGTCGCTGCCTACGCTTAAGAACGATGAGTACTCGGAGTACGTCCAGTATTCACCGGTTGCGCCGTTTACGGCGGCCAACATTCAAAGCTTTGCCTGCCTGAATGGTCCGTCGATCAATGGTACTAGCGGCCCCTACACGGGGTGTAAGCCGCCGACGATGTACTACGAATACCACAACGATACTGAGCGCTGGTCGAACGAGGTGCGACTGCAGTCCAAAGCTGACAGCCGCATCCAGTGGCTGGCGGGCCTGTATTGGGAGCATACCAAAGACGTCTACTCCGATTTCTATCACATGCCGAATATCCAGCCGAAAGGCAACGCCTACCAGAGTCAGATTTCCTACTACAACTATTACTATGCGCCACAGAAAGCCTCCCCTCTGCCCGAAGAGTGGTACAGCTACAAGGAACGCTCCGACTACTGGCAGACCACGGAGTTCGCCGACGTCACGCTGCCGATTACAAAGCAGTGGTCGATTGAAGGCGGAATACAGCACTTCAGATCCTGGTTCACCGATGGCGGTCCGTACGCGGGGTACTTCTGGGATCCGAAGGACCCATTTTCCGACGCGGGCGGCTCGCACAAGATCAATGCCAAGGCAGGGGTCAATTTCAAGGTGAACAAGGATCTGCTGCTCTATGCCTCCTTCGGCCAGGGCTTTCGCGATGGCGGCACCAACCCCGGTCTCGCTGAGACGTGCTACAAGAACGGCGCTCCACAGCAGTTCACGCCCGATACGCTTAACAACTTCGAGGTCGGCTGGAAATCAACGCTTCTGAACGGACGCATAGTGTGGGATGGCGCGGTCTACTACATGCCGTGGAAGAACTATCAAGCGCCGGTCTTTGATCTCGCCATCTGTCCGATCGGGTTCAATGCCAATCTGGGCAATGCGCGCATTTATGGCTCCGAGTCGAATATTAATTACACGGTGACCGAGGGGCTCACGTTGCAAGTCTCGGCGAGCTACAACGATTCGCACCTAACTACCGACACCTTCCTAAATCCCAAGTTTATCGTGGTTCCGGGCGAGAGACTCCCCTACGTCCCGTACTTCAATTACAGCGCGAATGCGCGCTACGAGAGGCCGCTCAACGCGTTTTTAAAAGGCTTTTTCCAATACGACATCGCTCATAAGGGCGACATGTGGAGTGACCTGCGTGCCATCGACCCCAATGGTTTCGAGCGCTCTTTGCAGCCCGCATACGATATTTCCAACGTGCGATTCGGCGTCGGTTCGCCGGGCGAGCGCTGGTCGGCGGAAGCCTACGTCACTAATCTCTTCGATAAGGACGCAATCATCTTCACCAACACGGGCAACTACGACCGCCGCAACACTACCAATGAGCCCCGGGTGTTTGGTCTTCGTCTGAGCTACCGCTGGGGCAAGAACGAATAAGTCGGTCATGGCGATGAATGCCGCCAGGGGATTAATTGCGAGCGTATTGCTATCGACGTTCGCATTGCAGGCGGTTGCAGCGTCCTCCACGACGGTCCGCCGTGCGCTTAAGACGGATGATCTCTTTCGCGTCCTGGATGTCAACGATCCGCAGCTCTCCCCTGACGGTCTTTGGGTTGCCTATGTGGTCGACGCGAATGACCGCGACGCCGATCAGGTAAAAAGCGCGATCTGGATGGTGAGCTGGGATGGCAGCCAAAAGCTTGCACTCACGAACGCGGCGGAGGGCACCAGCAAACCGAGGTGGAGTCCGGACGGGCAATTTCTTGCTTACATTGCAAAGCCTGCAGGTTCGGACACCGCGCAGATCATGCTGCTTGATCGGCGCGGGGGCGAGGCCCGTCAGCTGACGAGTGTCACGGGCGAGATCGGCGCGTATGCGTGGTCGCCGGACGGCGAGCGTCTCGCACTAGCGATGGAGCCTGGCGATGATGAGAAATCACCTGTCCCCATTGTCATAGACGCGTGGCACTTCAAGCAGGATGAAGATGGTTACCTGCGCGCCGGGCACGCGCAGCATCTGTACCTGTTCGATATCGCAAGCAAGCGCATCGATGCGCTGACGGCAGATCCGGAGTTCACGGAGGATCTTCCCGCCTGGTCGCCCGATGGTCGGCAAATCGCCTTCGTCAGGTCACGTGAGAAAGGGATGGACCGGGATGGCCGCGCGGACATCGATGTTATTGACGCCCATCCGGATGGGCCGGTACGTAGCCTCGCACGCCCCTACGCGCCCAATGTACAAAAGCTCGCATGGAGCCCCGACGGCAAGCTACTCGCATATCTGCAGGGTCTTGAGCCCAAATTCAATGCGTACATGCAGGATCGCCTGTTCGTCGTGCCTGCCGCTGGCGGCGTGCCTCGAGCGCTGACGGACAAACTTGATCGGGCGGTCACATCTTTCGCGTTCACGGCGGACTCGGCGGCAATTACGATTACCGTGGAAGATGATCGCAGCGCCTATCCGGCCCGAGTGGACCTCGTGAGCGATGCAATCACGCGTTTGGTGGCCGGGCAATTTGTGGGCTCCGCGCTGACTACGGGAGGAGGGCATACGGCGCTCCTGCAGTCTAACGACGGCGCGTTCGCCGAAGTGTATGCGCTCGAGGCAGGTCGCCTGCGCAAGCTCACGGCTCACAATGATGCCTTTCTGTCCGAGATTGCTCTCGGAGCGGTGGAGGATGTGGACTTCAAGACTAAGGACGGCGCCGACGTACACGGACTCATTGTCAAGCCGCCGTCTTTTGCCTCTGGCAAGAAGTATCCGACCATCCTGTGGATCCATGGCGGCCCCAACGGGCAGGACGAACATTCTTTGATCCTGGACGGCTACGAATTCGAACCGCAGATGTTTGCGGCCCGGGGATTCGTTGTGCTGCGCGTGAATTACCGTGGCAGCAGCGGCCGGGGCATTGCGTTTGCTAAAGCGATATTTGCTGATTGGGGGCACAAAGAAGTAGAGGACCTGCTGGCGGGCGTTGATCATCTGGTCGGGCTTGGCATCGCCGATCCTGAGCGGCTCGTGATCGGCGGCTGGAGCTACGGTGGTCTTTTGACTGACTACACGATTGCAACAGATCGGCGCTTCAAGGCTGCGATCAGCGGCGCGGGCAGTGGCAATCAACTGTCGACGTACGGCAGCGATGAATACATTCTTCAATACACGAACGAGCTCGGTGCACCGTGGAGCAACACGGCGCTGTGGCTCAAGGTGTCCTATCCGTTTTTTCATGCGGACAGAATTCACACGCCGACGCTTTTTCTGGGGGGCGAAAAGGACTTCAATGTTCCAGTCGGGGGCGGGGAGCAAATGTACGAGGCGCTGCGAACCTTAGGAGTGCCGACGCAGCTCGTTGTCTATCCGGGCGAGCATCACGTCTTCGTGCGGCCAAGCTTTGTCAAAGATCTTGCGGAGCGCGAATTCGGCTGGGTCGATCGCTACACTCCGCGTTAAGGCTATACGCCAATCCCGGTGGTTCGACCGTATGTGACCGATCTGCTTGGATGCAATCGCGATTACGGCTCCTTACCCGCCTTTACGGCATAGCCTGCCTCGCGCCACGCCTTCATGCCGCCGTCCAACGCAACGGCGCATCGAAATCCCATCTGCCGCAGCGTTGCCGTCGCGAGAGTCGAGACTCGGCCGAACTCGCAGTAGGCAAGGATCCTGCGGGTCGGATCGGTCAGTTCGTCGTTGACGCGCAACTCGAGCTGCCCGCGCGGCAAGAGCCGCGCTCCCGGAATATGGCCCTCCTCAAAAGCGTCGCGCTCGCGCACATCGAGCACGATCAGCTCATCTTTACGGGATTCGAGACTTGCTTTCAGCTCGGCGAGAGACATGAACGGAACCGCGGCTGCGGCCTCGGAGAGCATCTGGGCCACCGTCTTGCCACCGCTCATGTTGGTGCGCAGTGCCTCGGTGATGTGCGTGGGCATCGTCAGGTTGAGATTTTGCATCATCTCGATGAAGGCACCGCGGTCGCGTTTCTGTAGTCGCGGGTTTTCAGAGATCTCCTGACCGATGGTCGAATGCGTGCGTCCCTTGTATTCGTGCGCCGGAAATACTTTCAGCGCTGGATCGAGCCGCAGCACGCCGTTGAAGAGGCTCTCATAGAGCGCTCCCGCGTCACCACTTGGCAGGTCGGTGCGCCCGGTTCCCCCCATAAGCAGCGTGTCGCCGGTAAACACTCGATCCTCGACCCACAGGCACATCGAATCGCGCGTGTGACCGGGGGTATGGATCGCCTGCAGCCTCAGCCGACCGACGACGAGGAGCTCCCCGCCCTGCAAGCGCAGGTCGACGTATGGAGCCGGACTTGCGCTATGCATGACGACCGGTACTCCGAGCTCACGCGCGAGCTGCTGGGTGGCCGAGAAATGATCCGCGTGGGTGTGTGTATCGATGAGGTACCGGATGCGCAGGCCATGCTTTGCGGCTAATGCCACGTAGCGGTCGATCTGGGTAAGCTCCGGGTCAATCAGTGCGCCGGCGCAGGTCTCTTCGCAGCCGATGAGATAGGACCGACATCCGCCGGTTGCCACTGCTTCGAATATCATTCTGCACCCCGTGAGCCGTATTCCCGCGCGAGTGCCACTGCTTGGTTCCCGTGCTCGGTCGCCGGCCGAACTGCCTGATTCATGCGCCTAGAGCAGCATTGGCGGTTACTTGTAGCACGTGCGTACATCGCCTGTTATCCGAACGTAAATGCGTACGCTTGCACGCCATCATCCAGAAACTCGATTGTGAGAACCTGATCGTGTACGTCATTGGTCTGACGAATAAGTTGGCACAAGCGTTGCTCTCGAATGACACCGATGCCATCCGCATCGACATCGACGCCGTGATTCGATCCGGGAGCGGCGCCATCGAGGGTCACACGAAAATGAACAGGCTCGCGATTGGCGCCTGGTCCCAAGACAAGGTGCGAATCACGGGCATGAAACTTGAACACAATTGCTCCCGGTGCATGCACGAGCATGGCTTTTTCCTTGCCAATTATCCACGTGCCCCTTAGGCCCCAATGGTTGAGCGCGAGCCCGTCAGGCACCGTGTACGCTGCGGGTTGATCCGGAACGACGCCCGGGATGGAGCTAAAATGCTCGGCGCGCGCATAGCCGATATAGGTTTCGGGTGAGCGAATATCGGTGTCGTCGGCGGGTGCTTGAATGCCGGATACCTGGCTAATACTGGCGCCAGCGGGCGGCAGATTCTTGGCCCCGGCCTCGCTCAGTAACTGTCGGATGACCTGTTCCGACTCCTCGTAGTCGCCCTCACCAAAGTGATGGCCTCGAATGTTCCCCATTGCATCGATGAAGTAATGCGCCGGCCAGTATTGATTGCCGAAGCCTCGCCAGATTGCATAATCGTTATCGAGCGCAACGGGGTAGCTAATACCCAGGTCGCGCACCGCTCGGCGTACGTTATCGGGGTCTTTCTCGAAGGCAAATTCGGGGGCATGAACGCCGATTACCACCAATCCATCGCGCTTGTACTTTTCCCGCCATTGCTTTACGTAGGGCAGCGAGCGCAGGCAATTGATGCAGGAATAGGTCCAAAAGTCGATCACCACGACTTTGCCATGCAACGCCTCGGGAGTAAGAGGAGGCGAGTTTAACCAAGAGGTCGCGCCGGCGAGTGATGGCAATTGTCCTTCAATTGGCAGTGCGGCCAGAGGCGCCATGATCTTAAGGGATGTTGCGGGTGAGGTTCGCGCAGTGACGCTGCTGATGAGGGTTTGTTCCAGGCGGGCAGTGCTAGCCAGAGACAGGCGGGTGAGTACGCCGCTGTCCCAACCCAACGCAATGGCAACCACTGAGACCAGGACAGCTGCGCCCAAGCTGCGTCGTATCCACTCGCCGGCTCCGAGCCCCCGTTTGAGGGCGACAAATATCCGACCACCGGCAAACAGCGCTAGTGCCAGCGATGCTGCTGCTCCCGCGGCGTACGCAAAGAGCAAAAGCGTTGTGTGTGCGTTAGGTCCTGAGATGGCAGCGCCAGTGAGCACTAGTCCGAGAATGGGGCCCGCACATGGTGCCCATAGCAGTCCTGTCGCCACTCCAATCACAAGTGACTGAGCAACCTCGGAAGTGGAGTCCAGGGCCGCAGTGCGTTCGATCAAGCGATTGCCGAATGAGATGAACGGGCGAGCAATCCAATCGGCTGTGTGCCGAGACAGGAGGGCTATCGCAAAGATCGTGAGCATCGCCAGGGCAGCGATGCGGCCGAATTGGTTGATATGCACCGCCCAGGAGCCACCCACAGCTGCGAGAGTAGCGACACCAGCAAAAGTCAGTGACATCCCCGCCAGTAATGGCAGGGCACTCCTCAGGAATGGCTGTTGGGCGCGCGCAAAAACAAACGGCAGCACGGGCAGAATGCACGGGCTGAAGATCGTCAGCATGCCGCCGAGAAATGCCAACACTCCTAGAATCATTTATGTACTTTGCATACGCTGCCCGCAATGGCGGAATCCCGCGGTTCCGTCACTCGTTACAGATCCTCGACGCGGGAAAACCGGCCATCGTGCCTTGCAGCGTAAAACAGCAGACTGAGGTCTCTCCAGAGCTGGGAGCGACCCGCAACTACTTGCGCCCCGCAGGCCGTCAAAAACTGCGATGGGCGGTTAGCGCGTTCTTCAGCGTCAGCGGGGGGAATGGCGCGCCGATCAGCACAGCTTCGGCCACTCTTGCCATTGCCATGACGGCCGATGTAACGAGCGACTTCGCCGCCCGTCGAGCGACCAACATGAATTGCATTCCGCGCCCGACCTTACGCCGTTAACGCGACCAACCCTTCCGGGCGCAGCTGGCCCGCGAGCTCGATCACGATATCCGCTGGAAGACCTGCACGCCGGGCCGCTTCCCTTATGTCATTTCCGCTCTCTGCTTCATAAAGGCAATATGTTTTGCGCTTGTCCGCAGACAAAAACGAATGCAACCATTTGACACCCACTAATGCATTTATGTCACCGATCGCCTTCAGATCGGCTGCGGACGGATTGAGGGATTCGGCGAAATTTCTCTCGATCATGAATACTGCCATGATTTGTCTCCGGGTAAGTTAACCAACAGTGGGATCTGATTGCGCGCCTTGCAGTCCGTGGCGAATAGCGTAGGCCGCGGCCTCCGTGCGAGTAGCAGTGCGCGTCTTGCTAAGAATGTTACGGACATGGGCGATAACGGTGTTGAGGCTAATGGCCAGCTGTAACGACACTTCCTTGTTCGTGCGCCCTATAGCAAGTAGACGCAGAACTTCGACTTCGCGAGCGGTGAGATCGTCAGGAAATGTGACAGTACTGCCCGGCGTATGCAACACGGCGCCGATATCAACCAGCAAGCGTGTCATCTCAAGTCGACGCGCGAGCTGGTCGGCCTCGCACAGCTGCTGAAGACCCCGGCTACGCTCCGTCTCTGAAGGTCGGGCGGCCAGAAAAGCGCCGTAACGAAATAGCGTGCGCGCAAGGGCGGGCCATGCGCGCATAGCGCGATTTGCCGCCAAAGCCTGATCGAAGTGTTCGTAGGCGAGGTGCGGCTCATTGGCTGTGCAAGCCAGCATGCCTAAGTAGAGTTCGACGGCGCCAAAGCACACGGCCGTGGGGTGATTGGCTGTTTGTTGTTTATAAGGCAGTAATAGCTGATAAAGGGACTTGGCCCGATCGGCATCCGCCAATGCGCAGCAGGTCTCCGTACAAAACACCAAGCAGGTCATGTACATATCGTCCCGGCTGATGGCGCAATAATTGCGCTCCACAAGCCGCTCAAAAATCCCGCGCGCCTCCGGCAGTAACCCTATCTCTGCGCAAATGAGCATCAGGCCGGGCTCCCACATGCGCTTGGTTGCGCTCGTGGCAATAGCTTTGATTTGCGGCGCCATTGCATGCAAGCGTCCAAGGTCACGATTCAGCGCAAACATCTGCGCACCATAGACGCCATCGGCGTCGTCGCGTCGGGTGTTCGTGCCGATCTCTAGTAGTGCCTCGATCTGATTTTCCAAATCAGCCCACGCGCCACGCAATAACGCCAAGGTTACGCGGTGCGCACCCGCCTGGTATTGGTGCATACCGAACTTGGCTACGCTGAGACTACTGTAGTGTTCGAGAAGCGGCTCTAATTCATCGAGCTGCCCCGATTCGAAGTAATTTAGCGTCTGCCAATGATAGGCATCCGCAAGCAGGTCGGCCTTACCCGTAGCGCGAGCAATCGTGATGTATTCCTGTCCAAGAACCAGTC
>Ga0302324_100001850_pt1 | contig 50396 bp, 46 predicted proteins | sample Palsa_T0_1_FD_201949 | JGI IMG/M metagenome (GOLD analysis project Ga0302324, IMG submission 201949) | Peat permafrost microbial communities from Stordalen Mire near Abisko, Sweden - Palsa_T0_1 | ecosystem: Environmental > Terrestrial > Soil > Palsa > Peat permafrost | place: Sweden: Abisko...
GGCGGGGAACGAGCCGGGTGGAGCGGATCCGCTCGGCAAGAACGTCGGCGTTGAGGAAGTTTTCCTGGACGAACTGGCCCAAGGTGGCGGCGAACTGGTCCTTGCGCTCGACGATCAGCGCGGTGTGGGGTATCGGCAGGCCAAGAGGACGGCGGAAGAGAGCCGTCACCGCGAACCAGTCCGCAACGCCTCCGACCATGGCCGCCTCGGCGCCGGCCTGCACGTAGCCAGCCAGCGTCCCGTGAACGCCGGCCACCGTCACGGCCACGAACACAACCGTCACCCCAGCGAGGACGGCGGTAGCCCGCCGGCGCGCGGCGGCAAGGCGGCGCGCCCGCAGTTGCGGCGACTCGCGCCCAAGCGCGGATACCGGTGAAGCGGACACCGTCGCGGCAGGTTCCATCTGGCAGCCCCCCGGTCAGCCCGCAGCACAGGGCGGAGATCCGCGGCCGCGTCAGGCGAGCAGTCCTATCGGCAAGTCAGCCTCAGTCTCGCAGGATCTGCATGATCACTCGCATCACGATCACGCCGGGCCTGCCGTGCGGGCCAGTAGCCGGAGGATCTGCAGCACCGCCGTGGATACTGGCGCTGGTGCCCGGCCCGGTAATCAGGCCGGCCAGGCAAAGGATGCGCCTGCCTGGCCGGCGCGGCTATGTTGCGCCCGCCCGCAACACGACATATCTTGATTATGGCTGGACTGATGAAGGGAATCGACATGGCGGTCTGGTACGCGGCCCGGACGATGGGCTGGCCGGCGAAGGCGGTGATCGCCGCCGTGCTTCTCGCCGTGCTGCTCGTGGCGGCCGTGCCGGTGGCGCTGCTCGCCGGCGTCGTCATGATGCTGCTGGGACACATCGCCGGCGGGCTTGCGCTGTTCGGCGCCTCGGTCCTGGCGGCTGCTGCAGCCGTCGTGATCGCAGGCCTGAGCGGCGTACGGCACCTGCGCAGGCTGGCCGGCCAGCGAGGCTACCGGGTTGTGCAGCTTCGCCGGGGCGACTACCGCTCCGGCTGACGGCGCGCTCGGCCCCGGGTATGCTCGGCCAGCATGCCGGGCCTCCAGCCACAGCTGTGGATCGACAAGGCTGCCGCAGCCGTAACGTTCTACCAAGCGGCTTTCGGCGCGACGGTCTTGCACCTGGTCGGCGAGGACGATGAAATCGTCGCGCAGCTGACGATCGGAGACGCTGCTTTCTGGGTGTCTTCGGGCGGAGAGGCAGGGCCGCGGTACAGCCCGGCGGCCATCGGAGGCACTACGGGTAGGACACTGCTTGTGGTCGACGACCCTGATGCAATGTTCGCTAGAGCGGTCCGCGCCGGTGCCACGGCGGCATCCCAGGTAACCGACGAGCATGGCTGGCGGCTGGGCCGGATCTTCGATCCGTTCGGTCATGAATGGGAGATCGGCAGACCGCTCGGCCAATGGCCACCCGCCTGAACTGACGGCGTTCCGGCGCCGTGTACCTCGTAGAGGGAATCCACCGGCGGGTGCGGCAAGTTCACCCGGCAGACCGCTCTGCCGGGGGAGGCGATCATGGCGTGGCCTGCCTAGCCTCAATAAAGGTGTGCTACCCCCGACGCGATGGGCGCCGATCCCCGCGGCGTTGCCCCTATCCCGTGAGAGGCAGGTCGCCCGTGCGTGCGGAACGCAAGACGCTGACCCGTTACACCATCGAGTCAGAGCATCGCCATCCCGGCTCGACCGGTGACTTCTCGGGGCTGCTCAACGCCGTGGCGACGGCCGTGAAGATCATCAGTAACCAGGTCAGCCGCGGTGCGCTCATCGGCGCGCCGGGCAGCGTCGGGGTGGAGAACGTCCAGGGCGAGGTGCAGAAGAAGCTGGACATCATCAGCAACGAGGTGATGATCGGCGAGACGGAATGGACCGGGCACCTGGCCGCGATGGCGTCAGCGGAGATGGAGGACATCTACCACGTCCCGGCAGTCGGCCGCCGAGGGAAGTACCTGCTGGTCTTCGACCCGCTGGACGGATCGAGCAACATCGACGCCAGTATCTCGGTGGGCACGATCTTCTCAATCCTGCGTAGCCCCGACCCGGTCGCGGAGCCGCGGGCCGGGCATTTCCTGCAGCCGGGCGTCAACCAGGTTTGCGCGGGCTTCGCCCTGTACGGGCCGTCCACGATGCTGATCCTCACCACTGGCGACGGCGTCGACGGGTTCACGCTCGATCGCGACATCGGCGCGTTCATCCTTACCCATCCGCGGCTGCGCATCCCAGCGGACTGCGGGGAGTTCGCGATCAACGCCTCCAACGAGCGCTTCTGGGAGCCGCCGGTGCGCCGCTACATCCAGGAGTGCCTGGCAGGCGGCACCGGGCCGCGCGGCCGGGACTTCAACATGCGCTGGATCGCCTCGCTGGTGGCGGAGACCTACCGCATCCTGACCCGCGGTGGGGTGGTCCTGTACCCCAGCGACAACAAGGAGCCAGCCAGGCCGGGGCGGCTGAGGCTGGGGCAGGAGTGCAATCCGATCGCGTTCATCGTCGAGCAGGCCGGCGGCCGCGCCAGCACGGGACGCGAGCGTGTCATGCACATCCAGCCCACGGGGCTGCACCAGCGCGTGCCGCTGATACTCGGATCAAGGAACGAGGTCGAGCGGATCGAGCGCTACCACAGGGACCAGACCGAGCCGCAGGCGTCCGGGTTCGACGACTCGCTCTTCAACAGCCGGTCCCTGTTCCGCATCCCGTAACTGGAGGGAGAGCACGTGTCGGCCAAGCATCCCGTCATTGCCGTCACCGGCTCGTCCGGCGCGGGCACGTCATCGGTGACCAGGACGTTTCAGCACATCTTCCGCCGAGAGCTGATCAACGCGGCGATCGTCGAGGGCGACTCCTTCCATCGCTACGACCGGCAGCAGATGCAGCTCGCGATGTCGGAGGCCGATCAGCAGGGGAACCACCACCTCTGCCACTTCTCACCCGAGGCGAACCTGCTGGAGGAGCTCGAGACCCTGTTCAGCGAGTACGGCGAGTTCGGCCGCGGAAAGGTCCGCAAGTACCTGCACGATCCGGGGGAAGCCGGGCCCTACGGCCAGCAGCCAGGGACGTTCACGCCGTGGGAAGACGTCGATCACGACAGCGACATTCTCTTCTACGAGGGACTGCACGGCGCCGCCGTGACCGACAAGGCGAATATCGCCCAGCACGCTGACCTGCTGGTCGGGGTCGTCCCCATCATCAACCTGGAGTGGATACAGAAGCTGCACAGGGACAAGACCGCACGCGGCTACTCCAGTGATGCCGTGGTCGACACCATCCTGCGGCGGATGCCGGACTACGTGAATTACATCTGCCCCCAGTTCTCTCGGACGCATGTCAACTTCCAGCGCGTTCCGACAGTCGACACGTCCAATCCGTTCATCGCGCGCTTCATCCCGAGTGCCGACGAGAGCTTTCTCGTCATCCGGTTCGCCAACCCCAAGGGAATCGACTTTCCCTACCTGCTGTCGATGCTGCACGACTCCTTCATGTCGCGGCCGAACATCATCGTGGTGCCGGGCGGAAAGATGGAACTGGCGATGCAGCTGATCTTCACTCCGCTCATCCTGCGCCTGATGGAGGCCCGGCGCCGGGCCTGATCATTCCTGCCGCCTGATCATCCCGCCCGGGGCGCGCGGGCCGTGTGCGTGCCGATCGTGCGGTGCTGGCCGGCAAACCATTCACGATGCATGTATCTGCCGGCCCCGTTGCGCCTCTCTCAGTAACAGGCCAATCCGATGGCACCGACACCTGGCCCGCGACTCCCGATAGGCAGGCAGCCATGACCGCTGACACCGCACAGTCCACGACCGCCGACGACTCGACGATCAGCCTGCAGCGGATCCCCACCTCGGTCGACCCGTTCGGCGCAGCCGGCGCCGCGATCGCCTCGACGCTGACGCCGTTCCGCACGGCCGCCGTCGCCAAGGTCTACCTGGGCATGCAGCAGATCCAGGACAACCTCAGCCTGATCAGCGGGGCACTGGCGGCACCGCCGGTGCCCGCCTTCGTGGTCGGCTCGCTGACCCAGCCGGACGGCTCCGCGGGCGCGAACCTGCAGGTGCAGTTCGACCCGGCCACGGTCGGCGTCACCGGCCCGGTGCAGACCACCCTGACCGCCGGCGACGGCACGTTCACGCTCACCATGTCGGCCAGCGGCACGGTGCCGGGCGGAGGCCTCTCCTTCGTCGTGCACGGCGCCGACGCGAACGCGACGGTCACCGTCGCCCAGGCCAAGGTCGCCGCGAACGGGCTGCTCGGCACCATCATGCTGCCTGCCGTGCTGGCGCCGCTGCCGCTGAGCATCCTCGCGGCGCTGCAGGCCCTGGTACCCAGCACCCTGCCGGCCAGCGGGCCGCCGCAGCCGCAGACGCCGCCGAACCTGCCCAAGGTGACGATCGGCGACGAGGAGGCCTGCTCGCAGTCGTTCGCCGCCGCCGCCAGCACCGACTCGTTCCCCTTCGGCGTGTTCTTCCGGCTGATCGAGCCGCAGATGTCGATCGTCAACCAGGTCACCACCGTGCCGGTAGGCGAGGGCAACGGCTTCATCCCGCTGCCGCTGTATGCCACGGCGGTCCCGGCGATGATGGCCGCCCGTGCCGCCGCCAACGGGGACGCCGCAGCCGGGGACGCGGCACCGGCCGCCGCCGCGGCCGGGGACGCGGCAGCCGGGACGGGCCCGGGCACGGCCGTGGCCCTGGCCGGGGACACCGCCGCGACCTACACCGACCGGGTCCCGGTGGAGCAGCCGCTGTCAGTGGACGGCTTCCTCGACCAGATCGCCGGCATCGACCCGTACGGCAACTTCACCGCTGACGAGAACGTGCCGATGGCGGCGACGCTGGGCCTGGGCTACGTGCTGTGGATGTCACAGCAATGGACGTTCAAGGGGCTCGGCCTCGGTGACCTGGTCTACTCGCTGCCGCTGGCGCCGGGCGAGCAGACCGAGGTGGCAGTGTTCGAGCGCACCGACACGGCCCAGGTATTCGAGAGCGAGAGCTTCAGCGAGCAGCAGGCCGAGCAGCAGAGCGCGCTCAGTGACACCTCGACCCAGGCCACGTTCAACTCCGCCTTCAATGAGGCGGTCAGCGGCGGAAGCTCGTTTCAGGCGCAGTCGGACAGCTCCAGCTGGGGCGGATCATTCATCGTGGTGAGCGGCGGAGGCGGGTCCTCGTCATCAAGCGGCAACAACAGCGACTGGCTGCAGGGCCAGCGCGACTCCGCGCAGGACGCGGCGCAGACGACGCACTCGTCGGCGGAGAGCCAGGCCTCCGCGCGGCGCAGCGCCAGCCGGACCGGCATGCGGCTGGCCACGGCGACCGAATCCGACTCCGTCACCACCAAGGTCATCACGAACCACAACCACACCAGGGCACTCACCATGCAGTACTGGCAGGTGCTGCGCATGTTCGACGTCTCCACGGCGATCGACGGGCTGACCCTCACCTGCCTGATCCCGATGCAGATCGTGCGGTTCATGCCGCCGGGACAGCCGCAGACGCTGACCGACCCGACGACCCAGGTGGGCTCCCGCGCGCTGGTGCTGCAGCGCTACGCGAACATCATCAAGCACCTGGACGTGCTCCAGGCCGCCGTCCCGCGCCAGTACCAGCCCGGCCTCACGGGACTTGAGCAGTTCGCCAGCGATCCCACCGCGCAAGTCGAACCCGCGGGCGGCGTGGCTGAGGACGTCATCAAGTTCACGCTCACCGGATCGTTCCTGTCCTGCGAGACGGTCAGCATCGTGGCCGTGACCAAGCGCAACACCAGGGTCGGGCCGGTGCAGCTTGCCCCCGCGACCGGTAACCAGCCGGCCGTGATCCCGCTGGATACCTTCGTCAGCCAGGACGACCTGCTCAGGTGGCTGCTCGCGGAGCGGCAGGCGGCCGCCTCCTCGGTCGTGCTGCAGGGCAGCCTGGCCCTGCCGACCACGATGAACCGGGCCGACATCGTCGGGTTCGAGATCACCCGCAACTGGAACACGGTCAGCTACACGCTCGTGTCGCCGCTGGTGAACCTGCTCACCTCGATCGAGGGCATCTTCCATGCCAGCGGCAGCGCCGCGCTGCAGGACTCGATCGGCGAGCCGTCCGACCGGACCACGATCACGCTCACGGCCAGCACGCTGGAGCCGGCTCTTGGCGGCCCGAGCATCAGCTACTTCTCCGCCTCGATCGAGGAACTGGACGCGAGCGGCAATGAGCTGCCGGACCCGCCGAACGAGACGTACGCCAACGACACCCTGTCCGGCACGGTGCTGCCCCCGCAGCCCTACCCGGTGCCGGCGCTGCAGATCGCGCCGGTGCTGCGGTACAGCGAGATCCTCGAGATCGAGAAGGCCGCCCAGCATGTCGTCCGCAACACCACGCTCTACTCCAAGGCCGTGTGGCTGTCGCTGTCCCCGGACGAGCGCGCGATCCTGCTGGACGGTTACACGATCGGCGTGCCGCCGAATGGCATCAGCGACCCGAGCCAGCTGGTGCCCCTGCTGAACTGCGTGCAGAACAAGCTGCTCGGTTTCTTCGGCAACTCGATGATCATGCCCTTCATGATCCCGCAGGGCGTCTCCGACAACCTGAAGATCGACCCGGCGAAAATCCAGCAGGCCCTGCTGGCCTACCAGCAGGCGACCTTCACGCCGCCGCAGTCGACGATCGCGCTGCCGACGCAGGGCGTCCTCGGCGAGGGCGTGCTCGGGCACTGCCCGTCCGCGGAGAAGATCGACCTCACCCGGTTCTGGAACTGGCAGGACGCGCCCGCCGACACGGCGCCGGCGATCTCGCCGGTGGCGGTGCCGACCACGGGGCCGTCGATCGCGGCCGGGCTGACCGCGCCCAACTCGCTGACCAACCTGCCATCACTGATCAACAACGTGCTGCAGGCGCCGCCGGCGAGCACCGGCCTGGCCCAGTCGCTGGCGGCCGGCGCGGCCGCCCAGCCGGACTTCAGCACCTCGCTGACCGGCGCGGCCCAGCTTGCCCCGCTCGTGCAGAACGCGCAGAACCAGGCCAATTCCGCCAGGGCGCAGGCGCTGCAGGTGACCCAGGCGCTGAACAGCCAGGCCATGGCCACCGCGGGCGACATCGTCGGCGGCATGTACGGAAGCCCGAACGCCGGCTCGAACGCGGCCAAGGCGGTCAAGGGCGGCTCGTCCTCGTCTTCCGCGAAAAAGACCAAGTCAAAGAAGACGACATCGAAGAAGAGCAGCGGCAGCGGCCAGTCATCGTCGTCCGATCTGGGCGAGTTGGCCGGGCTGGCCGGGCTGGCCGCCGAGATCGCCGGCTAGCAGGCAGCGCTGCCTGCATCACGGGCGGCAGCGCCAGCCGGAGAAAAAGTCCAGCAGAAAAGACAGGCCCAGCTGCCGGCCAGGCGGCTGACAGACAGAGGAGCCCAGGCAAATGGCACTCCCGGTAATCACCAGCATCAGCCCGAGCAGCGGGCCCACGGACGGCGGCACGGCCGTCACCATCCACGGCACCGGCTTCACCGGCGCCACCGCGGTCCTGTTCGGCGGTGCCGAGGCGACCGGCGTCGCGGTGAAGAGCGCGAAGCTCATCGACGCGACGACCCCGGCCGGCATCGGCACCGTGAACGTCACGGTCACGACGCCGTCGGGAAGCTCGGCGACAGGGGCCGCGTCTCAGTTCGCCTACGCGGTGCAGGCCGTGGCACCGAACGGTGGCACGCCGTTCGTGGACCCCGGGCTCAGCGCGCAGCTGGTGAGCAACCTGCTCAGCGTGCTCACCAGCGCGACATCGCCGGACGCGGTCGAGGCCCAGGACATCATCATGCGGCGGATCGCGCTGGAAGGCGACGTGATCGGCTCCCGGGTGCCGCCGCCGCAGAACATCACCGAGATCGGCGGGTACATCAACCTGATGACCACGCTGAAGGAGAAGGCCATGCGAGAGCAGGCGCTGGCCGGGATTCTCGGCGTCGCCGGGCCGAACCCGCCGCTCGGCTGGATCAGCAACTCCCAGCCGCTCGCCATGGTCGACCTCGCGAATGACCGCCCGCCCGGCCCGGCGCAGCCGACGATTCCGCTGGCCGTCCTGGTGCGCAGCGACTTCGTCGGCGCCGTCAAGGCCGCGATGGCCGCGGTGCACTCCTACGGCGCCACGATCCCGTTCGCCAGCCCCCCGGTGCTCCAGCTGCCGCCCGGCGCGCCGGGCGCCACCCCGCCGGCCGACATCCTCAGTTACCTCGGCCGCGAGGTCTGCCTGGCACCTGCCGCGGCGCTGGCCGACCCGGCGACCGACCCGCTCGCGATCGTCCGGCCGGCCGGAACCACCAAGCCGTGGCAGATCGCGGCGCGGGTGCTCGTGGCGGCGTCGGCGACGGTTGCGCCCGCCGACTACGACGCGATCAGGTGCACCGCCACCGCCAGCAGCACGGTCACGCTGACCGGCGCGAGGCTGGTCCCGCTGGCGCCAATTCTCGCCAGCGCAGGCTTTTACCCGGCGGCTCCGCTGCCCATGCCGGCGAACAGCACCCAGACGGCCTGGTCCACGCTGACCAACATCACCGGGCTGACGGCCGGCGTGACCCGGCTCGGCGACGAACTGAGCCTGCTCTACAACGCGCAGACCATCGCGAGCAGCGTCTTCGCCTCGGTCGTCGACTGGGTGTGGAACGGCTCGGCGTTCGACGGATCCTGAGGGCGCTGGGTTCCTGCGGCTCCGGGGCAGGCCGGGCACGCCGGGGCGAGCTGGGCGCGGCATCAGGAATTCTTGCGGGCCCGCTCAGCCGACGTACAGGTCAGGTTCCTAGGATCGGCTTCGGAGGCGACGGCTGAGGGGAATCAGGAACGGCTGGGGCAAGCAGGAAGGGCCGGAACCGTGCGTGAGGACGTGACGATCTCGTACCGGGGAGCGAGCTACGCGATCGGGCGAGGGCAGGACTTCTACGGGATCTGGCCGGCCGGGGCGCTGCAGTCACCGCCGGTCGAGTGGTGGCCCGGGACCCCGGAAGGCTGGTACGGCGCGTGGTCCCGGTTCACCGTGATCGAGGCGCCCGGCACGATCGTCCCGGTCACCGAGCGCAGCGCCGTAGCCGCCAGCGCGAGCCCGACCGCGAGCACGGCGGCCCCGGGCACGAGCCCCGGCACCATGGCCGCGAGCCCCGGCACCATGGCCGCGAGCCCCGGCACCATGGCCGCGAGCCCCGGCACCATGGCCGCGAGCGCGGGCCCGTGCGGCCGTGCCGTCATCGCGGCGGTGCTGCTCGCCGCCGGTGTCGCGTGCGGGGTCGCTGGGCTCTTCCCCCCTTACGTCGCCGGGGCGAGCCTGGCCCAGGAGCCGGCCGATCTCGTGCCCCATGTGATCTACCTCGCCGCCTGGAGCGTGAGCGCCGTGCTTATCCTGCTCGGCGGCGGCCGCCCGCGAGCGGGGGCGCTGCTCGGGACCGGGACGGCTGTCGTGACGCTCGGCTTCTTCCTGGCCGACGTCGGCACGCCGATCGCCGGGGGCGCGCACCTGATGGGCGCCGGCCTGGTGCTCGGGCTCGCCGGCTGGCTCGGTTGCGCGGCCGGCTCCGCGCTGGCCTTCCGGGTCCCGTCGGCCGGCTGGCCCGACCGGACGGGCACCGACCGGACGGGCTCCGTCCTGGCGCTGACGCTGACGCTCGCCGGGCTTGGCGCGGCGATCACGTTCGCCCCGTCGTGGGACAGCTACACCCTGCGGACGTCGGACGGGCTGACGCAGTACCTGACCGCGGGTAACGCCTTCGCGAACCCGGCACCGGTTATCGCCGGGAACGTCGTGGTGATGGTGGCGCTCGTCGCGGCTGTCGTCGCTGCAGCCGCGACGCGCCCGGTCGCCCGGGGAGCGGTGCTGCTCGCCGGTGCCACCATCCCGATGCTGGCCCAGGTCATCTCGGCGCTCGTGCAGCTTGGCGAGGGCACCTCGCCGACCCTGTTCGGGATCTCGCCGCAGGAGGCCGCCCGCGCGGGTCTGACAATCAGCTCCGGTGTCACGCCGGCGTTCTGGCTCTACTGCGCCTTCGTCCTCTCGCTGGTCGTGACCTGCGCCTGGATGCTCATCCCGCGCCGCCCGGTCCCCGCGGGCGCGATTTCGCCGGCCGCGAGCGCGCTGAGCTCGCTGCCGAATTAGCTTCGGACGGACGCCAGCGCCGGCGCGGCGCAACGCCGGGCGGGATTTACGGTGGCGATCCTTGTCGGCGGGTACCCGTGGAAAGGCGAAGGAGCAGGGCACTCGCCAGCCCGGCCAGTCCCTCGCGGAGCGTGCCGGGCCATCCACGGGCGGGCGGACTGGCGGAGGGCCAGCAGCGTGGCTGGGGCTTTGCTGTCGCTGTTACCGCAGCGGAGTCCCAGCGACGCTGATAGTTCACGCGAGCTGCCTGACTACCTGACCGGCGCGCTAGCTAGGAGTGCGCAAAATCGTGCGCCAGGCTGGCGAGGTCAGGCGTGCCGAGGCCGCTGCCTGGGTTGAAGACATGGCCAGGAGTACCGGTGTAGTACAGGTTGGTGTTGGCGTTGCTCGCGGTGTCCAGCGGGGTGAACGGCGAGTGCGGGCCAGCGGCCCACCGGTAGATGGACGGGTTCCAGAAGCCGACCCGGTGGCCGACCGCCTGGTCGATGACGGCGGCCGCGCCGTTCAGCTGCGGCGCGACGAAGCTCGTGCCGCCCCAGCCGTCCTCAAGCGGATTGCCGGCGAAGCCGGTGAAGTACTCCTCGTAGCCGGTGAACGGGTCGGCGTCGGTCGAGACGTCCGGGAGCGCCCGTCCGCCGCCGGTGCCGGTCGTTACCGACGGACTCGCGGTGAAGTCCCACGCGGTTGGCAGCGAGACATCGCCGAGCGGCTTGTAGTCGATCGGCGTCAGGTACTCCGTCGCGCTGAACTGGTGAATGCCGGCGGTCAGCTGCTGGTAGAGCGGCATCGGAATGTCCTTGCTGTAGCCGCCGCCGCCGCCCGCCGCCGCGCTGAAGGCGAATGCTGACTCTGACGGGGCCCCGAACGACTTGTAGTACGGCCACAGCCAGTCCCAGCCCCAGGTGCGCTGGGCCGGGATATGCGCCGAGTCGGTGGCGGACAGCGGGATCGTGCCGGCCAGCGTGGTACCGCCAGCCGACGTGGTCCAGGCGCTGTCGCCGGGGCTGTCCACGGCCAGGTTGGTGGTGCCGAGCTCGTCGGAGTCGTCGTACGCGCCCGCGTCGCCCTGAGCCACGAAGCTGCTCTGGCCCTGTGCGCCCATCTCCAGGAATGCCTCGTCGAATGACTGCTCGTAGGCCGGAGTCTCCGACCCGGCGGCCACCGCCGTGTCGATCACGGTCTCCGCCTCGCCCCAGCTGGTGGAGACGGTGTCGGCGACGTTCTGGCTGGCGGCGTCGTAGAAGGCGTCCAGGAAACCAGGGTCGGTGTTCGGCGCCTGGTAGACGATCACCTTCGCGCCGGGCGCGAGCGCGCCGGACTGCTCGACGTCCAGGGTGGTCTCACCTGAGCCGAGCGCGTTACTGACCGGCCCTGCCCCGCCGTCCACGTTGATCAGCTTGATCTTGTCCCACCGTGTCGTGATGTGCAGCACGTTCTTCCAGAAGAACGTCGCGTTCGACGGCTTGATGCTGGCCAGCGTCACGATTCCGATGGTCTGCCCCGCTCCGGTAAAGCCCTCCTTTTGCAGCGGGTCGAGGTTGTACTGCCGGGCAAAGTCCTCGGGAGTGAGGCTGCCGGTCTGGACGGCGGCCGGCCTGGCGCCCTGGGCGAGCGAGGGCTCGTGCACGGCGTTGCTCGAAGCCACCGGGTAATTGGTCAGGCCGAGGATCGCCAGCACGAAGCGGGCAATGGCGCGCGGCAGCAACGGCTGGTCTGCCGTGCCGTGGATGATCATGGATGGCCGGCCAGGCTGGCCGTCGTGCGCCTTGACCGCCGGGATGCGGAATTCTTGCTGCTGGACGCTAAGGGCCTTGTCGAACTTGCCTGCGGTGCCGGTCGCCGTGACGTCCAGGCCGTCCCGGTATGCCGACGCGTGAATCCCGAAAGGCGCCAGGTAGTTCTCCAGCGCGGAGATGTCCGCCGCGGACTGCCCGAAGTTGGCCGCGAATCGCCCGACGGAGAGATAACCGGCTGGCATGCCGTGCGCCACGGCGGCCGCGAGGGCGGAGATGTTGCGGGCCCTCAGGATGAAGGACACGATCTCCGGGGTATTGGGGGGAGTCTTGCCGAACACCGGGTCGCCGGCCAGCACGGCGGCCCCGATCCCTTGCGGCACCGCTACCTTCGCGTTCGGGCCCGGGCTGGTGGCGGAGCTCGCGGACCCGGCCGCCATGAAGAGCAGCAGGGTTCCGGCCGTGCCGGTGGCGAGCAACGCTCCCGCGCGGCTCGGCCTGATCCACTCAAAGGGCTTCAATGGCGGAATTCCTCCTCGGCGCGAAGCGGCCATCAAGTTCCCAGGGGCCACCTCAGTACCGTAGACCCCGGACCCATTTGACGCAAATAAGCATTTGGTAGTAGATACTCGACTTTAGTAATAAATCAGAATAAAAGCATACTTATCAGCCGTCAGCATCGTTAGCCGAATTTGCCCGCCAGGCGATGAAATGTGCCGGGAAGCGTGCCGTGCAGCCAGGCGGGCAGGCGCATCCAGCGCGGCACGAAAACCACGCTGTGCTCGCGTTCGATCGCCTGGACCAGCGCGCGGGCTACTCGTTCGGCCGCCAGGGGGGCGGGCCTGGCCCGGTCGTACGGGCGGCCCCGGCGCTCGAAGAACGGGGTATCGATCACGCCTGGCACGATCACTGACACTCCAACCCCGAGTCCCGTCATCTCGTGGGCCAGGCTCTCGGCGAAGCAGCCGAGGCCCGCCTTGGCCGCGGCATAGACGGCCTCCCCGCGGACGCCGGTAGCGCCGGCGATGGAGGACACGAAGACCACGTGGCCATGCCCGCGCGCCGCCATGCCCGGCACCAGCAGCCTCGTCAGCTGAATCGGCGCGACGAGGTCCACCGCGATGACGCCGGCCACCTGCTCGGCCGTCATCTGCCCGACCGGCCCCGCCCAGCCAATTCCGGCGTTGTTGATCAGCACATCCACTCCGCCCGGCCCGGCTGCCTGCCTGGCCGCCTCGGCTAGCGCGGCCGGGCCGTCAGCGGCCGCGAGGTCGGCCGTGAGGGCCAGCCCCCCCGTTTCCCTCGCCACGGCGCGCAGGCGGCCCTGATCGCGGCCCGCGATCAGCGGCATGGCCCCGGCCGAGGCGAGGGCACGCGCGGTCGCCGCGCCGATGCCGGACGATCCGCCGGTGACGAGCGCCACCGTGCCAGGAAGCCGCATGGCGCCTTACTCCGGCGCGAGCCGGTCGAGCACCTCGCCGTGCAGCAGGCCGTTGGTGCACACCGCGCTGCCGCCGTCCGGCCTTGCCTTGCCCGTCAGGTCGGTGAAGATTCCGCCGGCCTCCTCGACGACCACCTGCAGTGCCGCGAGATCCCAGAGCGTGACCTCGGGCTCGGCCGAGATATCCACCGCGCCCTCCGCGACCAGGACGTGCGACCAGAAATCACCGAATGCCCGGGTCCGCCATACCGAGCGCGCGAGTCCGAGGAATCCCGCCAGCCGGCCGCTGTCCTCCCAGCCGGTCACTCCCGAGTAGGAAAGCGAGGCGTCCTCCAGCTTCGCCACCTCCGAGACCCGGCACCGGGTCGCCTTGGTCAGGCCGCGGCCCGTCCACGCGCCGCCGCCGCGAGCGGCCCACCACCGGCGGCCGAGCGCGGGCGCAGAGACGACTCCTACCACGACTTCGTCGCTGTCCATCAGCCCGATCAGCGTGGCCCAGACAGGCACCCCGCGAACGTAGTTCTTGGTGCCGTCGATGGGATCGATCACCCAGCAGCGCGCCCCGGAGCCGGTCCTGCCGAACTCCTCGCCGAGCATCGCGTCCCGCGGCCGCGCCCTGCGCAGCACATTCCGCAGGGATTCCTCCGCGGCACGGTCGGCGTCCGTCACCGGGGTGAGATCGGGCTTGGTCTCCACCCGCAGGTCGGCGGCACGGAACCGCCGCGAGGTGATGTCGTCCGCCGCGTCGGCGAGCACGTGCGCGAAACGCAGGTCGTCGGACCACTGGCTTGCGCGGTCAGCGTGCTGTCGCATTGCTCAGGAGCCTAGCGGTAAGGCGGCCCGGTGGTTAGGCGGCCCGGTGGTTAGGCGGCCCGGTGGTTAGGCGGCTCAGCGGTATGCGCTGACACCCAGTTTGACGGCGATGGCCAGGCCTGCCACACCGACGATGAGGCGCAGCAACCGCTCGGGGAGCCTGCGCACGATGGCCGGGCCAACCCAGCCGCCCACCAGGAAGCCCACGGCCAGCGGCGCCACGAACGCCCACCGCACCGGGCCGAACACGGCGAAGGCAACCGCCGCGACGGCGTTCGCCAGCCCGGACACGACGTTCTTGACCGCGTTCGTCCTGGCCAGGGACTGATCGAGCATTCCGGCGAGCGCGGCGAGCAGCAGGATTCCGCCGGCCGCGCCGAAGTACCCGATGTAGACCGCGACGCAGAACACCGCAGCCTGCAGCGGCAGGCTGCGGTCCCGGCCGGCCCGCTCGCCCCCGCTGTCCCCTCCGGCACCGTGGCCATCCCCGTCCGGCCCGTTTCCGCCGGCCTGCCCGCCGGCTCCGGCCTGTCTGTCCCCGCTGGCCGCCCCGTCCGCTCCGCCCCCGCGGGTGCGGCTTCGCCGCCGACGCAGCGGCTGCAACAGCAGGACCAGGGCGGAAACGCCGATCAGGGCCGGCGCGGCCGCCACGAACCCGCCAGGCGGCGTCAGCAGCAGCACCGCCGCGCCGGCCGCGCCGCCCAGCGCGGTCAGCATGCCCAGGCGCCGGACCCGGCGGCCCTGGCCGGCCAGTTCGGGCCGCGAGCCGGCGGCGGCGCCCGCGCCGGTGAACACCAGTGCCACGGTGTTGGTGACGTTCGCGCTGAGCGGCGGCAGGCCGAACGCCAGCAGCACCGGATAGGAGACCAGCGAGGCAAGGCCCGCAACGGTGCTGACCACGCCGGCCAGCGCGCCGGCACCGATCAGCGCGAGGACGTCAGCCAGTTCCCTCGTCTGTCAGCCCCCCGTCGTCCTGGCCGGCGTCACCGCCGTCCCGGCTGCGCAGCAGCCGCCGGAGCGAGTCGAGCCTGCCGCGCAGCGCCCCGTCATCGTCCTGCTCGCGGACCCACTCGTCCAGCGCGCAGTCTGCCTCCAGGTGGGTGCAGCCCCGCGGGCACCGCTCGATGCCCGGAGCCAGGTCGGGAAACGCGCGAACGACGTTGTCCGGCGAGATATGCCCAAGGCCGAAGCCGCGCAGTCCCGGGGTGTCGATGATCCAGCCGCCGCCTGGCAGCCGGAAGGCCACTGCCGAGGACGAGGTATGACGGCCGCGCCCGGTCACCGGGCTGACCGTCCCCACTGCCCGCTCGGCCGCCGGGATGAGCGCGTTGACCAGGGTCGACTTGCCGACACCCGAATGGCCGACGAGCACGCTGGCCCGGCCGGTCAGCTCGGCCCGCAGCTCGCCGGGTGCCACCTCGGCGTCCTGGCCGCGGCCGGTCACCACGTGCCGCAGGCCCAGCGGGGCGTAGCCGGCCAGGATCTCGTCCGGCGGAGCCAGGTCGGCCTTGGTCAGGCAGAGCAGCGGATCGAGGCCCGCGTCATAGGCGGCCACCAGGAAGCGGTCGATCAGCCGGGTCCTCGGCGGCGGATCGGCCAGCGCGCAGACGATCACCAGCTGCTCGGCGTTCGCGACGATCACCCGCTCGACCGGGTCGGTGTCGTCGGCCGACCGCCGCAGCACCGTCGCGCGCGGCAGCACGCCGACGACGCGCGCGAGCGCGTCCGGCGCGCCGGAAACGTCGCCGGACAGCCGCACCCGGTCCCCGACCACTACCCTGCGGTGCCCGAGCTCGCGGGCCGCGACGGCGGTGACCGCCCGGTCGCCGACGAAGCAGCGGAACCGCCCCCGGTCGACCGCGGCAACGAACGCCTCGGCGGCGCCCTCGTGCGCGGGCCTGCGCCGGGTACGCGGCCGCGAGCCCTTGCCCGGCCGGACCCGCACGTCGTCCTCGTCCAGGCCGGCGTAGCCAATCCGCCGGCTCAGGGCGGGCCCGCCAGCATCGCCGTCCACGAGTCAATGAAGCCAGGGAATGTCTTGCCGACGGTAGCTGCGTCCCGCACCCGGAGGCCAGGCACGGCGAGCGCGAGCACGGCCGCGGCCATCACCAGCCGGTGGTCGTCGTAGCTGGCGAAGGCCGCGGCACCGGCGCGCAGCGGCCTCGGGCGGATCCGCAGGCCGTCCGGCAGCTCGGTGACGTCCCCGCCGAGTGCGCCGATCTCCGCGGCCAGCGCGGCCAGCCGGTCGCTTTCCTGCCCGCGCTGATGGCCGATGCCGGTGAACACCGAAGGGCCGCTGGCCAGCGCGGCGAGTGCGGACAGCACCGGGGTGAGCTCGCTGGCGTCGCGAAGATCCGCCGTCACGCCGCGGATCTCGCCGGAGCCGGTCACCCGCATCCCGTCGGCGGTAGCCGCGCATGCCGCGCCCATCCTGGTCAGCACGTCCAGGATCTGCGCGGCGGGCTGCGACGTGCGCGCAGGCCAGCCGGCGACGGTCACGGTGCCGGCCGTCACCAGCGCGGCGGCCAGGAACGGGCCGGCATTGGACAGATCGGGCTCCACCGTCACGGTCCCCGGCCGCAGCGCGCCAGGATGCACTCGCCAGATATCCGGAACGGATGGGTCGTCGCCGGTCCCGCTGCGCGCCCGGCTGCTGGTTTCCACGTCGGCGCCCGCTTCGCGGAGCATTCGCACGGTCATCTCCAGGTGCGGAGCCGACGGCATCCGGGCGCCCTCATGACGTACCTCGGCGCCCTTGTCGTAGCGCGGCGCGGCGAGCAGCAGCCCGGAGACGAACTGAGACGAGGCGGATGCGTCGAGGGTGACGGTGCCGCCGCGGACGGCGCCGCGGCCGCGGACGGCGAACGGGAGGCCGCCGCGGCCCCCGTCGTCGATCGTCGCGCCAAGCTCGCGCAGGCCAGCCAGCAGCGGGCGGACCGGCCGCATGGCGGCTCGCGGGTCACCGCGGAAGTCAGCGTCGCCGGCCCGGAGCGCGGCGACCGGCGGGACGAACCGCAGCACGGTGCCGGCGTTGCCCACGTCGACAGTCGCGCTGCCGCCGCTCAGCCCCGGGCTCACCAGCCATGACGCCGCCGCGCCGGGGTCATGGGCCTGCGGCCCGGCTGGCTGGCCGGTCGGCTGATCCTCGGGCCGCTCATCCTCGATCCGCGCGCCGAGCGCGCGCAGCGCGGCGGCCATCAGCGCGGTGTCCCGCGCGCTCAGCGGGTTCCGCACGGTACTGGGCCCGTCCGCCAGCGCGGCGATCACCAGCGCCCGGTTGGTCATCGACTTCGAGCCCGGCAGCCGCACCAGCGCGCGAACAGGACCGGCCGCGGCGGGCGCCTGCCAGTCGTGCGCAGGCCCGCCGGGCGCCGGCCCGCTCCCTTGCTCGCGGCCGCCGTTCATGCTGCGAGCGTACTGGCTGCGGGCTTCCCCGGCCTGGCGGTCAACGGGGGACTGGCGGGCCTCGCAAGGTTTGGCAAACCCGGATGTTGGCTATGAACCGGCACAATCTGTGCTTCCCCCAGCCCGCGATGCCCTGTCAAGGTGAACATATGTGTGGTCGGTACGCGTCCGCGCGCAGCCGCATCGAGCTCCTTGAGGAGTTCGGCGTCGAGCGTGACCGGGTTTCCGAGCCACTGGAGCCTGACTACAACGTCGCTCCGACCAAGCCCGTCTACGCGGTCCTCACCCGCCGGCCGCGCGGCAGCAGCCAGCCCGCGGGTGATCAGGCGGCGCCCGCGCGGGCCGCTGAAGTGCCGGCAGCGGGCGAGGCCAGGGAACTCCGCGTCGTCCGCTGGGGGCTTGTCCCGTCCTGGGCCAAGGATCCGTCGATCGGCAGCCGCATGATCAACGCGCGGGCCGAGACAGTCAGCGTCAAGCCGGCCTTCCGCGGCGCGTTCGCGCGCCGCCGGTGCCTGCTCCCGGCCGACGGATACTACGAGTGGTACCGGCCCGGCGGCGACGCCAAGGCAGCCAGGCAGCCGTACTACATCTACCGCGAGGACGGCGGCCCGCTGGCCTTCGCCGGGCTCTATGAGCTGTGGCGCGACCCGTCGTTTCCCGGCGATCACCCGGACGCGTGGCTGTGGACCTCGACCATTATCACGACCAGCGCGCCGGACGGGCTCGGCAGGATTCATGACCGGATGCCGATGGTGATCGGCCCGGAGCGCTGGGCGGACTGGCTCGATCCCGGCAGCAGTGACGTCGCCGATCTGCTCTCCCTGCTGGCCCCGGCAAGCAGCGGCGGGCTGATCTGGCGCCCCGTCTCGACCGCGGTCAACTCGGTGCGAAACAACGGGCCCGCCCTGATTGAGCCCGCCGAGCCGGAACCCGGCCGCCCGGCGAAATCGCTGTTCTGAGTTCGCTGACCGGACCGGGCAGCAGGCCTGATCACCGTGCTGGCAGTCCCGCGGCGAGGCACGCTGCCAGCCTCGTGCGGAATGGAGGTGGGGATCGGATGGATACCGCCGTCGCGCGCAAGCGCCTGGAAGAGATCCGCGACGAGATTGACCGGTCCATTTCTGTGATCGGGAGGTCCGGCTCGCCGGACGGGCTGGCCTCGGCATATCCGCAAGATCCGGCCGACGCCGGCGCCAATCTCACTGAGACGCAGCGGACGGCCGCCGTGCTGGCCGTGGCCCGGCTGCAGCGCTCCGAGGTGCTCGGCGCGCTTGACCGGATCGAGCAGGGAACCTACGGGGCATGCGTCGATTGCCATGCGCTGGTACCGGAAGGACGGCTGGAGGCCAGGCCCGACGCGGCGCGCTGCGTGACCTGCCAGGGCAAGCAGGACCGGCGGCGGCGGTGAGCCCGGTGCCGGAATGAACCCCGCCGGCGGGATGTTGCACACCGCATGTCCCTAGCCGGGTGCCAAGTGCGTGATGGCCTGAGGCCGGTGGCTGCCCGCGGGGCCGCCAGCCCTGGCAAGATATTCTCCGGTCCATATGGCTGGCTTCGCGGCCAGCCGAAGCCCGAAGGCGCGGAGGAGGTGGGTCCGGTCCCTGAGACACTGCAGGAGCGCGATGAGCGCTTCGAGCGGGATGTCTTGCCGTACCTGGATCAGCTGTACTCAGCGGGGATGCGGATGACCCGCAACGCGGCGGACGCCGAGGATCTGGTGCAGGAGACGTTCGCCAAGGCCTACGCCTCGTTCCATCAGTTCCAGCCCGGTACCAACCTGAAGGCATGGCTATTCCGGATCCTGACCAACACCTTCATCAACTCGTACCGCAAGAAGCAGCGCGAGCCGCAGCGAGCCGGTACCGAGGAGATCGAGGACTGGCAGCTCGCCAGGGCCGCGTCACACACGTCCGCTGGCCTGAAGTCAGCCGAGGCGGAGGCGCTGGAGCGGCTTCCCGACTCCGACGTGAAGCGCGCGCTGCAGGCGCTGCCCGAGGAGTTCATGATCGCGGTGTACCTGGCTGATGTCGAGGGGTTCGCCTATAAGGAGATCGCCGACATCATGGGCACCCCGATCGGCACCGTGATGTCGCGCCTGCACCGTGGTCGCAGGCAGCTCCGCGAGATGCTCCAGGACTACGCGGCCGAGCGCGGACTGGTCAAGGCGGCGGCCGCGAGCAACGGCGAGGCGTCATCGGTCGCGGAACCCGGGGAGGACGCGAGATGAGCTGCGGCAAGCCGCACGAGGTGCCGTGCAGCGAGGTGCTCGCGCGCGTCTACAGCTACCTGGACGGGGAGATTGAGGACGCGGGCTGCAGCGAGATCCAGATGCATCTGGAGGAATGCGGCCCGTGCCTGCGGGAGTACGGCCTCGAGGAGGCGGTCAAGCGCCTGGTGCATAGGCACTGCGGCTCCGATCCGGTGCCGACCGAGCTGCGGACCAAGGTGCTGAGCCGGATTCACGCGGTCCGGGTCGAGCTCGAAGTCACGGAATTCCACGCAGAATAGCCCCCGGGCGCTAGTCTTGATGCAACATGCATTTATGGCGTTGCAGGATGATGATAACAATGAGTAGTTGAACAATTACTCATTGTTACATTGAGCGCTGGCTAATTCATTGATTTGAATTATCCGTTACTCTGAGTGCCTATGGCGCGACGTGCAGTTGATTACCGCGGCGAAACGCGGAACGCCGGCCAGGCCAGGGAGTCCGCTGGCGCTGGCCGCCGGGAGCGAATGCGAGGAGTCATGGGCAAGATGTCCCGGGCCGCCTGGCTCTACATGGGCGTGATCGTCATACTCGCCGCGGCGCTCATCGCGCCACTGCATTTCGACGCCCGCGGCATTCACTGGTGGATCGACCTGAGCGTGCTCCGGCTGCTGTTCCTGATCTGCGATTCCACGCCCACGCCGCTGGCGTCGCGGCAGTCCGCGTGGTCCCCGAGCTCGTCCGCCACGCTCGCGGCGGTGGTGCTGCTCGGGCCGGCCGGCGCCGCCCTGGTCGGCGTTATCTCCGTGTTCAGCCTGCGACGGCGCCTGATGCTGGCCGAGCGACTGTTCAACGGCGCCATGTATGCCGTGTCCGGTTACGCGGCCGGGCAGGCTTACGTCGCGCTCGGCGGCGCCGTGGGCACGCCAGGGCCGCGTGACTTTCCCGCGATCATCTGGGCATTCGCCGCCGCCGCCGTCGTGCACGTGATCACCAACCACGGGCTGCTCTGGGGCGCGGTCCGGCTGACGAGGCAGGAGGGCCGGCCGCGGGACCGGAGCCGGCTGGAGTCCAGCCTGCCGCTGCTGCTGGGTTCGGACCTCGGCTACGCGGTGCTCGGCTTGCTCATCGCCGCCCTCTGGACCGTGACGGGATACTTCGCCGCCGTCCTCGTGCTCGTCCCGCTCTTCGTGGCCCGGTGGGCGATGGGGCAGTTCGCCGAGCAGCAGCAGGCCTACTCGGCCACCATGGAAGCGCTCTGCCAGGCGGTCGAGACCAAGGATTTCTACACCCGCGGCCATAGCGAGCGCGTTTCCCGGGGCTCCGGCATGATCGCCCGCGAGATTGGCATGCGCCCGGAGCGCGCGGACGCCATTAGCTACGCGGGCATGCTGCATGACGTGGGCAAGCTCGGGGTTCCCACGAAGGTGCTGCAGAAGAACGGCGCCCTGACCGAGGAGGAGTACGCCGCGATTCAGCTGCACCCGATGCGCGGCCTTGAGATCGTCAGGGAGATCGGCTTCCTTGACGAGGCGCTCACCGGCATCATGCATCACCACGAGCGGATCGACGGCAAGGGATACCCGATGGGCCTGGCCGGCGATGAGATCCCCGAGTTCGCCCGGGTGATCGCGGTCGCCGACGCCTTCGACTCGATGACGTCCAACCGTGCCTACCGGCAGGCGCGCGGCATCGACGAAGCGGTCAGCGAGCTCCGCAAGGGCTCGGGCAGCCAGTTCGATCCGGCGCTGGTGGACGCGTTCATCGCCGCGCTCGGCCGGGATGGCTGGACGCTGCCCGGGCCGGCCGGCGCCCCGCCCGACGGCCAGCCGGCCACGGCGCAGGACCACGACGACCCGACCGCGCCGCTGCAGGTCGTCGAGAGCTTATGACTGTCTCGCAGCCTGCCGAGCGCTGGTCGTCCTGGCAGGACATGGACTCGGGGCGGCTGCTGCTGCTCGCCGCCGCCGGGATGCTGGCGGTCGCCGCGATCGCGCACACCGCCGCAGTCAGGATGCCCGCCGCCACGGTCCACGTGGCGGCGGCGTTCGGCGTTCTCATCGCCCTCGGCGAGCTACTCAGGCTCGCGCTGCCCGGCGGCAGGCAGGCCGCCCCGATCGCGACCGCCGGCGGCATGGCCTACGCCCTGCTGCTGTACGTCTCCAGCAGGCCGCCGTTCCGCGAACTGCCCCCGCAGGTCCCCGCGCTGCAGGTGATCGCGGTAACGGTGGCCGGCATGACCATCGGCGCGCTGCCGCACCTGGCGGCGGGCAGGCCGGCCGGCCTGACCGGCATGGCGTCCAGACTGGTCGCGGTGTCCTGCGTCGCCTTCGTCTTCCGCCCGCTGGCCGGCGTCCAGGCGATCGTCTCCCGGTGGTGGCTTGCGGCCGCCGTGATGGCTGTCCTGGCGGGCCTCGGCTGGCTCGTCAACGCGGTGATCGACGCCCTGATCAGGGCGGACGACCTCGGGGCGAGGTTCGGCGTGGCGCTCGGGGACGAGATGCGGGTGCAGTGGCCGCTCGGCGCGGCGGTGGGCGCTTCCGCGATGATCATCGTGTTCGCCACCGAGACCATGGGCATCGCCGGGCTGGCGGTCTTCGTCGTGCCCCTGCTGGTTACCCAGCTTGCGTTCCGCCGCTACGCGGGCATCCGCTCGACCTACCTGCAGACCGTCCGCGCCCTCGCCAGGGTCACCGAGGTGGGCGGTTACGTGGAAAGCGGTCATTCCCGCCGGGTCAGCATGCTCGCGGTCGCCGTCGGCCGGGAGCTTGGCATGAGCGAGCCCGACCTGCTGGACCTTGAGTACGCCGCGCTGATGCACGACATCGGGCAGCTGTCGCTGCGCGACCCGATCCCCGGCGGCGCCACCGTGCTGGTGTCGCGCGCCGACCAGCAGCGCATCGCCGAGCTGGGTGCCGACGTGATCGCGAAAGCCGGCGTGCTTGACCGGGTCGCCGAGCTCGTTCGCTGCCAGAGCCTGGCGGCCAGGGGCAGCGATCCGCGGCCGCCGGTGGGCAGCCGGATCATCCGCGCCGCCAACGCCTTCGACGACCTGGTCGGCGGCTCCGCCGACCGGGATCGCAGCGCCGCCGCGGTCGAGCGGCTCCGGCTGGACACGGCATCGGAGTACGACCCCGGTGTGGTCGACGCGCTCGGCGAGGTCGCGGGCCGGAGGCGGGCCGGCCGCCTGTAGGCTGCCCGGATGCTCGAATCGGTGCTCGTCGCCAACCGCGGCGAGATCGCGCGCCGGGTGATCAGGACCGTCCGCCGGATGGGGATCCGCGCGATCGCCGTCTATTCCGAGGCCGACGCCGGCCTGCCCTTCGCGCGCGAGGCCGACGAGGCGGTGCTGCTCGGCCCGCCGCCGCCCGCCCGCAGTTACCTCGACATGGAGGCCGTGCTCGGTGCCGCCAGGCGGACCGGCGCCAGCGCGATTCACCCGGGCTACGGCTTCCTGGCGGAGAATGCGTCGTTCGCCGCCAGGGTGCTGGCCGAGGGGCTCGCCTGGGTCGGCCCGCCGCCATCGGCGATCGAGCAGATGGGCGACAAGATCCGCGCCAGGAACCTGATGGAGCAGGCGGGCCTGCCCGTGGCCGCGGGCAGCAGGGAGCCGGTCACCGACGTCGCGGCGGCGCTCGCCGAGGCCGGGCGGCTCGGCTACCCGGTGATGGTCAAGGCCGCGGCCGGCGGCGGCGGCATCGGGATGAGCGTCGCGACCGGCCCGGCGGGGCTGCGTTCTGCCTTCGAGACGGCCCGCTCCCGCGCCGAGCGGTTCTTCGGCGATCCCGCGATCCTGCTGGAGCGCTACATCGAGCGCGCCCGCCATGTCGAGATACAGATCCTCGGGCTGAACGACGGGCGGGTGGTCGCTCTCGGCGAGCGGGATTGCTCCGCTCAGCGGCGGCACCAGAAAGTCGCCGAGGAGGCTCCCTCGCCCGGGATGACTCCCGGGCTGCGGGACCGGATGCAGTCGGCGGCCGTGCTGGCCGGGCGCGCGGTCGGCTATCGCGGCGCCGGGACCGTCGAGTGCCTGGTGGACGCGGCCGCGGGGGACTTCGTGTTCCTTGAGATGAATACCAGGCTCCAGGTCGAGCATCCCGTCACCGAGCTCGTCACGGGGATCGACCTGGTGGAGCAGCAGCTGCTGATCGCCGCCGGGCTGGGCGTGAGCTTCGATCCGCTCGCCGTCAGCTGCCAGGGGCACGCGGTGGAGCTGCGGGTCTACGCGGAGGACCCGCGCCGGTTCCTGCCCAGCCCGGGGGTGATCACCGAATGGGCCGAGCCCGCCGGCCCCGGCATCCGGGTGGACTCGGGCTACGCCGCCGGGAACGAGGTGACCACCTTCTACGACCCGCTGCTGGCGAAGCTGTGCGCGCACGGCGCGAGCCGGGATGAGGCGCTCGCGCGTGCCAGCGAAGCGGTGGCTGCCTTTGTGATCACCGGGCCTCAGACGAACCTGCCGTTCCTCGCCGAGCTGCTGGCCAGCGCCGAGTTCGCGAGCGGTGACTACGACACGTCCGTGATCGCCCGGCTGCGCCCCGCGCCGGGCGCGCAGCGACAATGATGGTGCGGGAGGACAGCAGTAGCTCGCCCGCCGACGACGCAGGGAGGTGCGCGTGACCGAGATCCGCGCGGAGATGGTCGCGAACGTGTGGAAGGTCGTGGCGGCTGCGGGGGAGCAGGTACACGACGGCGACATCCTCGTGATCCTTGAGTCGATGAAGATGGAGATTCCCGTGCTCGCCGAGGGCGACGGCATCCTGACGAGGCTGGCCGTGGCCGAGGGCGACGTGATCCAGGAGGGCGACCTGATCGCCGTCATCGGCTGATCGCGACCGGCTGGCGCTCCGGGCCCGCCCCAGCGCCTGTCCCCGGCCGGCCCGATGATCGTGGCGGATCTGCACCCTCGGACGTGCCGGATCCTCCGCGATGACGAAATGGCGTGGCCTCGCGGCGCGGTCAGATGCCGGTGGTGGAACGGGGGTAGGCGACCCGGGGGTCGGTGCTGACGTTGACGAGGTACGGGACGCCGGAGTCGAACGCGCGGCGCAGGGCCGGGCCGATGCCGGCCGGGCTGGTGACAAGCTCGCCTGCTCCGCCGAGCGCGGCCACCACCTGGTCATACCGGCATTGCGGCTGCAGGTCGGCCGCGACGTCGTAGCCGTACAGCGCCTGCATGGGGTGCTTCTCCAGGCCCCAGATGCCGTTGTTGCCCACGATCATGACCACTGGCAGCCGGTGCCGCACCAGGGTGTCGGCGTCCATCAGCGAGAATCCCGCGGCACCGTCCCCGAGCAGCAGCACCACCTGCGCGGCCGGCCGGGCGATCCGGGCGGCGATCGCGTACCCCAGACCGGTCCCGAGGCATCCGTACGGGCCGGGGTCCAGCCAGCCTCCCGGCTGCCGCGGCTCGAGGTACTTGCCCGCGTAGGACACGAAGTCCCCGCCGTCGCCGATCACCACGGCGTCGCTGTCCAGGATCTTCGCCAGCTCGCCGTAGATCCGCATCGGGTGGACCGGGTCGGCGTCGCTGGTCAGCAGCGGCCCGTCGGCGGCCACGGCCTTGTCGCGGGCGGCCTGCAGCATTGGCAGCCACGTGCCGGTCCAGCCGCCCAGGCCGCCCAGGCCGCCCAGGCCGGCCGCCGCGGTCAGCCCGGTGAAGAACGCCGCCAGGTCGCCGGCGGCCGAGGCGGCGAGCGGGCAATGGGTGGCGATCTGCCCGGGAGCGTCGGCCACGTGCACGACCTGGGCGCGCGGTGCCCCGTCCCGCCCGCCGAACTCGCCGTAGCCGAGCCGGAAGTCAAGCGGCGTGCCGACGACGATCACCAGATCTGCCTGGCCGAAGGCCGCCGAGCGGGCGCGGGTGACGAGCAGCTCATGGCCGGCCGGCAGCACGCCGCGGCCCTGGCCGTTGGCGATCACCGGCAGCCGGAGTTCCTCGGCCGCCTGGCGCGCCGCGTGCTCCGCGCCATCCAGCCAGACGTCCGAGCCGAGCACCAGAACCGGCCGGCTGGCGGCCATCAGCAACCCGGCGATGACGCTGACCGAACCGGGATCGGGTGTGTCCGGCGAGCTGCGGTCGGCGGCGGCCGGGCTGTACCCGCCAGCCGGGCCGAAGAGCGCCTCCAGCGCGATGTCGAGGAAGACGGGCCCGCGGTGCCGGGCGGTCGCGAGCCGGAACGCCTCGTCGACCGATGAGCCCACCCGGCCGGCCTCGTGCTCGGTCCAGGCGCGCTTGGTCACCGGCGCGAGCAGCCGCGGGTGATCGATCTCCTGCAGGCTCCCTGAGCCCCACCGGTAATCCGGCGCGCGGCCGCCGAGTATTACCACGGGCGACCCGTTGAAATGCGCCGTCGTGATCGCGCTCACGCCGTTGGTCACCCCCGGGCCGGCGGTGAGGACCGCCAGCCCGGGATCGCGGCCGAGCCGGGCGGTCGCCTCCGCCGCGAACACCGCCGTCTGCTCGTGCCGGACATCGATGATGCGCATCGGCGGGTCCGCGGTGACGGCTCCGTCATAGAGCGGGAAGACGTGACCGCCGGACAGCGTGAACATGGTCCGCGCGCCATGCCGGCGCGCGGCGGCCACCGCGACCGTGCCGCCGTGTGCCGGGGCCGGGTCAGCCTCGCTCATCCGGCGACGTTATCAGCAGTGGGAGAATGGCGGCATGCCCACGCTGACCGACCTCGCCCGCCGGCATGCGGAGCTGACCGAGGCGAGCCTTGAGTGGCTGCACGCGCTCGTCTCCGACTGGCAGCTGCTGGCGGACCTGTCGTTCGCCGACCTGGTCCTGTGGGCGCCGCTGCGGAACGCCGAAGGCTGGGTCGCGCTCGCGCAGATGCGCCCCACGACGGGGCCGACTGCCTTTCCTGATGACGTTGTCGGATCCGTTCTGCCGGCCGGGAGGCAGCCATTCCTTGACATCGCGCTAGCCGAGCGCCGAATCTGCCGTGAAGGCGACCCGGACTGGATGGACGGCGTGCCGGTACGCCATGAGACCATTCCCGTGCAGCATGACGGCGAGGTGATCGCCGTCATCGAGCGGTCTACCAATCTCAGCGCCGCGCGGACGCCGAGCAGGATGGAGCTTAACTACCTGCGGGCGGCGGATGACCTGGCCCAGATGGTGGCCGCCGGCTTGTTCCCGTACGCGGGCGAGGAAACCGCGCTGGCCAGGTCCCCCCGGGTCGGTGATGGCCTGCTGCGCGTCAGCCGGTCCGGCATGGTCACCTACGCAAGCCCGAACGCGCTGTCCGCCTATCGCAGGCTCGGCCTGGCCGCCGACCTGGTGGGCGCCGAGCTTGGCCCGCTGACGGCACGGCTGTGCGCGGGCCATCAGCCCCGCGACGACTCGCTGATGCGGACGGCCAGCGGCCACGCGGCGAGGGACGCCGAGGTCGAGGGGAACGGCTCGGTCGTGCAGCTTCGCGCTATCCCGCTGGTAGTGGGCGGATCCAGGGCCGGCGCCCTGATCCTGGTCAGGGACGTGACCGAGCTACGGCACCGGGAGCGCGAGCTGATCACCAAGGACGCGACGATCAGGGAGATTCACCATCGCGTCAAGAACAACCTGCAGACAGTGGCCGCGCTGCTGCGGCTGCAGGCCAGGCGGCTGCGGGCGCCGGATGCGCGCGCCGCGCTGGAGGAGGCGGTCCGCCGCGTCGGCTCCATCGCCCTCGTCCATGAGACGCTCTCCCAGGCCCCGGAGGAGACCGTCGCCTTCGACGAGATCGCGGGCCGGGTGGCGATGATGGCGGGAGAGGTGTCGGCGGCCGAGGCCGGCGTGATCCCGGTGCTGTCCGGGTCGTTCGGACTGCTGCCCGGCTCCGTCGCGACTCCGCTCGCCCTCGTGCTGACCGAGCTTCTGCAGAACGCACTCCAGCATGGCCTGTCCCGGCCGCCAGGCAGAATGCCCGCCGGGGTGCTCGAAGTGAACGCGTCGCGGCGGGCCGACCGGCTTATCGTGACGGTGACGGACAACGGCACCGGGCTCCCGCCGGGGTTCGACCTTGACTCGTCCACCAGCCTCGGCCTGCAGATTGTCCGCACGCTCGTGGTGGCCGAGCTAGGCGGCCGGCTGGAGATCAGCCCGCGGGCGGCGGGCGGCACTACGGTACGGGTCGATCTCCCTGTTGAGCTGCCCGCGGGCACGACGCAGCCCGTCGGCTGACAAGATCAGGTACCCCGACCCGCCGAGGGAGACGCGGCCAGGCGGCGGCGATCAGGCGTGCGCCTGGGCCCTGACCCTGGTGGTACGGCGCTTGAGCTCGCGCCGTTCGTCCTCGCTCAGTCCGCCCCAGACGCCCGCATCCTGGCCGCTGTCCAGCGCCCATTGCAGGCACGGCTCAAGCACCGGGCAGCGTCGGCAGACGGCTCTGGCCTCCTCGATCTGGACCAGTGCCGGGCCGGTGTTTCCGATCGGGAAGAACAGCTCCGGGTCCTCGTCCTGACAGGCGGCGTGATGACGCCAGTCCATGAGGTCCACTCCTCTGTGAGGACGGAGCCGCGGCCGCTGGCCCGTCACCTCGGTTGTGCTTGTGAATGATTTCACGAGCTAGGCCATGCACCGGGAAAGCGGTGTTTTCCCGAACTTAAGACGTTAGTTCAGTACCGGGGCCTGCGCCCCGATCGTCTCCCAGGTAACGCCTCGCTAGCCGCGACCGCGTGGTCGCAAGCCGACGAGACTGAGCGCGTGGCTGGCGCACCGCCCTGAGAGCGGTACAAGCCTCTCAAGCGCGCCGATCAACCGCAAGAGGGTTTGGCAAAGGTTCGCAGGGATTTCAGTGTCAGTTGAGTCACATTGCGGACAGGAGTGGCGTCAACCGGCGGTGTGGCACCACCTGTCACCAACCTGTCACCGGCTTCCGGCCCGTTTGCCGGAAAGGAGCGACCGGCCGATGGCGCGCCTTTCGCCGTGAATGTGTTATCAGGCACATTCTGCTGCCGCCCGCGCATGATCAGACGATCACCCGGAGAGCGCGCGGGACCGACGTGAAGGTCACGCCCTCGCGCTCGCCGACGTACTCGCCATCGACCTGGAACGCCACTGGCCGGCCGGCCCGAATGGTGAGCCTGGCCTCGTCGTGCAGGCTCACCACGTGCCGGCCGCGCGGCGGGCGGTCACTGCCGGACAGCATCTGGCCCAGCGCCTTGAACGTGCCTACGGTGCGCAGCCTGCGCAAGGCGAAGACGTCGAGGCCCGAGTCGAATCCCGCGTCCGGATTGGTGTGCACGGCACGGCGCCCCACGTATGTCCACGGCGCGGTGTTGGAGACGATCCCCAGGAACAGCCGGTCTACCGGCGGCTGCCCGTCACGCTCAAGCGACAGCGCCGGATGGTGCCGGTCTGTCACCCGGTAGTACTGGCGCAGGGCCACTCTCATGTAGAGCGCGGGGTTAGCCGTGCGGCCCTGCGCGCGCAGGCCTTCCACGGCGCGTACTACCTCGGCGTCCAGTCCCAGGCCGGCGTTGAAGGTGAAGTACCGGTCCCCGGCCAGGCCGAGGCCGATGCTGCGGTGGCGGCCCGCTGCCAGGCTGCGGAGGATATGCCCGGCCGCGTCGACCGGGTCAGCTGGCAGGCCCAGCGCCCGGGTGAAGACGTTGGCGCTGCCGCCTGGCAGCGGCGCGAGCGCCGGCCGGCTGGCCGCGGGGCTGCCGCCATCGCCGGCCCTGCTCGCCCTGAGGATCCCGTTGACTGCCTCGTTGACGGTGCCGTCGCCGCCGAGCGTCAGCACCAGGCCGTCACCGGCGCTCGCCGCGGTCCCCGCCAGCTGAGTCGCGTGACCCCGGTACCGTGTTTCCACGACCGTCAGTTCCACGGCGGACGCCAGGGCCCGCGTGATGACATCCCTGCCGAGCCGGGTCGTTGTCGTGGCATGTGGATTGACGATCAGCAGCGCGCGCACGCGCTCAGGCTAGCGATCTTTGTGAGGAGCACGGGAAATGCCGCCAAGTCCGCTGACGGTGCGAGCCGCCGCGGCCGTGCAGGCGGCCGAGGCGGCCGTCGTCTGCGTCGCGTCGGTGCTGTCCGGCGTCGATGCCGCGGCCGGGCGGTCTTACCGGACGGGCAGCGGCATCGCGCTGACCCTGATCGGGTTCGGCACGGCCGCCGCGCTCGGCTTCGTGGCCGTCGGCCTCGCCCGGGCCAGGCAGTGGAGCCGTACCCCGTCGCTGCTGACTCAGCTTTTTACCGGCATCGTCGGCATCTACCTGGTCCAGGGGCACCGCCTTGACTGGGGAGTGCCGACTCTGGCGCTGGCCGCCGCGGGCTTTCTCGCCCTGCTGCTGCCGCCAAGCCTGCGGACCCTGACCGGCGGGCGCCCCGTGCCCCCCCGTGCCCCGCCGGGCTCCGGAGGCTAGTCCTCGGTGGTCAGTCCCTCGCGCAGCTGCGTCAGCGTCCTGGCCAGCAGCCGGGAGACATGCATCTGGGAGATGCCAAGTTCCGTCGCGATCTGCGACTGCGTCATGTTGCCGAAGAAGCGGAGCAGCAGGATCCGCTTCTCCCTGGGCGGCAGCCGTTCCAGCAGCGGCTTGAGCGATTCCCGGTACTCGACGCCCTCCAGCGCCTCGTCGAGCACGCCCAGCGACTCGGCGACGGCGGGCGCGTCCTCGTCACCGGAATCGGGAGCGTCTAGTGACACCGTCGAGTAGGCGTTGGCGGACTCCAGGCCCTCGAGTACCTCCTCCTCGGTCATCTGCAGGTGAGCGGCGAGCTCGGCGACGGTCGGCGCGCGTCCCTCCCGCTGGGCCAGATCACCGACGGCCTTCGTCAGCGCCAGCTTGAGCTCCTGCAGCCGCCGCGGCACCCGGACAGCCCATCCCTTGTCGCGGAAATGCCGCTTGATCTCGCCGACGATGGTAGGCGTCGCGTATGTGGAGAACTCCACGCCGCGGCCCAGGTCGAACCGGTCAATCGACTTGATCAGCCCGATCGTGGCTACCTGCGTCAGATCATCGAGCCATTCCCCCCTGTTGCGGAACCTCCTGGCCAGGTACTCGACCAGGGGCAGGTGAATCTCGACCAGCTCGCTGCGGATCCGCAGCCGCGCGTCGTCTCCCTCGGGGAGCGCGGCCAGCTGGGTGAACAGATCCCGCGCGTACGTTCGCTCGCGGACGGCGTGGATCTTCGACGCGACTGACGCGTCACGACGGGCGGCGTACTGGCCGGCCTCCCCGGCCTGGTCTCCGGTTTCCGCCGCGTCAGGATCTGGCGCCTCCCGGACACCGAGCATCGTGGCGGTCGGCGGGCCGGCCTCGCCGTCCTGCTCCCCGGCAGCCCCCGATGCGCCGAGCTCAAGCTCCTCGGTCAGCCGCACCTCGATTTCCCCCGTCACACCGACCCCGATGGTTCGCGGCTCTTCTGCAGCACGATGGTCAGCCGGCTGCCTGGTCCCACCCGCGCCTCGACGCTTCCGGCGAGCGCGCAGAGCACGGTCCAGGCGAACGTATCGCTGGCGGGCGGCCGGGCGGCCTGGCTCAGCACCGACACAGAGATCGTCATCAGGTCACGGCCGAGGGTAAAGGTGCACTCGAGGCTGGTCCCCGGCACGGCCTGGCCGAGCAGCATCGCGCACGCCTCGTCCACGGCGATGCGCAGGTCCTCGATCTCGTCGAGGGTGAAGTCGAGGCGTGCCGCCAGCCCGGCCGTCGCGGTACGCAGCACGGACAGGTAGGCGCCTTCAGCCGGCAGGCAGATCGTTACCTGGTCACGGGCCTCGCGGCTGCCGTCGGCCTGCCCGGATGCGGGCGCGGCGGCTGCCGGGCTCACGCTGCGAGCGGAGATTCTGTCGCGGGTCGCGGCGCTGGCGGCCAGCCTGGTCGCCGATGCGGTCGTCTCTTCGGTCACGTCTGCCCTCCAGCAACGCCGGCCGGCCATCCCTGCTGGCGGCTGCCGGCTTCTGTCTGCAACTTACCGTCAGCGCGCGAGTGCGCTGGCGCGCCGCGCGGCGCGAATCGGCCGTACGCGGTCAAGGACCGCGCGAACAGTGACCGCGCGGTCCTTGACTGGCACGCAGGACGTCGACCCGGCGTGATCTAGCCCTGCTTCGTCTCCCAGAAGATCTTCCCGATGTCATCGATCTTAGTGAGCAGCTTGTCGGCCGTGCCAGGGTCGGTGCTGCCCTTGGTGCCGCCCGCGCCTGCGAGCTTGGTCGCCTCGTTGAACAGCTCGTTAAGCTGCGGGTACTTTTCGAAGTGCGGGGGCTTGAAGTAGTCGGTCCACAGCACCCACAGATGGTGCTTGACGAGCTCGGACCGCTCCTCCTTGATCTGCAGCGCGCGGGCGCGGAACACCGGGTCGTCGTTCTGCTGGTACTTCTCGCAGATGGCCTTGACGGACTCGGCCTCGATCCGGGCCTGTGCCGGATCGTAGACGCCGCAGGGAAGGTCGCAGTGCGCGTGCGCGGTGGCCCGTGGCTCAAGAAGACGTGCGAGCAGCCTCATGAATCTCCTTCTCTCATGTCGGATCATGGGTACCGGATTCCGACAGTACCCCGTGCTGGTGAAAACAATCAGGGAGGGCTGGATGCACTGGCCACTATGGCGGGTCGCGGTGGCGGAGCGGTCGATGGAGCCGACCCTGCGGCCGGGTGACTGGCTGCTCGTCCGCCGCTGCGTCCGCCCCGGCCGGCTGCTGCGGATCCGCCCCGGCCAACTGGTCATTGCCCGGCATCCGGGGCGGCCTGGCCTGCTGCTGGTGAAGCGAGCGGCCCGGGCGGAGCGCGGCTGCTGGTGGCTGGAGTCCGACAATCCGGCGGCCGGCGCCGTGGACAGCCGTCAGTTCGGGGCGATCGACGCCGGCCTGATCGAGGGCCGCGTCGTCACGCGCTACTGGCCGCTGCGCCGACGTTAGAAACGCGCTGGCCCCGTCCCCACGACGTGGGGACGGGGCCAGCGCGCTTGCCTGCTGCGGGCCGACCCGGGTTAGTGTCCGACCTTCTCCACCGGGCCTGATTGCATGCTGACAAGCTCGAGCATCTCGTCCCTGGGCAGCCGGGTGGCCCGTGCCCAGTAGTAGATGGCCACGCTGAACGCGGCCACGATCAGCATGTCCCACCAGAACGGGATGTTCATGGTGTTCGTCGGCGGCAGCGGCTTGGGCGTGGCGGCAGCACCGCTGAACTGGCCCTGCCAGGAGATGATGCCCATGCCGAGCAGGTAGACAGGGAGCCACTGCGCCGACTTCCACTCGATCGGCGGCCGCTTGCTGTCGAACCTCATCGAGATGCCGATCAGCACGTAGCCGATCACGATCGCGATGCCGAGCTTCCAGAGCACCTCGAAGCCAGACCAGTAGATGATCAGGTTGGCGACGATGAAGGCGACCGGGCCGAGGACTCCGGCGGCCGGCATCCGGTACGGGCGATCGGCCTCAGGGACCGTCTCGCGGAGCGCGCCAAGGGCCAGCGGCGCCCCCGCGTACATCAGCACGCTCGCCGAGGTGACCAGGCCGACCAGCGAGTGCCAGCTCGGGAACGGCAGCAGGAAGACCAGGCCGAACAGGAAAGCGAAGATCAGGCTGACCCAGGGCACGCCGTTGGCGTCAGTCCGTTGGAAGATCTGCGGGTAGTAGCGGTTGCGGGCCAGTCCGTAGCCGACGCGTGAGGTCGAGGTCTGGTACATCAGGCCGGTGCCGAACGGGGAGATGAACGCGTCGATGTACAAGATGGTGGCCAGCCAGCCGAGCCCGATGATGCTTGCCAGGCCGGCGAACGGCCCGGAGGAGATGGTCGAGATGGCGGAGTTGCAGTGCCCCGTCGCCGGGCAGACGATGCCAAGGAAGCCGCCGTGCGCCGCAAGCAGGCTTGGCTTCATCGCGCCGATGAACACGACCTGCAGCAATATGTAGATCACGGTGCCGATCCCGATGGCGAGCAGGATCGCCCGCGGGAGATTCCGCTGCGGGTCCTTGATCTCGCCGGCCAGCTGATCAGCCTGCTCGAAGCCGAGGTAGGCGAACACGATGCCGGCGCTGGGGATAGCCGTGAATATGTCCTTCCAGGTGACAGCCTTGGGGATGAAGCCGCCGCCCGAGCTGAAGTTGCCGGAGTGGAACTTGAACAGCAGCACGATGATGGCGAGGACCGGGATCGCGACCTTCCACCAGGTGATGCCGGCGTTGACCTTGGAGAACAGCCGCATGGCGAGGAAGTTGATGGCGGTGAAGACCGCCATCAGGACGATCGTCATCACGAAGCCGAGCCCCGTGACGTTCCCCTTGGTCGAGTTGTAGAGGCCGTGCCAGTAGTGCGACCCGTACTGCATCACGGCGAAGCACTCGATCGGCGCAACCGTGACCGCCTGCAGCCAGGAGAAGAAGCCGAACGAGATCCCGGCGACGCTGCCGAACGCGAAGTGCGGGAATCTCGCGGTCCCGCCGGAGACCGGGTACATCCCGCCAAGCTCGGCGTGCACGAGGGCCAGGATGACGACCGCGATTCCGGCGACGATCCAGCAGATCAGGGCAGCCGACCCGACCGCTGTCGCGGCGAAGTACGCGCCGAACAGCCAGCCGGAGCCGATGATCGACGTCTCGGACGCCCAGGTGGCGCCGATCAGCCCCATCTCCCGCTTGAGTCCGACGTCTGCCGGTTGGGCGACGGCGGCTACCGACTCAGTTGCCATGATCGAACCTTCTTTCCGGTCCGCATACGTGGGCCATGCGCCCCGTGAGTAGGCTTCATGCTAATGATCGTCTTGGGTTATGAGAAGAAGCCGCTTGGCGTCATTTCGGTAACGCGACATGACTACCGTGTCAGTGATCTGGTCTGGCCGAAGCGTGCCGTGGATGACATCACCGCCTGATTGGGGACCGCGCGGGATCACGATTGATAGTGACCATTGCGGCCGGGTCAGCCGCCATCGGCCGGCGGCTAGCCGGTGGCTTTCGGGAGGACCGTCACCCCCGTTCACCCGGCTGAAACAATTCGTAACCTGCCGGTAGCGCTTAGCCCGCTGCGGTCGATGGGGGGCCGGTGCTGCCGGTCCGCCGCCGGGCGCGGAACGCGGTGACGTTGGCTCTGCTCGCGCAGTGCTCCGAGCAATACCGCCGGGACCGGTTGGTGCTGGCATCGATGAATACGCCGTGGCACGAGGCCAGCGTGCAGACGCCAAGCCTGTCCGCGCCAAGCTGGGTAACGATTGTCGCCAGTCCAATCACCGCGCCTGCCGCATACCTGTCGGCTACCGAACCGCCGTCGCTCAAATGCAGGTGCCAGCGCTGATTGTCATGCCCTGAAATCACCGGATGAACGGGATGGCGAATGAGCAGGGCATTCAGCCGCCCGACCGCAGTCGCCTCGTCGCCCTCCACCGAGGCCATGAAGATGCCCGTGAGTTCGCCGCGCAGCTGGCGGAGCGCTTCCAGGTCGTTGTGCGCGATCTGCCCAGCCAAATGAGGACGATCCGCTGTCAGGGCGCGGAACGCCTCAGGGCTGCTAAGCCGGTCATCGCGGCCGTCGCCATTATCGGCAGAGTTGACGAGGCGCACTGCTAGCTCAGCGTAGGCGGTGAGATCCACTGAGATCCTTCACCTGCGGGGGTATGTCTGGGCCATTGCCCGCACCGAAGTATGGCACACGATTCTACGGGCAGTATTGCCTTCCGCGACTCCCGCCTCACTCAGCGTCTTCCGTCTCACCGGCTCCGGCTCCGGCCCCGTTTCCGCCCGTCATGCGCGGTGCTGGCCGCCCGTCTCGCGCGGTGCTGGCCGCCGCGCTGGCCGCCAGTCTCGCGCGGTGCTGGCCGCCCCGCTGGCCGGCTAACTGGCCCCGGCAGCTAGGGTCCACGCATGTTCGCAGTCACGGCCGCGCGTTTCGCTCCCGACGACCCGCTGGCGGGCCTGGCCCTGGGTGAGCACCAGGATCCCTCGCCCCCGGCGGGCTGGACGACAGTCTCGGTCAAGGCCACGTCGCTTAACCACCATGACGTCTGGACCCTGCGCGGCGTCGGAATCTCGGCGGATCGGCTCCCCATCGTTCTCGGCTGCGACGCGGCGGGCCTTGATCAGGACGGCAACGAGGTAGTCATCCACGCGGTTGTCGGCGATCCGCTGACCGCGGGAGGGGACGAGACCCTGGACCCGTCCCGCTCGCTGCTGTCGGAGCGGCATGACGGGACGTTCGCCGAGCGGGTCGCCGTGCCGCGGCGTAACCTCCTGCCAAAGCCCTCCTGCTTGTCCTTCGCCGAGGCCGCCTGCATGCCAACCGCGTACCTGACCGCCTATCGCATGCTCTTCGGCAAGGCCGGGCTCGAGCCGGGGGCGACGGTGCTCGTCCAGGGCGCTGGCGGCGGAGTCGCGACGGCGCTGATCCTGCTCGGCCGGGCGGCGGGTTACCGGGTGTGGGCGACGAGCCGCAGCGAGGCGAAGCGCGAGCGGGCGCTCGAGCTCGGCGCGGATCAGGCATTCCCGTCCGGTGCCCGGCTGCCGGAGCGCGTCGACGCGGTCATGGAGACCGTGGGCGAGGCCACCTGGGCACACTCGCTGCGCGCGCTCAAGCCCGGCGGAGCCATCGTTATATCGGGAGCGACCAGCGGGTCGATGCCACCGGCTGAGCTGAGTCGCGTCTTCTTCCTGCAGCTGTCTGTGGTGGGATCCACGATGGGCTCGCGCGATCAGCTTGGCCGGCTACTTCGATTCTGCGAGCAGACCGGCGTTCGCCCGAAGATCGACCGCATCCTGCCGCTGGCCGGCGCCGCCGACGGATTCGCGGCGATGATCTCCGGCGACCTTTTCGGAAAGGTCGTCTTCACGGTCTAGCCACCGTCGGTTCTCGCGAGCTAGCTACCCTCCGTGCTCGCGGTGCCGCCGGCCTCGTCTTCGGCGCCTGCCCTGCCGGGGCTCTCGCTGCCCTCGCTGTCGGCGGGGCTGGCGCCCTCTTCGTCCGTTTCGGCCGACCAGGGGCCGCCGCCGAAGACCTCGTCCTTGATCCTGGTCAGCGTGTCCTCCAGGATGGCGCGAAGGTCGGTGAGGGCATCCGCCCCGAAGGCCTCAGTGCGCCACGAGGCGGCCATCAGTTCCCTGGCAAATTCCAGTCCCATCCGCTCCAGGTCCCTGACCAGGCCGGCGTCCGGCCTGCCAGGGCCTGATCTGCCGGGGTCTGGTTTGCCGGGGTCTGGTCTGCCAGCGCGTCCCGGCCGCCCCGCCGCATCAGGCCAGCCGCGCCAGCCCGTCCGGCTGGCCCAGCCGGTCCAGCCCGGCCATTCCTGCCAGCCCGGCCACTCGCCCCGTTCCTTTCCGCCGGGCCGGTCCCTGGCGCCGCCCGCCCGCGCGCGGCTGGCAGCCGCTTCCCTGCCGCTGCGGCTCCCCGGGCCACCGCCAGCCGCTTCCCGGCTGCCGCCGCCCGCCGCGGGGTCGCCAGCCTTGTCGCGAGGGCTGCCGCCGCGGGTGGCACTGGATTCGCCGTGCAGCTCATCACGCGCCTGTCTGGCGCTGTCCCGCACCTCATCGCGGGCCCGCCTGACCTTCTCCCGCGCCGCGTCACGGGCCCGTTCCCTGCCGTCCCTTACCTCGCGTGACGCCGCGGTAAGTTCCTCCCGGAGGTTCCGGACAGTATCGCGGACGTCCTCCGTGACCTCGCGGGCAATGTCCCTAACTGACTCGGTGATCTCCTCCTCAAGGTCCGCCAGGTCATCGAGCCTGGCCTGGATTTCCTCGCGGCCCTTGTCGGTGATCCGGTACACCTTCTTGCCGTCCACCTCGTCGTGGGTGACCAGCCCCTCTTCCTCCAGCCTGGCCAGCCGGGGATAGATGGTGCCAGGGGACGGGGCGTAGACGCCCATGAAACGGTCCTGCAGAAGCCGGATGACCTCGTAGCCATGCCGGGGCGCCTCGTCGAGCAGCTTGAGCAGGTAAAGGCGGAGCCGGCCGTGCCGGAAGACCGGGCTCATCAGGCCTCACCCGCCGGGTCGCCCGGCGTGTCCTTCGGGCAAGGCGGCTGGCCTCGCTGGAGCAGCGTGACGGGCGCGGACAGGGTTGTGACGGTTATCCGTCCCGCGCCGTCACCGAGCGCTCCGGCTACGGTGCTGGAGCCCGGGCTCCGGGCGGACCGCAGGCCCTCGAATCCGGTCCGCACCTGGCCCGAGGTGGACCGCAGGTCCACCTCGGCGCTGGTTCCGGCCGGCAGCCTGACCGCTACCTCACCGGAGACCGTGGTGACCCGAAGGCCGCCGCGGGCACGCAGATCGACGTCCGCGGTGACCTTGCCGCTGACGGTCTTCGCGTCAAGCTCCTGCACGGATCCTCCGGCCAGGGTCAGGTCGCCGGACACCGAGTTGAACGTGACGCTGCCGTCGAGCCCGCGCGCCTCCAGGTCGCCGGACACGGTCTTCGCGTCCACCTTGCCGCTCACGCCATCCAGCGTGATGTCGCCGGAAACGCTCTTGACGGAGACGTTCGCCGAGATTCCGGACACGATAGCGCTGGCATTCACGACGCCGAGCTGCGTCGGGCAGCCTCGCGGCACGGTAATCGTTACTTCAGCGGAATGCCGGTGCGGGCGCAGCCACCCGAGCAGGCCGTCCCAGGACAGATCCTCGTAGCTAACCGTAAGGATGCCCGCCTCGTGGCTGACCAGCAGCGGCTGGCCCGCCAGGCTGGCGACATCGACGGCGGGCGCGGCATCGGAAGCGAGAACCGCGACGGTGCCGGAGATGACCCGGACCCGCAGCGCCGCGACACCGTCGAACTCGAGAGTCTTCGGGGCGTCGATGATCCAGCGCGGCATCGTGTTTCCTTCCTCCCTGGCCCGATCGGCGCCTCGCTCTGGCCGACTCGGCTGCGCGGATGCCAACGATACAGACGATATATCGTGTCATCCGAAAGTCAAGATGTATCGCGACTTGGCGAGCGCTCTACCAGGCTCGCCAGCCGGCCGTGCTACTCCTCGTCGTCGTCAATCCGCGCCAGCCAGCTCGCCAGCCGGTCGACCGGGACCTCGGACTCCGGGCTGAGATCCACGAACTCACGCATCCGCTCGGCCAGCCATCCCAGCGTAACCTCGTCGTCTCCGCGCCGGTCCGCCAGTTCCTCTATGCCGCGGTCGGTGAAGTACATCGGCTAGCGGTCCTGGCGCAGCGCCGAGTCGATCAGCGCAGCGTGCTCGGCCGCGTGCGCCTTGGCGGAGCCGCCTGCCGGAGCCGAGCTCGGCGGCAGCGAGACAGGCCGGATCGGCCGGCGCAGCAGCTCGGGCAGCCGCAGCGCCATGTGCGGCCAGCCGCCCATGTTGGCGGGCTCTTCCTGGACCCAGCGGATTTCCGTGGCGCCGGGGTATCTGGAAAGCTCAGCGAGCAGCTCGTCGGCAGGCAGCGGGTAGAGCCGCTCAAGCCGCACGATCGCGATGCCCTTCAGCCCGTCGGCCTCCCGCTTCGCGGCCAGGTCATAGAAGATCTTGCCGGCGCAGGTCAGCACAGTCCGTACGGCCGCGTCGTCGCTGCCGGGCTGTTCGCCGAGTACCGGACGGAAGGACCCCGAGGTAAACGCCGCGACTGGCGATGTCGCGGTCTTCAGCCGCAGCATCGACTTGGGCGTGAAGACAACCAGCGGCTTGACCCGGCCGGACAGGGCCTGCCAGCGGAGCAGATGAAAGTAGTTCGCGGGAGTGGTCGGCATGGCGACCGTCATGTTGTCCTGAGCGCAGAGCCCGAGGAAGCGCTCGGTCCTGGCCGATGAGTGGTCAGGTCCCTGGCCCTCGTAGCCGTGCGGCAGCAGCAGCACCACGCCGGAGCGCTGGCCCCACTTCTGCTCGCCGGAGCTGATGAACTCATCCACGATCGTCTGCGCGCCGTTGATGAAATCGCCGAACTGGGCCTCCCAGCACACCAGGGCGTCAGGCCTGGCGACCGAGTAGCCGTACTCGAATCCCACCGCGGCGAACTCCGACAGCAGCGAGTCATAGGCGTGGAACCGCACTGACGCGCTGTTGAACTGCCGGAGCGGCGTGTATTCCTCCCCGGTATGCCGGTCGACGATGACGGCGTGCCGCTGCCCGAAGGTGCCGCGGCGGGTGTCCTGCCCGACCAGCCGCACCGTATGGCCGTCGATGAGGACGGAACCGAAAGCGAGCAGCTCACCGGTCGCCCAGTCGATGGCGTCCTCAGCCACCATCGTCGCGCGGCGCTGCAGCAGCGGCGCCAGCCTCGGGTGCGGGGTGAAGCCGTCGGGCATGTTCAGCTGGGTATCAATGATGCGCTTGATGGACTCGTCGGTGATCGCCGTGGGGGTCTGGTCGTGCGCGGCCGGCTGCCGCAGCTCCGGCTGCGGCCTGACCACCGCTCCCGGCTCCGCCGGGGAGCTGGCCGCGTCCCTGGTCTCCTTGAAGGCCCGCTCGAGCTCAAGCTGGTAGTCACGGAGCGCCTGCTCGGCCTCCTCCATCGTGATGTCGCCGCGCCCGATGAGTGACTCGGTATAGAGCTTGCGGGTCGACCTCTTAGCGTCGATCAGGTCATACATGTGCGGCTGGGTGAACGACGGGTTGTCGGCCTCGTTGTGGCCGCGCCTGCGGTAGCAGACCATGTCGATGACGACGTCTTTCCTGAACTCCTGCCGGTAGGCGAACGCCAGCCTGCCGATTCGCGCGACAGCCTCCGGGTCGTCCCCGTTGACATGGAAGATCGGCGCCTGGATGGTCCTGGCCACGTCCGTGCTGTACACGCTCGACCTCGAGGACTCGGGTGCCGTGGTAAAGCCGACCTGGTTGTTGACCACGATGTGCACGGTGCCGCCGGTCCGGTAGCCCCGCAGCTGCGACAGCTCGAGCGTCTCCGCCACGACGCCCTGGCCGGCGAACGCCGCATCCCCGTGTATGAGGACCGGGAGCACGGTAAATCCGGGCTCGCCCATGTCGATGACGTCCTGCTTGGCCCGGACGATGCCCTCGGCGACAGGATCGACCGCCTCCAGGTGGCTCGGATTGGCAACCAGCGATGTCTTGATCTCGGCGTCGCCCGCCGCGTACACGCCGTCCGCGCCCAGGTGGTACTTCACGTCACCGGATCCGTGCGTCGTGCTCGGATCCAGGTTCCCCTCGAACTCCTGGAAGATCTGCGCGTAGGACTTCCCGACGATGTTCGCCAGGACATTCAGCCTGCCGCGGTGCGCCATCCCGATGACGGCCTCGTCCAGGTGCTGCCTGGCCGCCTCGGTGAGCACCGCGTCGAGCAGCGGGATGAGCGACTCGGCGCCCTCCAGTGAGAACCTGCGCTGGCCGACGAACTTCGTCTGCAGGAACATCTCGAACGCCTCGGCCACGTTCAGCCTGGACAGGATGCGGATCTGCTCGTCATGGTCGGCCCGGCCGTGCGGCCGCTCGACCCGCTCTTGCAGCCAGGCCCGCTCCTCCGGGTTCTGCATATGCATGTACTCGACGCCGACCGTCCGGCAGTACGAGTCGCGCAGCACGCCGAGGATCTCCCGCAGCCGCATCCGCGGCGACCCGCCGAATCCTCCGGTCGCGAACTCCCGCTCGAGATCCCACAGCGTCAGTCCGTGCTCGTTGATGTCCAGGTCGGGATGCTTGCGCTGCTTGTACTCCAGCGGGTCGGTGTCCGCCATGAGATGGCCGCGCACCCGGTAGGCGTGAATCAGCTCGTGCACGCGAGCGGCCTTGCTGAGGTCGTCCTCGTGCCCGGCCGGGATGTCCCTGACCCATCGGATCGGCTCGTACGGGATCCGCAGCGCCTGGAAGACATCGTCGTAGAAGCCGTCGTCGCCGAGCAGCAGCCGGTGGATCAGCTGCAGGAAGTCGCCGGACTGCGCTCCCTGGATGATCCGGTGATCGTAAGTCGAGGTCAGCGTGACCGTCTTGCTGATGGCCAGCCTGGCCATCGTCTCCTCCGACGCACCCTGATAGGCCGCCGGGTACTCCATCGCGCCGACGCCGACTATGCACCCCTGCCCGGCCATCAGCCTGGGCACTGAGTGCTCGGTGCCGATAGTGCCCGGGTTCGTCAGGCTGATCGTCGTGCCCGCGAAGTCCTCGACCGTCAGCTTGCTGATCCGTGCCTTGCGGACCACGTCCTCATACGCCATCCAGAACTGACGGAAGTCCATGATCTCGGCGGACTTGATGTTCGGCACCAGCAGCTGCCGTGATCCGTCGTCCTTCTGCACGTCAATCGCAAGACCGAGGTTGACGTGCTCGGGCTCGACAAGCATCGGCTTGCCATCCGCCTCGGCGTAGGAATTGTTCATCTCCGGCGCGGCGGCCAGCGCCCTGATCACGGCATAGCCGATGAGGTGGGTAAACGAGACCTTGCCGCCGCGGCCCCGGCTGAGGTGATTGTTGATCACGATGCGGTTGTCGACAAGCAGCTTCGCCGGGATGGAGCGCACGCTTGTCGCGGTCGGCACGGCGAGACTCGCGGTCATGTTCAGCGCCGTGCGCGCGGCGGCGCCGCGGAGCCGGATCTCGGTGGCCCCGCTCCGCGGCGCCGCCGCTGGCTGGGCTGGCACCGCCGGCGGGGAGACCGGCAGGTCCGCGGGTACCGGGCCAGTCTGCGCCCTGGCGGCGTCCGCCGCTGCCGCGACAGTTCCGCCCGCTGACACGTTTCCGCCCGCTGACACGGTCCCGCCCGCTGCCACAGTTCCGTCAGCTGTCACGGTCGCGCCCGCTGTCACGGTCCCGTCAGCTGGGCTGGTCCCGTCAGCTGGGCTGGTCCGGCCGGCCGGCATGGTCCCGCCAGCTGGCATGGTCCTGTCTCCTGAGACGGTCCTGTCAGCTGCGCCTGTCCCGTTTGCCGAGACGTTCCCGTCGGTCGATACGGCCTCGGGCACCACCGGCTCCGGCGGCGCGGGCGCCGGCGCGGCGTCCTGCTGCGGCTGGTAGTCGGCGAAGAAATTCCACCAGGCCTGGTCGACAGAGCCAGGATCAGCCTGGTATCGCTGGTAGAACTCATCCACGAGCCACTGGTTCGGCCCGAAATCGGTGCCCGGCGCGTGCTCAGGGGCGCCGGCCGCGGCCCCCGGCTGCTTTTCCCCGGACGGCAGGGCCGGCGCCGTCGAGCTGGCGCGGCCGTCTGCTTGCTTGGTGAGATCCGCGGGAACCCGCGGAGACTCAGAAGACACGGCGGACATCGCCCTCTTCCGAAGCTTGTTGAGCTGTCAGTTCCGGGCACCAGGCTACCTGGAACGGCGGCCCCGAGTCGCGCGCTGTTCAGCCGGTCAGCCGGAAAGGCGCTCCCTGCCATGGGGTTCGAGCCAGTCGGCGAACGGGCCTTTGGGCACGATCCTGGAGGGGTTGATCCAGTCCTGCGACTGGTAGTAGTGCCGCTTGATCTGGCCGAAGTCGGTGGTGTCACCGAATCCGGCTCGCTGAAACAGATCCCGGGCGTAACCCCACAAATGCTGATAGTCCACCAGGCGGCGCAGGTTGCACTTGAAGTGGATGTAGTAGACGGCGTCGAATCTGGCCAGTGTCGGATATAGCCGCACGTCAGCCTCGCAGAGCTGGCTGCCGAGCAGGAACCGGCGCCGTGCCAGCCGCTCCTCAAGAACCTCCAGGGTGGCGAAGAGCGAGTCGAACGCCTCCTCGTAGGCCGCCTGCGTCATCGCCATGCCCGCCTTGTAGACCCCGTTGTTGACGGCGTGGAAGATCAGCGTGCTCACGGCGTCGATCTCGCGGCGCTGGTCGGGAGGATAAAGCTGCGGCGCGCCTGGCCGGCGGAATTCACTGAACTCGGTCTCAAGGGTAAGCGTGATCTGCGGGATCTCATTGGTGACGATCCGCTGGGTCCTGGTATCCCAGACGCACGGGACCGTGCACCAGCCCACGTAGAGCGGATCGGTGGCCTGATAGAGCTCGGAAAGGAACCGTGCGCCGGTGACCGGGTCACGGCCGCCCTGACTGGCCGGGAATCGCCAGCCGCGCTCGTCCCTGATCGGATCGGTCAGGGTCACGCCGACCACCTGCTCCAGGCCGAGTAGCCTGCGGACGATCAGCGCGCGCTGCGACCACGGGCAGGCGAGTGAGGCATACAGCACGTACCGCCCCGGCTCGGCCGGGTACCCGCTCGATCCGTCCCTGGTGATTCGCCCGGTGAACGCATCCTGCTGGCGCACGTAGCCGCCCGCTGGGCTGATCGCGGAGAATGACTGGGGCGTGGCTGGCATCACCGCCCCCTTCCCGGACCAGGCTAGACGTCACATGATCTCCTACTAGATCATGGCAAGCCGAGGAAAGGCAGCGGACTGGCGGCGCGACTAGTGAGGGAGGGGGCACCATGCTGGGATCGATTGCCGCCGGGCTGACCCATCTCAGCGGCTGGCCCGCCTATCTCTTGGTCGCGGCGCTTGTCTTCGGCGAGACAGCGATCTTCCTCGGCTTCGTGCTGCCCGGAGAGGCTGCGGTGGTGCTCGGCGGGGTGCTGGCGAGCCGCGGGCACATCTCGATCGTACTGCTCGCGGTGGTGGTGGTAGTAGCCGCGATCCTCGGCCCGCTCGTCGGCTATGAGATAGGCAGGCGGATGGGTGATCGCCTGTTCGCCGCCCGGGCGCTCCGCCGGATTCCCGGCGGGGTTGCGCGCGCCCGGTCAACGCTGCAGGCCAGAGGCGGCCTCGGCGTCCTGATCGGCCGCTTCGTCGCTGTCCTGCGTGCCGTGGTCCCGGCCGCCGCCGGTGCAGCGCGGGTGCCGTACCGCACGTTCCTCTTCTTCAACGTGGCAAGCGGGATCGTGTGGGGCGTCGGATACTGCGTGCTTGGCTACCTGGCCGGATCCGCCTACGTGATCGTCGAGGAAAGGGCAAGCGCGGGGCTTGCCATCGCGATCGCGGTGCTGGTCCTTGCCGCCGTGGCGACGTGGGCACTGCGCAGGCACCGCGCCGCCAGCCGCGAGTGACTGCGCCGGGTGGGCACGCCTCAGGTCAGCGCGCCGCAGGTCGGCGCGCCTCAGGTCGGCGCGCCTCGGGTCGGCACGCCTCGGGTTGGCAGTCGCCCCGGTTTATCCGTTTCCGGTGAAATTCCACAACTTCCCGAATACGTCCTCCCGGCGGTTCTCCAGGCTCGGCAGTACGGCCCGGACCTGTGCGGTTACCCCGGGGTCGACCTCGCCCACCGCGATACCCCGGCCTGGGCCGAGGTCCAGCCTGACCGTACCCATCGGGTCGACAAGCATGCTGCGGCCGATCCCGGTTGGCGCTCCGCCGGCCGGGTCGGCGGGGTCGGGAACCTGGCCAGCCGCCGCCACCCAGACAGTGTTCTCGATCGCCCGGGCGCGGACCAGGGTGACCCAGTGCTCCTCCTTGAACAACCCGGCGGCCCATGCCGCGGGCACCACGATCAGCTCCGCGCCGCCCGCCGCGAGCGCCCTGGCGAGCTCGGGGAACCGAAGGTCGTAGCAGGTCATGATGCCGGTCCGAAGTCCTGCGAACTCGACGAGGACCGGCTCCGATCCCGGCGCGACAAGCGCGGATTCCCGCTGGCCGAGCGCGTCATACAGATGGATCTTGCGATAGGCCGCGACCAGACCGCCGACGGCGTCATACGCGACCACGGTGTTGTAAACGCGCCCGTCCGGCGCCGGCTCGAACACTCCAGCCACCACGGCCACGCCCGCGTCCCGCGCGATCCCGGAAAGACCGCGGCAGAACGGGCCGTCCAGGGGCTCCGCCGCGGTCCGCAGGTCGCTGCCGAACCTGGCCAGCGTCGCCTCGGGGAACACCGCCAGTCCGGCGCGCTGGCCGGCGGCATCGGCGACGGCCTTCCGGACCCGGTCGAGGTTGACCGCCGGGTCGGTACTGATCGGCAGCTGGCACAGGGCAACCCGCATAGCCGCACTGTAGAACATGGTGCCGAACAGGGCACGTGGCCCGCCTCTGGTTCCGGCTCGGCCGGTCGCCGGCCTCCCTGGTCAGCTCAAGCAGCGTGGCTGGGACTTCAGTGCTGTAACAGCTGCAGTGGAGGGACAACGACGCTAGTCGAGCCGCAGCGCAGCCTTCGGGCACGACCGCACCGCGAGGCGCACCGTCGCCATGAGCTCCGCTGGCACCTCGGCGGGCTGGATATGGAGGATGTCATCGTCGTCGACCTCGAAGACCTCGGGCACCAGGCTGGCGCAGACGGCGTTCGCCTCGCAGGCGTCGCGATCGACCCGCACCCTCATCAGCTGGTCTCCCCGGGCACCAGGCCGGCGCAGACCGCGCTGGCGTCGCGGGCGCCGGGGTCGGTCCGCGTTTTCATCGGCTGGTCTCCCTTGGTCATCGGGCGGGTATCGGCCGCAGGCCGCCGTGGCGTCTCGGCCCCAGGCCGCCGTGGCGTCTCGGCCCCAGGCCGCCGTGGCGTCTCGGCCCCAGGCCGCCGTGGCGTCTCGGCCCCAGGCCGCCGTGGCGTCTCGTTCGCCGGCCGGGTCTCGTCTGCCGGCCGGAGCAGGACATGACCCGCCTCCCCCGGAGTAGAGCATGACCCGCCTCGCCCGGACAAGGGCGAGCGGCGGAGACTATCCGTCATGCGGAACGTCTTGCCGGCGGGGCTCAGGCAGGCAGCCGAGGCGGCCAGGGGGTTCATGCCGCCCGGCGAGGGTCTGGCGCTGTTCGAGGCCGCCGCCGCCTACGCGGTGATCGGCCCGGTCGCCGAGATCGGTACCTACTGCGGGAAGTCCACTATCTACCTCGCCGCAGCGGCGCGGGAAGCAGGCCAGCTTGTCGTGACGGTGGACCATCACCACGGCTCGGAAGAGAATCAGCCCGGCTGGGATTATCACGACCCCGAGCTGGTCGACCCGGCCACCGGATTGCTCGATACGCTGCCGCATTTCAGGTCGACTCTGGCAAAGGCTGGGCTGGAGGACCACGTCATCGCGGTGGTGGGCAGATCCGCTGATGTCGCCGGGCTGTGGCGGACGCCGCTCGGCATGCTGTTCATCGACGGCGGCCATACCGACGCGGCCGCTCAGGCCGATTACGAGGGCTGGGCGCCGTGGGTGGCTCCCGGCGGCGCGCTGGCCATTCACGATGTGTTTCCCAGCCCGGCCGACGGCGGCCAGCCGCCCTACCGGATCTACCAGCGCGCTCTGCGTTCCGGCGCGTTCGCTGAGGTCAGGCACGAGGGCTCGCTAAGGGTTCTCGAGCGGACCGGGACTGGCATCGGCTGATGCGCGGGCTGGCCCAGGGCGGGCGCCGGCCGGGGGGTTGGCTCGGATCGCGCGGTGCTGGCCGTGGGGCGGCGCCGATTATGGTCCGGGCGGTGAAGCTGGCTGCTGGCAGCCGCAGGCGGCGGGGTCGGCGGGCAGGCCGGCCGGCCACCGTGCCGCCGCGGTACGGAAGATCCCTGAGCCGCCGGTCGCGCCCGCGAGGGCGTCGGCGGCCAGGATGATCGCGGCGGCCGTCCAGCTGCTCTGCTCGGCCGGGAAGTGCGCCTGGTTAGCGAACTGCCAGCCGGTCCAGTACCCGCCGCCCGGCTCCCGCAGGTGCTGGACGCTGGCGAACAGGTCCGTAGCGCGGGAGCGGTCACCTACCGCGTCAAGCGCGAGCACGAGCTCGCAGGTCTCCGCGCCGGTCACCCACGGCTGGTCGCTGACGCAGCGGGCGCCGAGGCCGGGCACGACGAAGGTGTCCCAGTCGGCCGCCAGCCGCTCCCGGCCCGCGCTGCCCCGCACCGGGCCGCCGAGGACCGGGTAGTACCAGTCCATCGAGAATCTGCTCTTGTCGGCGAATGCCTCAGGATGGCGGGCGACCAGGTGCCCGAGCTGGTCGGCGGCCAGTTCCCAGTCCGGCTGCGGCTCGCCCAGGTAGTCCGCGAGGGCGATAGCGCAGCGCAGGCTCTGATGCGCGCTTGAGCAGCCGGCTAGCAGGGCATCGGGGGCGATAGCGCCGTCCGCGGTCCGCTCCCAGGCGAGTTCGCCGCGCGCGGTTCGCAGGCAGAGCACCCAGTCGATCGCGCGGCGCACGGTGGGCCACATCGCGGTAGCGAACTCCTCGTCGCCGGTGACCTGGAACTCGTGCCAGACGCCGACGGCCGGGTAGGCGACCTGATTGCTCTCCGCTGCGTGGTCGGTGACCGTGCCGCCGGTTGTCGCCTTCGGCCACGATCCGTCCTGGCGCTGCGCCTGCCGCAGCCAGTCATAGGCCCGCCGGGCGGGATCCCGGAGGCCGCACGCGCTCAGCGCCATCGCGCACTCGACGTGGTTCCACGGGTCGACATGGCCGTCGGGCCAGCCGATCGCCCCGTCTTGCTGCTGGCCCGCGGCGATGCTGCGGCCGGTTGCGAGGACCTGCCCGGCCGTGAGAATCCCGGGAACCGAAGGCAGCAAGGAACCGGCGGCCACCCGGCCAGATGTCGCGGCGTCAGCCGGGCTGTCACGCCCCGGCATGTGCCTGCTTGGCCACGTAAATGACCAGGCTCTTGCCGATGAGCGGGTTAAGCGCGCGGTCGGCGAGCCTGGTGAGCGCGGGTTTCTTCATGATGTCCCAGACCAGCACGCTGTGATAGGCACGGGCCAGCGGGTGGTCGTCCTGATGGACCCCGACGGCGCACTTGAGCCACCAGTACGGCGAGTGCAGCGCGTGCGCGTGATGGTGACCGCCAACGTCAAGACCGGACCTGGCCAGCTTGGCCTCGAGCTCGGGACGGGTGAAGATCCGGACGTGGCCGCCTGGCACGTTGTGGTAGTCGTCGGACAGTCGCCAGCAGATCCGCTCGGGCAGCCAGCTCGGCACGGTCACGGCCGCGAGCCCGCCGGGCCTTAGCACCCGGGCCAGCTCGTCCATGGCAACCTGATCGGCCGGGATGTGCTCAAGGACCTCGGCCGCTATCACCCGGTCGAAGCAGCCATCGGGGAACGGCATCGCGGTCGCGTCGCCGGCCACCGCGCAGGCGGACGCTCCGCCGGGCACCTCACCAGCGGCCCGCATCGCGGCGAACATCCCGGACACCGTCCGCAGCTCACCCTCGTCGCTGTCCAGCGCGACCACGTGCGCGCCTCGCCGGAGCGCCTCGAACGCGTGCCGGCCCGCTCCGCAGCCGAGATCGAGTACCCGGTCGCCCGGCCGGAGGGGGAAGCGGGCGAAGTCGACGGTCAGCAGGGCGGCGCTCCTTCCATCGCGCGCGGCGCTCCTTCCATCGCGCGCGGCGCTCCTTCCATCGCGCGCGGCGCTCCTTCCATCGCGCGGAGGTACTGCGCCACGGTCGCGCGGGCAACGGCCGGCCAGGCAAAGCGCTCCTGCACCCGATGCCACGCGGCGTCGCCGAGGCGCCCGCGCTCGCGCGGCGAGTCATGCAGGCGCCGCAGCGCGGCGGCAAGCTCCTCAGCGTCGCCGGGCGTCACCAGCACGGCGGCGTCGCCGGTCACCTCGGGCAGTGCGCCAGTGCGGCTGGCCACCAGCGGCGTCCCCGAGGCCATGTGCTCGACGGCGGGCAGCGAGAAGCCCTCGTACAGCGAGGGCACCGCGGCGATCTCGGCGCTGGCGGCTAGCTCGGCCAGCTCAAGGTCGCTGATTCCGGAGACGAACCGCACCCGGTCGCCCAGCGCCAGCTCCGAGACGAGTCGCTCGGTCGGCCCGCCGGCGGCCGGCCTGCCGACGACAATGAGGTGGACATCCCGTTCGGTGGCGAGTTTTCCCGCCGCGCGTAGCAAGGTGGCGATTCCCTTGACCGGCGAATCCGCGCTCGCCACCGCGACAATCCGGCCGGGTACCCGCGGCGCCGGCCGCGGATGGAACAGGCGAGTATCGACGCCGAGGGGGATGACGTGCACATTCTCCGGTGCCACCCGGAAGTCGCGGCAGATGTCGTCGCGGGAGGACGCCGAGCCGGTGAGCACTGGTCCCACCCGGCGCGCCACCCTGCCCTGCATCCGGACGAACCCGTACCACCGGCGCTTGGACAGCCTGGCCAGGCCGGTAGCCGCCGCGAGCTCGATCCGCCGGTCCACGCTGATCGGATGGTGGATGCTTGTCACGAGCGGCAGGCCAAGCCGGGCGATGCCCAGCATGCCGTAGCCGAGCACCTGGTTGTCGTGCACGATGTCGAAGTCGCCCGGCCGCTGCCGCAGCGCGCGCAGCGCCCGCAGGCTGAACGTGAGCGGCTCGGGAAATGCCGCCGTCCACATCGCGCCGACCTCGAGGGCGTCGATCCAGTCGCGGTACTCGCTCAGCCGGGGCGTGCGGAACGGGTCGGGCTCCCGGTAAAGGTCGAGGCTCGGCAGGGGGCGCAGCAGCGGCCCAGGCTCAAGCTCCGGGTATGGCTGGCCGGAGTAGACCTCGACGTGGTGACCGAGCGCGGTGAGCTCACGGGACACGTGGCGCAGGTAGATGCCCTGGCCGCCGCAGTGCGGCTTGCTTCGGTAGGACAGCAAGGCGACGCGGAGCGGGCGATCGGTGGTGCCCACGCAGATTGCGCCTCCTCCTCAGCCGCTGGCTGCCGACGATCCCGAGGCGAGCAGCGTGACCCCTAAGCCGGGAACATTACCAGCAGGTACCTCGCGTACCGCCGGTCCCTAGCGGCCGGTCGGGCGTCCGAGCGAGGGCCGGTCCGGGCGTCCGCGCAAGCCGGTCGGGGACGTGCCGGACAGCCGTCAGTCGGTATGCTGCCGCGACGTGGCCTAATCGGCTCTGGCTGCCCCAGGAAGAGCGGAGACTCTGCTGACGAAGCGCGCGCTGATCACCGGGATTACCGGCCAGGACGGCTCCTACCTCGCCGAGCACCTGCACGCCCAGGGATACGAGGTCTGGGGCCTGATCCGGGGCCAGGCGAACCCGCGGGTG